>Ga0302196_10001944_pt1 | contig 19582 bp, 18 predicted proteins | sample II_Bog_N1_3_FD_198794 | JGI IMG/M metagenome (GOLD analysis project Ga0302196, IMG submission 198794) | Peat permafrost microbial communities from Stordalen Mire near Abisko, Sweden - II_Bog_N1_3 | ecosystem: Environmental > Terrestrial > Soil > Wetlands > Peat | place: Sweden: Abisko...
GGCGCCGCAGCAGAAGCCGCGCTCACGGCACCGCTTCATCTCGATCTGCGTGGCACCGGGGATGGCGTCGATGACCGAGCGGGGCTCGTCGAACACCCGGTTGTGGCGACCCAGGTAGCACGGGTCATGGTACGTGACCGATCCGGCGTAGCCCCCACCGGGCGTGAGCCGGCCAGCCCGGACCAGGTGGTCGAGCAGCTGGCTGTGGTGGATCACCTCGAAGTTCCCGCCCAGGGCCGGGTACTCGTTGGCCAGCGAATTGAAACAGTGCGGACAGGTGGCGATGACCTTCTTCACCCCGGCGTCGGTCAGGGTCTCGATGTTCTTCATCGCCTGCTCCTGGTACAGGTACTCGTTGCCCAGGCGGCGGACCGGGTCGCCGGTGCACGACTCCTTCGGGCCGAGGATCCCGAACGAGACACCGGCCCGGTGCAGCATGCGCGCCGTGGCCTGGGCCCCCTTGCGGGCCCGCTCGTCGAGCGCACCGGCGCAGCCCACCCAATAGAGGTACTCGACGTCGTCGGGGATGGTTCCGGTGATGACCGGCACCTCGAAGTCGAGCGACTCGATCCAGTCGGTCCGCTTGGCGGCACCGAGACCCCAGGGGTCGCCCTGGTTCTCGACGTTGCGGAGCATGAGTCCGGCCTCGGTCGGGAACTCGGACTCCATCAGCACCTGGTAGCGACGCATGTCGATGATGGTGTCGATGTGCTCGATATCCACCGGGCACTGCTCGACGCACGCCCCGCAGGTGGTGCACGACCACAGCACGTCAGGATCGATGACGTTGCCGATCAGGGTCTCCACCTCGACACCGGCGGCCCGGTTCTTCTGGAGCAGGCGGTCGGCGTTGGCGAACATGTTGTCCCGCAGATCCATGATCAGGAGCTTCGGCGACAGGGGCTTGCCGGTGTTCCACGCCGGACACTGGGACTGGCAGCGGCCGCACTCGGTGCAGGTCGCCATGTCGAGTAGCTGCTTCCAGGTGAAGTCCTCCATGCGGCCGGCGCCGAAGACGGCCTCGTCCTCGTCGCCGACGTCCTCCATCGTCATGTCGGGGGTGGAGGCGAGTGCCCCCAGTGCCCGGGGGCGTCGCGACGTGGCGACGTTGATGGGGGCCAGGAAGATGTGGAGGTGCTTCGAGTAGGCGACGAACACCAGGAACCCCATGATGATGGCCACGTTGACCAGGAGGAAGGTCGTCTCCAGCACGCTGTTGACGCCGGTGCCCAGTGGGGCCAGGCCCCGGGCCAGGGTGTGCGATGCGAAGGCCCACTGCCCGTAGGGGAAGTATCCCGTGTTCACCTGGGCGGCGCGGTAGAGCAGCAGCGACGAGATGACCCCGAAGATGGCCAGCAGGACAAGCCAGGCGGCGCCGGTGTGGGAGCCGAAGAAGCGGGACCGCCGGTTCTCGCGCTTGGGCGAGTGGATCACCCGGATGATGATGAAGGTGGCGATCGACAGCAGTACGGCGACCGCGAAGAAGTCCTCGATGAACCCGATCACCGCGGTGTTGCCGATGAGCGGGATGGCGAAGCTCCGGGCGAACAGGTCACCGAAGGCCTCGATGATGGTCAGGATCAGGATGGTGAAGCCCCACATGGTGAAGAAGTGGGCCATGCCGGGCACCGTCCACTGGAGGAGCTTCTTCTGGCCGGCCACTTCGACGAGCTCCGCCTTGACCCGTGCCGGGATGTCCTTGACCCGGCTCGGCACGGCGGGCTGACCGGAGGCGACCAGGCTCCCCAGCCAGTAGAACCTTCGGCCCGCGATGGCGAGCATCACCACGGTGATGCCGAGTCCGAGAACCAGTCTGATGGCCACTGCCGTTTCCTCCTAGGAGTTACTGACGGGTAACAAAGCTAGCCGGGGTCCGCGCGGGGCGGACAATCGGCTCCTCAGGCGCGGAAGTTGTCCGCGTACCGGCTGGGGGTCGGACCCCACTGGCCCTGGTACTTCGACTTGAGCCCGTCCGAGCCGTAGGGGACGTCGGCGGGGGTCGTCATCTGGAGGAAGCTGATCTGGCCGATCTTCATGCCGGGATAGACCGTGATCGGCAGATTGGCCACGTTGGAGAGCTCGAGTGTGAGGTGGCCGTCCCAGCCGGCGTCCACGAACCCGGCCGTCGAGTGGATCAGCAGCCCGAGCCGGCCGAGCGAGGACTTGCCCTCGAGGCGGGCGACCAGGTCGGGGGGCAAGGTCACCTTTTCGGTGGTCGACCCGAGCACGAACTCCCCTGGGTGGAGGATCAGCGGATCGTCGCCGACGTCGACGAGCTCGGTCAGGTCCTCCTGGTCCTCGCGGACGTCGATGACCCGGCTGGTGTGGTTTCGGAAGAGGCGGAAGTACCGGTCCACGTGGAGGTCGACCGACGAGGGCTGGATGCACGTCTCGTCGAGTGGGTCGATCTTGATGTGGCCGGCGGCGAGCGCCTCGCGTATAGAGCGGTCGGAGAGAACCATGCCCGACAGACGATAGTGTGTTCTTTCCATCGCGGGTGTAGCTCAATGGTAGAGCGCCAGCTTCCCAAGCTGGACACGCGGGTTCGATTCCCGTCACCCGCTCCACACCGGCGGGCGTGCCCCGGCTCCCCGGACCGCCCGCCCCCCGCCAGGCGCCCCTCCCGGACGGTGACCCGCTCAGATGGTCCGTCCGGTCCCCTCCCAGTACGGGTCGCGCAGCAGCCGCTTGTAGAGCTTGCCGGTCGGGTGCCTCGGCAGCGCCTCCTCGAAGTCGACCGACTTCGGCGCCTTGTACCCGGCCAGCGACCTGCGGGTGAAGGCGATGAGCTCGGCGGCCAGCTCGGGGGAGCCGGTCCATCCGTCCGCCAGCTCGACGGCCGCCTTCACCTGCTCGCCCATCTCGTCGTCGGGGATCCCGAAGACCGCGGCGTCGAGCACCGCTGGGTGGCCCGTCAGTACCCCCTCGATCTCCGCCGGGTAGATGTTGACGCCGCCGCTGATGATCATGTCGATCTTCCGGTCGCTCATGAACAGGTAGCCGTCGTCGTCGAGGTAGCCGACGTCCCCGAGTGTTCCCACCCCGGGCGCAAGGTGGGCGGCCTCCGTCTTCCCGGGGGCCTTGTGGTACTCGAAGTCGGCGCCGATGCGGCTGGCGAAGTAGATCTGGCCCGACGTCCCGGTCGGGCAGGGCCGACCCTCCTCATCGACGATCATGAGCTCGGTCAGTGCGGTGGCCCGGCCCAGACTCCCCGGATGGGACAGCCACTCCTCGCCCGTGATGACGGTCAGGAACCCGCCTTCGGTGCCGCCGTAGTACTCGGTGATGCTCGGCCCCCACCAGTCGAGCATCCGCTGCTTCACCTCGATCGGGCAGGGGGCCGCCCCGTGGACCACCGCCACCAGCGAGCCGCCGTCGAACCCTGCCCGCACGTCGTCGGGAAGCTTGAGCAGGCGGATGAACTGGGTCGGCACCAGGTGGATGTTGGTGACGCCGTACCGGTCGACCAGGTCGAGGAGCTCGGCCGGATCGAAGGAGTGCCGCATGACCACGGTGCTGGCCGCGCCGAGCAGGGGAAGCACCGAGAGCGCCCACTGGGCGGAGTGGTACGCCGGCCCTTCGAGCAGGGTCACCCCGTCGCCCGGGATCCCGAGCATGGCGACTGCCGACTGGGCCACCAGATCGATCAGTGACAGGTCGTTGCCCGTCGCCGTCAGGGCCGAGCGCACCCCTTTCGGGAAACCGGTGGTCCCCGACGTGTAGAACATCGGCCCGCCGGTCACCTGTCCGTCGGGCTCCGCCGGGTCGGCGCCGGCCAGCAGGTCCTCGTAGGCGCCGAACCCGTCGGGCACGGTCTCCCCGATGGCGATCCGGACCGTGCAGCGGTCGGCCTGGGGGTCGGCACAGGCCTCGGCGGCCACGTCGGCGTACCGGTCCTCGATGACCAGAGCCGTGGCGTCCGAGTCGGCCAGCACGTAGGCCAGCTCGGCGGCCACCCAGTGCCAGTTGACCGGCACGATGACCAGGCCCGCGTGCATGGCCGCCACGGTCACTTCGACGAGCTCACGTCGGTTGCCGCACAGGAGGGCGACGGTGCTTCCCGGCTCGACGCCGGCGTCCCGCAGCCCGTGGACGACCCGGTTGACCCGCTGGTCGAATTCGGCCCAGGTGGTCTCCCCGAGTTCGTCGATCAGGGCGGCCTCGGCCCCCTTGCGGGCGGCGATCGGTGCGGTCAGGTGGGCCATGGCATCGTCCTCCTCGGTGGCGCGGCGACGGGGCCGGACCCGCGTCAGGCGCCGAGCCGGTGCGACGTGAGCTCGATGCCGAGGCCGGACCGGACCTGTTGGTCACCGACCATACGCCGCGTCGCCCCGGTGCCGGGAGCCCGAAGAACCCGAGCACGAGCCCACCGTCCCCGGTGGACGCCAGCAACGTGTTCGGCATGTGGCCCCCGTCGACCGGGGCCCCCGGCCGCACATGTTGGCCCGCCCCAATACCCCGGGGGCGACCAACCCCGCCGGCTGTGTCCCCGCCGCCCGATCCGCGTCCTGGAGCGTCGATGCCGACCCCACCGCCCGACGAGGCCCGCACGGACCTCGACCCACCCGATGCCACCGAAGTGGCCGTGCTCAGCCGGGGAGTGCTGTCCGCTGTCACCCCGGCCGGAGGGCTCACCGCCACTCAGCGCCTGCTGGTCGAGTCACTCTTCGCCTCGATGACCGGCCATCCGGCCACGTTGGACGGCGACCCCCTCGGCGCCCGAGAGTTCGCCCGGGCCCTGGCCCGCCGCAACCTCGAATTCCGGACCCGGATCGTCCAGATCATGGTGCTCCTCGCCTTGGTGGTGCGCCCGCTGCCGACCGAGCTCACGTCCCGGGTCGGCGACTACGCCCGGGAGCTGTCGGTCGAGGAGGGAATGCTCGAGGTGGCCGGTCGGTTCGCCGACGGCAGCCTCGGCCTCGCCGCCGTGGATTTCGAGCGAAACGGGTACACGTCCGACTGGCACCCCGAGGATGCCCGGGTGCTCCACACCTCCCGTGCACTGTCGACGGCCTGGGAGGAGACTGCGTCCGACGCCGGGTTGGCGGACCGGTGGGCGGCGCTCGAGGACCTGCCCGGGGACTCCCTGGGTCGGAGGCTCACCGAGTTCTACCGGGCGCGCGGGTTCGCCTATCCCGGCCTGCCCGGGTCGGCACCGCCGTTGCTCGCCCAGCACGACTGGGTCCACGTGGTGGCCGACTACGGGACCACCGTCGAGTCCGAGCTCGAGGTTTTCGCCCTGATCGCCCGGGCCAATGACGACATGCGGGCCTTCTCGCTCCTGGCCATGGTGGTGTCCCTCTTCGAGACCGGCTATCTCCGCACCGGTGCCGGACTGTTCGAGTACTCGCCGGGCCACCTGTCCGAGTCGGGTATGGCCGTGCGGGTGGCCGACGCCATGGTGCGCGGCGCCCGGTGCAGAGGCAGCGTCGACTTCCTCCGCACCGATTGGTTCGAGCTGGCCGGACTCCCGGTCGACGAGGTGCGGGAGCGGTTCGGCCTGACCCCGAAGTCGGACACCGCCGTGGCCGCGGGGTCCGTCGGCCCGTGGGAGCCGGGTGGTATCAGCCCGTTCCAAGTCGACGCCGGCCGGGCTGCCGCCGCGGCCGCCGGCCGGACCTACGACCCGTACGGGGCGGTCGCCCTCCCGGTGGCGCCCGAGGGATAGCCGGCGCTGCCGCGACCGGCGGATCCGCCCCGTGCGCCGCCCACAGGTCCGACCACCGTGTCTACCCTCTGGTCATGCGCTCCGACCCCCATCCACCGTCCGCGGGACTCGGCTACCTGGGGGTGGCCCAGATCCTCGAGCGGTTCGCCGATGGCAGCCTGACCAGCGCGGCGCTCGTCGACGGGCTCCTCGAGCGAATCGCCGTCGTGGACGACCCGGCCGGTCCGGTCGGACTCCGGGCGGTGGCCGCCCTGGCTGCCGATGCCCGCCAGGTGGCCGCCGAGCGCGACGTCGAGCGCGCCCAGGGGGAGGTGCGGGGCCCGCTCCACGGGGTGCCGGTCCTGGTGAAGGACAACATCGAGGTGACCGGACTGCCGGGTGCCGCCGGCTCCGCCGCACTGGTCGGCCGGCCGGCCACGGACGCTCCGCTCGTCACACGCCTGCGTGACGCCGGTGCCGTCGTCGTGGGCAGCACCAATCTGTCGGAATGGGCCAACATCCGCTCCGAACGCTCCACCAGCGGGTGGTCGGCCACCGGCGGCCTGGTCGGGAACCCGTGGGCGCTCGACCGCAGCGCCGGGGGCTCGTCCTCGGGGTCGGGTGCGGCCGTGGCCGCCGGGCTGGCGCCCCTGGCCGTCGGCACCGAGACCGACGGCTCGATCGTGTGCCCGGCCTCGCTCAACGGCGTCGTCGGCCTGAAGCCGACGGTGGGGACCGTACCGACCGGCGGCGTCGTGCCCATCAGCACCAGCCAGGACAGCCCCGGACCCATGGGACGCACCGTCGACGACGTCGCCCGCCTGTACGCGGTGCTCGCCGCCCGCCAGCCGGTGGAGCCGACCGCGGCCCCGCGGTTCGTCGACGCGGTCACCTGGCGTACCGGCCATCCGGCCACCGACGCGGCCGTGGCCTCGGTCGTCGAGGCGCTGGGCGACGCCGGCGAGCTGGTGGAGTCCCGCGAGGTGGCGACGCCCGGCCCCGAGGTGGTCGGTGACGAGTTCCAGGTCCTGCTGGCCGAGCTCGTGGACGACCTGGGCGCCTACCTCGACGCCCGGCCCGGCGACGGGGTACGCAGCCTGGCCGACGTGGTCGAGTTCGAGGTGGCCCACGCCGACGTCGAGCTCCCCTGGTTCGGCCACGACCTCTTCACCCAGGCGCTCGGAACCGGCGGCCGCGCCGGTGGTGCCTACGCGGCATGCCGGGACCGCAATCTCGAGTGGGCCGTCGGGACCTGCCTCGGCCCCGGGCTGGACGGTGCCGACGTGCTCCTCGCCCCGGCGTACGGGCCGGCGTGGAAGAGCGACCTGGTCGTCGGCGGCCATGGCGGAGCCGTGTCGAGCTGGGTGACGACCCCCGCCGCCATCGCCGGCTGGCCGATCCTGAGCGTTCCCGTCGGACTGGTGCACGGGCTGCCCGTCGGGCTCGCCCTGGTCGCCCGGCCGGGCGAGGAGTGGATGCTCCTGTCCGCCGCCCGCCGGGTCGAGTCGGTCGTGACGGCTACCGGTCCGCTGCCCCGGCCGGCCTTCGTCCCGCCGGCCCGGGGCTGAGCCGCCCGCGCCGGCCCGCCGGGACCCGCCGCGGTCAGGCCTCGGCGGCCGCCTTGAGGTTCGCCAGGGTCCGCTCCATGCCGGCGGTGTTGTGGGCCACCCGGTCGGACACGCCACTCACCGGTTTGCCGAGCGCCTTCACCAGCGCGTTGCGCTGGTCGGTCCACGTCTCGGTGACCGTGCATCCCGACCCCGTCGGCTCGAAGCGGTAGGTCCAGAGCGCGACCTTCATCCCCCCTGCGGTGATCCGGAACGACAGCACCCGGCCGGGCTCGGCCTCGACGATCCGCCCCGCCGTCTGCCATGTCTTCCTGCCCTGCGAATTGGTACCGGAGAACGTCGCCCCGGGCTCGGCCGACACCGCCCCCCTGCGCCAGACCACCCCGACGTTCTCGGGTGACCACTCCTTCATCCGGGGCAGGTCGGCGACCATCGCCCACACCTGCTCCGCCGGGGCGTGGATCTCGGTCGTGACGCTCACCTGGTCGGCCATGGCGCACACCGTACCCGTGCCCGTGCGCCGGCACCGGGGTGTCGGTCCGCGCCCTGTCCCCGGGGCGTGCTCCACCTAGGATTGCCGGGCTGCAGGACTCGGGTGCCACCGTGTCCCGTCATCCATCCGGGCAGGAGACACTCGACACCATGACGACGGTGACCGGCGACCAGGACGCGGCCACCGCGGACCCGACGGCCGACGAAGCGGGGACGGCACCCGGCGACCGCCGCTTCCGACCCGACGTCGAGGGCCTGCGGGCCGTGGCGGTCCTGCTGGTGGTCCTCTACCACGCCGACCTGCCCGGACTGTCCGGTGGCTACGTGGGCGTCGACGTCTTCTTCGTCATCTCGGGCTTCGTCATCACCGGCCTCCTCCTGCGGGAGCGGTCGGCCACGTCGGCCACGTCGCTGCGCTCGTTCTACGGGCGGCGCGCGCGCCGCATCCTGCCCGCCGCCACCCTCGTGATCGTCACCACCGTGCTGGCGACCTACGCGGTGCTCGGGGTGGTCTACGGCAACCCTACGGCCGTGGCGGCGCGGTGGACCGCGGTGTTCCTGGCCAACTTCCACTTCACGGCGATCGGCACGGACTACCTGACCGCCAGCCAACCCCCCTCACCGCTGCAGAACTTCTGGTCCCTGGCCGTCGAGGAGCAGTTCTACCTGGTGTACCCGGCGATATTCCTGATCGCTGCATCACTGCGGTCGACCGTGTCCCTGCGGGCGCGACTGGTCGGCATCCTGGTGCCGGTGATCCTGGTGTCGTTCGTGATCTCCGTGGTCCAGACCCCGACGTCGCCGACGGCCGCGTTCTTCTCTCCCCTCACCCGGGCCTGGGAGCTGGCCCTCGGCGCACTGGTCGCCGTGGCCACCCCGTCCCTCCTCCGGATTCCGCGGGCGGCGGGCGCCGCATGCACCTGGGTCGGCCTGGCCGCCGTCGGCATCGCCGCCGTGGCGTACTCCGCCGCGACCCCCTACCCGGGCGCGGCGGTGGCACTCCCGGTCATCGGCACGGCGCTGGTCATCGCCGGGGGGACACCGGTCCCCCCCTGGGGCGCGGAGTGGATCCTGCGCCTCCCTCCGTTCCAATGGTTCGGCCGGCTGTCCTACTCCCTCTACCTGTGGCACTGGCCGATCCTCATCATCGCCGCCGAGGCGGCCAACCGGGACAGCCTGCCGTTCCACCACAACCTGGCCTGGCTGGCCGTGGCCCTCGTCGCCTCCTACACCACCTTCCGGCTCATCGAGAACCCGGTCCGGCACGCCCGTGTCCTCGCCCGAAGCCGCTGGCTGGCCATCACCCTGGGGCTCGTCCTCGTCGCCACCTCACTGGGGGTGGCCTCGATCGCCCTGGCCACCCACCACGGCCGGACCGTCCGGTCGGTCGGGTCCGTGGGCCCGGCGGTCGCCCTCGAGCACGGGATGGCACCGGCGGAACTCCACGAGGTCCTGGCCGTCGCCCCCCAGGTCACCCGGCTCCCCGCCGACCTCACCCCGTCGCTGGCCGGCGTCCACCTCGCCTGGGGCGGGCCCTTCCCCGTGTGCTGGCCGGCGTTCGCGCAGACATCGATCCCCCCGTGCGTGTACGGGGACCCGAAGGGCTCCCACACCATGGTCCTCTACGGTGACTCCCATGCGGCGATGTGGTTCGCCGCGATCAACCGGATCGCCAACGCCGCCCACTGGCGCCTGCTCATCCTGGCCAAGGGGAACTGCCCGGCCGTCGACCTCCCGATCGGGAACCCTGCCGGGTACGGGTCGCCGTCCGGGACCTTCGAAGCCTGTCGCCAGTGGCACACGTTCGCCCTCGGACGGATGCGGGCCACCCATCCCGACCTGGTGGTGGTCTCCCAGCTGCCAGACGCCGGCCCCGGGGGCACCGGGTACAGCGTGGCCCGCTGGCAGTCGGCCACCGAGCGTCTGGTCGGACGGCTCCCGGTACCGGCGGGGCGGGTACTCATCCTCGGGAACATCCCGCAGATCCCCGACGGCGGCCCGGCGTGCCTGTCACTGCACCCGTCCGACATCCAGCTGTGCTCCGGACATGACTCGTCCGACTCGGCCCGGCACAACGCCGCCGAGCAGCGGGCGGCTGCGGCCACCGGTGCCCGCTACGTCTCTACCGTCCCGTGGTTCTGCTCGACCATCTGCACCGACGTCATCGGATCGTTCCAGCCCTACTGGGACGCCTACCACGTGAACAGCGCCTACTCGCTGGTCCTCAGACAGGTCCTGACCGGAGCACTCGACCTGCAGTCGTACGAGGCGCCGGGGCGGCCCGCCACGCCGTAGGGTCCGGGGGTGCGGACCGGGAAGACCGGTCCGACCGGGCGGTGTCCGTCTACGATCCGGGACACGCTCGGCTACGGGAGGCCATGATGCTGCGAACCCAACCCCCCGCCCGGACCAGCTGATGCTCGTCCTCCAACTCACCCTGATCGGGCTGGCCATCACCCTCGAGCCCATCCCGTTCACCGCGTTCGCGCTGTTGCTGGCGTCCGAGCGCGGCACCCACAAGGCCGCCTTCTTCATCGCCGGATGGATCCTGTCGCTCGCCGCGGTCATCGCCCTCACCCTGGCCGCAACCGGAAACAATCCTCCGGCGTCGAACACGGCCCCGTCCGTGGCCGCCCTTGCCGTCCGGATCGCCATCGGGGTCGTGCTCCTCGCCATCGCCGCCCGGCGCCGCCGGACGATGGGACGGCCCAAGAAGGAGAAGGCCCCGCCCAAGTGGCAGACCTCGGTGGACACCATGTCGCCCTGGTTCGCCTTCCTCCTCGCACCGCTGGTGCAGCCGTGGGGACTGATCGCGGCCGGCGCCGCGGTGATCGTCGACGCCAAGGTCGGTTCGTGGCAGAGCGCGCTGGCCTTCGCCTACTTCCTCGTGCTGTCCGTCGGCACCTACCTGGCCGTCGAGTTCTACGCACTGGCCCGACCCGAGCGGACCCGGGAGTTGATCACGTCGGTCCGCGCCTGGATCGCCGGCCACACCGACCAGGTGATCATCATCATCTCGCTGGTGCTGGGCCTCTGGCTGGTGGTGGACAGCGCCTACCTGCTGGCCACCTGAGTCCCGTTCGGGGCCCGGACCGTCAGCCGACCGGGTCGCGGGGCGGCGGCGGCGGGTCGATCCCCGGGACCCCGCCGTCCTGCACGTGCTCGGTCCACGCCGCCCCCGACCAGAACCGCTGCTCGTGACGGACGAACGGATCGCGGAACCACCCCGGGGCCGTGCCACCGAACGTCGTCCCCGAGTCCTCGGCCCCGGCGGGGTCCGAGGCCCCCGACGGGTGCGCGTCGCCGGCCGGCGGCGGACGACGACCCGGGCCCACCGGGCCCATGAAGCCCCGTGCGCCCCCCGGAATGCCCGACCGTCCGCCCGACCGGCGGCGCTGGGCGCCCACGAACCGGACGGCCAGCACGGCCAGGAACACCACGAGGGCCATGCCGGAGTGCGGACCGTTCACCACGGGGAGAGTGTACGACCGGGTACGTCCGGGCGGCGGGCGGGGCGGTTCAGGCGCCCGGCCGCATCCGCTCCAGCGTCGCCGCCATCTGGCGGTGGACCAGGTCGACGGCCTGGAGGGGGCGGATCATGACCCGGAACTCGACGATCCGCCCGGCGTCGTTGCACCGGATGATGTCGACCCCGTTGACGTACTTCCCCCCGATCGTCGTCTCGAACTCGAGCACCGCGGTGTCACCGGCGAGCACCTTCTTCGTGTAGCGGAAGCCCGTTGACGGCCAGAGCGGCGCGTCACCCCCGCGGGCGTCGGCGGCCGGGGACGGGTCACCGGGGAGGGCCTGTGCGGCGGCCTGCAGGTAGCGGGCGGTGACCGCCTTGCCGCGCTGGGGGGTGTAGACGATCGGGGAGTAGAAGACGACCTCGTCGTCGAGGAGGGCATCGAGGCCACCGGGGAGCTCCCCACGCAGATGACGGTGCCACTGGTCGACGACGTGCTCGATCACTGGGATCCCCCGATCCGGCGCGACGGCGCCGCGGCCACGGTCAGAACGTACCGCGCCCGCTAGCCGCTCGGCGACGCCGCCCACTACGGTGTCGGCACACGACGGCGACCGGAAGAAGGCAGATGGCGAAGCAGATCCCGTTGGTCGACTACCTGGTGCTCGGCGACCATCCGCACCTGGTGGCCCACGAGTGCACCTCGTGCGGTGCCCGGTACTTCGACCGGCGCAACGCCTGCGCCTCGTGCGGACGCACGGAGTTCTCCCCCGTGGAGATCCCCACCGAGGGCGAGGTGCGGGCCTTCACCATCGTGGCGTTCGCCGCGCCGGGGATCCCGACCCCGTTCGTGGCCGCCATGGTCGACTGCGGGGGGACGAGCGTCCGGGCGAATCTCATCAACGTCCCGCCCGACCCCGAGCACGTGTCGCTCGGGATGCAGGTCAGACTGGCCACCGAGGTCGTCGGCACCGACGACGAGGGCACCGAGGCGATCGGGTTCGGGTTCGAGCCCAAGGAGGGTTGACGATGGCATCCGACGATCTGTGGGTCCTGGGGATCCACATGACGAAGTTCGGCAAGCACCCCGACAAGGACATGGTCGACCTGGCGTCCGAGGCGGTGCTCGGGGCCCTGGCCGACGGCGGGGTGGCCATGACCGACATGGGGGTGATCGCCGCGGGGAGCCTGATGGCCGCCAGCGCCGGGATCGGACAGCAGCTCCAGAAGCAGCTCGGCCAGACGGGGGTCCCCGTGTACAACGTGGCCAACGCCTGCGCCACGGGGGCCACGGCGCTGCGGGTGGCGATGATGGCCATCAAGTCGGGCGAGGCCGACATGGGCCTGGCATTCGGGGTCGAGAAGCTGTCGGGGGCCGGACTCCTCACCGGGGGGAGCCGCAAGGACGACTCGGGGGTCTTCACCCCGTCCGGCCGCTACGGGGCCGTCGCTCCGACCGATGGGCGCATCGGGACCGAGATCATGCCGGGCGTGTTCGCCCAGATCGGCATGGAGTACGGGCACCGCTACGGAGGGACCAGCTTCGAGCTGTTCGCCCGCATCTCCGAGAAGAACCACGCCCACTCCACCCTCAACCCCCTGGCGGCCTACTCGAAGCGGATGACCCTCGACGAGATCATGGGCGACTTCATGGTCGCCTACCCGAACACCCGGCCGATGTGCTCAGCCAACTGCGACGGGGCAGCGGCGGCCGTAGTGGTGAGCGGGGCCACGTTGGCCACCCTGTCGCTGGAGCAGCGGCGCCGGGCGGTCAAGATCAGCGCGTCGGTCCTCACCACGGACCCCTGGGAGGAGTCCTGCCAGATCCTGCCCGATGTCAACACCCTGACCCGCAACGCCGCCACCCTCGCCTACGAGCAGGCCGGCATCGGACCGTCCGACCTGGACCTCGTGGAGCTGCACGACTGCTTCGCCACGGCGGAGCTCGTCCACTACGACAACCTGATGCTGTGCGAGCAGGGCGGCGCCGTCGACTTCTTCGAGTCGGGCGCCACGTGGCGTGACGGCACACTGCCGGTGAACGTCTCCGGCGGTCTCGAGTCGAAGGGCCACCCCATCGGCGCCACCGGGATCGCCAACGTCTGGGAGGTCGCCACCCATCTGCGCGGCGAGGCGGGTCCCCGCCAGATCGACGGGGCGAAGGTCGGTCTCACCCACGTCATCGGACTGGGCTCCGCCTGCGGCGTGCACATCCTGGAGAAGTCGGCGGCCTGAGCCGGCCCGGGTCCTCCCGGCGCGGCTCAGCGGACGGCGTCCGCCAGCAGCGACTCGAGGACCGACACCGCCCACTGCCGTGCCCGTGCGGTCTCGCCGTCGATCAGGGTGTTCTCCTTGTCGACCACGAAACTCTTCGGTGCGGCCACCTCGGCGAACCCGTGGTGGCGCAACCGCCGGCTGATCCCCAGCGACGCCCGGCCGGTCAGGGCCTCGGGCCCGTCGAACCGGGTGTCGAACGCGGCGGCGGGGACGTCGTCGACCCGACCGACCCGATGGAACCAGTCCCGCAGTCCCGGCCCCGCGGCGTCGATCCCGGGAGCGCGTTCGCCGTCACCGCCCATGCCGGCGACACCGGTCTGCCGGGTCGCCTTCCACGACAGACCGTGGACGTGGGTAGGCCCGCCGATCAGGACCAGATCGGCGCCGTGGATGACGTCGGGCGCCGCCTCCTCGACCGCCACGACCGCCACGTCACCCTGCTCACGCGCCACCCGGGCCAACTCCTCGGCGACCCGCCGGGTGTTGCCGTACAGGGACTCGTAGATGATCACCGTCTTCATCCTGACCACCTCCTCGACACCATCCTCGGCGGCCGGACGCACCCGCGGTAGAGGAGAATGTCCACTTCCGAGGTGCAACCACGGAACGGGCGCGGGCGGGCGTCAGCCGGTGACCAGGACCCCGAACACCAGGCCGCCGACGGCCAGCAGCACCGTGCCCACGGTGACGAGGCGGAGGGTGTGCCGGCCGGTCAAGCCGTGGGGCTCCATGGTCACCTCGAGGCGGCGCGACTCCCTCATGCCCACCATCCAGACCAGTGCCCCGATGCCGACGACCACCAGGGCGGCCACGCCCACGCCGCCGTGGAGGGTCCACACCCGGCGGGCCAGCACACCCACGGCCACGACCATCGCCAGGCCGGTCCGACCCCATGCCAGCTGGGTCCGTTCGGGGGCGAGGCCCTCGTCCCAGTCGTCATCGATCTCGGGAACGGGTCGGCCGGGCACGTCGCGCCGTCCTACTTGGTCCCTCGGACGGCGAGCACCACGGCGACCACCGAGATGAGGCCGATGCCGATCGACAGTACGGCGGTCATCAGTGACCGGGGCAGCGGTCGCCGCTGGCGCATCGCCCGCTCGTTCGACCTCCACTGCCGGTAGCTGGTGAAGGCGACGACCGCGCCGAGCGCGATCAGGGGGACGCCCAGGATCCGACGTCCGTACGGCACGTGGAACTCGGGGAGGAGCTGGGTGGCGGCCACCCCGGTGGCGATCAGGGCCAGGGCGGTGCGGTTCCACGCCAGGAACGTGCGCTCGTTGGCGTAGGTGAACCGCACGTCCGGCTCGATGTCCTCCGGCACGTCGTCCCCGGACGCCGGCGGACCCGACGGGTCGTCGCTCATGCTCGTTCCATCGACCGCAGCTTAGTGAGCGGCGGGAGCCAGCTCGATGGTGGTGAGGTCCTCGGCCAGGACCACCTCCCCCTCGAACGCCCCGGCGGCCTGGTCGATCCATTCCTGTTCGGCCCCCGGCTGGACCGGCGGCACCATGTGGGTGAGCACCAGGGTGCCGACACCGGCACGCTGGGCCGTGGCCCCGGCGTCGGGTACCGCCGAGTGGTAGTCCAGCACGTCGAGGAGGCGCGGCAGCCCGAGCGCCTCGATCTGGTCACGGCGCACCACGGTGTGCACCAGCAGGTCGGCGCCGTCGGCCAGCCGGTCCAGGCCCTCGCACGGAACGGTGTCGCCGGCGATGACCACGGAGCGCCCGCCGTCCTCCACCCGGTAGCCCACGGTCGGGTGGACGGGGGCGTGGTCGGTGGGCGCCGCCACCACCCGCACGTCCCCCCGCTGGAACACCACCCCGTCGGTGACGTCGGTGGCGACGGTGTCCGGTCGCCACGTCAGGTCGTCGTGGTGGGCCAGGCGGTACCCCATGTCGAGCCCGAGCATGGCCTCGGTGGCGGCCACCAGGCCCGCCGTCCCCACCGGGCCTACGACGGACAGCGGCGACGGCGTCAGGGACATCGCCCAGCGGGTCGTGATGATGTCGTTGAGGTCGGTGGTGTGGTCGCTGTGCAGGTGGGTCAGGAACACCGCCTGGAAGGCCACGGCGCCGGACAGGACCCCGGCGGCGCGCAGCAGGACCCCCCGGCCGGCGTCGAAGAGCAGATCGCCGACCGAGGTACGTACGAGCGTCGACGGGCCGGCCCGGTCGGCCGCGGGGATCGGGCTCCCCGTCCCCAGGATGACTACCTGCATGCCCTCGGCTCCTCGGTCTCGTCCACCACTGTTCTGACAGAGCCTATGACACGAAGCCGACCGCCGCGGCCCGCGACGCCGGTCGGGGCCGGCGGACGTCGGTAGCCTGACCGGGTGCCGTTCTACAACGAGCAGGTCGTGCCCCGTCTGGTCGCCCTGACCTGCGGCGCGTCGGCCCTGTCGGGACTGCGGAGGAGGACCGCCGCGGGCCTCTCGGGGCGGGTCGTCGAGATCGGGTTCGGGTCGGGGTTCAATGTGCCGTACTACCCACCCGAGGTCGAGCGGGTCCTGGCCGTCGAGCCGTCGGCCACGGCGTGGAGGATGGCGTCCCGCCGGGTGGGGTCGTCACCGGTGCCGGTCGAACAGGTCGGCCTGGACGGCCAGTCCCTCCCCCTCGCGGACGCCAGCTGCGACGGGGCGATCTGCACCTTCGCCCTCTGCACCATCCCCGACCCGGGGGCGGCCCTGGCCGAGGTGCGCCGCGTGCTCCGCCCGGGCGGGAGCTTCCACCTGCTCGAGCACGGACTGGCACCGGACGCCCGGGTGGCGGCCTTCCAGCGCCGGGTCGAGCCCATCCAGCGACGGGTGGCCGACGGCTGCCACCTGACCCGGGACCCGCTGGCCCTGGTGGCCGACGCCGGGTTCGTCGTCGGCGAGGTCGAGCAGAAGTACGGCGCCGGGCCCAAGGCATGGGCCTACCTGACCCGGGCCGTCACGGTCCGGGCCTGAGCACAGGAGGATGACCATGGCCGAGGACCACGAGCTGGGTGCACGGGTGGATGACCTGGCCCGACGGGTGGACGCCGCCGAGTCCGTGCTGGCCCTCCACCAGCTGAAGGCGCGGTACGCCGCACTGGTCGACGCCCGGTTCGCCCGTGGCGCCGTCGTCGACCGTCCCCGGCTCGACCAGCTCGCCGCAGCGGCGGCCGCGCTCTTCACCGAGGACGGCGTCTGGGACGGCGGGCCGGCGCTGGGCATCGCCCGCGGCCGCGGGCAGATCGCCGCGCGCCTGGCCGAGCCCACGCTGGTCTTCTCCCGACACCTCTTCGTCCAACCCCGGCTGACCGTCGACGGCGACCGGGCCTCGGGACGGTGGGACCTCCTGTGCCCGTGCACACGGCCCGACGGTGAGTCGCTGTGGATGTCCGGGCAGGAGGACGACACCTACGCCCGGGTCGACGGCGCGTGGCTCCATGCCACCATGTCGCTCACCACCGTGTTCGTGTCGCCGGCCGGCGGCGGTTGGCCCCGGATCCTGGTCTGAACGCGCCGGACCCCGCCCGGAGGCGGGGTCCGTGGGGGGTCAGGCCGGGGGGCCGACGGCCAGGGTGACCGACGACGTGTGGGTGCCGCCCGACTGGTCGGTCCACTGGAGGTGGATGACGTCGCCGGGGTGATGGCTCTCGAGGGCGTTGCTCAGGTCGGTCGAGTTGTTGACCGGGGTGCTGTCCACCCCGGTGATGGCGTCGCCCTGGACCAGTCCGGCACCGGCGCCCGGCGAGCCGGGGAGCGTGCCGTCGACGACCGCTCCGTTGGTGGTCCCCTGCGAGGGGTCGGCCGACGTGGCGCTCGAGTCCTGGACCTGGATCCCGAGGAACCCGGTCGTGCCGATGTGGATGGTCGAGCTGGCACGGCCGGCCTCGATGCTCCGGGCCACCGACAGCGCCGTCTGGATCGGGATGGCGTAGGCCTGGGACTGGCCGCTGACCGCCGACGAGCTGGTCGAGGCGGCCGTGTCCATCCCGACCACCTGCCCCGACCCGTTCACCAGGGACCCGCCGGAGTCACCCGGCTGGATGTCGCAGTTGGTCTCGATGAGCCCGGTGAGGTTCTCCGAGTTGCCCCCGCCGCTGTCGCTGGCGGTGATCGACTGGCCGAGGGCGGTGACCGAGCCGCCGGCCGAGCTGGGGGTGCCACCGGCGCCGCCGGCGTTGCCCACGCCCACCACGCCCTGGCCCACCGTGGCCGAGGCCTGGGCGATCGGGGCCGTCTGCAGCCCGCTGGCACCGACCAGCTGGATCACGGCGACGTCACCCGTGCGGTCGTAGCCCACGACGTTGGCCTTGTAGGTCTGACTGTTGCCGATGTCGGTGACGCTGATACTGGTTGCTCCGTCGATCACGTGGTTGTTGGTCAGCACCTCACCGTTGGAGGTCAGGACGATGCCCGTGCCCGCCGCCTGCTCGTTCTGATAACTGAGATTGGTGTTGATGTCGACGAGGGCCGGGGAGATCTTGGCGGCGACGCCGGAGATGTCGGACGGGGCGCCCGCTCCGGTGGTCGAGCCGCCGGACGCGCTGCTGCCCGAGCCCCCGAGGCCGCTCGAGCCCGAGCCGAACGGGAAGTTGCTCCCGCCGGAGCCGGTGCCGCCCGACGGGGTCGAGGCCGTGGCCGACGTGGTGTCGGTCGGCCAGGTGGCATGGCCGATGCCCGCGCCGAGGAGGAGCGCCAGGACGGCCACCACCGAGGCGACGACGGCGACCTGGCCCTTGTGGCTCCGCGACTTGGCCGGGGCGGCCAGAGGTGCCGGGTAGTAGCCGTAGGGAGCGGGCGGCCAGGTGGTCGGGGGAAGTCCGCCACCGGTCCCGGCACCCCATCCACCGGGCGCCGGGACCGGGGCCGGTCCGGACGGGCCCCAGCCCGCAGCGGGCACCGCGCCCCAGGCGCCGGGCGCCGGAGCGGGGGCGGGGGCGGGGGCGGGGGCGGGGGCGGAAACCCAGGTCGCGTCGGGGGCCGGTACGCCAGCCGCAGGGGACAGGTCGGTCCCGGCGGCGACCGGCTGTCCCGGATACGGGGGCTGCACCGGGGGGACCTGCTGGGTCACGGGGTGCTGCTGGGTGACCGCCGGGTCCGAGGCACCCGCGGGCCATGCCGCCGGGGGGGCCGACGCATCGTGGGGAAGGCCCGCGGCGGGCGCGACGGGCTGCGCCGTCTGGTCCGGTGCCTGCCAGGAGTCCGGCTGCTCGTTCATCTCGTCCATCTCGTCCTGCCTTCGGGTTGGGAGACCTCATGTGACGACGTCACCCGACCATTCGACCGCCCGACCGTAAAGCCTGGTTGAGCGCAGCATATGAATTGCATAAGGAAGCGGTCGCCGGCCGTCGTCCCGCCGGCGTGCTCACCGTACCGGTGCCGCCACGGTGATCAGGTCATGTTCGACCGTGGCCCGCCAGCCCCCGGACGCGAACCCGTGGGCGCCGTCGAGGCCGTCGTCGAGGAGGGCCCGGGCCAGGTGGCCCTTGGCCGACTTGGCCTCGTGACCGACGGCCCGGCTGCCGTCCGCCGCGACGAACCGGACCCGTACCACCCGGCTCCCCCCGGCCAGGGTGCCGAGGTCGACGGCGTGGGCGTGCTCGGCGGGAAGCAGGTCGACCACCACCCTGCCGCGGGCCCGATCCACCAGTGCGGAGGTGAGCGTCGGGCGCCAGAACGTCGACAGTCGTCCGAGCCGTCCGAGGGCGACAAGGAGTCGGAGTCGGTAGTCGGCCACCGGGTCGGCGGCCGTCGTCATCCCGTACAGTCCCGAGGGCACGAGCACCCGGCGGCGGTCGCCCGGGGAGAGGGTCGCCGGGTCCAGTCCGGCCCACACGACTCCGGTGTACCGCCTCCAGGCCGGCAGCACCGGTGCATCCCCGGCCACCAGTTCCCCGGTGGCGGCCACGGCCCGATCGAGCAGGTCCCCCCGCACCCCGAGCACGCGTGCGAGGGTCGGGGCGTCCGAGGAGCGGAGGCACCGGGCCAGCTCGGCGAGCACCTGCGCCCTTGGACCGGCCAACACGTCGTCGAACGAGCCGGGCCGCGAGGGCGGGCGTCCACCCGGGGCCTTGCCTTCCGACGGGGGGAGGAGTAGCAGGGGTGGCCGGGACACGGAGGAGCACCGTACCGTCCGGCGCCGCGACCCCGGACGCCCG
>Ga0302196_10001946_pt1 | contig 19578 bp, 20 predicted proteins | sample II_Bog_N1_3_FD_198794 | JGI IMG/M metagenome (GOLD analysis project Ga0302196, IMG submission 198794) | Peat permafrost microbial communities from Stordalen Mire near Abisko, Sweden - II_Bog_N1_3 | ecosystem: Environmental > Terrestrial > Soil > Wetlands > Peat | place: Sweden: Abisko...
TCCGCGACGACGGGACCCTACCATGCCACCGCCCAACGGTGCAACTTCCTGACATCTTTGAATACGAAACGGCTTTGTGCCGAATACGAAACCGTCTTTATGCCAAGACGTAAATGGCTTTTTGTCTAATACACGAATGGGTTTCAGTCGAATACGCATACAGCCTTCTGCCGAACCCGGAAGTCGGTTTCCCCCGAATACGAACCCGACTTCCCGCTGATCTCGGCGCCCAGCCTCGCTGGCGGACGGTTCGTGCCAATCTTGTCATCGCGCGTGGGGACGGCTACGCCACCGGCCAGTCGACCCCGTCCAGCACGGGGTTTCCGCCTCTCCCGACCACTTCGCGGCGTTTTCGAGGCGGTCACATGCGGACGCCACCGGCAGGAACGGGGAGCGGTCGGGGCCGGAGCCTTGCATACTGGCACCCGCGGGGATGGCCGCCGTCCCGCCAGGCGTCGGAGCGTGGCGACGGCATCCACCTGAGGAGACGGCGCGGTGCGGGTTGACCGGCGACACGGCGGGACGATCCTCGCCTGGCTCACCCTGCTGGCGGTGAGTGGCTGCGCCTCCGCGACGCCTGCACTTTCACCGAGCCCCTTGTCGACGGTCGCACCCGCCGCCGGCAGCCCGACGCCGGCCACGTCCCCTGCCGCGGCCACCACTACCGCCACCGCCACCGGCGAGAGCGCGGACTCTCTGGTGGTCGAGCCCGACCAGGGAATGGGCGCCGTCTACCAGGCGATCACCGGTGCCCACCACTCCCTCGACCTGGTCATGTACGAGCTGGAGGACACCACCGCCGTCAACGACCTGATCCAGGCGAAGGACCGTGGCGTCTCCGTCCGCGTCATCCTCGACCAGGCGTACGCCAAGAGCCAGAATGGGAGCGCGTACGCGACGCTCGCCGCGCACGGTGTCGATGTCCACTGGTCGTCGACTCAGGTGGACATCACCCATCAGAAGACCCTGATCGCCGACTCCGATGAGGCCTTCGTCATGACCGGCAACATGACCGCGCAGTACTACGCGTCCACCCGGGACTTCATCCTCGCCGACGGCGACGCCCGCGACGTGGCGGCGATCGAGGCGGTGTTCGACGCCGACTTCTCGAACACGGAGGTCCAGCCCTCGCCGGGAGACGACCTGGTCTGGAGCCCGGGGTCGGCGGCCTCCCTGGTGACGCTGATCCAGGGCGCCAAGAAGGAGCTGCTCGTCGAGAACGAGGAGATGTCCGACCAGGAGATCGTCGTCGCGCTGGAAGCGGCGGCGCAGCGCGGCGTCGATGTGCAGGTCTGCATGACCGATTCCTCTTCCTGGAGCAGCGAGTTCTCCGCCCTCACCCATGCAGGGGTCAGGATCTACACCTATTCTTCGGACGCGGCCCTGTACATTCACGCCAAGGCCATCGTCGCCGACCCGGGAACGGGCTCGATCCGCTGGTTCCTCGGCTCTGAGAACTTTTCGTCGACATCGCTGGACCGGAACCGGGAGCTGGGCGTCGAGCTGGACGACGCGTCGATGGGCAACCGGCTGGCATCGGTCATCGACGCGGACATCGCGGGAGCCGGGCCCTGGTCGGGAGCCTGATGACCACCCGCCACGACGTCAGCGCGGTCCCGCCCCAGGGGCCGCGAGCCGGTCCCACAGGGCTGCCTCGATAGACTGGCAGCGCCGCGCGTGACCGATCCCCTGGAGGGTCGGCGCCGGCTCCGAGGGAGGTCCATGACCGGACTGGCGAGATGGGCGGGAGCGGCTGTGGCCGTGGCTGCCCTGGCCGGCTGCGGCACGTCCAGCCTCGCGTCGGAGACGCCGTCGCAGATCCTCGCCGCCGCCGCCACGGCCACCAGGAACGCGAGCGGCTATGAGATCACTTCCACCGGCGAGTTCCCTGACAGCATCACCAGCCTGGACCTCCGAGTGGCCGGCGCGGACTACAGGGGAACGTTCGTGGTGGCAGGCGTCACCATCAACGTCATGCAGGTGACCGGCAACGTCTATGTGAGCGCGCCGGCGGCCTACTACATGAACGCGGGCGAGAGCAGCGCCGCGGCGGCGGATCTCAACGACGTGTGGGTCGAGGGAGCGGCCGGCTCCAAGGTCGCCAACGACTTCTCCGCCCTGTCCGCCCGCCTCGACATCTCGTCCGATCTCTCGAGCACCGGGACCGTCACCGCAGCCGGCACCGGCAACGTCGACGGCCAGCCCGTCGTGATCCTCAAGGCGACAGACGGCTCGACCGTCGACATCGCCTCGTCCGGCCCCGCCTATCCGGTGCGGGTGACGACCACCGGCTCCGACGCCGCCGTGTACAACCTGTCCAACTGGAATGGTATCGGCACCTTCACCGCGCCGCCCAGCCCGATCCTGATCCCCAGCACCTCCTGACCCGCGCCCCGATGCCCAGAGCGCATCTGCCGGAGAGGGTCAGGCCTCCCACGCGGTCACGGAACCCCGCTCCCGACCCCTGGCCCCCCCGGTGGGGCGTCATCCTCACCACCTCGAGGGCGCTGCCGGGGTTCACCCGCCTGGCGGAGGGCCGGCGCTGTTGCTGAAGTTGTTTTGGCTTCCTCCTCAGAGTTGGCGACACCTGGGTCCGTGCGTGGAGAGGGCCTCGGGGTCAAATGACCCATAGGGAGGCCGGAGAACCATGCTTGTCGGCTCGGTGACACTCACCCTTGACCCGGGGACCATCCTGCTCTGGGCCTTCATCGGCCTGGTGGCGGGTTTCCTCGCGAGCAAGGTCGTGACCGGCCGTGGCAAGGGCGTGGTGACCGACATCGTGGTCGGCATCATCGGCGCGCTCGCGGGCGGCTTCCTGGCGCAGGTCCTCAACATCAGCTTCAGCATCCCCGGCCACACGACGATCACCGCGATCGTCATCGCCTTCGTCGGCGCCGTGATCCTGCTGGTGATCGTCCGCCTCGTGACCGGCGGCGGGCGCAGGTGGTCGCGTTCCGGGTGAGGTCGGTCAGATCGTGACGGTACCTGTCTCGGGTTCGGACAGTCTCCGGGTGCGCCGTGCCTATCTCCGCAGTGGTCACTCGCGGAGCCGCCGTGATCGCCGGACCATCGCCCGATGGACCGTCATCGGAGTGGTCGTCCTCTGGCTCCTGGTCGCCGGCGTGGTCCTGGTCGCGGCCGGCTGAGTCCCGAGGTGGCGCGGACCCGCCCCCGGCGGGTCACCCCATCGAGCTCGCGTCCTGGAGCGGCGGCCGGAGAGGGCGGTCGTGTCAGACTCCCGGCACATGCGGGGTCGCTCTCAGGCGCAGGCCACGGGCGCTCCGCGCCTCCGCCTCGCCGTCGCCGTCGGCCTCGGAGCGCTCTCGGTCGCGGGAAGTCTTCTTCTCGTGGTCACCGATGGAATCAACGCGAACGTCCATTGGGCACACCATGCAGGCGTATCCGCGGCTCCGTTGCTGCTCGTCGCCGGTGCGATCGCGGCCATCAGCATCGCTCACCCCCCCGCCTGGCGAGGGCTCCTCATGCGGCTCGTGGCGGTCATGGCGTTCGTCGCGTGGGGCCTCTCCCAGCTGCTCGCCGGCTCGGCGGCTGCCGGTCCTCTGGATGACGCGGCGATCCTTCTCTTTGTCCTCGACGCCGGGTCAACGGTCGTTTCCGACGCACGCACCCGTCTGCACACCTCTCCCCCTGCGCGCACCCTCCCACCAGGACCCCACTGACGGGACGTCGTCAGGGCTGCGCCTGCGGGCGCGCCCAGGCTGTCCAGGCTGCGGCGCCGGGCACGAGGGCACGCCCGCCGGCTGGTGCGCGTCAGTCCTGGGGCAACGGCTGGATGATGCCGAAGGTGTTGCCCTCGGTGTCGGTGGCGTAGATGGTGTCCCCGACACCGGGGACCGTCTGCTTCTCACCGCGAACGGAGCCTCCGGATGCGACCACGCGCGCGATCGTGGCCTCGAGGTCGCCGACTCCGATCCAGATGATGCTCGGCTGCGCGTTGTAGGCCCGGGGCATGATCGCCCCGTCGATGCCCATGCCGCCCTCTCCCGTCTTGGCCAGCCAGTAGTCCGCCCCCGGCATGCCCGCATCGGTGATCTCCCAGTCGAAGATCTCGTAGAACTTCCGCGCCCGGGCTACATCATCCGCGGTGATCTCGAAGTGCACGATCCGGCCCATTTCGCTCGTCCTCCCAACCCGCCGTCGCCGCCGGCCATCGACCAGCGGCCGCCCCGTCCGGGGTCCGGCAACAAGCATCCCACAGCGGCCTGAGCGAGTCCCGGCACACCGTGGTCCCAGCCCGACGGCTACCAGCCGCCAACCGGCAGAATCGTCGGAGTGAGCCACCGCGCCATGACCGAGAGCCCACGCCACGCTTCCGCCCGGGGCGGCGCCGTTCGCCCGACCTTGCTGCTCTTCGGAACCGCCGCCGTCCTGATCATCGCCCTCCACCTCGCAACCGACGGCAACCTCGGGTTCCACATCGACGAGCTCTACTACCTGGCGAGCGGCCGCCACCCGGCTTTCGGGTACGTCGACTTTCCGCCCATCGTCCCGCTCCTCGCGCGGCTCGAGACGGGTCTCCTCGGGGTCACTCCGTGGACCCTTCGCCTCCTCCCCACCCTCCTGAGCGGCGTCAGCGTGGTCCTCGCCGGCGCGTACGTGCGCAAGCTGGGCGGCTCCCTGAGGCTTCAGGCGCTCGGCCTCCTGGTCGGGGTCACCGCGCCGCTGATCGTCGGCACCTGGCTCTTCCAGACCGTGATCTTCGACCAGGTGACCTGGATGCTCTCCCTCTACTGGTTCCTCTCGATCCTCGTCGATCGCAGGCCCCACACCTGGATCTGGCTCGGCCTGACCCTCGGGGTGGGTCTCGAGGTCAAGTACCTGATCCTCCCACTCATCGCCGGCATCGCCCTCGCGACCCTCCTCACCCCATCGCTCCGCCACCAGCTCCGAACCAGGTACCCGTGGATCGGAGCCGCACTGATGCTCCTCATCTGGCTGCCGAATCTCGTCTGGCAGGTCGCCAACGACTACCCCACCCTCACCTACATCCTCAACCACCAGGGCGGCATCCAATCGGGAGGAGGAGTCGTCACCTTCTTGGTCTACTTCCTGGTCCTCCTCTTCCTCCTCACCCCCCTCTGGATTGCCGGGCTCATCTCACTCTTCCGGCGGCCCGAACTGCGCGCCATCGGTATCGCCTGTGCCGTCCCGCTGATCGTCTACCTCCTGGTCGGCAAGTACTACTACCCGGCCCCCACCATCCCCATCGTGATGGCCGCCGGGCTCCTCGCCCTCTCCCGTGTCGAGCGCCAGCGGCTTCGGTCCACCCTGGCGATCGCGGTCGGTGTCGCCAGCCTTCTCGGCTTGGTCAGTCTGGCCAAGATCATCCTGCCCATAACCCCCGCCAGCCAGCTCCACGCGAGCGGCCTCGACACGACCAACACGGACCTCGCGTCCACGGTCGGCTGGGGCTCCATCACCCAGCAGATGACCGCAATCTATGGCGCACTTCCCCCGTTTGAACGGGACACGACGGTCATCGTCTCCTCCGACTACGGAGTCGCTGGGGCGCTCCAGATCTACGGCAATCCCAAGCTCCTGCCCGCCAGCTACAGCCCGCAGCTGAGCGACTACTTCTGGCTGCCGGCGCACCTCTCCGCGACTCACGCCCTGATGGCCGGCTACGCGCCGTCCGATGTCGCCTGGATGTGTACGTCAGCAACGGTGGTGGCCCACCTCACCGTCCCCTACCACGTCGTCAACTTGGAGCAGGGCAGCCCGGTCACCCTCTGCACCCTCAAGGCGCCGCTTCCTGGGCTGTGGCGCGGACTGCGGGACTTTACCTAGTCCGATACGCCTTGTTCTCCATGCCGTGGGACGGTCGGCCACATCCCGCTGTCAACGGCTGACGGTCAGGACGACGTTCCCCGTCTTTTGCTTGGTCTCCACGTACCGGGTGGCCTCGACCACCTGCTCCAGCGGGTAGCGCCGATCGATGACGGCCCGGTAGTCCCCCGCCTCAATGAGCTCCCGGAGGAACACGACGTCCTTCTTCGTGAATCGAGGAGGTATCGAGAATCGCACCCGCTTGGGTCCGATCAGCGCCGTCCACGGGCTGAGGGCGAGGTTTCGAAATCCGTCGGTTGCAAGGTACGCTCCACCCCGCTTCAACGAGCCGCGACAGTCGCGGAACCGCAACGTGCCGACCGCGTCGAGGATGACGTCGTAGGTCTGGCCGTTGCCCATGAAGTCCTGCTGTGTGTAGTCGATCACCTCATCTGCGCCGAGCGATCTGACCAGATCCAGGCTCTTGGGGTTGCACACGGCGATGACGCCGGCCCCGAAGTGTCTGGCCAGCTGCACGGCCGCGGTGCCGATCGATCCCGAGGCGCCGTAGACGAGAATCCTCTGTCCCTGGCGGAGGTTCGCCGGTCTCAGGGCGTTCAGCGCCAGGATCGCGCCGTCGCAGATCGCCGCGGCCTCCTCGAAGGGCATGCCGGACGGCATATGCGACAGCGCGGCGCCGGCTCGCATGCAGAGGAGCTCGGCGTGCGCGCCGAACCGCCACGGATTGATCCCGAAGACCCGGTCACCGGCCTCGAACTCGGTCACGTTGGCGCCGATCGCCTCCACCTCGCCGGCCAGATCGCTGCCGAGGATCCGCTGCCTCGGACGCCGGAGACCGGTGGTGAGGCGGGCCACGAACGGCACCCCCTCGCGAAGGGCGCAGTCGGTCCGGCTCACCGTGGTTGCGTGGATCCTGACGCGGACCTCGCCGTCCTTGGGGACCGGCGGCTCGACGTCTTCCAGCCTCAGGACCTCGGGCGGCCCGTACCTGTCGTGGACGACGGCTCTCATGAGCCCCACTGTACGGCTGCAGCCCCTCTCAGGGTTAAGACCGCCGTTCAGATCCTGGCCAAGCTACACCGTCAACATTCCCATGAGACAGTCGGCTAAGCGATCCTGCGACGGTAGATGCCCCTGGCGAGGATGCACGCGACGATGAGGATCCCGACGCACCAGGCAAGGGCGGTCCAGATGTCCGTGCCGACCGGCTGTTGTGTGAAAAGGTCGCGGATGGTGTTGACGATGGACGTCACCGGCTGGTAATCGGCGAAAGCGCGCACCGGGCCGGGCATGGTGTGGGTAGGCACGAATGCCGAGCTGATGAACGGCAGGAAGACGAACGGATAGGAGAACGCGCTCACACCGTCGGTGGACTTCGCGGAGAGACCGGCGACCACGGCGATCCACGTCAACCCCAGGGTGAACAGGATCAGGATGCCGGCGACCGCGAGCCACGCCAGCACTCCCGCTCCCGAGCGGAAGCCCATGAGGAGGGCGACGAGCACGACGACCACGAGCGAGATCAGATTGGCGACCAGCGAGGTCAGAACGTGCGCCCACAGCACCGACGACCGTGCGATCGGCATGGACTGGAATCGCTCGAAGATGCCGCTCTGCAGATCCAGGAAGAGCCGGAATGCGGTGTAGGAGATGCCCGAGGCAATCGTGATGAGCAGGATGCCCGGCAGCAGGTAGCTCACATACGAATGCGCCTCCACGTTGATCGCGCCGCCCAGGACGTAGACGAACAGCAGCAGCAAGGCGATCGGCATGATCGCGGTCGTGATGATGGTGTCCAGGCTGCGCGTGATATGGCGCAGGGATCTTCCCGTCAGGACGGCGGTGTCGCCGAAGAAATGCTTGGTCATCGCGGTTCCTCACTCGTCCGTGCCGGCGCCGCGGCCCTTGCCGGCGTCGCCGTTCTTGCCGCCGTCACCGACGATGGTGAGGAAGACGTCCTCCAGGGTCGGCTGCTTCTCGACGTACTCGACCTTGGCGGGGGGGAGCAGCTGCTTGAGCTCGGTGAGGGTGCCGTCCACGATGATCCGACCCCCGTGGAGGATCGCGATCCGGTCGGCGAGCTGCTCGGCCTCGTCCAGATACTGCGTGGTGAGCAGCACCGTCGTGCCCTGCTCGGCGAGCTCCCTGACGGCCTGCCACACCTCGATGCGGGCCTGGGGATCGAGCCCCGCCGTGGGCTCGTCGAGGAAGATGACCTGCGGATTCCCGATGAGGCTCATCGCGATGTCGAGGCGGCGGCGCATGCCACCCGAATACGTCGCCACCCTCCGCGCCGCCGCGTCGCTCAGCGCGAAACGATCGAGCAGGTGATCCGCGATCGTGCCCGGGTCCTTGAGGTGCCGCAACCGGGCGACCAGCACGAGGTTCTCCCGGCCGCTGAGGATCTCGTCGACAGCCGCGAACTGTCCGGTGAGGCTGATGGACTCCCGCACGCCCGCAGCCTGCGTGGCGACATCGAGGCCGTTGACGCTGGCAGTCCCCGCGTCGGCCTTGAGCAGCGTGGAGAGGATGTTCACGACCGTGGTCTTGCCCGCCCCATTCGAGCCGAGCAGGGCGAAGATGCTGCCCCGCGCCACGTCGAAGTCCACGCCGCGCAGCACCTCCAGCTTCTTGTACGACTTCTCCAGGCCCTGCACGTGGATCGCAGGCTCCTGGGCCCGAGCGGTCGGGGTGGCGGTCACGCCTCACCTCCCGTGCCCCGTGGGCCCGACGGCGGCCCGACGCGGCGGACGGTGATGTCGCCGTACGCGGTGCGCGCACGGATCTCGACCTTCTCCTCGCCGGGTGCCGGCATCTGAGCCACGTCCAGCTCGCTCTGGACCGTGCCGTGGCGCACGTCGAGGTCGAGCCAGGCGGCGACCCCGGCGCGAACTCCCACCTCCAGCTTCCCGGCGCCGCTGTCTGCGACCACCGACCCACGGGCGACCTCGAAGAGCCGGATGGAGCCGCAGGCCGTCTTCGCGGTCACGCTCGCATCCGCTCGGTCGACGGAGATGCTCCCCATGGAGGCGCGGGTCAGCAGGTCACCGGTCACCTCGCCGATCCAGATATCCCCATTCGAGTTCCTGATCTCGGCCGAACCGGCGATGCGGTCGATCCGGATCGTGCCCATCCCGGTGCGGATGGTGGCCTCGCCCGCCGCTCCGCCCACGGTGATGTCACCCATGCCCGTCCCGAGCCGCACCGGCCCGGCCTGGTCGAGTTGAATCTCGCCCATGCCGGTCTTGACGCGACACTCGCCGAGGCGGCCGCTGCAGCGCACCGTGCCCATCCCCACCCCGGTCTCCAGGCTCGAGCCCGAGGGCAGCTCGATCCGGACGTCGATCGCCTCACGGCCCCCGCCCAGCGGGAGGTACTGCCACGACGCACGGGGGCCCTTGATCGTCAGCCGGCCAGACTGATACTCCACCCGGGTCTGAGCAGCGCCGGTGACGTCGGGCTTCTTGGTGCCGTCACGCGGACGCACCTCGACCTGCGTGTCGGCGCGATCAGCGGCGACGATCCGGATGTCACCGAACCCCCGAATCTCCACGTTGACGGAGATGGGTTCGGGCGTGTCGAAGGTAGGCATAGCAGTTTCCTCAATGACCCGGCCGGCGCTTCCGCCGCCGAGGCCGGCTCCAGGATTTCTCCTGGCCCGATGGGCTAACGCACCCAGCCCGTGTAGCGCTGGGCACTCCGCGGAAGAAGGACCTGATCTCGGTGCGGAACGTCACCCCGTTCCACGGCGGCGGCGGCGGCTCGGACGAGCCAGGCATTCACCGAGAGACCGTCCCGACCCGCGGCGTGCTCGATCCGGCCCTTGAGCTGGTCGGGCATGCGGAGGTTGATCCGGGACATCGCGCCATCGTCGCCCTCTGGATCGGCGGGTTCCGCCGTCCTGTCGCCAGTCGCCGTCTCGCGTTCGCCCCCCTGCAGATCGTCTGCAGAGCGGTCGGCTGGGGCCGGTGTGACCACGAACTCGGGGTCGCGGCCGCGCAGGCGAAGCTCGACCGCGCCGGGAGCCAGCTCGCAGGTGATCTCCTCCGCCGCGGCGGCCAGCGCGTCCTGCAGCGCGAGGCGGATGGCCGACTCGAGCGGCGCGACCAGCCGCTCGGCCAGCGTCCGAGCGTCATCACCGCCGGCCTCGGCGGCGGTCACCAGCTGGCGGTGGATGTCCTCGACGTACAGGCTGAGGTTCATGGCACCATGATGGCATCGCTTTGGCACCATGTCAAGCAGTCATTGTGCCTCAATGGTGCCATCGGAGCCCACCGGTGCCCCGCCGGATCTCATGCGGCACGGCTCGGCCCGCAGCTCCCTGCCGCGGGCACGGCACCTCACGAGCCCGCGAGCTTGATCACCCCCGTCCCGACGATGGTGGCGCGGCCGCCGACGCTGACCTCCACGACGTGACCCTTCTGCTTCCGCGAGGTCGCGTGCAGCAGGCTGGGGCGCCCCATGGCGAACCCCTGATCTATCTCGATGTCCCAGTCTCCGTCCGCGACGGATGAGCGCTGGGCGAAGCCGGCCACCAGGCCGGCACACGCCGATCCGGTGGCCGCGTCCTCCTCGACCCCGACCGCCGGCGCGAAGCCCCTTGCGTAGAGGTGAGCCCCCTCACCGGGTTCACCGGCGAACAGATAGAGGTTGCCGGCCCATCCCCTGGCGAGTCCAGCGCCCCACGCGGACCTGTCGAACGCGGCGCGGTCCACGGTGGCCGCGTCGCTGACACGGACGAAGCAGAAGCGCAGCCCGATGCCCCCGTACCAGCTCTCGACGATGTCAGCCTCGGTGAGGGAGAGGGCGGCGGCGACCGCATCGGCCCCCGGGGACTCGGTCGCGACCTCGCACCGGGGCTCCGAGAGGCGCAGCCGGATGCTCTCCCCGGTGATGTCGACGGCGACGGGGCCGATACCCTCTTCGAAGACGAATCTCCCGAAGGTGGCGCCGCCATCCGGTTCGAGACTGGCGAGAACGGCAGCGGTACCGACGGTAGGGTGGCCAGCGAACGGCACCTCCTCCCCCGGCGTGAAGATCCGGACCCGGCACGTGTGAGCGGGATCAACTGGCGGCAGGACAAAGGTCGTCTCGGAGAAGTTGAACTCCCGGGCCAGGTGGCGCATCAGCTCGTCGCTCAGCCCCTCAGCCCGCGGGATCACCGCGAGCTGGTTGCCACCGAAGGGACGATCACTGAACACGTCGACCAGAACGAACTCAATCTCCATCATTTGAGACCTTTACCCCCATGTGGAAACGCTCCTCTGGCCCCCGCTCCCCCACTGTTACCATGCAGTATGGGCTCAGGCGAAGGGGCGCTCGAACCCGGTCCCACCACCAGGGTTCCGCTCCGCATCATCGCCCGTGAGTGGACCCGGCTCGGATGTGTCGGGTTCGGAGGCCCGCCCACCCACATTGCCCTGCTCCGACGGATGTGCGTCGAGGAGCGGGGGTGGATCGAGGCCAAGGAGTTCGAGGACGGGATCGCCGCCACCAACCTCCTGCCCGGCCCTGCCTCGACGCAGCTCGCCATCTTCTGCGCCTGGCGGCTCCGCGGGGTGGCCGGGGGCGTACTGGGCGGGGTCTGTTTCATCGCCCCGGGGCTGGTTCTCATCCTTGCCCTCTCCGCGCTCTTCCTCGCGCGTCGCCCCCCCGACTGGGTGATCGGAGCCGCGGCCGGTGCGGGGGCGGCCGTGCCTGCCGTCGCTCTGCACGCCGCATCGGGTCTGGCCCCTGCCAGTTGGAGGCGTATTGGTACGCAGAAAGCCCAGCGTGTCCGGTGGGCCCTTTACGCCCTGGTGGGAGGCGGCGCCGCCGCCACGATCGGCCCGTACCTGGTGGTGGTGCTGCTCGCCTGTGGCCTGCTGGAGATCGCCTTCCGCCGCACCACGCCACTCAAGACGTCGGGCTCGGCTGGAGCGTTCCTCCCCGCGGTCCTCGTCCACGTCGTCGCCATCGGCGGGCTCGGCGCGCTGGCATGGGTCGCGCTCAAGGTCGGCGCCCTCTCCTACGGCGGGGGGTTCGTCATCGTCCCGCTGATGCAGCACGACGCCGTGACCACATATCACTGGATGACCGGGGCCCAGTTCCTCAACGCCGTCGCCCTCGGCCAGATCACCCCGGGTCCGGTCGTGCAGACGGTGGCGGTCGTCGGGTACGCGGCGGCCGGCGTCGGAGGCGGGCTGCTCGCCGCTCTGATCGCCTTCGCCCCGTCGTTCGTCTTCGTCCTCGCCGGTGGACCACGCTTCGATCGGATCCGCGCCAACTTGGCGATCGGGTCCTTCCTCACCGGAGCAGGGCCCGCAGTCATCGGAGCCATCGCCGGGTCGGCCATCCCCCTCGGCCTCTCGCTCCAGCAGCCGGGGCAGGGCGCGGTGCTGGCGGGAGCGGCCCTCTGGTTGTTCGCGGTGCGGCGGGGAGTGGTGAGTGGGCTCCTCGTGGCCGGCTTCGTCGGCATCGGGCTGGCACTCACCGGCGTTCCCGTTTAGTCGAGGGCCTCCTGGACGTTGGTGACCCTCACACCCCTCCCCCCTCGGGGCGGCTGGTCACGCCGATGGGCTGCGGAAGTAGTGCCCCTGGTCGAGGTCTTCGATGAGCCCGGGCTGCACCGGCTGCCATCCGAGCAGCTCGCGGGTCAGCGCGCTCGAGACCGGGCTGTCGATCGCGACCATCGGGGCCAGCCAGGCGAAGTGGGCGGCCGCGTCCTCGGGAGCGATGGAGCCCACCGGCAGCTGCAGGTGCCGGCCGATGACCTCGGCGATGTCGCGCATCGGCACCCCCTCGTCAGCGACCGCGTGCAGTGTCGACCCCGCCGGAGCCCTCTCCAGCGCGAGGCGGAAGAGATGCGCGGAATCGAGCCGGTGCACGGCCGGCCAGCGGCTGGACCCGTCCCCGATGTGGCCGGCGACGCCCTTGTCGCGGGCGATGCCGACCAGGCTCGCCAGGAAGCCGTGATCTCCGACGCCGTGATTCGTCGGCGAGAGCCGGATGATGGACGAGCGGACGCCGCGCGATGCCAGGGCGAGCACCAGCTCGGCCGTGGCGTGCCGGGTCTGCATGCCGGGGTCCCGAGTGGCCGCCACCGCATCGCGGCCATGCCCGTCCCGTTCGGTCCCCAACCGCCCCGGTGCGAGGCCGAGGGTCCCGGAGGCGACGACGAACGGTCGATCCGAGCCTGCGAGCGCCTCGCCGAATGTCTCCACGGCGCGGCGATCCGCGTCGGCCGCCTCCTGGAACCCACCCGAGAAGGCGATGTCGTGCTTGAACGCGAGGTGGATCACACCATCCGACGCGGCAGCCGCGCTGCGCAGGCCATCGAGATCATCGAGAGTGCCGCGCTGCACCTCCGCCCCGGCGGCGGCGAGGGCGGCAGCCGAGACGTCGGAACGCGCCAGCCCCACGACCTGATGGCCCGCGCCGATGAGCTCGGGAACGACGGCGGAGCCGATCCAACCGGACGCGCCGGTGATGAACACGCGCATGAGAGCACCTCCAGATGATCGGCGGCCCGGCCGCAGGGCTGGGGCCGGGACCGGGCGATGTCAGCTACTGCCATCAATATAGCATCGATGTCTGCCGCTGTCATCGAGTACGATCAGGCCATGGGTCGATGGGAGCCGAACGCGCGCGGCCGGCTCGAGCAGGCGGCACTGGAGCTCTACGTCCTGCGCGGGTTTGAGCAGACCACGGTGGCGGAGATCGCCCAGCAAGCGGGGCTCACGGAGCGCACCTTTTTCCGGCACTTCGCTGACAAGCGCGAGGTCCTGTTCCAGGGCGCGGCATCACTGCAGGAACTCCTCGTGAACACCGTCGCCGGCGTGCCCGATTCCTCCACGCCCATCGATGCGATCGCCGCCGCCCTCGATGCCGCCGGCACCAGGCTCGGGGAGCGCCGCGAAAGCGCCCGCCAACGTCAGACCGTCATCACCGCCAACCCTGAGCTCCGAGAGCGCGAGCTGATCAAGCTCGCAGCGCTGGCTTCGGCGCTCGCCGGCGCGCTGCGCGCACGCGGTGTCAGCGACCCGACGGCGGGGCTGGCCGCCGAAGCAGGGATCGCCGTCTTCAAGATCGCCTTTGAACGCTGGGTCGACGAGAGCAACCAGCGCGACCTGCCACGACTGATGCGAGAGTCGCTCGACGAGCTGAGAGCGGTGACAGCGGGCAGCTGATGCCTCCCGCGCAGTCCGCAGCTCGGGCCACCGTGAAGCGCCTGCTCGCTGTCCTGGGCCTCTCGCTGTCAGTGCTCGCCATCGAGATCGCCGGCGGCCTCCTCTCCCACAGCCTCGCGCTGCTGGCCGACGCCGCGCACGTCTTCACCGATGCTGCCGGGATCAGCCTCGCCCTTCTGGCCATCTGGATCGGCTCGCGTCCAGCCAACACCCGGCGCACCTACGGATTCCTCCGCCTCGAGATCCTGGCGGCGGCGGCCAACGCGGTCCTGCTGTTCGGGGTGGCGGTGTTCATCCTGTACGAGGCATGGCGCCGTCTCTCCGGCCCGCCGCAGGTCGCCTCCGCACTCATGCTGAGCGTGGCCCTTGCCGGCCTCCTCCTCAACGGCGTCGCACTGTGGCTGCTGCGCCACGCTCAGGCTCGGAGCCTCAATGCGCGCGCGGCCTACCTGGAAGTCCTGGGCGACCTGGCCGGCTCGGGCGCTGTCATCGCAGCTTCCCTGGTGATCGTGGCCACCGGCTGGGCACGTGCCGACGCGGTCGCCTCCGTGGCCATCGCCGTGCTGATCCTGCCGCGCACCTGGGGCCTTCTCCGTGACGCCACCGACGTGCTGCTCGAGGCGACGCCGAAGGGCGTGAGCATGGACGAGGTCCGCGCCCACATTCTCGACGCCCCGGGGGTGGCGGATGTCCACGACCTGCACGCGTGGACGATCACCTCGGGCATGAATGTCGTCTCGGCCCACGTGGTCCTCGAGCCCGGGGCGGATGGCGCCGCCGTGCTCGAATCCCTCTGTGCGTGCCTGGCGGGGCATTTCGACATCGAGCATTCGACGTTTCAGCTGGAGTTCCCCGACCGCCGCAGGCTGGAGGGGGCCGCCCATGGTTGAGGCAGCGCCGGTCCTGGCCCAGGTGCGCTGAGCCGGCTATGCGCCGGCAGGTCGCCGGGTGGCGCCAGGGACACCCCGCGAAGGCGCGGCCACGAGGGGCAGAAAGATCTCATCGACGATCTCGCTCAGGAAGTCGTCGGACACGGATCGCCCGGTGATCAGGAACTGGTGGCGCAGAAGGTCACCGGGCAGTGACGCGACCCGCGGGGTCACCTTCCCGAGGTCGACCTCGCCACGCTCGGCGGCCCGGCGGAGGATGGTCATCATCAGGCCGGGGAGCACCTCCGTGAGGTCCGGCGGCATGCTGCGCAGCTCCGCCAGCAACCCATGGAGCATCTCGGGGCTCATCTCCTCGGAGTTGCGCTGCAGGTGGCGGAGCACGGCCATCACGTCCTCGCGCAGATCCCCCGTGTCGGGGATCTGGTCGGCCACCGAGCCCATGTGGTCTGGATGCAGAGCCCGGACATGGGCCCGATACGCCGCCATGGCAAGCTCTGCCCGATTGGGCCATCTCCTGTAGAGGACGGCCTTGCTGGTCCCGGCGCGAACCGCCACCCCCTCCATGGTGAGGTTCGCGTAGCCGCCGGCTGACAGCTCCTCCCACGCCGCCCGGAGGAGAGCGTCCTCCAGGGTCGCGCCGCGGCGCCGGGAGCGACGCCCACCCTCGGCCTGTGGTGGCGCGGACGGCCGCGGGCTGGGAGGGGGCGACGGGGGCGCGGCGTTTGTCACTTGGATACGCACCGTATCCTAGTATGCTACACTCTGGACAAGAAACTCACCGTATCTAATCGTGGAGGATGTCGTGGCCGCCAGCACCCCCTCGGACGACCGCCTCGATCCCGCCCTGCGCCGGTTGATCTGGATCCTCGTGCTGGGCGGGATAGCGCCCATCCTCGACACCACCATCGTCAACGTGGCCCTGGCCACCCTGGGTCGCGACATGCACGCGTCGGTCGCCATCACCCAGTGGACCATCACGGGCTACCTCCTGGCCATGGCGATTGCCATGCCGGTGACCGGCTGGGCGACCCAGCGCCTCGGGGCGAAGCGCCTCTGGATCATCTCCCTGGTGGTCTTCGTGGCGGGCTCGGCCCTGTCGGGGGCCGCCTGGAACATGGACAGCCTGATCGTCTTCCGGGTGGTCCAGGGCGCCGCCGCCGGGATCATGATGCCGCTCCTCGTCACCATCCTGGTGCAGGCGGCCGGGCCCGGGCGGCTGGGAAGGATGATGGCCATCGCCAGCCTTCCGGCGGTGGTGGTGCCGGCCCTCGGCCCGGTCGTGGGCGGGCTCATCGTCACCAACCTGAGCTGGCGCTGGATCTTCTACGTCAATGTCCCCATCTGCCTGGCGGCGATCGTCCTGGCATGGCGCGCGATGCGGACGATCGTTCCCACGGGGGAGCGCCACCCCTTCGACATCGTGGGATTGCTCACCCTCTCCCCCGGGCTGGCCCTGGTCTTCTATGGACTGGCCCAGGTGTCGGGACCAGCCGGTTTCGCGAACTCGGCCTTCGTCGTGCCGATCGTGCTCGGGATGGTCTTCCTGGCGGCGTTCGGTGTCCACGCTGCACGGAGGCACGACGGACCGCTCGTCAACATCCGGGTGCTGCGGGTCCCCTCCTTCGCCGCCGCAGCCGGTGTGTTCCTCCTGTCAGGTCTGTCGCTCTACGGTCCCCTCCTCCTCCTCGGTCTCTACTACCAGGATGTCCAGGGCAAGAGCGCGCTGATCACGGGGCTCCTACTCGCCCCGCAGGGCATCGGCTCGCTGCTCCCCCGCACCATGGCGGGCAGGCTCACCGACCGTCTGGGTCCCCGCCTCGTGGTCATCCCCGGCCTAGCCCTGACGGTGCTCGGCACCCTGGCCTTCGCGCTGGCCGGCCCCGCACCCTCGGATTGGCTGCTGTCGGCATCCCTGATCGTCCGGGGGGCCGGCCTGGGCGCCGTGACGATCGCGGTCATGGCCGGAGCCTTCCGGGGCGTCCCGCACCAGGAGGTCCCGGATGCCAGCACGATGATGAGAATCGTCCAGCAGGTGGGCGGGTCGTTCGGCGCGGCGGTCCTGGCGGTCATCCTGGCCAGCCAGCTCGCGAGCCACTCCATCCTCACGGCGGCGTTTCGTGTCTCCGCCTTTGACACCTCCTTCTGGTGGGCGATCGGGTTCACTGTCCTGGCGCTCGCGCCGGCCGTCCTGCTGCCCACCCGCTTGGCGCGCCATCGCAAGGGGCTCACACGTGTCCCACCAGAGGTGGTCACGGGCGTGCCCGATCGCGGGAGGCCCGCCTCGCGCGGTTAGCGAGTCGAGCTCGCGACATCCCGTGCGGAGGAGACTCGCACAGCTTCTCTGCTGGGATGCTGCGACCTCCCCCCCACCGTTCAGTTCCGATGGTGCCCTGCTACCCGACGGTCGGGATGGTCACGATCCGGCGCCTCCATCATGGGACTCTCCATGGGGGACTCCCGTGATGGGGGGGTGGAGTGACGCGTATGCACGGTCGGCGGCGCTTTGGCAGGCGCGGTGAGCAGGGGCAGGTAATTCCGATCGTTGCCCTCCTGGTCATCATCCTCACCGGCTTTGCGGCCATCTCCCTGGATGCGGGCATGGACTACGCGCAGTTGCGCAACGACAACGACATCTCCGACGCCGCCGCCCTCGCCGGGAGCTACTGGGTCACCGACAATCAGAGCAGCACCACCGGGGCCAGCCTGGCCAGTCTCTACCTCGCCGAATACAACGCCGCGACCTCGGACGGCTGCAACACCGGACAGTGCCAGGCCCCCATGGTGGTCGTCGGTTCCAGCGCCTACAAGCTCGCCGACCTGTGGACGACCACCGCCTTCACGGCCGGGTCCGGCCCGGCCATCTACGTGAACAGCGCCGGAGCCTGCTCGACCACCGCGTCGGGCACCTTCAGCGCCGCGACCTGTCCGGCCGTCAGTGCGATCAAAGACGTCGGGGCCCCGGTCAGCGACCACACCAGCGACTACTTCGCGGCCGTGGTGGGCGGCCACCCGGTCGGGATCATCCCCAACGCGGTGGCGGCGGTCGGGGGCAGTGGCGGGGGCGGCACCGTCTCGGCCAACCCGCAGCTGGCGTGTGAGGTCTGCGTCCTGCAGAACGTCACCTTCGGCAGCAGCAGTGGCTCCACCCTGCAGACCAGCGGTGGCAACCTGGATATCGGCGGCTACGTCAACGCGTCGAATTCTGGTACCGACACCATCCAGACCTACAGTGGGTATGGGATTGAGGTCGTCGGGGCGACCCAGTACGACAGCAGTACCGTGTACTTCAACGATTCGAGTGGGGCCTCCGTCACCTCGGCGGGTACTATCGGGATCAATCACAATGTGCTCAACGCGGGCGGTGGTAACGTCACGCTCACGGCCGGGGGCGCGTTTACCGTCAGTGGAAGCAACACCCATACTGGGAATGGGTCCCTCAGCGAGAGCCCCACTCCAGGGACTGGCACGACGCCCGCCTTCACCGACCCGTACGCCGCTGCCCCCACCCCGCTGCCGAGCTTCTCCGGCACCCCATCAGTTTGGTCGGCGGCCACCCAGGGCGGTTGCTCCAGCAGTGAGACCGTCCCCTCCGGTGTGTACACGTCGATCACCGACAACTGCTCAGGGGGAGTGACCCTCAACTTCTCCGGTCAGTACGTGCTGGAGGGAACCTCCAGCAGCACGGTCGGGCTGGAGCTGGACGGGCCGGGCTCGGTCACCCTGGCGGGGACGGCGACCTTCTACCTCACCTGCTCCACCGGCAGCTGCGGGAGCTGGACCGCCTCGCCGACACCCACCTGCGCGACGCAGGCGAGCGGCACCCAGGTGGTGTTGAACGACAGCTCCGGTGAGACGCTGAACCTGGCCTCCAGCGAGGACGGCCTCGTCTTCTTCTTCGACCCCTGCAACAGCAACGCCTACGCCTTCTACCTCGAGTCGGGTGGAAATGTGAGTGACACCAGCACTGGCGGCGTCTGGGCTCACTCGGGGGAGATGTACCTCGGGTCCAGCACCGGCATGTCGCTGCCGGGTCCGATCGTCGTGAACACCCTCTATGTGGGGGGCGGCGGAGGGACGCTGGCCACCAACTCTGGGTCGATCAACTTCACCCCAGCATCGTCGGCAACCGGGAACCTGGTCAACTGATGATGAGGGAAGGTGTGCGCTCGCTTGCCCGGAGTCGCCGGTCGGCTCGCCAACGCGGCCAGGCGATGGTCGAGTTTGCCCTCTGCTTTCCGCTCCTGCTCCTCTTCAGCGTCTCGGCGATCGGCATCGCCCATGCCGAGGAGACCGCCAACGATCTCACCACCGTGGTCCGGGATGGGGCCCGCTACGCGAGCATCAATCCGGCTTCGTACGGCTGCACCGGAGGAGCGAGCGCCACCGCCTGCTCGGCGAGCACCATCCAGGGCATCGTCCAAACCGAGGCCGGCGGTGTGAACGCCTCGGCGGGCGGGGTCACGGTTGCCAACAGCAACTGTCTGTGGAGCGGTTCGGCGAACCCACCCAGCCTTTCCGCGACGCCCTCCTCACCGACTGCTCCCACCAACGCAACCGGGAGCTGCCTCACGATCGCGTACTACATCAGCGATCTCTCGGGGACCACCGCGTGCGCCTACTACCAGACCGCCACCTCGGCGTTCACCAACGTGAACAGCAGCTCCTGCACGGCCACCTCCTCGACCTCGGTGCCGCTCTACGTCGCGGTGACC
>Ga0302196_10001954_pt1 | contig 19556 bp, 15 predicted proteins | sample II_Bog_N1_3_FD_198794 | JGI IMG/M metagenome (GOLD analysis project Ga0302196, IMG submission 198794) | Peat permafrost microbial communities from Stordalen Mire near Abisko, Sweden - II_Bog_N1_3 | ecosystem: Environmental > Terrestrial > Soil > Wetlands > Peat | place: Sweden: Abisko...
CCAGCGCCGCGGACGTCGCGGCCGCGGTACGGCGCATGCTGCTGGCCGTCGCGCGCGCGCACGCGGCGCTGGTGGGGCGCAGCAGCGGCGGCGCGGCGCGGCCGCCCATCCCCTCGACGGTGCCGCTGGCGACGATGGTGGCGCGCCCGCCGCCGTGGGACGGCCGCGTGCCCGACGTGCTCCTGGACGACCCGTCCGCCCGCGCCCGCGCCGCCGTCGTCCTGCAGTGCACGCCGCGCGCCGTCGCCGCGGCGGGGCTCTCCCGCGCCGCCCTCGTCTCGCTCGTGTCCGAGTTCGCGCGGCGGTACACCGCGGCGCTCGTCGCGCCTGGCGAGGCCGTCGGCGCCGTCGCCGCGACGTCCGTGGGCGAGCCGACGACGCAAATGTCGTTCGCGTACGACACGCGGCTGGTCGTGCGGTACCGCCACGGCGGCGAGGGCTGGCTGCTCGCGCAGCTGGACGACAGCGCGGCGCACGACCGCGCGGCGCGCACCGTCGAGCTGCGGCTGGGCGCGCTCGTGGACGGCCTGCTCGGCGACGAGTACGCGGCAGACGCGCGGCGCCCCGCGTGGGGCGTGCGCTGCCCGCCGCACGTGCACCTGGAGGTGCGCTCCGTGGACGCCGACGGCGCGACTGGGTGGGCACCGCTGACGGCGCTGACGCGGCACCCGCCCAGCGGCGACCTGCTGCACGTCGTCACGGCCGCGGGCCGCGCAGTGGTTGCCACCACCGCCAAGTCGTTCCTGGTGCGGGGCGCGCGCGCGGCGCCCGTGCCGCTGGCGGGCGTGGACCTGCGGGCGGGCGTGCACGCGCTGCCGATCGACGGACCGTCAGTGACGTCGCTCGTCGTGGGCGAGCCGTACCCGCCCGTCGCGGCCGACGTGACGGCGATCGCGCGCGGCCTGCTCGCCTGCGGCGCGGCGATCGACGTGTCGTTCGAGCTGGGCGACGACGGCGGGTTGGCGCTGACGCTGTCCACGACGGCGGCCGCGACGGAGGACACGCGCCACGGCCTGGACGCCCTCGTGGCGTCCCTCGCGGCGCTGACGCCGCCGTGGACACTGTCGGCGGGCGGCAACGCGCACGGCGGCCCGTGCGTGTGCATCCGCGGCGCGCAGGCGCTGCGCCTGCTCGTGCACGGCATCGACGCCGTCGCGGCGCGGCTGCTGACGACGCTGGACCCCGCTATGCGCCTGCACACGCGCGTGAGCAGGGTCGTGCCATGGTCCCCCGCCGTCGCGGCGCAGTTCTGGGCGATGCGGCGCGCGGTGGCGCAGGAGGTGGGCGACGCGGCGCGGCATCCCCTCGCGGCCGCCATTGCTAACGCGGACGGCGCGTGTGGCTGGGACGGCGTCGCGTCGATTGCGACGCTGCCCCGCGCGCACTTCGCCATGGTATACGACGTCACGGTGCCGACGGCCAACTTTGGGCTCGCCAACGGCCTGCTTGTGCGGGACACGCTGAGCAGGTGAGTGCGAGTGCACGCGTGGACGAGTGCCTGCGCGAGTTCGGGGTTGCGCCGCCCACAGTTCCAACCACCACGCGCAACCCTCCCACGCACTTTGCAGCTTCCACGCGACGGGCATCTCCACGGAAAACTCGGTGCTCGAGGGCGTGCCGCGCCTCGAGCAGCTGCTGAATGCGAGCAGCGCCGAGGTGACGGCCAACATGACGCTGGCCATCCCCATCGCGGGCGACGTCGCGGCGGCCGAGGCGGCGGCGACGCGCGTCAAGGCGGCGATCGCCTGCGTGCCCCTGCGCCTCGTCGTGTCGGGCACGGAGGTGCAGGCAGTGCCGCTGGACGCGGCGGACGCGCTGCTGCTGCGCACGCTGGCGCCGTGGAAGTGGGCGGCGGGCGCGCCTGGCGCGGCGGTCGGCGGCAAGCGGCGGCGCGCGCCACCCAAGAAGAAGGCAGCGGCGGCCGCGTCCTCCGCGGCGGCGCCCACGGCCGCGTCGCCCGCCTCGCCGTCCGCGGCCGAGGACGAGGCGCCCATCGTGTCGACGGGGCGCGTGGGCAGCGGCGTGCGCCGACGGCGCGCGGCGAGCACGCGCGTGCCCGCGGCGGCGACGGACGCGGCGCCCGTCTTTTCGCTGGTGCGCGCGGCGCTGCAGGAGGCCGTGGAGAGCGCGCCGCCGCCGCCAGCGGCGCCCGCCGCGGCCGCCGCCGCCGCGGGACCGCCCCTCGCGCCGCCGCCGCACCCCCCCTCCCCCTTTGCCGCCGTGTTCCACCTGGACAAGGCGGCGCTCGTGCGGCGCGGCATGCTGCCCGCCGACGTCGGCCGCGTGCTCGCTTCGCTCGTCGGCGTGCACGCGCTGGTGACGTGGAGCGGCGGGTGGGAGGCGGCGTGGGACGTGCGCGCCCGCGTCGCGTGCGTCGGCCCCGCGCCCGCGCCCGTGGACCAGTGCGTCTCCGAGGCGCTGGCCAGCGCGCTGCTGGAGCACGTGACGCTGCGCGGCACCGCGCCCGTGCGCAACGTGATCGCGGCGCGCGGCACGCGCGTCGGGATCGGGCGCCGCGCTGGCGACGCGATCGTGCTGTCGACGGACGGCAGCGCGCTGCGCGCGGCGCTGACGGCCATGGCCGCGGAGGGCTTGCCGCCGTGCGCCACGAGCTCCAACGTGCCCGAGGTGACGGCGGCGCTGGGCGTCGAGGCGGGCGCGACGCTCATGGCGGCGGAGCTGCAGGCCGTCATGGACAAGGAGGGCCTGGACCCGCGGCACACGGCGCTGCTGGCGGACACGATGTTCGCGAGCGGCGCGCAGCTGCCCTTCACGCGCCACGCGCTGTCCAAGATGGGCGCGTCCATGCTGTCGTGCGCCGCGTTTGAGCAGACGCTGACGGTGCTGGAGACGGCGGCCGCGGAGGCGCGCGTGGACCCGCTGGGCGGCGCGACGGAGCGGCAGATGCTCGGGCAGCCCGTGCACGTCGGCACGGGCGTCGTCAGCGTGCGCGCGCCGCTGGCCGCCGCCGCGCCGCCCGCTGCCGAGGGCGGCGACGACGACGGAGACGGCGTGCGCACCTTCTTGCCGCCCGCAGCGGAGGTCGCGCGGCGCGCCGCCGCGCGCCGCGTACGCGGGGCGGACGCGAGCGAGGATGACGAGGGCGCCGTGCTGCCGTCGTCAGCCGCCCTCCCGACCGCGACTGCAGCCGCCATGGACGTGGAGGACGAGGGCGTCGTGCTCTCGGCTGCCGCCGCCGCCGCTGAGCGCCCGCCCCTCGTGCCGCGTGACGACGAGGGGGGCGCCTTCCATTACGACGACGACGACGGCGCGCTCGTCCTCCCCGCGGCGTGGACGACGGCGACCTCGGCGGGGCGCTTCGACGGCGCCGCCGACGGCGCCGCCTCGGCAGGGCACGAGGCGGCCGTCGTTGCCGCGGGCGTCGACTCCAGCTACGTGCTCCTAGCCGCAGCCGAGGACGACGACGTGCTCGTGATCACGCGCTCCTTGGAGCCAGCCGCGGCGGAGATGCTGCGGGGCGCCCTGCAGGCGGCGACGCTGCAGGACGGCGGCCGCGTGGGTGGGTGGACGGCGGCGTCGCCGCGGCGCGCGCAGGTTGCGTACTACACGCTGCCCGACGGCAGCGGCGCGACGACCACCACCGAGGCGCTCGACGCGCCGCCCCGCCTGTCGGTCGAGCACGCCGCGTGGTCGCACGGGGACGCGTGGCGCGGCAGCACGGGCGTCGCGTGCTCGCGGCGGCTCGCGGCATCGGGCGTCCCGTTCTCGCTGCCGTGTGCGACCGCCGTCGAGGTGCGACGCGAGGCGGCCGTGTTTGTGGACGCCGCGAACTGCGGGTGGCGGTACGCGATCGTGGAGTCGTGGCGCGCCGCGGGCGTGCTCGGCGACGCGGCCGAGGCGGCCGCAAGCGGCGCGCGGCCGACGAGCACGGCGCTGGAGGCGCGCGTGCGCGTGGGCGCACTGCGCTCCCTGTGCCGCAGCGCCGCGGCGGCGCCCGCCGTCGGCGACGGCGACGAGGAGGTCGCACAGCTCGCTGCCCTGCACGTGGGCGCGCGCATGGTGGCGATTGCTGAACGGTTGGGGGACGCGATTTGAAGTCTTCTAATGCCCCCATCGACGACGCCAAGGCAGCCCCACAGCAAAGGACGCCGCGGACGCCGCATGGACAGGCAAGAAGACACGTCGCGCGCGTGGCACGCGGCGCTGCGCGCGTACATTGACGCCGCGGTGGCCGCGGCCCCCACCGTCGCGGCGCCGTCCGTCGAGTGGAACGCAGTGTGCGACGCGGTGCCGCACGTCCTCGTGGCGCTGCGCGCCGCGGCCGACGAGCCGACGTCGCCGATCCACGCGGCGCTCGGCGGGCGGCTGCACGGCGTCGAGGACCACTGGCTCGTCGGCTCGATCGACAGGCGCATGCTCACGCTCATCACGCGGGTGGACCACCTCGTGGACGCGCTGCCGCCGCGCGAGCGGCGCGCCGCCCTGGCGCGCGCCGCGCTGCGCCCCCTGGCGCTCGACGCGGCCGTGATGACGCCGCTGCGGGCGCCTGGGATGGCGGCCCTGCTCCAGGTCGAGATCGCGCTCTCGTATGACGCCGACGCGCCGCCGCCCCCGCGCGACATTCTGCGCCTGCGCTGGCTGTCGTGGGCGCACTCCGTCGCGCTCATCTCGGGCATGCCCGAGCACGTCATGGAGGTGCCGCCGCCGTTGGTTGCGGCGTACGCGCTCCTGCTCGCGGCGCAGGACGACGTGCTGGACGCCGAGGCGGACGCGCGGGAGCAGCAGCCCAACGCGTACACCGCCTCCGCGGGGATGCTCCTGTCACTCGTGCGCACGGCGTCACTGCCGCTCATCCTGCGCACCCCCGTCCGCGGCGTGGCGTACATGGAGCGCGGGCACGCGGAGGCCGCGGAGCAGCTCGCGAAGCACTTGCCCGCGGCGGCGTCGCCGCCGTGGTGTGCCAATGCGGCCGCGTGGGTGGCGACGCTGCGGCTTGCCGTGACGCTCGCGCTGACGGACGAGGGCGGCCGCCCGCGGGACGCCGCGGCGGCGCAGACGCTGGTGGACATGCAGCGGTCCGACAAGGCGTCCCTGAAGCGGTGCATGGACGCGGACTATTGGCACGCGGTCGCGCCGCGCGTGCACGAGCTGCTGGAGATGCCGTCCACGGCCCGAGCGTGAATGCGTTTGACCGCTTGTGTTACGCATATACGCATACGCATGTACGCACACTGCACGTCAATTGAATGATAAACGATGCGTATCGGACTCCACATTCAAAACTGTAGCACCTTGCCAAACGCGGCGGCCGCCTCGGCCGCGGCGCGGGCGCGCGCCAGTGGCGTCGCAGGGGACGAGCGCGCCGAGGCGCGCGCGGACGCGCGCGCGGCCGAGTGCGGCGACGAGCGCCGCCGCTTGCGGCGCTCGACGGACTGCGGCCGCCCCAGCGCAGCCGCGAGCATCACGTCGTCCGCGGCGCACTCGGCCGCGGACGCGCCCCGAACGGCGCACCCAAAGTCGACGAGGCGCGGGCGCCCGTCAGCCCCAATCATGATGTTGCGAAAGTGCGCGTCGCCGTGCGCGACGCTAGCCGCGTGGAGCATGTCCAGGCCGCGAGACAGGTGGGCGCGCGCGTCCGCGCTGAGCGTCCCCGTGGGCGCGGGCGCCATCGCGTCGAGGTAAATGTAGCGCAGCTCGCCCGTGCGCGTGACGCTCGTCACCTCCTCGTCGTCGTGCGCAGCCTTGGGGCGGACGCACGCGCGGACGGCGTCGACGAGGTGGCGCGGCAGCGCCTCGATGGGGACGTCCAGGGCGTGGACGTCGGTGCGCGCGAAGCAGAAGAACTCGCGCCGCGGGTCGATGCGCTCAAGGATATCCAGCAGCTGCGGGTCCGTCTCGACTGCCGCGGCGCGACGTGCGCGCTCGTCATTGGCGCCGCGGTACAGAAAGAGCTTCGTGACGAGGCCGCGCGTGGACGTCGCGGCGGGGAGCGGAGAGATGACGTGGCCCGTGCTGCCGACCCCCACAAACGCGTCCTCCACGAGGTGGCGCGCGAAAGGCACCGCAGGCGCGATGGGGCCCAAGTGTGCCATTGTTCTAACTGGTTTGCAAGTAGTTGGGGGAGGGATGCGTGAGAATGTGTGAGATGTGCGGGTGCTGAGGTTGATGCGACTTCAACCACTCCGCATGATGCGGAGCAAAGGTCAAGAATTAGTGAACGACTGCGAGCTTGACAATTTCATTTCGTTTTCATCGCGCGCGGAATGAACCAGCACGGTGAGTGTGGCACGTGGCTTGTTGCGGTCTAGTACGCTTGAGCAATCGCGTGGCGGGTGCGTGCGGAGACGTGACATATCAGCGAGACGTGACACATCAGCGGCGCGAGGTCACACGCGCCTCCCTTCACGATCCTCGTTACCAGGGTATACTCTCGTCGGCGGCGCTGGCGGGGGCGGCAGCGGGTGGCGTGCGCCCACGCGTCCGATGCGGCTGCATTACCCGCTGCACCCGCAGCAGACGCAGCAGACGCGGTCGAACCCGTACTGGAACACGCTCCAGCCCGCCGCGCCGCCGCCGTCGCCCGTCCGCGCGACGCCTGCGTCAATGCCCGTGTACCAGCCGCAGCCACAGGCGTGGCACGACGCCGAGGCGCGCTGGCGGCACGAACAGGAGGTGGCTGCCGCGGCGTCGACGCCCAACTCGGTGGTGGTCTGCGGGGTCGACCAACACCAGACGGCGCACATGCTCGCACTGCAGGAGCAGGCGCGCAAGTACTACGCGGGCATGCTGCACGCGACTGAGAAGGCGGCGGCCGCGGAGGAGGCGGTCGGCCGCGCACGCGCCGAGTCGACCGCCCTGCTCGCAGCCGCGCGCGACGCGCTCGCAACGAGTGAGGCGCACAAGGCAGCAGCGGGAGCCGCGGCAGCCGCGTCGAGTGAGGCTACGACGCACGCGGCGGCCCTGCGGGTGGCGCTCGCGTCCAGCCGCGCGGAGCAAGACGAGGCCGTGGAGCAGCGGGAGCGCGCCATGGAGAAGCTGGCGGCCATGACGGCGGAGCGCGATGCGGCGCGCGTGCAGGTGGCCGAGCTCGCAGCCGAGGTGACGGCCATGCGCCACGAGCGGGACGCGGCACTGACGGAGCGGGACGCGGCACGGACGGAGCGGGACGCGGCACGGACGGAGCGCGACGCGGCCCAGGAGGAGCTGGACTCGGCGCGGTTCGAGCGCACCATGGCGCCGTTCGTGGACGCGCTCATCGCTGCGCCGATCGCGGCGCCGATCGCAGAGTCGATCGCAGAGTCCATCGCGGCGCCGATCGCGGCGCAGGCGCTTCGGCCACCGCCGACGGCAGCTCCTCGCAGGCCAATGCGTCCGTCGACGGTCGCGCTGCTCAGTGTACCCGCGCCGCGTCCCGCCGCAACCGCCGCACCGCGCGTGACGGCCCCCGCCGCACCGCACGTGACGGCCCCCGCCGCAGCCGCAGCGCCCTGCGCATCGGCGGCCGCGCGCGCGGCCGCCGTCGTGCCCGTGTCGCTTGCGTACGAGCAGGAGGCGCTGCTGTCGTACTGGAACTCGGTGGCGTCGCCATCGCTGGCGACGTCGCCCGCGTCGTCGCAGGGCGCCGCCGCTGCTGCGCCGTCCGCGACGTGGACACGCGTCGCGTCCGAGCGCAAGGCGCGCAAGGCGCGCGCCGCCATGCTAAAGGCGTGGGGCACCGCGCCGCCGCCGCCGCCGCGCTGCGTGCCGCTCTCCTCCGACGCGACGCCGTTTGACGTCTTTGGCGACAAGGAGCGCGTCATGGCGGCGTTCGACCGCAACCACCGCGACGACTGGCACTGCCCCGCTTGCGCCAAGTGGAACGCGGCCAGCAAGATTCACTTTTGCAGCTCGTGTCGCGCAGAGACGGACGGCCTGGCCAAGCGCGCGCGCGAGGAGCGCATCGTCGAGGCGATGCGGGCGCGCGGCGCGCCCGTCGAGTAGAGCGTCGATTGAACACGCACATACAAACACACACTCGAATCGCAGCGCCATCCCAACCAGCTCTCGGCTGCGCCTGCGTTTGAACGCACGCCGCCCAGCACCATGGCCACTCTCAGCGGCACCCCTTGGGGCGCGCACACCATCATCGAGACGATGGACCAAGCCATTGCCGACGGCCTCATCGTGACGGGCAGCGGCGAGAACTTTTTCAACGGCAGCTGCGCGGCCCTGGTCAACAGCGTCGCCGCGGGGGTCGCGTTCGTGTGGATCAGCGGCGGAACGGTCATGGACTCGAGCATCCAGACGCTGATGCTCAACTACAACAGCAACGGCGGCATCGGGCCTGGGCCGTACGGCCCGTGGCCCGCGGGCCTGCAGTCGGTGCGCGTCGACGCGAACCTCATCTCCTCGGGCGCGCTGCCGTTCGTGTTTGAGTACTGCTACGCACCCAGCACGTTTGGCGAGTTCATCGTGTCGTCGCTGAGCGGCGTCGACTCGTTCCGCTTCTCGCGCGACGCGACGGACGCGACGGCGATCGACGAGGACACCATCACGGGCGGCACGCCGACCCTCGTCGCCACGGGCCAGTCGGGCGCGCTGGGCGGCGGCGACGCGTCCCCGTCGCTCGACGCGGACCCGAGCGGCGCGTGCTTTGTGGGCGGCACGCCGATGCAGCTCGTCGACGGAAGCACCAAGGCGATCGAGGCGCTCGTCAAGGGTGACGTCCTGTGGCAGGGCGCGGCGCTGGAGGGCGTCGCCGTCGACGAGCTCAAGGTCGAGGTCGTGCCGCGCGGCGCGCTCGTCACGCTCCCCGCGGGCACGGTGCTGGGCGCGGGCGCGGCGCTCGCACGCGACGTGACGCTGACGGCCAACCACGGCGTGTACGACGTCGACGCGCTGGGCGGCGTCGTGCGCGCAACGCTGCGCCCCGCAGACAAGGTGGAGGGCGCGGACAGGCTCGCCACGGCGGCGGCGGCGGACGAGCAGACCGTGTACCACGTCAAGCTCGCGCGCGCGGAAGGCGTGCTGTGGACGGGCGGCGCCGCGTTTGAAAGCTGGCGCCAGCCGATTCGAGGCGTTTGAGGGACGTGGGAGTGTAGTGGGTGTGGAGGGTGCACGCAAACGGGAATGGGCACGTTTGAGCTTCAACATACAATGGATGGAGCGTGCGTGCGCACCTCGGCGACACAAAATGGCTACTGCAGCTGCGGGCACGCTCCAGGGTCCCGCGGTCGGACGGCCCAGCGCTGCCGCGCCCGCGTTGGGCCAGGACGGCCGCGTCTGGTTGCTGAGTTGCGAGACGGAGTGCGCCCCGCTGCACCCGCTCGCGGCCAACCTGCAGCGCACCGCGGAGCGCGTGGGCTGGCGCGTGCGCTTTGTCGCGCCGCCGACCGAGGCGCCTGCCCCCTTTACCGTGCGGGACAAGATGCGGGCGTACGCCGCGGCCGTCGCGGCCGTGCCCGACACCGACTGGGTGCTGTGCGCCGACTCGCGCGACGTGCTGGCGCTGCGCGGCCCAGCGTGCTTCCTGGACGCCGTGCGGCGCACCGCGAAGGGGAAGCCCCTGCTGGTGAGCATGGAGACGCGGTGCGGCGGCGGGTACGACGCGCCCGACACGGCGCGCTTCCGCGGCAACGGCGTGTCGCTCGCGCCGTACTGGTCCGCGACGGGCGTGACGCAGCGCCCGTTTCGGCAGTTTGCCAACAGCGGCCTCGTCGTGGGCACGGCGGCCGCCGTGCGCGAGTGGCTGGCGTGGGGCCTCGCGCCGCACCCCGAGCTGCGGCCGAGCGGCGCGGTGCTGCCAGGCGGGTACTTCAACGGGGAGCAGCTCGCGCTGGGCAACTACATTAACACGTTCCCCGACCGCGTCGCGCTCGACACCCAAGCCGAGGTGCTGCACACGAGCGGGTGGGCGGCGCACGCAGGGCTGGGCCACGCGCTGCAGTGCAGCGACGCGCCCAACGACGCCGACTATGCGGGGAGCGGCCGCTTCTTCCTGCACCTGCCGTCCACGTACAAGCACCAGCGCGAGGCGTACGCCCGCGCCGTCACGTTGCTCCTCGACATGGGCGGCGGGATGTGGCACCCGACGGCGTGGCGCGCCGCCGCGGGCGCGCCGCCCGAGGACGGCACGTGGCGCCAGACGTTTGCGCTTGTGCGGCCGCCAGATTCCGCGCCCACCGCGCCCCTGAAGCCCCTGCTGCCGTGATAAGCAAAGCGGCGGCGCGCTGGTAGTGTCACGCGCGACGGCCGCCGCGCCATGGAGGAGGCGCTGCACCAGCTGGCGCTGCGCTGGCGGCCGCGGCACCCACTACATGACGCGGTTGAGCACGTTGCGCGCGTGTCGGCGGGCCGCGACGCATTCACAGAGGAGGAGCACGCGCTCGTCGTGCTGTCGCTGCTCGTGTGGGTGGCGGCGATTGTCATTGCGCGGCGGTGCGCGCGGCGGCACGCCGCGCTCAACGTGCTCGCTGCCGCGGCGTTTCCGCGGGCGTACGTCGCCGTCGCCGCGTTCCGCAAGTGGGCGCTGCGCGAAGAGGGATTCTGTGGCAATGGCGGCGTGCGTACCGCTGTTGTTGTTCAACCAGCGAAGTAAGCCGCAACGCAGCCAGTCTCGGTGTCTCAATCCGCTCGCATCCGCGGGAGCGTCACATCGCGCAATACGGCAGCCGTCGCTCGGCGATCCCGTGTACGGAATGAGCGCAACGCACTGCTTCATTTCCGTCCGTCGCGTCGGCCGATGGCGTGCGACAGGTCAAGAATTTGGATGCCAGTTGAAGGCGGAACTGTGCCACACGAAATCCCAACTCCACCTCCGCACGTCTCCGCTGCACACATCGCCATCAGACATTTTCAGCAAAGTATCGCCATTGACGAGCAAGAATGACGCGCACCAAGAATACGTCCCCTGCAAAGTCTGGCAAGATGTGCGTGCGATCGTGGACTGCGCCGAGACGCGACCGCTTCCACGCGACCGCACATCACATCAGACAGCATGCCTTCCGTCCCACCCCTCTCGTAGCCCCGCGCGCAAGCAGCTTGCGACCAAGGTGCCGCGCCACGCGTCTGCCGCCGCGGGCGGTGTCAAGAAGCCGCATCGTTACCGCCCAGGCACGGTCGCGCTGCGCGAGATTCGCCGCTACCAAAAGGGCACCGACCTGCTCATCCGCAAGCTGCCGTTCCAGCGCCTCGTGCGCGAGATTGCGCAGCTGTTCAAGGCGGAGCTGCGCTTCCAGTCCACGGCGATCCTCGCGCTGCAAGAGGCGGCCGAGGCGTACCTCGTTGGACTTTTTGAGGACACGTGAGTGGAGTACGGGGGCGCTGCACGGGTAGTGTTTCCAATCGCCAGAGCCGCGCGCCCTCCCCACCTAGCCCGCCTCCCTTTACATCGTCGCACGCAGCAACCTCTGCGCGATTCACGCCAAGCGCGTGACCATCATGCCACGTGACATGCAGCTCGCGCGCCGCATTCGTGGCGAGCGCAAATAGACGATGCACGCGTCAGGGGGCGCGTGGGGGCACGCACTGCCTGCAGTCCTTGAACATGTAAAATCCTTTCAATTCGTGGGTGGCGGTTGTTGAGCATCAGTTCCCGCCCGTGGCGCTGCGCCCGAAGGCAGCGAGGGCGTTGAAGGCGTCCAGTGCCAACAAGGCGGCGTGCGCCAGTCCTGAACCGACGCCATGCACCGCCCCCACACCAACCCCGAGTCCCGCCCACTCCTTCATGCTTGGTCGCTTATCTGTTGCACCTGGAGACGGCGCGATAGGCGGAGCTGATGGCGCGTTCTGGAAAGACGCGGTATGCGGAGCTGAGGGCGCGTGCGGCAGCGGAGGAGCCATGGTGCGCTGCCACGCAGTCAGTCGAACGTGGCGTTGGCTGGTCCCGCGAGCCGCGCGCGCGATGCGGCTAGCGAGCATAAAGATTTTTATTTCAAGTTATTGAGTGCACTGATCTTGCATCGGCGTTCATGCCACACACCCAACATTTGCAGATCGTGGACACTACCAACCACCGAACGGTACGCGCGCCATGAGTGACCGCTTCCCGAGCCGCAGCGAAGAGACGAAGCGGGGGCGCATCCACCGCCTTCGCCGAGACGAGGCAGACGAGCCGCGTCCCACAAAGCGGCCGTCGAAGCGGGCGGGCGCTCCTCCCGTACAGGCTGCCGCCACGGGCGCCGCCGCCGCGGCCGCTGAAGCCCCCCCGTCCACGTTGCCGCAGCGGCAACAATACGCCGCTGCCGCCGCAGCACCCCCCGCTGGCGCCAGTGCTGCGACGGGGCAGCGTGATGATGACGACGGCATCGACGACGTCACGCGCGCCCTGATTGCGTCGCTGATGCAAGAGGACGCGATGGAGGTTGACCGCGGCAGTGGCTGGAGCGGTGGCGACGCAGGCGCTGGGCTCGGCGACGCGGCGGGTGCATCCGATGACGGGCACGGGAACGGCGGCGGTCGTCCTGCGGCCCAAGACACACCCGCGCAGCGCGCGCGGCTGCGCGACGAGCAAGAGTACGCGTACAGACGCGCCGAGGCAGAGGACCGCGCGCGGATGGCGGCTGCATCTGCGGCGGCGGCGGCAGCGAGAGCGGCGGCGGCGGCGGCGGCGGAGTGGACGCGGCGGGTGCGCGAGGGCGCGGAGCGCATCATGCGGGAGCTGGCGGCCGCGTCCGCCGAGGCGGCCGTCGAGGCGGTCCTGACGGGCGGCGGCGCCGCCATGCCGCACGCGCCGCACGCGCTGCTGGGCTGGCTGCGCGCCGAGTTCCCCGACGCGGCGGCGACGCTCGGGGACGCCCGTGGGGCGGTGGACCCGACGGCCGTGCGCGCGACGGCGGCGACGGCCCGCGCGGCGCTGCACCTGCCGCCCGCGGCGTCGGCATCCATGACGCTCGCCCTCGCGAGCATCTTGCTGAGCGCGCGCCTCATGCTGCCCGCGCAGCAAGGGTGACGTCGCGTCGCCTGCTTCGTTGCGGTCAAATGGGGCGGCGAGAATTGGACGAGAAGGCCAAGGTGACGTCATGTGTCGTGCACGCGCTTGTCACATTTTCAAATCAGTCATGCTTACGGACAGGAGGTGCGCACGAGCCAGCCGTGGTGCAGAATCTCATTCGAACGACGCGATGGGAAGGACGGCGCACGTCGCCGTGTCAACACCACGTGCGTCCGCGGCCGCGGCGAGCGCCGCCATGCGCGCCTCCATCGCGCCGTCCCAGTCCAGGATGTCACCGATGCCGTGCACGTCGCTGCCCACGTCCTGCAGCGTCGTGATGCCGTACATGATGCGCGTGTGCGCGTCGGCATAGGTGGCAACGCCGAACGTGTCCACCTCGTCGAGTCCCGTGAGGAAGCGCGAGCGCAGCTGGAGCTGCACGGCCACGCAGCGTACTCGAGGGGCGACCGAAGCGAGCGCGCGAAGCGAAGTGCGCGTTGGCGACCACGGCGTTGGTTGTGGGAAGCGAAAACCCATGTTCACGATCAGGAACACCTGCTGCAGGCGCGGCAGCGACGGCAGTGCGGCGAGGAAATGATCCACGTTCTCGCCGACATTGAAGTCCGTAGCGTTCATGCCCAGATGCGTCAAGCGAGCGCACGGTGCGAGCGCTTCGGCGAGTACCGCGACGGAAGCGCGGCCGTCGTCGCCGTCGTCGACCATGTTCAGCCACAAACGCTCGAGGTACGCCAGGCGCGGCGCAAAGGCGCGGATGCTAGTCAAGCGGGTCTCTTCGAGCTTCAGGTCAACGACGCTCGTCGTCGCGGAGAGCGCTGCAATGAACGCCTCGGATGCGCGCGCGTCGACGAAGTCGCCCCCGACGAAGTCGCCCCTCACCGTCACGTGGCGCAGAGTCGGCGTGCACGACAAGCTCGCGCCGAGCGCTCGCGCGCCTACGGTGGCCGCTGCACCCTCCCCCACCGTGCGGTAGCAGAAGTGAGTCGAGAAAGACGAAAGCATCGGCAGCGCGCCGTATGCGAAGGCGCACGCGAGCGTCGCGGCGGCATCGCCGTCGGGTGAGATGTCCAGTGCACGCAGGCGAGGGAGGACGAGCATCGGCGCGCGCATCGCGTCGCGTGGCCACGCGGCGCCACCATCCAGATGCAGTTCGCGCGCGAGAGGGAAGCACGCGTGCCACTTGCGCACGTCGACGCGACGTTCCCAGCCGCCATTATCCCGCTCCGAGTGGCGCGAGCCCCACGTGCCACACTCCGCCACGGCGGCGCGGCCAGCGCGCGACGCGCGCCGCAGCTCCGTCGCGTCTCCCCACGAGAGGAATGTCACGAAGTGCTGGCCGCACGCAGCGAGGACGTCATCAATGTGCGGTGGATCCATTCGCAGTTGTTGTTGGACGACGCCGCTCTGGGATTTCGTGAGCCGATCTCCGCACTGATTGATCTGGCAACCTCAACGAGCTCAACTTGGAAATGAGCGCGCTACATGCCCATGCCGTGCAGAATCATGCCCACGAGCAGCTTGTGCTCTAGCGCGTCGGGCACCGTGCCCTTGGGCTGGTCCTCAAAGCGCCGCTGGTCCACGTGGGCGCACGCCAGGCGGTCAAACACTGCCGAAATCGACGCCGTCGCGCCGCGCACGGCGCTGCGCACGCCCGTGATGCGCGGCCCCTCCCGCGCGTCGTGCGGCGCGGCGGCGCGGTTGATGGCCATCGCCGCGCTCGCCCCCTCCTGCGTGTCGGCGGACACGCTGCCGTGGTGAATGTCGGACGACGACGCCACCGTCGTCGTCGCCAGCATCCAGCCCGCCCACAGCTCGCCGTCGCGGGGCTGCGGTGGCGGCAGGAGCGCCGCGTCGACCGCCGTCGCGTCCACCATCGGCGGCGGCGCGCTGTCTGCGGGCGCCGCGCCGTGCGTGCGCAGGCCCTGCATCAGCGGCACGTACGCGCAGCGCTCCGCGAGCACGTACTGCATGTACGTGTCCACGGCAACCTCGATGGGGCGCGCGCACTCGATGAACGCGGCGGCGGCGCGCGGCGTCACCCAGTACGCGTGGCTGCCCGTCGCGAGCGTGCCGTGCGGGAACGGCACGACCAGCTGCACGTCCACGTGACGCGGCACGCGGGCGTGCGCGGCGGCGCTGGGCGGCAGCGGCAGGCGCAGGGGCACGACCGCCGTGGGGCGTCGCACCGTGTGCGATCCGAGGCAGATGTAGTCCAGGCCGCGGGCGCCGTGCGCCAGCGCGGCCGCGAGCAGTGCCAGCTTGCCGACGCCCAGCATGGCGTCGTCTTCGAACACGAAGGCGGGCTGCCCGCGCGCCACGATCGCCGTCCACACCCTGATGTGCGACTCGGTGCACCCGACGGCGCCCCACGAGTCAATGTCCGTCGCGACCTGCTTCACCAACAGCGTGGAGCGCGCGCGGAGCGACAGGCGCTGCAGCGCGGTCGGGTCTGTCGCCAGCGCCGCGCCCTCCACGGCGTCGACGCGCTCCGCCCGCAGGAACGGCGCCAGGGCGATTTGGCGCCGCATGACGTCCCAGCGGTCCGTGCGCGCCGCGCGGTTGATCACGTACGCCGTCACGGGCGCCGCGCCCACCGCCTCGGTCGCCGCCGCCACGGCGCGCGCGGTGTCCAGCGACACGCCCAGCACGGTCGCGACCGTGTCCTCGGTGACGGCAGGGCACGGGGGCGCGGGCGGCGTCGGCGGGTGCACGACGTTAAAGGCCGCGCGCACCGCCTCGAGCACGGCCCCGCGCTCAACTTTCACAAGCCCGTCGAGCGCTGCAAAGGCGGCGTCACGCGCGAGCGGCGCGACGAGCCCGAGTGCGGCGTCGAGGTGGCGGTCGAGCGCGGCGAGTGCGTCGTCGCTCCACGTGTTTCCGTGCGGCGACTGCGACTGCGACTGCGACTGCGACTGCGTTGCGCGTGCGGAGAAGGGCGCGGGAGCAGCCATCGGGGCAAGTGCGACGTTCGCAGCGCACAGCAGCCGCGCAGCCGCACAGGTTTGTTGGATTGAACGACAAACACGAGCGCCGCGTCGCAGTCGGCCAGGAACGCTTCCACCAGCTAAGTTGGGGGGCGCACGGCGGTGACCGATTTGGTGCGACGGCGACGAAAACAAAAGAACCCACCTCGTTGCAACCATGTCGAGCGAAACATTCAGCATAGTTGCCGCCATAGCGGCATGGACCGTCTCGAGTGGAGGCAGCGGAGACTTGGAGGGGGAACTTGGGCTCAACATCATTGGAACCGCGACGGTCTCATCCGATAACATTGCCATCGCCGTCACGGAGGTATATGACTTGAACTGCAACCCGCTCGATGCGCGCGGCGGCGCGCCGAACGCCGCGGCGGGCGCGGTCAGCGTCACCGAGGTGCAAGGATCAGGCGCTAACGTCCTGCACCTGTCGACCATGTCGATGACGGCGCCGCTGACGTTGGTGCTGCCCGCAGATTTTCGCGCGGCAATGGTCGCCGTCGTCCCGACCGACACCTCCACGTCGGGCGTGCTCTCCTCCAGCGGCAACAACCTCGTCCTCACAACGGCATTTGCCACGTACACGTGCCCTCTTTCGAACGCCGTTGTGGACATCACAGGCGCCGCAAATGGTTCATTCTCCTTCCTGCCTTGCGACGCGGCATACGCAGCCACGCAGGCCAACGCGGCGGGCCTCGCCACCACGACGGCGAGCCTCGCGACCTCGCAGGCGAGCCTCGCGACCGCCAACAGTCAAGCGTCACTGTACCAGAACGTGGCGGTGGTCCTTGGCACGCTCGTGGGGCTGCTGGGGGTGGCCTTATTCATGTCCCGCGGCAAGGCGTCCAAGCCGAATGGGGCAGCGGCGGGAAATGGTGGCGGCGCCGCAAACCGACTTAACGCACCTAGCGGCCCCGCGTCGGGCTACAACGGGTATGGCGCGTGAGGGGGGAGCAAGCGCGTGTGTGCGTGTGTAGCGCACCAGCGGCCCGTCTCACGGGTTGAAACTGCTTGGCGCAAGTCTCGTCCGCGTCTCAGTAAACAATGCTAGTGGTAGCAGGTGACGGGGAGCGAACAAATGCCGCGACGGCGACGTACGCGCGGCGGGCAGCGCGTCGTCGCTCGCGCCGCTGCCGACGTGGGCGCTGCGCGTGCGCCTGCACCTGCGTCCACGTCAACTGAAGAGGCACAGGGCGCGGCGGCAGCGTCATCGCCGCCCGAAGAGGAGAGCGGCGGGCGCGACGACGGCGCGTCGGCGTTTGCGTGCAGCGAGCTCAACGAGTACATGAAGCGCGCGCACACGGCGCTCCAGCGAGGGGCGCGCGTCACGGACGTCATTCTCGACGCCGACACCGAGGTGCAGGAGATGCTGCGCGTGATCCTGGGAGACGAGTACGAGCCCGTGAGCCTGGTCGACCCGTGCGACGCGGCCTTCGCGCAGACGGCGGTGGGCACGGTGGCCCGCGACGTCATGGCGAACGTCGTCGACGCCATGACCACCGCGCTGCGCGAGATGCTGGGCGCGGCGGGCGCGATCGTGCCGTTCGGCGGCGAGGCGGACGCGGAGGCCGCGGCGCTCGCCGAGACGCTCGGCGACGACCCCCATCTCGACGACTCCACGCACGAGGGCGCGCTCGCCAAGGCGCTGTACCGCATCGTGTCGCTGCGCTGCCACCCCGACCGCAACGGCGACGAGGCGAACGCGCTGCAGGCGCGACGGCGCCGCCTGTTCGTGCTCGCCAACAATGCGGCGCACGAGCAGCCGACGCCCAACATCCTGACCCTTGCGGCGGCGGCCGCGGCGACGGAACTGTCCGACGCGGACGTCGCGCGGCTGGAGGGCGACGGCGGCGCGTCCGCTGAGGTGTTTTCATACGTCCTGGAGGGCGTCGTGGCCAAGGAGGAGGCGGCGCAGGCGGCGCGCGAGGCGAGCCGCGCGTACAAGTGGCGGCGCCTGCCGCCCGTGCTCAAGATGACGGCGGCGCGCGAGATGGCGGCGGACGTGCGCAGGCGCAGGGCGGCGCGCGCGGCCGAGGTCGCCGCCGCGACAAGCACGGGCGGCGGGAATGGCGTGGGCGCAGAAGAGGCACAGGCACAGGCGCGCGGGCCGCTGCCTTGAATTTTCAAGCCTCGCTCGCGTACAGCGCCGCGAGCGCGTGCCACAGCAGGGGCCACTCGGTGCTCACAATCTCTTCCCGCAGCCGCGGCCACTGCTGCGTGTACTTTGACCACGTCTTGCGCGCCTTGGCGCTCGTCCCGCGCTCCGCGGCCGAGACGCGCGAGTTGGCGAGGCGGTCGGCGAGCTTGACGAGACGGGCAATGGGGTGCGCGCCGACGCGCGCGACGGTCGCGGGCCAGTCCACGTCGCCGTTGGGCAGGCGCTGGTTGGACAGCAACTCGACGATGCGGGCGACGTCGGGGGACGTGGCCGCGGCCAGCTGCGCGCTCGTGGTGCGCGTGTCTTCCAGAACGTCATGGCACCACGCGGCCGCGAGCGCCGTATCGGAGAAAGATTGCTCGAGCACGTAGAACTCGCCCAACTGCGCGGCGACATTGTCCCGCACCGCCTGCAGGTGCACGGCGTACGGCTGCGCGCCGTACTGTTGGTCCCCGTGCGCGGCCAGCGCCCATGCGCGCGCCCGCCGTTCGAGCGCCATTGACAACTGAAGAGGAGGCGATTGTGTGCGCCAGCCGCCCCGATGTGGGCGGTTCATGCCACGGCCCTGATGCCCCCGCTGACTGCGCGGTAGCCTCGGCTCGCCCTGCGAGGGGCAGCCCGTGCTGCGTGTCGCAGCAGCGGCCGCTCAGCGCTCGCATACAGATGCGGCAATGCCAAACAGCGCGGGTGTGGCGGTGTGGAGTGGGAGAACCGTGGGACGACAAATGGACGCACGCACGCGCACCCGCGCCCGCGCTCCCCCAGCGTGCGCGGCTGTGTTGCCGCGAAGCGCCGCGCCGCACGCGTGCTCCGACGCCGCGGCCACGGCAGGTGTGCGCGTCGGGCCGTCCAGCATCCCGAACGCGGGCCAGGGTGTCTTTGCGTCCCGCGAGTTGCCCAAGGGCGTCGTCCTCGGCGCGTACGCGGGGGAGCGCCTGACGCTCGCGGAGATGGACGCTCGCTACCCGCGGGGGGACGCGCGCTACGTGCTCGACGTGCGCGGGGTGTATCTGGACGCCGCCGACCCCGCGCACTCGAATTGGACGCGGTACATTAATTCGCCGCACGGCACGCGGCTGCGTGCCAATGTCGCGTTCAGGGGCAGTGGGAGCGTCGTGACGGCGCGCCGCATTCGGAGCGGCGAGGAGCTGCTCGTGTCCTACGGTCGGTGCTACTTGTGGGCGTCGTAGCCGTGTGGACAAAGAGCGAGTACCATGGCATCGCACGGGGCGCCGCGCACGGCGCGCACAGCGCACGCACCCCCCACCCCCAGCCTGCGTCCGCCGCCGACGCCCACGGGGGGCGGCGCGTCCAAGCTGCCCAGCGTGCGCGCGCTGTACGCCGCCTACATTCGTGCCGCGCTGAGCTTGCTGGACGTGCGCGGCCTGGGGCGCGACGACGCGGCGCGCGCCGCGGCCGAGGCGGCCGCGAACGGCGAGTACCAGGCGCTCGCGCCCCTGCCCTTTGCCGAGGCGACGGCAGCGGAGCTGCGCACCGCGGCGGCCGCCGCGTCCGCCGCCGCCGCGGCGGCCGC
>Ga0302196_10001960_pt1 | contig 19532 bp, 13 predicted proteins | sample II_Bog_N1_3_FD_198794 | JGI IMG/M metagenome (GOLD analysis project Ga0302196, IMG submission 198794) | Peat permafrost microbial communities from Stordalen Mire near Abisko, Sweden - II_Bog_N1_3 | ecosystem: Environmental > Terrestrial > Soil > Wetlands > Peat | place: Sweden: Abisko...
CTTGCCAAACCCACCAACGATCGCAGTTGTGCTCGTTGCAGTCGAAGCCGACGTGCTCGTCGCAGTCGAAGCCGACGTGCTCGTTGCAGTCGAAGCCGCAGTGCTTGTTCCAGTCGAAGCCGCAGTGCTTGTTCCAGTCGAAGCCGCAGTGCTTGTTGCAGTCGAAGCCGACGTGCTCGTCGAAGACACAGACGGAGTCACAGATGCAGTCACAGACGCAGACACAGACGCAGACGCGTCCGCGGTCACGGACGCGGACGCAGACGCAGTGTTCGTCGCGGACGTGGTGACAGTGCTCACTTTTGATGCCGATGAGGAAGACGTCTGGGACGGAGTAAACGTTGTAGTGGAAGAACGCGACGTGATCGACGAGGGCGTCGGATTGGCGGCTCCTGTGGGCGATGAGGACGGCGAGCGAACCTTGAGGCGGATGCTCCATGACGTGGACGCTGTGCGCGTCGCCGCAGAGGTGCGCGACGCCGAGGGGCTCGACGTGGAGGACGCAGAGGACGAGGGCGACGCACTGGGCGACTCACTGGACGAGGGGCGTGGCGAACGCGTCGGCGAGCGCGTGATGGAGGCCGAGCGCGAGGCCGACCGCGACAGCGTCGACGCGGACGTCGCGGACGCCGCCACCGTGTTTGTCGCGGACAGGGAGAGCGAGGGCGACGACGACGCGGACGGCGTGAGCGTGGACGAGTACGAGATGGTTGCGGATGTCGTCGCGGTGATTGAGTGCGTCACAAGCGCCTTCAGGTGCGACGGCGACCGCGTGTCCGTTGTCGCGCCGACGAGGACGACGCACGCCAACGCGGCGAGAGAGAGCAGCACGCGCATCTTGTTTGTTTTACACCAAGAACGCATGCGCGAGTCCATGAAATAAAATGCGGACTTGTTACATCGAATCAAGTCCACATGCGTGTGTACGCGTTTCAGCGGACGCTCGCGCCGGCGCGGTTCGAGGATGGGAGCACGTCCGAGGGGTGGACGCAGCCGACCATCCTCGAGTTTGCGTCGCGCCTCGTCGGCACGCACCTCGAGCTGCTGCACGACAACCGCACGATGGAGCTCATGCCGTGCGCGTGGTCGCGCATCACGCTCGCAAGCGTCTCGTGCATCGAGATGTGGATCGCGCCGCGGCCGTCGACAAACAAGCTGTTCACGCTCGACGAAGCCAAGCACGCGATCGTGTACGTCACGACCGGCGACGCGGACGCGGCGCACGGACACGCGTGGAGCGTGCCGCTATCGCTCGAGTCGCAGCACGTGCTGCGCACGATTCGGCAGGAGGCGGAGCGCCTTGGCGACGCGCGCCTGCTCGCGCACGTGTCGTACCACGGCTCGTCGCGCGCGGCCGTCGACTCGATCCAGCGCTCGTCGCTGAAGCCGAGCTTCGGCATGATGGGCACGGCGCGCTACACTGGCGACTTCTGGAAGGCGGCGCGCTACGCCGGCTGGGACCAGGAGTGGAGGCCGCGCGCCGAGCCGTGCGTGCTGCGCCTCTTTGCCTGGCCGCGCATCGTCGCGCGGCGTCCGGCGGTCGTCGCCGCGGACTCGTGCAAGTGCGCCATGTGCGAAATGACCAACGCGGTCGGCGCGGACCACACGGCGTCGTGGAAGCACGAGGGATGCGACGTGCTCGAGGTGCCGCCGACGCGGACGACGACTGGGCGCCGCGTGACGAGCAACACGGAGTGGGCGTGGGCGGCGTGCACGGCGCTCGTGCCGGACGGCCACGCGTGCGTCAACATTGCAGGGCTACTCACGAACGGCGCGCGCGACGCAGCGAAGCGGTGCGTGTGCATCACTTAAAAAGTACTACCCCATTCGCATCCTGAGATCAGGGCCCTGAACGAGCCTACGACCGGTTCCACGCCTTGACGGCCGCCTTGAAGATGGCGCGCACCTTGGACGGCGACTTGCCCTTGGCGTGGTGCGCCTTGATGTACTTGCCCACAAACTTCTGGTAGGTGTTGGGCGAGCGCTTGCCGGACCGCTTGCCGGAGCGCTTGGTCGAGCGCTTGCCGCGCTTGCCGCCGGAAATGTCGCCGCCGAAGAGGGCCTCCATTCTACGGATTTGCTTTTGATTGTACAATGTGGTCGAATACAAAGGGTCGCACTGGTGTTGGGGCACCGTCATGGATGCGTTCGGAGACGACGTCCCTGCGTCGGTGCGAAGTGGTGACAGACATGTCAGGGGGGACCTGCGCCACGCACCTTCCACCGTGGCGTCGCCGTCGCAGCGTTCCCTTGGCGAGTCGAAGACGCAGCGGAACGACGACGACGACTCGTCGTGGCTCGACGCGCACTGGCCGGTCGTGCTCATTGTCGGCATGGTGGCGCTCGCCTGCGTCGTGGGGTGGCGTGATCCCAAGGCGCGCGACGCATCTGCATCTGCATCTGCGATGCAGTCCGCAACGCGGACCGCGTCCACCACTGACGCCATCCTCGTGCTCGTGGCCACGGACGCCACGACGCCTGTGCAGACCGCGCGCTCGATCGCCCTGCTCTTCACGCGCGCCGCGGCGCCGTCGCGCGTGCGCGTGGCGCTGTTCGAGCGCACGTCGCCGCACGTGGCGGCCGCCGCGGAAGCCGCGGCGCGCAGCGACGCGGCGCGGTGGGGCGTGGCGACGATTCCGGCGTCCAAGGCGTCCGTCGTGGCGAGGGCGCTGCGCGACATGCAGGACGCGGCCAGCCTGCCCTTTGTGCTGAGTGAGCGCGTCACCGTCGTGCTCGGCGACGACGACGTCGGACCCTTGGGCGCCTTGTACGTGCTGTTGGGCGCGGTGCCGCACGCAGAGGACGCGATCGTCACGTTTCCAGAGGGCGCGACGCCGGCCAAGCACTGGGACGCGACCTTGCTCGGCGTCCTCGCGGAGGGTGGAAGGGACGTGGTGGCAGTCTCGATGGTGGGCACGCACGCGCTGGGATGCTTCTCAGTTGTGAAGAGCATCGGCGCGACGCGCGTCCCTGTGCTCGGCGCCGCACCGTTTTGCAAGACGCTCGGCGTAAAGGCGCAGCCGTGCGCGTGGTGGAGCGCCGGCGCCATGACCATGGCCGCGTCGGACGTGTGGCGCACCGGCGCGCTCTCGACGTGCCCTCGCTCGCTGTGGTCGTTGCCGCCGCGGTCCTACGACGCATACGTGACGGCGCGCGCCGTGGCCGGCGGCTGCGTCCTCCTGGCCCCCACCGAGTCCGTGCTGCACGAGAGCGCCGCGCTCGCGCCGCAGTGGGCCGCGCTGCCTGACACGACGGCCGTGGACTCGATGCTGTCGGACCTGACGGCGGAGCCGCTGCACGGCGTCTTGACGAGCCGCGGCCTCGAGTACGAGGTCGACGACGAGGGCGAGATTCAAGTGCACGCCACGGCGCGCGCCGCGCTCGGCGTCAAGAGTCCGGTGAGCAACATGGACGCGGCCGGCAAGTACGGCTCGCTCGAGGAGTACTATCGCCGCGAGATGGCGCTGCGCGACGCGCTCGCCCTCGCGGCGCAGCGGAGCCACGCGGCGTTGCAGCGGTCTCTGATGGGGCGGAGCTCTTTGATTTGAAGCGACGTCAATGATTACAGGGAGGATGACGGACGAGCCGGCGTCGAAGCGTTTCAAGTACGACGAGGATGACCTGAAGGCCCTGCCGGACGACATGAAGGAGGCCGTGCGCGCGGCCGGCCTCGCCGGTCCGCCGTCCCTGCTTTCCACCGACGTCGACGACTTTGAGTACGCCATCGCCGCCGCAGTCGACAAGCTGTGCAAGCGCCTCGAGCCGCACATGCGCGCGACGCCGGAACAGCAGAAGGACATCACAGACGCGCTCGTGGTCGCCGCGACGGACGTGCTGGGCGCGCTTCGTCGCCACGACAAGGGGGTCGTCACGGACTTCATGGCCGAGCTGAAGCGCGACCTCGTCGCGAACAATTTCCTGCCGTCGACGAGGCCTAGGGAGACGCAAGCGAGTGGCGAGTAGACTGAAACCTGGGTAGTAATAAATGAATGCGAAAGACGCGACGCGCCTGTACAATGTCGTCGTGCAGGCGGCGCACGCGCGCGGCATGGTGTTTGTAAACGTCAGCTCCGCGAATGCGAGCCGCATCGTCGCCGGCGAGTCCACTCCGTTCTGCGACGCGGTGAGCGCCGCGCTCGACGAGTTCGTCACGCGCGCCGCGAAGCGGTACCCTGCCGTGCAGCAGGCGTTCGTCAAGACGCAGCTGCTGAAGGGCGCGGACAAGTGGCGCACGGACTCGCAGCTTGTCCTCGTGCTGCAGCAGCTCGACTGGGCGCCCAAGGGCACGGCGGTCGCGCCCATCGCCGTGTGCACGTTCGGCGCCGCGGACGCGGCCGACCGCGTCTTCAAGGACAAGGAGCTGCAGCGCGACGTCGGCGACGGCCGCGTGCTCGAGATTGACTTTGTGGGCGTGCTCCCAGACCTGCGCGTCGACGGCAGTCCGCCGCTCACCGCCAGCTTCACGACCGGCACGCTGCTGACGCTGTTCGTCATTGCGTCGCAGCTGAAGCGCAGGTCGCGCGGCGCGCCGCTGTTCCGCGCCGTCGTCACGTCGCTCGCGCAGACGAGGGACGGCGTGCAGACCTTCGCCGGCGTCACGAAGCGCCTGGGCTTCGTCAACAAGGCGCACAGCAAGGGCGACGGCGACCTGGACGTCGTCGCGCTCACACACGACAAGTTCAAGGCACTCGACGGCAAGGTGCACGCGGACGCGATCCGCGACCTGTGCTCGCTCGAGCCGCGCAGCGGCAAGCCGCGCTGCATTTAAAAATTCACCACATGCCCATCTGCCGCATGCGCACCTCCTTGTCGGCGCCCTCGATCCAGTTAAAGTGCACGAGCACGGCGTCGCGCGGCACGGCGCGCGCATTGCCCTCCGCCACGCGCGCCGCGGCGCCGTTGGGAAACAGCTCGCGCGACAGCGCCACGCGCGGCGTGCCCTCGTCGTTCCACCGCTTCACGAGCACGTCCTGGTCGCCGGAGATGCCGGCCGCGTCCGCCTCGCCGTCGCGCAGGACGAACCACGAGTTCTTCGCCGCGGCGACGGCCGCGCGCAGCAACATGACGCCGCTGCACGGCTGGGGGCAGCACGCCCTGCCGGTGCACTGCGTCTGCTCGTCGCACTGCGCGACGACGGCCGCGCCAGGCGCGGCGTCCGCGGCGTCGAGCAGCGCGCGCGTGGGGTCGCGCAGCAGCGTGACGTCCATGTCGAGCGAGCACACCCACTCGACGCCGTGGTCCGCGGCGGCGGCGCACGCGTCGCGCAGCATGCCCAGCTTCTGCAGCACGACGCCCTTGTACTCCTTGGACAGCCACGCCTTCAGGCCGGTCACCGAGTCAGGCGCGCGCGCGTCCACCGCGGCGAAGCCGAGCCGGCGCGCCGCCGTGAGCGCGACGTCGTCCAGGCACGCGACGACGAGCGGCAGCGCGCACGCGAGCGACGCGAGGTTGCGCCGGAAGTGCTCCAGGAACGCCACGTAGCCATTGTCGATCATGGTCACGTACACGAGGCGCGGACTCTTGCGCGCCGCGCGCCGCACCGCCTCGTCCCAGATCTCCGACGGCAGCGCGTCGGCGCACGTGCCGTCCGTGCCGCGCCACAGCTTCCACGCGCGCAGCAGCGCCTCCTTCTCGCCGGCGACGCAGTAGTTGTAGTGGATGACGGCCGCGCCTGGCAGCTCGCGCGGCGCCTCGCGGATGCGCGCGGACGCGCCGTTGTGGAACGCGGCGCGCGGCAGCGTGACGCGCCGCGTGCCGTCCGCCTCCCAGCGCCGCAGGAGCAGCAGCTGGTCCGTCGGCACGTCGCGCACCTCCTGCTCGGTGTACTTGAACCAGTGCGGCGACCGCACGCCGGCGGCGGCGCGGATCAGCATGACGCCGGAGCACGGATAGGGGCAGCGGTCCACGTCCGCGCACGTCGTGCCCTCCTCGTCGCACTGCGTGAAGACGTCCACGCGCGGCTGCGCGTGCTCGTGCGCGCGGATGGTCGCGGCAAAGTCGAGCAAAAAGTTCCGCTTCACCGCGACGTCAAAGTCCGCGTACGCGACCCACGTCGTGCCGGCGGCGGCGGCGGCGACGCACGCGTCGTGCATCACGTCCAGCTTGGCGAACACAATCTTCTTGTACTGCGGCGACAGGAACACGGTCAGGTCGCGCTCGAAGCCGCCGCCGCGCATGTCGACGACGGCCGTGCCCATGCGCCGCACGCCCTCCGTCGACGCGTCGTCCGTCGTCGCGACCACGAGCGGCACGCGGACGTCCAGTTCGTCCAGCGCGCGGCGCACGTGCTCAAAGTAGCGCAGGTAGCCGCCGTTGATCAGCGACACGACGACGACGGAGAGCGGCCCCACGCCGGCGACGGAGCGCACGGCGCGGTCCCACCGCTCCTCGTACCGGCGCGCCGCCGCCATTTTTATGCATGTGGCCATTCGCGCGTTTCAAGATTTCACTTTTCCTCCAGGCCAATCAGGATGGCCGTCATGGCAATGTCCTGCGCGTACACCTTCTCGACGATGATCATCTCCGCCTCCAGCTTCTCCGTGTTCACGTGGATGGTGCACGTCTTGGCGACGTCGTCCGGCGCGAAGAAGAGCTCCAGCGTCTTGGCGTCGACCGCGACGCGCGCCACGGTCGCCCACTCGAGCGCGTCGCGCGTCTCGGCGGTCAGCACCGCGGCGCCCTCGATGTAGTCCTCGTCCGCGTCCGGCGCCGCGACGCGCTGCGCGAGGAAGAAGGACGTCGCGCCGCTGCTGCCGCCAGAGTCCATGAAGCTCATGCGCAGGCGCGAGTGCAGCACGCCGTCGTGCTCGACCTGCGCCGCCTCAAGGTCGACGCAGTTGACCTTCAGCGCCGCCGCCGGCTTGAGCACGTTTTCGTGCACCGTCGCCAGCGGCAGCTCGAACTGCAGCGACGTCTTGGCCTCGAGCGCCTCGATGGCCGCCTCGTCCTTGGCCGCCGCCTCGTCCTGCAGCGGCACGCTGAAGGACGACACCGTGTCCACGTCCTGCTCGACGCGCGAGAGCTGCACGCGGTCCGCGCTCACGCCGTCCTTGGCGCTGTTGAACAGCGTCAGCACCACCGGCTCGTTGCGCTTGACGACGCACGCGAGCATCGTGCGCAGCTGCGTCGTCGGCAGCACCATGAGCGCCGAGTTCACGTCGTCGGCGTCCGCGCGCTCGCCGGCGGCGCGCCAGCCCACCTCGACGCGGCAGCCGTAGCGCGCGCGCACCGCGAACGTCGCGTTGCTGGAGATCATCGCGATCTTGACGCCGGAAAAGTCGGCCGACGTGTGCGGCATCAGCGTGAGCGTCGAGCTCGCCTTGAGCGGCTTCAGAAAGTGCTTCAGCGCGTCGCCGTTGGAAAACGTCAGCCGCAGCCGCACGTCCTCCTGCACGCTCGCGGCCGCGCTCGCCCTCGGCCGCGCCGGCGGCGCCTTGCTGCTCTTTTGCTCGAAGCGCTGCTGCCGCCCACCCTGCGGCGCCGGCGCCTCCGCGTCGCGCACGCGCTTGGCGCCCACGGACGCCTTGGGCGCCGCCACCGGCGCGCGCGCGTGCGCCGCAGTCGCACTCTTGGGCACCTCGGTGGACTCTGCCGCAGGCTCCTCGGCTGACTCTGCCGCCGCGGCCGGCGGCCGCGGCGGCGCGGCGCGCACCGTGGACCACGACGTCGCCGCCGTCTTGCCGGCGCCGCTCTGCTCCGCCTGCGCCGTGCGCACCGCCACCGGCTTTACGCGCGGCTGCGGCAGCGACGCGACGCTTGCCTTGGCGCGCCGCTCGTCAATGGCGCGCGAAGCGCGCGCGCGCGCGCCCACCTCGTCGTCCGTGCCGCTCTCGTCCTCGCTGCCGGAGGCGCCGCTCTTTGCAACAAACTCGCGGTCCGAGTCGTGCTCGTCGTCGTCCGAGGCCTCAACCGACGCCTCGTCGTCGCGGTCCTTTCCCTCGTCCGCGCGCCCAGCCTTGTCGACGTAGCGCGACATGGCACAAATTGGACAAGCGCACAATTCAAATCAACATACTCCGCTCCACGATTCGATTCGATTCGCTTTCCATCGGTGCACTCAATCCGTGCCATGTCGTCGCCGCTCTCGTGGGTCGACTACTCGCCGAACGCGACGAGCCTGACGATGCACGACTTTGCCGTGCGCGTCACGGCCTCCGGCGAGGTGCTCCGCGTGGGCGACCACGTCCAGTTTCTCAACGACAAGGGCGTCCGCGTGGGGCTCGTCGTCGGCTTCCGCTGGACGCACGGCGACGCGGCGCCGCGCGGCGTCCTCGTCATTCCGTGGGACGCCGAGGCGACGGACTACAAGCGCTCGCACCGCCTCGAGGACTGCGTCGCGACCCAGTGGAGCCACGGCGACGTGCGCGGCGCGCCGGTCCTGGTGCCCCCCATTGCCGGCGCGCGCGACGCCGCCGTCGCGGCGCTCGTCGAGGCCAACACGTACCTGTCGTCAACGCTCGGCGCCTCCATGTTCGCGGCGCTGGTTGACACGGCCGCGCGGCGCGCGGTCGCGCGCCGCGCGGCCGCAGACGACGCTGCGCGGCACTTAGGGTACAACCCAGGCGGCGGTGCAAGCCACTCGTCCGCGCGTCCGGCGCCGGAAGCGTCCACGCGCTCGCAGGACGAGCTGACGCAAATGGTTGGCGGCTACGCGGAGCAGTGACTATCGCCGTCGGCACTCGTCCGCCACGACGCGCAGGGCGCTGATGATGCACGCGGCGACAATCGTGAGAATGAGGAGCGTGCCAAAGTAGGACACGGTCTCGGCGCAGTCCATTTACTACCTTGAAAAAAAAGTGTGTACAGAGTGCCGCGCGCCCTCGGCACAATGGCGCGCACGCTGAGCGAGGTCGAGTTCGTGCTCATTCCGGACCGCGACGTCGACGCGCTCGCCGTCGTGGAGGTCACGCAGACGACGACGTACGTCAAGGGCGTGCCCAAGAGCGGCGGCCTCATGGACCTGCTGATGGGGCCCATCAGCCGCTCCGTCGTGTGCCCCACGTGCTCGATCCGCGGCTGCGACGGCCACTACGGCAAGATCGAGTTGGCGGCGTGGGTGCTGCACAGCCAGTACGTGCAGCAGGCCGTGCGCCTGGCGAGCGTCGTGTGCTGGGCGTGCGCGCGCCCCAAGTTCACCGTCTCTGCGCGCGAGGCCGCGGAGGCGTGCGCGCTCGCCGGCGTGCCGCGCGAGCGCTGCGTCGTCGACTGCGACGCCGGCGAGGCCGGCTACGTGTCGTCGCGCGCGCGCGGCCTGCAGGGCATGAGCCGGCTCAAGGTCGTGTCCGAGATGGTCAAGTCGCACAAGACGTGCCGCTGGACGGCCGAGTACGTCGCGAAGCGCGGCCGCGGCGAGCCGCCGTGCGGCCTGCCGCAGCCCAAGTACGTCAAGTCGCAGCTGATCTTCGTCGACCGCGTGTGGTCCGCCGCGGCGCGGCGCGCGCTGGAGGAGCGGTCCGCCGCCGCGGCGCTCGCGCCCTTCACGACGGACGACCTGCACGACCTGCTGGCGGCGATGAGCGACGACACGGTCGTCGCGCTCGGCTTCCCCACGTTCCGCAACTCGGATCCGCGGTGGATCGTGACGCGCCGCCAGCTCGTGACGCCGTGCCGCACGCGGCAGCCGCCGCCGGTGCCAGGCGGCAGCGCGGCCATCGGCGCGCGCAAGGTCGGCTACGGCGAGAACGACACGACGATGGCGCTGCTGGAGGTGCTCAAGGCGAACCTTGCGTGCGCGGCCGCCAAGGCGACGGCGGCCGTCGCCAAGACGGCCGTCGCCAGGGCGCGCGCGGACACCGCGGCCAAGGTGCTCGCGGTCGCGAAGGGCGCGCTCGTGAATGCGAGCCTGCGCAAGCGCGTCGTGCTGGGCGGCAAGGCGGCGGCCGGCGCGGCGCCGCCGCACATGCGCATGACGACGCGCAAGGAGCAGGACGGCAAGACGCTGATCGACGGCAAGAAGGGCGTGGTGCGGCTGAACGGCGCCGGCGGCCGCTGCGACTTCACCGCGCGCCTCGTCATTGCGACCGAGTCGTACGACGACATCTGGAACGTGGGCCTGCCGCGCTACGTGTTCGACCGCCTCACGTTCCCTGAGCTCGTGACGACGCTGAACATGCGCGAGCTTGCGGCGCGCGTGCGGCGCGGCGCGCACCACGCGTTTGGCGCCAAGTTCGTCACGCGCGGCGCCGCGTCCGGCGGCTCCCTGAGGGCGGCGATCAACGGCTCGGCCAAGGGCGTCAAGGTGGCGCTCGCCGGCATGGGCCGCGCGGAGCGCCGCACGCTCGCCGCGTCGCTGGACGTCGGCGACGAGGTCGTGCGCACCATGAAGACGTACGAGGCCGAGGTCGTCAACCGGCAGCCGACGCTGCACAAGCTGTCGACGATGGGCTACGCGTGCGTGTGCACGGACGGCCGCACGACGCCGCCGCCGGAGGACGACGACAGCGACGACGGCCTGGACGCGAACGGCCGCGAGCCGGCCATGATCCTGAAGCTGCACGTCAGCGCGATGCCGCCGCACAACGCGGATGCGGACGGCGACGAGATGAACGTGCACGGCCTGCAGTCGCAGGCGGCGCGCGCCGAGGCGGCGACGTTCATGTGCATCGCCGAGAACGTCGTGTCCACGAGCGGCGTCCGCGTCGGCCTCGTGCAGGACGCGGTCGTGGGCCTCGCGAAGCTGACGCAGCGCGGCACGCTGCTGCGGCGCGAGGACGCGTGCGGCCTGCTGATGCACGTGCGCTACGATCCGCGCGCGGCGGACTACGGCGACAATGCGTTCTTCGGCCCCAAGGGCCGCGCGTACGCGGCGGCGGCGTGCCTTCCGCGCGGCCGCCTGCGCCACCCTGCCGTCTTCACGCGGCGCTACGCGACGGCGCTGTGGACTGGGAAGCAGGTCGTGTCCATGGTGACGCCGGTCGTGACGCTGGAGCGCGGCGTGCGCGGCAGGGCCGACGCGAGCCTCGCGGCGGCGTGCGGAGACGACGAGGACGTCGTGTGCGTGCGCTCCGGCGAGCTGCTCGCCGGCAGCCTGTGCGCCGAGACGGTCGGCCACAAGCGCGACGGCCTCGTGCAGGCGATCGTCGCGTCCTTCGCGTCGCCGGCGCGCGGCAACTGGGCCGTGTCCAAGTGGATCTCGGACATGAACCGCGTCGCGCACGCGGCGCTGCGCCTCGCCGGCTTCGGCCTCACCGTCTCCATCGTGGACCTGGTGCACGCGGAGCGCGAGACGCACGACCGCGTGCGCGCCGCGGTGGACGCGTCGCTGGCGCGCGCCGCGGCGCTGGACCTCATGGACCTGCCGGCGGACGTCAAGGAGCAGGGCGCGCTCGCGCTGACGCGCGGCGTGCTGAACCAGGTCGGCGCGCTCGCCGCGGCGGCGCTGCCGCAGCACAGCGCGCTGTCCATCGTCGCGCGCTCCGGCGCGAAGGGCAACGTGACGCACCTCGCGCAGGCCGTCAGCCTGCTGGGCACGCAGCACGTGCAGTACGTCGGCGGCGGCGCCGGCCGCCTGCTCATGCACCGGCCGCGCTTCGAAGGCGCCGCCGCGCGCACGCTGCCCACGACGTCCTTCAGGGACGGCCGGCCCATCGCGCGCGGCTTCGTCGACACATCCTACCTGCGCGGCCTCGCGCCGACGGCGCAGTACGGCCACGGCAAGGCCGGCCGCGACGGCGTCGTGGCCACCGCCTGCGGCACGGCGATCGCCGGCTACGCGTCGCGGCGCCGCGCCGCGCCGGCGACCAACCAGTCCGTCGCGTACGACGGCTCGGTGCGCGACGGCAGCAACGCGGTCGTGCAGATGCACTACGGCGGCGACGACCTGGACGCGGCGCGCGTGCAGGTCGTCGCCGTCGGCCTGCTGCGCGCCGCGGCGCGCAAGGGGTGCGCCGCCGCGGCGAGGGACGCGTGGCGCGGCACTGCTCAGAGTCACGCGCGTGAGCAGGGCGCGCGCGCCACGGCGGCGGCGCTGCGGCTGCTGCGGCACGTGCACCTGGACGAGGCCGCGGTTCGCGCGGCCGCGCCGGCCGAGGGCGACGCGTGGGGCACCGTGCCCTTTGCCGTCGCGTGCAACTGGGACACGGTGCTCGCGAGCGCCGTCGCCGCCGGCCGCGGCGCCGGCGCGACGGCGACGGCCGCCGACTTTGCGCAGGTCCAGCGCGACGTGCTGGTGCAGATGCACCTCGTGCACGCCGCGGTCATGGCGGCGCCGCCGACGACGCCAGGCGCCGCCGTGCCCACGGCACAAATCGTCGACGGATCGTGGCAGGCGGCGCCGCCGGCTCTGCGCGACGCGGACGACGCGTCGCGCCTCGCGCGCGCCGTGTTTGCGGCGCAGTGCGTGCCGCGCGCCGGCGTCACGGTCGCGGCGCTGCACGCGGCGCGCGCCGCCTTCGTCGCGACGCACCGCGCGGCCATCGTCAGCCCTGGCGAGGGCGTGGGCATCGTCGGCGCGACGACGACCGGCGAGCCGGAGACGCAAATGTCCTTTGTCCGCGGCACGCTCGTGCGCGTCGGCCTGCGCGCCGACGCGGTCGACGTCGGCACGGCGGCCGACGGTGCCATCGTGCGCCTCGGCGACTTTGTGGACGGCGTCATCCTGCACAGCGGCGCGCCGCTAGCGCCGTCCATGACGGTGCCGCTGCCGGCGCCAGTGTACATTGCGACGATCGCGCCCAACGGCGTCGTCTCGAGGGCGCGCATCACGGCCGTGACGCGGCACCCACCCAACGGCGACATGGTGCGCGTCACGACGGCGCGCGGCGCGACCATCGTCGCGACGCTGGCCAAGTCGTTCCTCGTGCACGACGCCCAGCGCCGGCTCGTCGTGCCCAAGTGCGGCGCGGACCTGTGCCTCGGCGACGCGCTGCCCATCCTGCTCGAGCCGCGCCACACGCCCACCGCCGCGCGGTCGTGGCCGTACGGCGCGTGGACCGTGCCGGCCGCGCCTCGTGTGCCACGCGCCGCGCCGTATGCTGCTCCTGATCCTGGCCACGTCGCCACGGAGGTCGCGGAAGCCGCGCTGCACGACGTGACGTACACGGCGACGCCGCAGGCCGGTGCGCGCGGCGCGTACGAGGCGCGGTGCGCGCTCATGGCGGCGCTCGCCGACGCCGCGGCGATCGACGTGTTCCTCGGCGGCGAGGGCGTGCCCTCGCTGCGCGTGCACGTCGCGACGTTCGCGGACGTCGGCGCGCTCTGTGCACGTGCGCGGTTTCCGCCGTGCTGCGCGGCGCGCGACGACGCGCGCACCTCCGTCACGGTGACCGCGTGGCTCATCCAGGGCACGCGCTCGCTGCGCATGCTGCTGGACGTCGCGGCGCGGACGACGGACATTGCCGCGTGCGCGCTGCTGGCGATGCGCGTCGCGGAGCTCGAGGTGCTCGTCGCGCTCGCGGAGGCGGAGGAGGCCGCGTTCCGCGACGCGCACGCCGGCGCCGCGCGCGCGCACGTCGAGTGCGACGCCGTCGTGTCCGTCGTGCGCGAGCCGGCGGCGGAGGCGTTCGTGTACGACCTCACCGTCGAGGGCACGTCCAACTTCCTCGTGGACTGCCTGTCCGCCAAGGTGTTTGTGCGCGACACGCTCGACCTGTTCAAGTACACTGGCCTCGAGGACTCGACGCTGGGCGGCGCGCCGCGCCTGAAGCAGCTGACCATGAAGACGGACGCCGCCACGACGGCGAACATGGTGTTCGTCGCGCCGGTGGCCGGCGGCGGCGTCGCGGCGGCGGAGGCCGCGCTGCAGCGCCTGCTCCGCGCGATTGTGCACGTGCCCCTGGCCGCGGTCGTCGCGTCCGTGGACGTTGCGCGTTGCGCGCCGTCGCCCATCGAGGCGGCGTCCGCGACGCTCCTGCGGCGCGCCGTGGACGCGGACCCACGGACCAAGACGGCGCTGACCAAGGCGATGCAGACGCATGCCGCCTCGGCGGAGCTGTCGACCGCGGCGGCGCGCCTCGTCGTGGACAAGGCCGCGTGCGCGCGGCGCGCCGTGGACCTGGCCGAAATCGTGGGCGCGGTGCGCCTCGTGACGCGCGGCTTTGCCGTGGTCACGTCGTCGCGGCCGTGGGACGGCGAGTGGGCGGTGCACGTGCGCCTCACGAGCGCCGGCTCGCCGGACGCCGACGCCGAGGCGGCGGCCGCCGCCGGCGACGCGCTCGTCCGCTTCGCGACGGTCCGCGGCCTGGCGCCCATTCGCCGCGGCACGATCGCGCGCGAGACGCGCGTGGCGCGGAGCGCGCACGAGGGCGCGCACGGCGCCCAGGAGTGCGTCGTGTTGCGCACCGTGGGGTCGCGCTTCATCGACGCGCGCGCCATCGCCGCCGCCATCGCCGGCGTCGACGTCGCCATGGCGAGCACGAGCAACGTGCCGGAGGCCGAGGCGGCGCTGGGCACGCCGACGGCGCTGCTCGTGCTCGCGGCGGAGCAGAGCAAGGTGCTGAACGCCGAGGGCCGCTACATTGCGCCGCGGCACACCAAGCTGCAGTCGGACATGATGGCCGCGCGCACCGGCGTCATTCGGCCGCTCAACGCGCAGTCGATGACGGCGCTCGGCGCGTCGCCGTGGCTGCGCGCGCTGTTCGAGCGCGCGACGCAGAACATCACGTCCAGCGCGTTTGAGAACGAGCGAGACCCCCTGGGCGGCGCCGCGGAGCGGCAGCTCGTGGGGCTGACCATGCTGTCCGGCTCCGGCGCCATGCGCGTCCTCGCGGACGACGACGCCGAGACGAGCGGCGACGTCGTCGTCGTGCCGCCCCTCAAGCGCCGGCGCGTGGAGGAGGCCGAGACCGAGACGGTCGACATCGCGCCCCTCGCCGCCACGCTGCACGCCGCGGACGCCGCGGACGCGGACGCGCTTCACTCCATGGACGTCGAGGAGCTCGTCGAGGTGCAGCCCCTGCATCGCGCGCGTGCAGCGCGCCGTGTCACGTCCGCGGAGGTCGCGCACGCGATGCAGCGCGCGCGCGCGCACGAGGACGCGTCGTTTGGACAGACCACGGACGCGGTGCTGCGCGCGCTGCAGTGGGCGCGCGCCGAGGGCCTCGAGGACGTCGAGGTGCACGCGGCCGTCGACGTGGACAAGGACGTGCTTGCGGCGCTGTCTGACGTCACCGCCGGCGAGCGGCGGTGCCACCGCTACGAGACGGAAGACGGCCTGCTTGTGCATGCCCACGTCCACGGCGGCGACATTGTCGCGGACGTCATGCGCGCGCGCCGCGCCGTCGTCGCCGGCGTCTCCCTCGTCCAGCGCGTGCCGGAAAAGGACGTCGCGGACATGGCGCGGTGCACGCACGCGTCCGTGTGCTACGCGCGCGCGCTGACCGACGTCGAGGGCCTCGCGTTCGAGCGCGTGTTCTCCGGCGACACCATCGTCGACGCGGACACCACCGCGGCAACAAATCGCCGCCCACGCCACGTCGCGCGGCTGCGCTGCAAGGTGGAGATGCCGCACCGCGCCCTCGTGCCGGCCGTCGCGGCCGCGCGCCTGGCGGTCATTGCGCAGAACGTCGCGCAGTCGATCGTGGGCATGCGTCTCGTCATTGAATTGACTACGCAGACGTAATCGCATTCCACGCCTGCACGCCGGCGGCGAAGCACACGCACACAAGCGTCAGGATCGCGAGCCAGAGCAGCAAGATGGGCAGGCCGTCGACGGCCGCGACCTCGGAGCCCACGAGCCGGTTGACTACCGCCGAGCGCACCTGCGACGCCGGCGTCCGCTTGGCTTCCAGCGCCGCAAAGTCCTCGACCTCGCGGCCGTCGCTGCCAGGAAGGCACACGTCGTCACCGCCAAAGTGCGTGCCCATGGGGCAGCACGCCGTGCGCCGCGCATTCGCGTGCATGCCGCGTGGGCACGACGCGTCGAGGCTCGCCTCGCCGACGTACCGCGACTCGAACGCGCACACCGCGCCGCCATTGATGGGCACGAACTGCGGCGGACACGGCGGCGCGCAGTTGGACGGCGCGACCGCCACGTGCGGCCACGGACACACGGCGCGGCACGTGTCGAACGCCGCGTCGTACGTCGTGTTGGCTGGACACGAGGCGCCGTCGCCCAGCGTAGCCGGCAGGTACGACGCGCGCGTCGTCAGCGGCGGCACGCAGCCAATGAGGCCGTCCTGGCTCCACCCCTCTGGGCACGGCAGCTCATGCACGCACAGGGGGTACGCCTGCGCCCACTTGCCGCACGACGGCTGGCACCGCTCGCCCTGCCGCACGAACCCAGTGGGGCACGCGATGGGCGTCGCCGCGACGCCGGCGCTCATTTACTTTGAGCGACCTTACAGACTCCGACCATACGTCCGCGCGAGCCACACGCACAGGCCGCCCATGGGCCGCTGCATGGGGTTCACGTCCACGAGCGTCAGGAGGCCGAGCCGAGGCTGCATCCGCGCGAGCTGTGCCCTCAGCTGTGCGCCGGCCGTGCACGAGGGGTACTCGCCGTTGTCGTGCTTCTGAAAGCTGCGCATGAAGCCGTCGAGCTCCTCCGCCGGCCCACCGCCGAACGCCGTGTGGCCTGTCTGCTGCACGACGCCGCCTGGCGCCCTGCCCTCCAGTCCGACGCTCGCCGTGCTCTGGATGAGCATTGCGCCGTCGCGGCTGTAAAAGTCTTCCCACGTCACGACGAAGAAGTCCTCGTCGTACGGCGCCAGCCGTCCGTCGTCGCGCATGATTTGCGTCACCGGCAGCGACGGCACCTCGACGAGCGCGCGCACCGGCGTCGCGTCCGAGTCGCCCACAATGCCAGACTCGTGCAGCCACGCGAGCATGTGCTTGATCGTGCCCACGTCGCCGTACAGTTGCACGAACGCCCTCTGGAACGACCTGGTGCGCACGTCCTCGGCGCGGTACGCGAGGCCCTTTTGGTCCAGGTACGCCTGCACCGGCGGCGTGGCGTCCCACGCGACGAGCGAGTCCTGCGACTGCATCGTCAGCAGGCGCGTGCCGCGCACAATGTCCGCCATCACCGCGCCGTTCGTGCCGCCGGTCGAGTCGTCGCCGAGGCCGCCGAGGTCGCCAAAGTAGTGGCTCCAGCACAAGTCATTGTGGTCGAGCGCGGCGGCGAGCCACGCGCACAGCGCGTCCCACGTCCCCACCGTCTTGTACTTGGCGCGGTGCGCGAGCATCTCCGCCTCGCTCCACTTGGGCACCGGCGCCGTCGGCGGCGCGCCCCAACTTTTTGCACGAACAGGCTCCGGTTCACGGCCAGGGTCGCGGTCAAGGGGCTCGGCTGCACACTCGCGCACCAGACGTGCGCGAATCGGCGAGCGCGCGCCAAGCGCACGTCCAGTGACTGGATTCTTGCTGGGGTCGCGCAGGAACGCCGCGCACTCGGCCGCCGTCGGCTTGCGTTTCAGCATTTTTGTAACTATACTTATTTTTAAGACCCTGTCGCCAGTGCGACGGCGGCCGCCATTGCATCGTAAAACTCGTCGCCGACTTCGATGTTATACAACTGTGACCCCTTTGCCAGGTGGTGCAGACTTCGCGCCAAGGCCTTGACCTTGGCGACGACGACGCGAGGGTCGGCCACGTCGTTTGGATAGCCGCGGTACGCCGCCTCGATGAGCGCAATGTCGTGCCCAGTGTACGCCGCAAAGACCTTCCAGAACACTGGACCGTGTGGCACCAGCTCTGTGCGAGGGAAGAATACGAGGTCGTAGTCGCGCATGAGCTGATGCGCAATCTCGTGCTCCATGCAGTATACGAGCGTGGCGACGATGGTGCGAAACACGCTGTTCAGCTTCGCCTTGGAACGCTCGTGTGTCGTCGCCCTGAAGACTGCACCCTGACTCCCAACGGTGTGTGCGACCGCGAAGTTGCAGCCGCTGGTTTCGAATCCCTGGTAGCCGTTTGGGGCATAAACTGTAGGCCCTACGCCGCCGTACTGCCACCGTCCGGCAACGTAAGCCATGCCTGCGCCTTCCGTTACTTGGTTTTTGAACGTCGTTATGCCTGTGGACTTGGCGAGGTTTCCGCCAAAGTAAAGGGCGTCATAGAAATCCCTGGTGTCCTTCATGAGGTTTACAACGTCGTCCGGAGCGCACGTTGTCGTCAGACCTTTGGCTGAAGAGGTGTCGATCGCATTCAGGGCCGGATACTTGGCATTCATGCGCTCGATGAATGCCGTGCGGTGGACACTGGCCTCCTCGAATGTGATTGGCGTGGCGAGGAGGGCGTGCACGACTGTCGCGACGTAACGCGTCGCATCGTCAATGGCGTTGTTCACAGTCGGTGCCGACTTCTTTGCCGGCGCCTTCTTTGCCGACTTCTTTGCCGGCGACTTCTTGGCCGACTTCTTGGCCGACTTCTTGGCCGACTTCTTGGCCGACTTCTTGGCCGACTTCTTGGCCGGCGCCTTCTTGGCCGACTTCTTGGCCGGCGCCTTCTTCCTGGCCGGCGCCTTCTTGGCTGACGTCTTTGCCGTCGGCTTCTTGGCCGACTTTTTGGCGGACCTCTTGGCGGCCGGCATTTACTACTAAGTAAAAGATTTTTACTACCAGTAAGTAAAAGAGTCATGGCGCTGTCGACCCTGACCAAGTCGGATGCCGTCGTGGCGCGCGCCCTCGTGCGCTACATGGCCGCCGAGCTGACGCACTACTTTGTGTTTGACATGAACATGGAGCCGCAGGCCGTGTTCCTCGCGCTCCAGAGCATGACGCCGGTCAGCCTGCCGGCGCCGCGCGCGGCGCCAGAGGAAATCTTTGGCGGCAGCCTGTCCGGCGGCGACGGCGAGCTGCGCCGCATGGCCGCGGCCGCGCTGCTGGCCATGTTCACCATGGTGTCCGCGAACCACGTGAGCGACCGCGCGCGGAACCAGACGGCGCTGTCGGTGCTGGACCCCATCGAGGCGCTGCACACGGTGACTGGCAACCTGCTCGGCACGCAGGCGTGGTCCTTCGCGGCGTCCACCGACTACGTCAACTGGATCGTCGAGGACGGCGACGTCATTCCGGACGCGTTTGCGGCCGGCGAGAACGACGACACACTCGCGACGTTCACGCGCGCGCAGGAGCCGAGCATCGCGCGCGGCTTTGCGTACCTGCGCGACACGTTCCTCATTCCGTCGCAGCAGGCCGCCGTGTTTGCGAACGAGGCCACGAACTCGGCGTTCGCCTTTGTCGAGGCGTCGCTGCCGCGCGTGCAGGCCTTCATGGTCAACGCGCTGCTCAATGCCGTGGACATGGGCAACAGCTTGGACGTGGCGCAGGCGGCGTACGCGCGCTCGCAGGCGAAGCGCCTCACCAATGCCGACGCCCTCGGCATGATCGCCGACAATGTGGACGCCGCCGTCGGCTCGCGCGCCGGCGAGGGTTCCGCGCTGTCCACGTCGCTGCTCAACGCGTCGGACGCGCAGATCAACTCGGCGCTCGCCATCGCCGGCGTCCTCGAGACGGTGCGCGCGCTGGCCGACCACAGCCAGGGCGTGACCTCGGCGCTCGCGGTCATCGTGCCGGTGAAGCACACCGCCGCCACCGTCGGTGAGAGCGCGCTGACCATCGCCGGCACGCGCGTGCGCAGCGCGCTGCACTCGCTCG
>Ga0302196_10001962_pt1 | contig 19503 bp, 9 predicted proteins | sample II_Bog_N1_3_FD_198794 | JGI IMG/M metagenome (GOLD analysis project Ga0302196, IMG submission 198794) | Peat permafrost microbial communities from Stordalen Mire near Abisko, Sweden - II_Bog_N1_3 | ecosystem: Environmental > Terrestrial > Soil > Wetlands > Peat | place: Sweden: Abisko, Stordalen...
CAGTCGGCAAGATTGCATCCACATCCTGTGTTGCTCCAAATTTGCCGCCAAAATCTCCGAAACCAAGGGTCAGAGCCGCCCTTCCAAAGAGAATAATGCGTGTCTCGCGCTCCAGATAGGAATCTAAAGTCCCGAGTATGCGCTTAGGGTTGTTTATTGGCAATGTAGCCACTGCACGTGCTCCCGACCATTTCGAGTGACGCCGGTTTGTGAGACAAACCGACTCCAGTGCGGGAGTATGCCTTCTGCAACTGGATCCTGGGCTCCGAGTAATGCCCTTAGTCGAATCCAAAAAAAGCTGTTAGAGGCATCATGGATGGTTCCCGCGTCGCAAATATAAGAAAGCACCCTTTCCACTCGTTCTCGTTTCGCGACGAGAGCCAAACTTTCGGCGTTGCAACGGCCCACCAGTTGGGCCGCACAACGAACTGCAATTGGATCAAACTCGTTTTCCCCCAAAAGCAGAAGTGCGACCAGTTCTTCATTTGATAGCGCGCTAAATCCAGGGTCGGAATCGGCCGGCGTATAAATAGAAGCGTAATGTCGGCATCCCCGGGCAACAGCAAGTCTTATGAAATCCCGCACCGTATTGATGCCCAATCGCTTAGCTCTTCGAAACAAAGCAGAGCAATTTGCAGTGTCTCCAATTTCTTTAGCTAATGTTGCCATCGATCTTAGCGAGGGTTGAAGGCAATAAGGATATGGTACGCCATCTATACTGCAAGCGGTTCTACCCGGCCAAGCCTATGTGAACACCCATCCCAAGCCGATATGGAGGCACGTGCGGACGCAGTCCAAGAGGGCGCCCCTTTTATGGGGCTACTGCTTCAGCGGGTTCTCCTTGATGAACGTGATGACATCGGGGGCGCTCAGGAAGCAGAGCGCGGTAAAGGTATCCGCCGCGCCATAGTAGAGTGCCAGACGGCCCGTGGCGGAGTCACAGAGGCACCCCACAGGGAAGCAGACCCCGGGCACGAACCCGGTCAACTCATAGGGGGCTTCCGGGTTGAGGAGGGGCTCTTTCGCGCAGGCGATCACCTTCCACGGCTCTTCGAGATCGAGCAGCATGGCGCCGATCGCGTACACGTACCCGTTGCAGGTGGTCGTGACGCCGTGATAGATGAGGAGCCATCCCTCGCTCGTCTCAATCGGCGAGGGACCCGCACCGATCTTCGTGCCCTGCCACCACGGGCCGCCGCGGCTCATCACGTGGCGGTGCTTGCCCCAGTGGACCATGTTCGGGCTTTCGCTGATGAAGATGTCCCCGAAGGGCGTGTGGCCGGTGTCGGAGGGCCGGCTCAGCATGAGAAAGTTCTTCCCGAACTTCCTGGGGAAGAGGACGCCGTTCCGGTTGTAGGGAAGGAAGGCGTTCTCGAGCTGCTCAAACTTCACGAAATCCTTGGTCTTCGCTATGCCGATCGTGGGCCCGTGGTAGCCGTTGCACCAGGTCACGTAATAGGTGCCGTCCACGAGCGTCACGCGCGGGTCATAGGCATATTCGAACCGGCTCACTTCGGGATCCTTGCTCGTGAGGACAATCGGCTTCGGCTCGAACGTGAACTTCAGTCCGTCGGGGCTCCTGCCGACGTGGAGGTGCGGGATGCGGTCCATGCCCTCCGTGCGGAAGACGCCTATGAATCCGCCCTTCCAGGGGACGACGGCGCTGTTGTAGATGCCCGTGACGCGGGGAAGCGGCCTGCGGCCGACGACGGGATTGGCGCTATAGCGCCATGCCAGGTCGGGATTGCCCGCCGGCCTGGGTTCCCAAGGAATATTGGGCAATGCGGGACCAACGATCTTTAACTTCATAGTGGGGTATGGGGACGAGTCCGGAGCCGCCAATCGGGGTGCGGTTCCAGAAGGTAGGACGAAGCGGGACGGGGATAGCCTATCCTCAAACAGGGGGTATGTTAATGAGATCCTTTGTCACGGACTTGAGATGCTCTTCAAGGCTCACCAAAAGCCGTAAGGGAGGCCGTTTTACGGCATCCCTAATCCGGGATAAACCGGTGGTCGTGATTTGACATCACGATGAAAATTAGCGGTTTAGGGGTAGGCTTAAGCCCGCTGCACCCCTGACCCCACGCACCGCCATGCGATTCCTGGCCACCCCGACATTTCGTCGCCCTTCCCTGTTCCTTCTGGCGCTCGGTACCGTTGCTTCCTTGTCCGCCGCAACGCCGTCGGTTTTCAACGTCGCGGACTATGGCGCGGCGGGCAGGGACATCGCGACGGACACGGCTGCGATCCAGAGGGCCATTGACGCGTGCAGCGCCCACGGGGGTGGCCAGGTCGTCGTCCCCGCGGGCGCAGCCTTCACGATCGGCACGATCGTCCTTAAGAGCCACGTGGACCTCCACCTGGAGCGCGGCGCGCTCCTCCAGGGAAGCCCCCACAACGCCGACTTCACGCGCTTCGCCTTCCAGCCGGTCCAGTTCGACCCGGGCCCGCCCCCCAAGATGGGCGTCATCGTCTACGCGGAGAAAGCGGACGACATCGCCATCACCGGGCCCGGCCGTATCGACGGCAACGAGATGGCCTATGTGACCAAGGTCGGGCCGTACATCTACACATGCACCAACATCCGGCCTTTCGCCGTGGTGCTCCGGGAGTGCACCCGCATCCTCCTGCGCGACTTCTCGCTCACGAACTCTGCGTTCTGGACCCTCCGGCTCATCGGGTGCGACGACGCGAACATCGACGCCATCCGGATCGACGGCGACCTCAGGATGCCCAACAACGACGGCATCGACATCGACTGGTCCTCGAACGTACGGATCCACGGCTGCAACATCTCGACGGGGGACGACTGCATCTCGCTAAAGACCGCGCCCCTGAGCGAGGGCGTCTCACGTCCCTGCGAGAACGTCGTCATCTCGGGCTGCAACCTGAGGTCGCGGTCCTCGGGCGTCGTCATCGGCTGCGACGTCTCGGGTCCCATCCGCGACGTGGTCGTGAGCGACTGCGTGATCAAGGACAGCCACCGGGGCGTCTCGGTTCGGCTGAGCCTCGGCGGCTCGATCGAGCGGGTGCTCTTCAACAACCTGGTGATCGAGACCCGGATCTTCGACCCGATGTGGTGGGGCCGGGGCGAGCCGATCCAGGTCATGGCGCTCCCGTGGAACAAGCAATCGAAGCTCGGGATGATCCGCGACATCCGCTTCACCAACCTCGTCTGCACCTCGGAGAACGGCACGATGGTCTACGCCGACGAGCCCGGCCACATCGAGAACATTTCCTTCGACCACGTCTCGGTCCACATCGTGAGGCCTACGGCCTTTGCCGGGGGCCAGCAGGACCTGAGGCCGAACGACAACGAGGGCCTCCCCACAATCCCGACGAGCGGCTTCCTGCTGAGGCACGCCGCGGGTGTCGCGTTCAGGGATTGCACGGTCACATGGGGCCCGAACCCGCCCGACTACTTCCACGGCGCGCTCGATGCCCTCGCGTGCCCAGGCCTGGATGCCTCCGGGCTCACGGGCGACGCGGCCCATGCCGGGACGCCCGCAATATCAATCCAGTAACCGCCATGATGACCCGCCGCGACTTCATCTCCGTCACCGCCGCCGCCGCGGCGGGGACGCTCCTTCCGCGCTCGGCGTTCGCCCAGGATGCGACGCCGCGCCCTCAGCCGAAGATCCCCCGCTGGCGCGGGTTCAACCTGACCGAGATGGCGGGCGGACGGCCCCGGGGGCCATTCCGGGAATCGGACTTCGGGTGGATGGCAGGATGGGGCTTCAACTTTGCCCGAATCCCCCTCTCCTACTGGCAGTGGTCGAGCCCAAAGGACTGGATGACTCTCAGGCCCGATGCGCTTAAGCCCCTGGACCAGGCCGTCGAACTCGGCAGGCAGCACGGCATCCACACCTGCCTCGGCCTCCACAGGATACCCGGCTACTGCGTGAACGGCCGCGAGCTCGAGCCGTACCAGCTCTTCGACAGCCCGCGCGACTCGATGCAGCGGGCCCTTGACGCCGCCGTCCACCACTGGCGCTTCCTTGCGGAGCGCTACAAGGACGTCTCGAACGAGCGCCTGAGCTTCGACCTCCTGAACGAGCCGCCCTTCATGGCGGACCAGTCGCGCTACGTCGAGATCGCCAAGGCCCTGATCGGAGCGATCCGCAGCGTGAGCCCTGACCGGCTCATCTTCGCGAACGGTGCCGACATCGGGCAGACCCCCGTCCTGGGCCTCATCGACGAGGGCATCGTGCAGAGCTCGCACGACTACCAGCCGAAGATGATCACGCACTACAAGGCGGCGTGGGTTCCCCCGAACGAGTTCGAGTCCCTGGAGAAGCCCACGTGGCCGATGGTCGACAAGCACGGCGTCCTCTGGAACAAGGAGAGGCTGCGCCAGGTGGACATCGCAGTGTGGAAGCCGCTCACCGACCGGGGCGCTCCCGTCCACGTCGGGGAATGGGGCTGCAACAATCTGACACCCCACGGCGTGTGCCTTTCTTACATGGCCGACGCCGTGTCCCTGTGGAAGGAGGCCGGATGGGGCTGGTCCATGTGGAACCTGCGCGGCAGCTTCGGGATCGTGGACAGCGGCCGGACCGACGTGGCCTACGAGGACTTCAATGGGCACAAGCTCGACCGGAAGATGCTCGAGCTGATCCTCGCGGGCTAGGCGCGGCGCCCTACGGCGCCGCCTTCGCGCCGGAGAGTTCCCGCACCCGCTCCATCAGCTCGAAGCAGGAGCGCCCGCTGTGGTACGGGCACTTCCACAGGCTCACCTTCGGCAGCGGCAGGGGTTTGCCCTCGCGGGTCACGAGGTTGAACCAGTCCCCCTGGACGCGGTCGACGAAGGTCTTCTGGATGTAGTCCCAGCTGTGCTCAGAGGCCGCAAGGTAGCGCGGGTCGGAGGATATCTGGTAGGCGTTAAGGAAGCCGATCGCGGCCTCCGCCTGCTCCCACCACTCCTTCTTGGTGTTGGTAGGACCGCCGGGGTTGCCCTCGCTGATCACGCCACCGTCGGGATCCACGCCCTCGGCGAGCGTCACGCGCGCGATGTCGAGCGCCGCAGCCTTCGCACGGGAGAGCAGGGCCGGGTCAGCCTGGACCTCGGCGGCCTCGACGATCAGCCAGCTCAGCTCGATGTCGTGGCCATAGGAAATGTCCTCCGAGGTGGGGGTCCAGTCGTCCTTCATGAAGAGGATCAGGTGGTGCGTCTTCGGGTTGATGATGCGATCCAGCACGATCCCGATCAGCTCCCTGTGGTTGGCCTTGAGCCCCGAATCGGGCCAGACCCTCAGGAGCTCCGTGTAGGCCTCGAGGATGTGGATGTGCGAGTTCTGGGACTTGGGCGCCGACCCCAGGAGGTTGGCCTTGTCGGGCAACCGGTTCCAGTGCTCGTCCAGCACGTCATAGTAGCCCCCGTGCTCGTGGTCCCGCGCGTGGGCCTCGACCAGGTTGTAGATCGCGATCGCCTTGTCCAGAGACGCCTTCTCGCCGGTGGCCCTGTAGTATTCGGCGAAGGCATAGATGCCGAACACCTGCCCGTAGATCAGCTTCACCGGCGGGCGGTTCCTGCCGTCCGGCGCCGCCGAGGTCTGGGATTTCCCGTCCGGGGTGATCGCCCAGTAGAGGCCGCCGTTCTCCTTGTCCCAGAAATGCTCCGTCAGGTCGTTGTAGGCGTAGCGCGCCATCTCAAGGTAGGCCGGGTCGTGGTAGACGCGGTAGGCCGTCGAGAAGGTCCAGAGGATCCGGCTCGTGAGAAGGGCACCCCGCGGGACATTGTTCCTCACCTTCATGTCCGCGGTGATCATCCCCACATAGCCCCCGTTCTCGGGGTTTCGCGTGTACTTGAGCCAGAATGGCAGGATGTCGCCCTTAAGCTCCTGCTCGGCGCTCGCCGAGAGCCTCGCAAGGTCCGGAGGGGGCGCCGTGTTGATGGCGGCCGCGCCCGCGCGCGCAAGCGGCAGGCATAGGCAGAGGAGCAAGGCAAGGGATCCGGTGAATCGAGTCGGGGTTTTCATCGCCAAGGCAGGGGTTGGGACAATGCGGAACCCTTAAAGCGTGCCCCCATTCGCCCAAAACATCCAGCCCGGCCGGAGGTTTTTTTGGGGTACCCCGAATCACGGCCTAGAGGCGGGCGCGCAGATCCTCCGGCAGGAGCACCACGGCCGCGTCCCGGAGGCCCGGGTCTGCGATCTGGAGCCCGAGGGCCCGCCCGATCACAAGCAGGTTGAAGAGCGAGCCGGTCGTGAGCGCCCTTAGGCGCTCCTCGTTCGCATCCCTGAGGCACCGCGCGGCCTGGTCGCGCGCCAGTTCGACCCGGCCGGCCTGAGCGAGCACGATCGCAAGGCTCACCCTGCGGTCCCAGGGCAGGTAGCGGTCACCTCCGTTTGAAAGCCTGGAGAGTAGCGCCTCCAGGGTCTTTGACGCGGGCGCGGTCTCGCCCTGGGCCAGCTGGATCTCGATCCGGGCGGCCAGGGCCCCCAGGTCGCCGGGATATTTACGGAGCGCCTCGCCTACCGGGGCCGCCCTCTCCAGGTCGCCCATCTCTACCAGGTACTCGGCCACCCGGCTCGCTGCGACCGCAGGCGCCTGGTCGTCCACGACCTCAAAGACCAGCACCTGGTGGCCGTCAAATCCCCCTCCGACCGGCATCTGGTAAGGGATCGGCCGCAGCCACGCGGGAAGGTTCAGGCGCCGCAGTTCCCCGACGAAGAAGTTCGGCCGGTTCGCAAACCGCTTGTCGAGGTAGCGCCGCGCGAACTCGTCGAAGAACATGTCCCAGGAGGGCGCCACGATGAAGCGCACCCCGCGGGCCTGGAGCTGGTTCCGTGCGTCCTCCATGGTGAGCGCGGCCGCTATGTTGAGCGCGGCCCCGAACCCCACCGCGTTGTCTGCCGACGGGGAGCCGATCCCGCGAAGGCTGCCGTAGTAGCAGAGCCCCGGTGTCACCTCCGGCGAGGCGTAGACGACTGCCCCGTCCCCGCCCGAGCGCTTCGCAAGGAAGTGGGCCAAATGGCGGTCGATCAGCGCCTCGGACTCGCGTGAGGAGAGCGAAAGTTCGGCGGAAGAGCGTCCCTTTGGAACAAGCAGCGCCAGGCCCAGGGCCGCCCCGCCGAGGGCGACGGCTGATCCCAGCAAAAGGGCCGCCTTTCGCGCCGGACCGGTATCCTGCGAGCATGACGCAGCGAGGAGGCACAGGAGCGCGGCGTCCAGCGTGCCCCACGCGCTCAACTCCCGGCACGCAAAACCGAGCGCCACAAGCACGGGACCCGCGGCCACCAGTGCCACCGCGCGCGCCCGGGGAGCCGCCTGGCGGGAGAAAATGACCCACCCGGCGGGCACGGCGGCAAGGAGCGGCAGGAACGCGGCGCCGACGGCAAGGGACACCCCGTCGTGCACGAGCCATGCGCCCAGGCCCGCTGCCGCCGGCGCCCCCGCCAGCCGGCTCAGGCGGGCCCACGATGGATCCTGCACGAGGAACCTCCAGCTCCCGGTCCAGAGGATGAGCACCGGAAGAGCGACAACGGCGGCGGCCGAAAGGACGGCGGTCACCAGCCTGCGCGCGTTCCACGGCGGCCTCACACCCCGGAACCAGGGCACGGCCAGACCCAGGAATTCACCCGCCCCCACAAAGGCAACGCCGTAGGCCGGGTGCACGCTGCCGAGGTCCAGGGCTCCCATATCCCCCGGGAAATACTCGGCCAGGTAGGCCGAGAGCACGGTCACGCCCCCGCTATACCCCCAAATCCTCCAGGCGCGCGCCTCGGGCGCCGGATCTGGGAAGGCCGCTCCCTTGCGGCGGCTCGCCCAAGCGGAAAGGAGCGCGCCGAGCAGGATTCCTGCGATAACCGGCACCTGGGTCCTCACGTTGGTCCACAGGCCCAGGCCTCCAAGGAATCCCGCGGCGGCAAACCAAACGGGAACCCCCGCCTTCGGCCCGTCGCCCTGCCTGTCAACGCCAAGGAGCACGAGGAGGACCGCGAGGAGGGCGCAGGCCTCCCCCAGCCCCTGGCCCCCGGGCAACCCGGCGATGAAGGCCGCTGAAAACGGATAGAATGCCGCGATCCCGGCTGCAACGACCGCCGCCGCGGCGCCGCCTAGGCGACGCGCCACCAGGAGGGCGGCCGCGCACAGGAGCAGCACGTGGAGGATCGGGTCGGAATAGAGCGCCGCGCGCTCGACTGAGATCCCGAGCGGCACCCCGGTCGCCCGGTGGTGAGCCGACGCCAGAAGCCCGAGCCACCAGCGGTAGGGCGAAGGGGCGCTCACCCCGTGGCCGCTCGGGGCGTTCTCATAGTCGAGGTGGCGAACGCGCGCCTGCCCGGTGGCGAGCATCTGCTGCGTGAGGGAAATCCACTGGGCGCTTTCCCCGTCGGTCTCCGGCACGATCTGCTCGCGCTGCCGGTCGGCGTAGCCGGTCGGCGAAAGCGTGTCCCTCTGGTCGACCTTCCGCGCCCGTCCTTGGAGTGCCGATACCGCATCAATCCTTCGGACCCTGCCCAGGTCCATCCAGCCGACCACGACGAGCGCGCAGAGGGTGGCTACCACCCAGAGGCGCGGCGCGGTCCGGGAAAAGGGGCTCAACCGGGGCATTTTTTGGAGTGCACGCGCTTCGAGGCTGCCATTGAACCGGGCGGAACCGCCGGCGCAAGAAGAGTCGCCTTATCGGTCGCCCGAACCCGCTCTTGACGGGGATTGGGGGGCCGTCCTGATTGGGGTGCGGCCCCATGGCATCCCCAAACCCGAAGCGCCCCGGCATCCCGGGACATGCCAGACGCGCGGCGGCCCTGGCTCTCCTCGCCTCCTGCCTGGCGGTCTCGCTTGCCGGGGCCGCGGCGGGCGACGAACCGCCCCTGAGCGCCAAACCCCTCCTCGCCCGGCCCTTCCCGCGCGGAAAGACCATGTTCGTGCGGCTTTCCCCCGAGGAGACGGGGGTCAGGGTCGAGAACCCCTACGACGACGCGCGCATGTGGGGCGACCTCTACCCCGAGCTCGCCGACGGGGCGATAGGGACCGGGGTGGCTATAGGCGACTACGACGGTGACGGCCGGCCCGACCTCTTCATCGTGACAAAGACCAAGGGCTGCCGGCTCTTCCGGAACCTCGGCGGCTACCGCTTCCTGGACGTGACCGACAAGGCCGGGGTAGGCGCCACCCCGGGGGTCTGGAACACGGGCGCCACGTTCGTGGACATCAACAACGACGGGCTCCTGGACATCTACGTGTGCCGCTTCAACGCCCCCAACCTCCTCTACGTGAACCAGGGGGACGGAACCTTCAAGGAGATGGCCCACGCCTACGGCCTCGATGTGGTCGACGCCTGCGGCATGGCGTACTTCTGCGACTACGACCGCGACGGATGGCTTGACGTCTTCATCCAGACCAACCTCCTGGACTACAACGCCCGCCCCGACGGGCAGAGGAGCTACCTCTTCCACAACAACAGGGACGGCACCTTCTCGAACGTCACCGAGCGTGCCGGGATCTCCGGCGAGGCGCACGGCCACTCGGCCCAGTGGTGGGACTACGACGGGGACGGATGGCCCGACCTCTACGTCGCAAACGACTTCGCGGCGCCGGACGCCCTCTACCACAACAACAGGGACGGCACGTTCACGAACGTGATCAACCAGGTCGTCCCGCACATGCCCTATTCCTCCATGGGGAGCGACCTGGGCGACGTGCTGAACGACGGGCGCATCGACTTCCTCGCCACCGACATGGCGGCCACGGGCCGGGAACAGGACCAGCGGGGAATGGCGGAGTCCCGCAGCCGCACGACCGACGACCAGGAGAGCCCGTCGCTATCGCCCCAGTACGAGCGCAACGCCCTCTACCTGGCGACCGGCACCGGGCGCTGCCTCGAGGCGGCGCGCCTGGCGGGCCTGGACTCGACGGACTGGACGTGGTCGCCCCGCCTCGAGGACCTGGACAACGACGGGCGGCTGGACCTCTTCGTCACGAACGGCATGTACCGCGAGGCGCACAACGTGGACATCCTCGCCCGGCAGGCGGCCTGCGACACGCCGGCCGAGAGACTCCGCATCATGCGCGCCAGCCCGGTCTTCGCCGAGGCGCACCTGGCCTACCGCAACCTGGGCGACCTGCAGTTCAAGGAGGTGGGGGCCGAGTGGGGCCTCAACCAGAAGGGCGTCTCCTTCGGCTCCGCCCTCGGCGACCTTTCCGGCGACGGCAACCTGGATATCGTCACGATCGACTACGACGGCGGGGTATCGATCTACCGCAACGACAACGACAGCGGCCACCGCGTGGACGTGGACCTGCGCGGGAGCGCCTCAAACCGGTTCGGGATCGGGGCCACGATCAGGGTGGAGAGCGCGCTCGGTGTCCAGGTCCGGCCCCTGCTCCTGGGCCGCGGCTACATGTCGAGCAGCGAACCCATGGTGCACTTCGGGCTCGGCGGGGACACGGTCATCCGGCGCATGACGGTCACCTGGCCGAGCGGCCGCGTCCAGGCCTTCGAGAACCTCCAGGCCGACATGCGCTACCGGGTCACGGAGCCCAAGGGGCCGGCGCCGGCTCCGACCGAGCCCGCCGCGCCGGCCCGCCTCTTCACCGAGGTCTCGGAGGAGTCCGGGCTCTCGCTTTCAACGCGCGAGGAAAAGGTCGACGAGACGGCCGCGCAGCGGCTCCTGCCGATGCGCCTGAACCGGCGCGGGCCGGCGCTCGCCGTCGGGGACGCCTTGGGCGACGGCAGTGACGGCGTTATCCTTGGAGGCACCACCCTTGACCCCCTGAGGATCCTTGTCCGCGGCGCCTCGGGACCGTTCGCCGCGTCCGGGGCGCCTGCGGACCCGTCGCCCATCGACATGGGTCCCATCCTTCTCTTTGACGCCTCGGGCTCGGGGCATGCGGACCTCCTCGTCACCCGCGGCGGGAACGCGCTCCCCTCGGGAGCCCCGGAGTACCAGCCGCGCCTCTTCCTGAGCGACGGCCGCGGCGGCTACCACCCATCGCCCGAGGGCGCCCTCCCCCCCCTTCCCATCGACGCCGGGGCCGTGGCGGCCGCGGACTTTGACCACAGCGGCCGCCTCGGTCTCTTCATCGGCGGCCGCCTCCTGCCCGGCCAGTATCCGCTGCCGCCCCGGAGCGCGCTCCTTGCCAACCGTGGCGGCTCGTTCGTGGACGTGACGGACTCCCTCGCGCCCGGCCTCCGCGAGGTTGGCATGGTGACCTCGGCCCTCTGGACGGACGTGGACGGCGACGGATGGCCCGACCTGATCCTGACGCTCGAATGGGGCAAGGTCCGGTATTTCCACAACACCCAGGGCCACCGTTTTGAGGACTGGACCGAAAAGTCCGGCTTTGGCTCGGCCGGCAGCGGCTGGTGGACGTCGGTCGCCTCCGCGGACTTCAATGGCGACGGCCGCCCCGACTACGTGGTGGGGAACGTGGGCCTGAACAGCCCCTACCATGCCTCGCCCGAGCACCCGGCGCTCCTCTTCACTGGCGACTTCGGCGGCGACTCCGGGGAGCCCGAGATCATCGAGGCCTTGACCGAGGGCGACACGCTCTACCCCTGGCGCTCCCGCAGGGACCTTGGGGCCGTGATCCCCTCGGTCCTCAAGCGCTTCCCGAGGAACAACGCCTTCGCACATGCCACGCTGGAGCAGGTCGTGGGTGCCGGGAATTTGGCGAGCGCCCAGCGGTTTGCGGCAACCGAGCTCCGGAGCGGCGTGTTCCTGAGCCAGCCCGACGGGACCTACCGCTTCGAGCCCCTGCCCCGGATCGCGCAGATTGCCCCGGTCCAGGGTCTCGTAGCGGGGGACTTCCTGGGCGACGGGAGGGCGGACATCTACGCCCTGGAGAACTCCTATGCCCCGATCCCCTACGTCGGGCGCCTGGACGGGGGCCTGAGCCAGCTTCTCCGGGGAGACGGGCGCGGGCATTTCGCGGCGGTGCCCCCCGCAGAGAGCGGCCTCGTGGTCCCCGGCGACGCGAAGGCCCTGGCGGTCGTGGACCTGGGCCGCGATGGACGGCCGGGATTTGTGGTCAGCCGCAACAACGACACGACCCTCGCCTTCCGTGCCGCAGGTTCGCCGGGCCACGGCTTCCTCTCCATCCGCCTGAAGGGTCCCGCGGGAAACCCGACGGGGGTCGGCGCGCGCGTTTCCCTGGAGCTTGCCGACGGTTCGAGCCGGACTTGCGAGGTCTTCGCAGGCTCAGGCTACTATAGCCAGTCGAGCCCCACCTCCTTCTTCGGCTATCCGTTATCGAACCCGCCCAGGACGGCGACGGTCCGCTGGCCCTCCGGGGAAACTGGATCCTATCCCGTGCCCGCGGGCTCCGTTGCGCTCGTCCTCTCGCCCAGGGCAAATCCCTAGGCTCACTTCCGCGAAGCAGTGACGCCCCCCAGCGAGATGTAGTACACGAGCGGCGAGCCGCGCTCGACCCCGGCGGGCCAGTCGCCCTCGCCGAACGAGAGCGACGGGGGAAGAACGAAGACAGCGGTGCTCCCGACGACCATCATCTGCATGCCCTCCATAAGCCCCGGCATCATGCCCTCCATCCTGACGCGGGTCCTCTCCGTGCACAGCTCCGGGATCCGCGTGTGGCCGTCGGCCGTGGTGGCGACGCACGAGAACTCGATCGTGTCCCCAGGCCGCGGCCTTATCCCGTTCCTGCCCACCTGGACATTGTAGCCAAGGCCACTGTCGGAAATCTGGAGCCCGAGGCGCCTGCGCATCCCCTTGAAGTAGCGCGCCAGGCGCGCCTTCGGGTCCAGCGTCCCGGACGTCTGCTGCGCCGAGAGCGCGGTCGCGTCCGCGATCCGTCTCCCCATCTCCACAGCCAGCTTCTTAGACGTGTCGTCCTGGGGATACGGCCTTCCCTGCACCGCGGCGCGGACCCCCTCAAGGAAAGCCGAGAGCTCCGCGTCGGACCAGCCGAGCTCCGCAAGGTGGGCGGAGTGCGCCAGCGAGGAGCCGAAAGCCGAGTACGCCGAGAGCGGGAATGTCCCCTTCGGGCCGGCAGCCGCGGGACCTCCCCCCATGCGCCGGGCCAGCTCGACTGCGAGACCCTGCGCCGCGTCGTCCATAGGAAAGCTTTTTCCGCGTAGGAAACCGCCCACGCCGTCCAGGAATGCGTCCAGCTGAGTGTCGGTCCACCCGAACTCCGCAAACCGCCCGGACCTCGCGAGCGAGGACCCGAAAGCCGAGAAGGCCGGCAAAGGAAACTCAAGGGAACCGACACCCGGTCCCGTGTCGGGGCGGATTACGGCGGCGGCCGGATCGCCCGCGGGGACCTGCGCCCGCAGGGCCGCCGAAAAGGCGAGGGCCGCGCAAAGTGCGGCGAGCGCCCTTGCCGCTGCCATCGACGGGAGTGCCGGGTTCCTCATGGGGTCTAGGCGCCGGAGCCGGTCGGCCACGCGAAGCTCTTCAGCTCGATCCTCAAGGGCGCGGTCGCGTCCTCGCGGACCAGGTAGGCCCGGTTCACGTCAAGGTCCGTCAGGACCTGCGTGGAGCGAGACACGGGCCAGTAGATCTCCACCCGCTTCACGACCCGGGCTTTCCCGATGCCGATCTCCTGGCGCAGCGTCGAGGAGCCGAAACTTCCGCCCGTGCAGACGGTCCGGTGGATCTCCCGCTCCCCCTCCAGGTCGTCCACGACGACCTTCACCCGGGCCCCGATCGCGGCCCGGTTGGTGCGGACACCCTCGAGCTTCAGCTTGATCCAGTTGTTGCCATGTCCGGGATTGGCGAAGAGCTGGCGCTGGTAGACGTCGGCCTCCACAGCGCCGCCGATCACCGCGAAGATGTCCTGCGTCCCGCTGTTGTTGATGTCCCCGAAGGCCACGCCATGGCCCTTCTGCAGCTGCCCGAATCCCCCCGAGGTGGTCACGTCCTGGAACCGCTTTCCCCGGTCGTTGCGGAACATCTTGTTCGGGATCAGGACCGCCAGGTCGGGGGTCCCCGTCCCAAAGTAGCAGTCGAGCCACCCGTCGTTGTCCAGGTCCCCGAAATTGGCCCCCATCGACACGAGCAGCCTGTCCATGCCTACCTCCTTGGAGACATCCGTGAAGGTCCCGTCCCCGTTGTTGCGGTAGAGCTTCGTCCGCTGCCCAGAGAACGGGAGACCCAGGTACTCGGCTGCGACGTCCCCCACGTCCTCGATCGCGTAGCCCGCCACCAGGATGTCGGGCCAGCCGTTGTTGTCGTAGTCCCAGAACCAGCAGGTGAAGCTCGACGGGGGCTCCGTGACGCCCGCCTGCTCGGCCACGTCCGTGAACCTCCACGGCGCCGAGGGCGACCGGTCCTGCCCGGCGGGGCCGTCGTTGCGGAGCAGCATCTTCGCCCCGTCCAGCTTCGAGAGGAAGAGGTCCGGCCGGCCGTCGTTGTTGAAGTCGGCGCTCACGACCCCCTTAAAATAGCCCACGAAGTCGACGCCGTTCTCGGCAGCGCACTCGGTGAAGGTCCCGTCCCCGTTGTTGCGGAAGAGCTCGCAGGGATTCCTGTCCTGTCCCTTCGTCTCGTTGGCCAGGTAGAGGTCGATCCAGCCGTCGTTGTTGTAGTCGAACCACGCAGCGGCCTGCGTGGGCTTGAACCGCAAGAGGCCCGCCTCCTCGGTCACGTCAGTGAACGTGAAGTCGCCGTTGTTCCTGAGGAGCGAGCACGGGTAATGGCCCTCCGTGCCCATCCACGCCCCCCGGAGCACCAGGATGTCCATGAATCCGTCGTTGTTGTAGTCGCAGTGGATGAGGCTGAGCCCGCCCGTCAGTCCCAGCAGACCCGCCTCACTCGTTTTCTCTGTGAAGGTGCCGTTCCCGTTGTTGCGGAAGAGGCGAAGCTGGTCGTTCACGCCCCACGACGAGATCATCAGGTCAAGGAACCCGTCGTTGTCCAGGTCCTCGAGCACGATCCCTCCGGCGAGGCCCTGGATGTCGAGGCCCACGCTCCCGGCGACGTCAGGGAAGTGCTTGATGTCGTAGTCGGAGACAAAGAGCTTGGGCTCGATCAGCCACTGCAGCGGGACCTTATCGGGATATTCGCCGAGCGTCATGTAGGCCAGGTTGATCAGCCATCGCGCGCGCAGGTCGCCCGGGTACTTGGTCAGGAGCTCCGTCAGGACCTCCACGGCTCCGCGGGAGCCCCGCTGGAGCGAATGGACGCCCTTGGACCGGATAGGGAACAGGCAGGAGTCGACATTGTGCCGGGCGACGCAGTTCTCGTTCTCGCCGAGCCTCAGGTAGCACATGGCCTTGAACGTGAGCCATTCGGGCTCGGCCCGCTGCTCCTGGGGAACATTCATCTCCTCCATCGTGGCCTCGATCACGTCGAGGTTCGAAAGTGCCACCTCCGCCGCCCCGGAATCGAGCAGCTGCCAGGCCAGGCGGATCCTGAGCCTAAGCCTCTCCTCGGGCTCCGTGGCCTTTGCCATCAGGTCGCGCAGGATCGCAACCTGGGCGCCGTTCCTGAAGGGATTCTTAAGGGGGTCGGCCTCCCTCGTGATCTTCGCCAGGAGTGCCGCCATCCTGCGGTTAGTCTCCGGCTGCGGGAATGCTCCTGGCGCCTTCGGAACCAATCCTGCATCCGCTCCGCCGGCCAAAAGGCCCAGAGGCCATGAAAATGCGGCCGCGAATCCGAGCGACCCGCCAAGCACGGACCTGATGAAGGCACGGCGGTCGAGGGAAAGAAGCCTTTCCATTTCCGCCGCCGGGTCTCGGCCGAAACCAAATTCCCGTCTGGCACCTCTGCCCTGTGAACCTCCAAGAAGGGGCTGGGTTGGCGGGATATTCGGCATCGGCTTCTAAGTTAGGACAACCCGCGCCGGCGTTGAAACAACTATCTGTCCAAGCCGTCGTCCGCGCTGGGCACAAAAAAGTCCGGCGGCTTTCGCCGCCGGACTTGAATCTCTGTGCTGCTCCAGGAGGGTCACCCCTGCCGGGAGCAACGGGCCTTAGAAGTCGAACGAGTTCTCGAGCGTCCAACCCATTCCCTCTTGGATGCGGGCGAGGGCCAGGCTGCCATCCGGCTCGTATTGAGCAGGTGTCAGATGATCCTTTTCGCCAACGCTCCGTAGGTTGAGCTGTACGCGCCAGTTCACGTTCTTGTACACCTTGCGGGTGTAACCGACCCAAGCGTCCAGGTGCGTGTCCGTCGGCCCCATGATGGGCTGGCCAACGTCCAGACCGCCCTCGGTGACGGCAACCACGTTGGAGTAGTTCGGGTCCGTGGAGTTCACGTTCTTGTAGTTCGGGTTGTAGCGGTACCCGAGGATGCGGGAGGCCTCCATGCGGAGGGCGCCACCGACGAACACACCCTTGATCGGGCCGCGATCAAACGTGTAGTTCGTGATCAGGTTCAACCTCCAGGGCGAGACCTCGGGGGCCTCGTGACCCTGGTCGTTCAACTCGACCGTGAACGGCGCAACGATGGAGGAGTTCCAGTCGGCACCCAGGGTGCCGCATCCGTTACACCACATGCGGATCTGTCCGCCGGGGCCGTTCATGAATCCGGTCAGCTGGCTGATGAAGGCCTGGGCGGCCGGGTCGATGTCCTCGTGTGTCGCATTCACATGCGAGTAGTTCAAGGTCACGTTCCAGTTGCGCAGGAGCTGCGTCGTGAGCTCGATTTCAACACCCTTGGAGAGGTTGTCGACCGTGGTGACGTGGTCACCGAAGTCAGAACCACCACCCTCGTTCGGGGCCGTCAGGTCGTTGTATCCGTCGAGGAAGGCCGCATCGAGCTGGCCGCTTGCCTTGGCAAGGGACGGCTTGATCGGGGGCGACAGGTTGAAGCTCGTGAAGTACGAGTCCGCGAGCGGAATGTTCAACCAGGCGTTCACGATCTGCTGCGAGGCTGCGTTCGTGGCGATGTACTGGGCGCTGCCCGTGGCGTAACCGCTGCCATTGCCGTAATCCCAGTAGTTCGTGTTGGGGGTCTTGCCAGCCAGGCCGTCCTGGAGGGCAGCCGCCCAGCCGTAACCCCAGATGACGCCGTCAGCCAGGAAGTAGCCGTTGGAGCCGAGGCCGGCGATCGAGTTGCCGTTCGTCCCGTTAAGGTCGGCGTTCTTAACGATCGTCTTGAACCAGTCGACCTTGAGCGAGATCTTGTCGTTCAGGGCCGTCGCGGTGAATCCGTACTCCGTCGTCGTTCCCGAGGCGTTGGCGATCGGGAGACCCGCGACGCTCAGGCGAGCGGCGTCAGGCTTGAAGTTCTCGGAACGGTTCCCGAAGATGCTGAAGGTCATGTCGCCGGGAAGCTTGGCCATGAGCTCCTTCGGGAAGTGATAGACACCGCCCCAGGTCTTGCTTGACCCTGAGACATCCGTGCGTGAGGCAAGGTTGTCTGGGAAGGCCAGGCTCGTGATACCCGTGAACTGGTTCGTGACCGCAGCCGTCTGGTAGTCCGTGACCTTGTCCTTGCGCCAGCCGAGTGACGGAACCAGGTCACCGTTCAGGAAGTAACCCTGCCAGGTGATGCCCTCGGACTCGTCCTGATAGCGGGAACGGTTGGCCGCCGTAACCAGGTTCGTCCGGTCGTCCGGATTGGACCAGCTCTGGTAGCCGATGTTCTCGTTAACCCAGCCAACATAATTGGCCGGATTCTCGTACTGCACGCTCTGGTTCACGCTGCCGTTCACCGTGTTTGTGTAGGTGTACGGTGCGGCCGGATTCACATAGCCGGGTGTGTTCGGATCCGTCGGCTTGTCCCAGGTCGAGTTGAAGTTGAGCGCCGACTCGTTCCGCGGCGGAGCGATGACGTAGTTCAGGGCGTTCAGGTTCGCGCCGTGCGCCGATGAGGCACCGGCGAGTGAGGGCCCGATGTAGGCCAGCCACTCGAAGCTCCCGTTCGAACCAACCGCGTTCGTCGCTGTCGCCGTCGGCAGGTTGTTGTTCGTGATGTAGTCGGGCGTCGTCGCGTACTCGGCGAACTGGTAGGTGAACGTGTTCACCGTGGTCTTCTCGTAGAGGCCCGTGAAGATGCTCTTCCCGAGGATGTTCGTGAGCGTCGAGTTGCCGAAGAAGTCGGAAGCACGGAGCTCAACTGTCGGGGTGAAGCGCCAGGTGAAGCGCGAGGTCGTTGTCTGGTAGTTGTTGTCCTCACCACCGGAAGACGCCTGCGCGACATCCGGGCGGCCTACGTTCGGGTTCGCTGCGCCATTGGCATACGTCTGGTTGATGTCGATGCCGATCGCGTAGTTCTCACCCTCGAGCCAGGGCTCCTCGCCCTCCGTGTACTTCTGCTCGTCATAGGAGAGCTCGAAGCCCAAGCGGTCGTCGAAGAACGTCTGGTCAACCGCGAAGTTGAACGCGGTCCAGTTCTTCCACTCATGCTTGTTCGGGCCGTCCAGGAGGTTCTTGTAGAAGTTGAAGATCGAGGGGTCCGTGATCACCTTGTCGGTGTAGTAAACGCCGCCAGGGATCGGGGTGAATGGAATCGAGTAGTTCGCGGGGTTGCCGCTGCCGCCGGTGTTGCCGTTGCCAGCGCCGAGATAGTCGGCGTAGAGGCTGAACGGCGGGATGGCGTCAGGCCGGAAGGCCGAGATGCCGCCGATCGACGTCGCACCATACTGCGTGCCTCCGAGGGTCACCGAGGGTACTAGGCCCTGGTTGGCCTCAGCCGTGATCACTTGGATCGGCGTGCCGCTGGGGGACTGCGCGTTGCCAACATTGTTCACCGAGACGGGTGTCGCCTCGTAGTAGTTCACAACGTCCGCCCAGTACGAACGGCCCTGTGACCATCCGCCAAGCTGGAAGAGTCCGGCCGAGAGGGGGCCGCCTGAACCGCCAGGAAGCGCCGGGCCGCCCGAAATCGGATTCGTGTTATTCAGGCTGAACTGGTTCTCGGTGATCTTGTTGTAGCCGGGATTCGTGACCCCGCCCACCGTGATCTGGCTCTGGAACCAAGGCGTGATCTCGTCCGTCGGGGGGAGCGAGCGCGGGTTGTCAGAGGTCTGATTGCCGTACTCGTAGTTGCCGCGGATGCTCGTGTGGCTGTCCTTGCCGAAGAGCTTCGGGTCAAAACGGAACGCACCGTAGTAGCGGGTCGTGTTGTTGAACGCGAAGGCCTGCTCGTACTTCTCGTTGTCCTGCAGGGCCGACAGGCGGATAGCCAGGATGCCAGGGATGATTTCCTGGTTGATGGTCGCCGAGTCGCGCAGGGAACCGTACTCATCAAAGCGGTTCGTGATGTTGTACGTGTTCGTGAACGATGCCCCGTTCGTCGACACGTTGATGATACCGGCCGGGCTGCCCGTGCCGAAGAGGATCGAGTTCGGTCCGCGCTGGAGGTCGACGCGGCCCACGTTGAACGCATCCCACGGAATGTCCGAGAGGAAGTAGTCGCGGGTGTTGTCAGCCGAGTCGAGACCGCGGACGCGCGTCGTCGCCGAAACCGTGTTTTCCTGGGCAACCGCGGCTCCCGCGGCGCCCGAGAAGTTACCACGGATACCGGAAACTTCCGTGCTGGGCGTGTAGACCAGGAGGTCCTCGGCGTTCTTCGCGCCGGTGTCCTGGAGGAACTGCGCCGTCACGACCGTGATCGCCGAGGCGACATCCTTCAGGTCGGTGCGGACGCGGGT
>Ga0302196_10001964_pt1 | contig 19499 bp, 15 predicted proteins | sample II_Bog_N1_3_FD_198794 | JGI IMG/M metagenome (GOLD analysis project Ga0302196, IMG submission 198794) | Peat permafrost microbial communities from Stordalen Mire near Abisko, Sweden - II_Bog_N1_3 | ecosystem: Environmental > Terrestrial > Soil > Wetlands > Peat | place: Sweden: Abisko...
GCACGCGCTCCTTGTACACAAGGAACACGCTCCTCCCTCGCCCGCACGCGCTCCTTGTACCCAAGGAACACGCTCCTCCCTCACCCGCACGCGCTCCTTGTACCCAAGGAACACGCTCCTCCCTCACCCGCACGCGCTCCCCCTCCCCAAGGAGCACCCCCTTCCTGGCCGTCCCGCCATCGCAGCGCTACACGAGCACGGCGAGCATGCTCTCCCCCACGCACCTCTTCGCGCTGGCCTACCAGCTCGGCCGTGACCCTCGCGGCGCCGCCGAGAGCGCCATCGACGCGTGGGTCCGCGAGGCCAGCCCCCGCGACGTCGTGCGGCTCGGCGTCACGGCGCGCGCGGCCTTCCGGCACGGCGTCTGGTCCACCTACGTCCCGCTGAACGCGCCGCTCGTCCCCGAGCGCCTGGCGGAGATCGCCCCGCGCGCGCCCACCTCGGTCGCCGCCCTGCTCTCCACGCACCGCAGCGGGTACGTGCGCGAGCTTGCCCTGCGTCACCTCGCGGCGGCGCGCGACGCGTTCGTCATCCCGTTCTTGCTGCTGCGCACCGACGACATAGTCCCGGAGCTGCGCGCCCTTGCCGAGGGGGCGATCGAAGCTCGCCTCGAGCCCGAGCTCGCGGCCCCGTTCGCGCGGTCGCTCGCCATGCTCGAGACCCTGGGTGGGCGGACGCGCAGCGGAGGAGGCCCCATGGCGCGGCGGATCCATCGATTCCTCGCCCAGCCTGCGTGCCGCCAGGCGCTCGTCGCGGCCAGCAGCGATCCCGATCCCGCCGTGCGCCGCCTGGCTTCCAGCCTGCGCCTGCACGTCGAGCCCGCCGCCCACGTGCTCGCGCCGGCCCTCCGTGACCCCGACACACGCGTCCGCATCTGGGCGGCGCGCGCCTCGGTCTCTCGCTCCACGAGCGACGACGACAAGCGCGCGCTCCTCCCCATCCTCCAGGCCTCGCGCTCCGCCTGCAGCCGCTCGCTCGCGCTCCGCGCGTCCCAGCGCCTCGACGGCGGCGACGGCCCGCTCGAGGCGGCGCTGCTCGACCACCACGCGGCTGTCCGCTACCTCGCGCGCACGCTCTTGCGGGCACGCCACCCTGATCGCGCCTTCGGCCAAGCTCGCACGGGCGCCCTCGCCGTGCTCGCGACGGCCGGCGCTCCGGGGCCAGAGCTCGTCGGCGCCCTCGGGGCCCTGGCCGATGTCGGTCTGCCGGAAGACGGCGACGCGGTCGCGCGCTTCCTCGCCGACCCGCGCCCGCGGGTCCGCCTGGAGGCGACGCGCACCCTCGGGTTTGTCCGCCGCTGAGAGCGGTCCCCGCTGGCCACGAAACAATCCGCAACACGCCCGGCGTGATCCCCCGCGTCCCCCGGCAGCACCAGGAATCGAGGCCATCGCGTGGCCCGTATCCACGGCGCGGAGAGACCATGACCATCGAGAGACGAGACGACACCGAGAACATGACCCGCCGGGGCGCGCTCACCACGCTGCTCGGCGCCGGGCTGGCCATCGGGTGCGGCACCTCGGTGACCGGGTCTGATACCTCGTCCGACGCGGGGCCCGAGGCAGCCTCCAGCGCGGACACGGGCACGTGCGAGGTCACCCCCGAGGGCGAGATCGGCCCCTACTTCGCGGACGACAGCGCGGCCGCGTTCAACCGCAGCAACATCTTGTCGAACCTCGACGGGACGAGCACCCAGACGGGCGTGCCGCTCACGCTGACCATCACCGTCGTCGACGCGAAGAAGGGCTGCGCCCCGTACGTGGGCGCCCAGATCGACATCTGGCATTGCAACGCGTCGGGCGTCTACTCGGACATCGCGGCGGAGACGACCACCGGCGAGCAGTGGTTGCGCGGCTACCAGCTGACGGACGCGAACGGGCAGGTCACCTTCAAGACGATCATCCCCGGCTGGTACTCCGGACGGACGACCCACATTCACCTGAGGGTCCGCTCCACGTACAGCACGGCGTCGTCGACGACCGACGGGACCAACACGACGCAGTGCTTCTTCGATCAGTCCTTCACCGACGCGCTCTACACGACCGTCGCCCCGTACAGCAAACAGGGGAAGGACACGACGACCAACGCGGGCGACCGCGTGTACGAGGAAGAGGAGGACGGAGCGAACCTCCTCACGCTCACCGGCAACAACACGAGCGGGTACACCGCGGCCGTGACGATCTACCTCCCCATCACCTCGAGCTACGACGCCGCGACCCCCGCAGGCGGTGGGCCCGGCGGCGGCGGGCCGCCCGGCGACGGAGGCCCCTGAACGCAGCTAGAAGCCGTCCGCCACCTGCACGGCGACACGCCCCCCGGCCTTCTGGACCTCGAGCAGGCCCTTGCCCACGTCGCGCACGGGAATGGTCTTCACGAGCGGGACCTCGAGCCCGTCCGCGAGCCACGTGCCGAGCAGCGTCAGGTCTTCGGGGCGCGACTTCACGTTGATGAAGTGGACGCGCGTGCTGGAGAACAGGCTTCCGATCTTGTCCGTGGCGAAGGCCAGCGACGGGAGCGTCGTCACGAAGGCCCCGCCCGGCTTGAGGGCGCCGGCCCACCCGCTCCAGCGGTAGGCAGCGGCCGCGTCGAACACCACGTCGAACCGCGCCTTGATGTCGCCGGGCACCGGACCCGCGGTGCGGTCGATGACCTCCGCGGCGCCGAGGCGCTTGGCCAGCGCGAGCCCCGCGCCCGACCCCACGGCCGTCACGCGCCCTCCGAGCCTCCTGGCGATGCCCACGCTGATCGACCCCACGCCGCCCGACACGCCCGTGATGAGCGCCTCCCCGCCGGCCGGTAGCCTGCCCAGGTCCCGCAGGCTCTGGATCGCCGTGAGCCCCGTCGTGGCGGCCGCGGCGGCGATCTCGTGCGAGACACTCGCCGGCTTCTTCGCGATCTCGCTGCTCTTCGCGATGAGAAACTCGGCGAAGGCGCCCCGCGCGTTGCCGGGCCCGTACGGCAGGAAGCCGAACACCTCGTCGCCGACCGCAACCCCCGAGACCGAAGGACCGACGGCGTCCACCGTGCCGGAGAAGTCGTATCCGACGATGAGCGGCCGGTTTCTCGCGTGGAGAAACTTCAGGGTGCCCGTGACGACCTTGGTGTCCGCCGGGTTGAGGGCCGACGACACGACGCGCACGCGCACCTCCCCGCTGCCGGGGGTGGGCAAGGGCGCATCGATCAACGTGAGCGTTTCGAGGGGGCCGTAGGTGGGGGCTGCGATGGCTTTCATGGTAGGTCGCTCATGGTGTCCCTTCCCATGACGACCGAGGTGAACAAAAGGATGCGCGCCTGCCGGATTTCGGGCTCGGGCTTCGACGAGCGACAGCCGACACCTCAGTACGCGACGAAGGGCGTCTGCCCCCCTTCGACGGAGGCACCCTCGATCGCGTAGAAGACGCCGCGACCGTAGAAGAACGGCAAGCCCCAATCGAAGTAGTCCGAGCCGGCGCCGGGCCCGGCCAGGTCCGCGAAGCAGGCGTTGGTCTCGTCGGTGAAGAGCGCCTCCGCGTTCGCCACGGCGAAGCTGACGGAGCTGCTCACGCCGTTGCCTCCTTCGATGGTGGCGCGGAAGGCGACGGTCCCGGGCGTGGCCGGGCAGTCGAAGTCCTCGAGCCCTCCGGGGCACGCAGGCAGGCTCGTGGCGCTCGAATCGAGGAAGTAGATGGCGTTCGATCCGCTGTCGATGAAGCTCATGGCGTAGGACTTCCCCCGAAACGTGGTCGGGAGGGTCAACGTGTCCGGATCGAGGGCCAGCACGGTGGCGCTCCCGAGCGCGTTGTTCGCCTGCGTCCCGATCCCGAACACGAGGCTCCCGCCGACGCTCGCCTCCCCGCCCTGGGCGACGGAGGGCAGCCGGACCATCACGCCGTTGTTGTCGACCGGCAGGAGAGAGACGGGGTTCTGCACCTGCGCGCCGAGCGGCACCGCCGCCGGCACGCACGCGCCGGGCGAGCATGCGTAGTACACGTTGCCCGGGTTCTCGGTATCGTCCGCCGTGACCGACTCGGCGCACGCGAATCCGCAGTCCTGAGGAGCCGGCCCAACCCCCAGGATGGCGAAGGTGCGCACGGTCTCGATCGAGTCCTGGCCGACGCCCCCCGTCGCCGAGCAGCTCGCCGGGACTTCGGCGAAGGCAGGGTCGCCGATGACCTGGACGGGCACCGAGCGCGCGAGCTCGCTCCCCATCGTGACGTCGGCCACGCGAAGCGGGCCCCAGGTATACCCGTCGATGAAGCCCGCGCACTCCGCGAGCGCGTCGCCTGCGGGGTCCGTTTCGAGCGGCAAGGCGATCGACAGCCCTCCCCCCGCCGAGGCGGACAGGATCCGCAGCCCCACCGACCCCGTGTCGACGAGCGCGTAGTCGATCCGCTGGCACCGCGAGGTGCCCGGCGCGCACACCGTGACGCTCGTGAAGAGCCCGTTGATGTAGCCGACGCCGGGCGGCCCGCTGTTGGCCGTGATGGCGAGGGTGTTCGGCGCGGTGGACACCCCGTGCGAGGAGCACCCCGCCGCGCCGAGGAAGCACACGAGGCTGACGAGCGCTGGCCTCACGGAGCCCCGCGCCTCGTCACCGGATGTCGTCGAGGGCGAAGCCCTGCGGGAGCAGGCTCCTCACGTACGCCCGGCCGAAGAACGCGCGCGGGTGTCCCGTCATCTCGACCACCAGGTTCGGGTGGTTGACGACGAGCGGCCCCCTGCCCGCGTGGCTCCGCTTCGAGGCCTCCGCCGCTTCGCGAAACTCCTCGAAGTAGGCACCCAGCAGCTGCCGGATGTCGGGCCTGAACGGGCCGCGCCAGGTGACGCCGAAGACGACTCCTGCCGGCGAGACGTACTCGCTCACCAGCGTCCCTTCGGGAAGGTAGATCTCGTGGACGGTGTGAGTGCCGGTCACCAGGATGCGGGTCTCACCCTTCGCCCACGCCCGGTCGACCTCGACCGAGGCTGAGTCTCCGCCAAGTGAAGCTCCGCCGGTACGCGCCAGAAGCAGCAAGGAAGCGCCAAGCGCGCACGCGCCCATCCGGGCGAGCCATCTGCCAGCCCAAGTGCATCTGTTCATGGTTGCCCTCGTGACCTGCGTGCTCGAGCAAGAAGCGTGCAGAGCCTCCGAACGGCGGCGATGCCACCTTCCCACGCGGGGAATCACGCGGCGCGGAGCCACGCGCGCACGACGGGCCAGCGCAGGCGAACGGAGGAGAGCTCGTGCTCCTCCTTGCCATGGGGCGAGGCGATGTTGACGTCGCGAAAGCGCGACCCAGCGCCTCCCACACGCCCGCGCATCACCCTCGCCCGCGGCTCACTTCTTCTTCGCCTCGGGCGGCTCGTGAATCACGACCCGCGTGCCGGGGCGGTTGCCGGTCTGGAAGACGCCGTGCCACCCCTTGGGCAGCAGCGGCTCGGTCCAGAAGAAGATCTCGCGCGCGTCGATGGGCGACAGGTTCACGCAGCCGTGGCTGCGCGTCGAGCCGAAGTAGTTGTGCCAGAAGGCGCCGTGGAGCGCGTAGCCGCCCTGGAAGTACATGACCCACGGAACGTCCTCGATCGAGTAGGGCCCGTCGCTCGCGACGTCGCCGTCCATCGTGGTCGAGACGTGCTTCTCGTAGATGCGAAAGGTGCCCGTGGGCGTCCGGTGGTCGTGCTCCGGATCCCAGGCCCAGTGCTTTCCGGAGGAGACGCGCGTGCCGTAGACGGGGTGCTTGCCCTCGAACGCGACGAGGAGCTGCCGGCCGAGGTCGACGTCGATCCACTTCTCGTTCTCTGCGAGGTCGGCCGGGGGCTCGGGCGTGGCGATCATCGCGTCGGCGAGGCGTACCCAGAAGCCCGCGATCGTTCTCTGGAAGACGACGCCGTCGACGGTCGCGGGGTCGCCCGCGAGCTCCACGAGCGTCCACTTCGCGAGGGGCGCTCCGTAGACCATCTTGTGCTTGTCGTTCGCGCCGGTCTGCGCGTAGTAGCGCACGGCGTAGCCGGAGCTCACGAGCGCTGCCACGCCGTTCCCCAGGGCGGGATCGATCGGTGCCGCTGCATCGCCGCCGTCGCTCGCGTCGCCGCCGTCCCCCGCGTCGCCTGCATGCGGGCCGCCGTCCGCGACGCCGCCATCGCTCCGGGTCGGGAGAGGAGCGGACGGGTCGGCCTTGACGACCCACGAGCCGTGAAAGTCCGGAGACCACCCCTGGAGCGCGATGCGCTCGTACGGAATCGCAAACCCCTCGGCGGTGCGCCACCAGTGAGCCTTCGCGGCGGTGAAGTCGCGATCGAGGGCGACGTAGAAGCCCTTCATCATCTTGTGCGCGAGCGCGCCACGGCCCTTCAGGCTCGCGAGCTTGGTGTCCTTTCGCTCCTTCTCCTTCGGACGCTTGCTCTTCGCCGCGGGCCTCTCGGCAGCCTCCTCCGCGTAGGGGTTGTCGGCCTCCTCACCCTCGCCCGCGACCTTGCCGCCGGCGCCGCCATCGCCGGGCTCACCCGCGTCGGCCACGGGCGCCGCGGCAGGCACGAGCCACGGCTCGAACTTCCGGCGATCGACGAGCGACAGGACCCTCCGGTAGACCGGCGTGTCGTTGCTGAGCGCGTAGCCGTAGCGGTACGGCATCGCGCTCTCGAGGTTGGGCGGGTTCGCGGCGAACCGCACGGCGGGCGCCTTCGGATCGCTCGAGGCGGACTTGCCGCACACGTAGCCGCCCTGGAGCAGCTCGAACCAGCCCTCGGGGCAGTCGTCGTTGACGATGGGCTCGGGAAAGACCGGAGCGTGCGAGCCGTGGCGCAGGTAGCCCAGGCGGTAGACCGTGGCCCCGGCCGCGTCCGGCGCGCCGGCCCCGCCGTCGGTCGGCTCGGGCCACGCGGTCGTGTTCATCACGGCGGCACGCACGGCCGCCGCGTAGAGCTCCCCTCCCGTCCAGGTCCCGGCGGCGAGCGCTGCGCGGGCCTCGTCGAGGCGCTTCTGGCGGTCGCCGGCCGCGACGGCGTGATCGTCCGCCGCGTCCGCAGCATCGATGCCCGCGTCAACGGGCAGCGAGGCCTCCATGGTCGACGCGTCCTCGTGCACGGCCGCGGGCCCCGCGCTCGCCTTCGCGCAGGCGACCGAGAGAGTCGCGACGAGCAGGAGACCGGTGCGCACGGGGCCTTCTAGGACCACGCGCTCGTGGGTTGCAAGGGTGCTCGTCGTCACTTCGCCGGAGCGGCGGGTGCAGGGCAGCCGTTCGTGGTCGCGTCCCCCGTCCGCGGACCCGGCACGTCGGGGCAAGCGTCCTCCGCGTCCGTGACGCCATCGTGGTCGCGGTCGAACGGGCAGCCGTTCGTGTAGGGGTCGTGGCTCTTCACGCCCGGCGTGTCGGGGCACGCGTCGTGGCTGTCGGTGACGCCGTCGTGATCACGGTCCCCGCTGTGGTCGAAGACCTCGATGCCGAAGACGACGCGCCAGTCGGGAGCGCCGAAATTCGCGTCGATGCCCCCGCCCGCGCCGAGCTTCACCCGCAGCTCTGGCCCGTCGCCCCGCGTGCCCTCGACGCGCGCCGAGAAGAGCCCCTCGAGACCCGTGGTCGCCGAGCCGAAGAACGAGCGGAACGCTGTCTCGCCGTACGCCTCCGGCCCCACGACGAGCGCCGTGTGCCCGCTCGGGGCGACGGGCAGTCTCAGCCCCGCGGCGGCTCCGAAGAGCAGCTCGCTCCCCTGCGGGCTGCCAGGCGTCGACGCGTCGTCGAGCGGGCGCACGTAGACGCCAAGCTGCCCGGCGTAGGTGAAGCACCCGAGGTCACCGGCGGCGAGGAGGCGAATCATGCTCCGCACGGTGCCGTCTGTGTCGTAGTCGCTCTGCTTTGCCGTCGGGACGAAGATCTGCGCGCCGGCGCCGAGGCGGAAGCGGCTGCGGGGCGTGCCGAGGAGACGGACATCGAAGCCGAACCTCGCGTCCGCGAGGGTGTCGGGGGTCCCTCCCAGGCCGAGCGCAGGCGAAGTGTAGGACGTGTTGCCGATGATCGTCCCGCCGGGCGCGGTGTCTCCGTGCACGACGAGCGGCGCGTCGAGGTTCATGTACAGGCGGAAGCGCTCGTAGGTGATCGCGAAGCCGAAGTCCGCGAACGCCTGCTCCGAGACGACGGCCAGCGACTGCGATCCGCTCTTCACGACGAGGGGGGCTCGCGCGTAGCCGACCGTCATCGCCGCCGCGCCGCCGAGGCCGCCGCGGAGGTCCAGATCGTCCATGACGAACCAGCCGCCACCGGGGGCCGAGGGGTAGAAGCGCTCGAGGGCGAAGCCCTGCGCCTGCTGCTGCGCCCCCGCGACCTTCGCGAACGAGGTCACGGCGCCTGCCGCGAGGATGAGGGCGACGAGGCCCTTCGCGCGATGCCGCCTAGAACTCGGCATGGACCCTCGCCCCGAAGATGTTCACCGGCCCGCGATCGGCGTTGTATGCGGGGTTCCAGACGAGCTGGTAGTCGGGGGTGAGCCAGATCGCCTTGACCAGGTTCACGCTGTAGAAGAGATCGACGACGCCCTCGGCCGCCTGGCGCAGGTGACCGTCCCCGATGAAGCCGTCGACGCCGCCCATCGCGAGGTACTCGGCGTGGATGTGCGAGATCCAGCTCATACCGAAGCCCGCCCCGAAGACGTCGAAGGGCCGGTGCCAGGCGGCGCCCTTGCCCCGGACGCCGAACGAGAGGTCCCGGTCCGCGGCGTTGAAGGCGTCTACCTCGCTCTGCCCGTCGGAGTACATCGCGCGGAAGAACACCCCGATGTCCTCGGTGACGAACTGCTCGAGGTTGACGCCGATGCCGAGCTTCACGTTTCCCCTGCGCACCCAGCAGAGGTCGGGGGCCGTGAAGTTGCCCGAGCCGTAGTTGAAGAGCCCCGCGCTCGCGCAGTTCGCGGCGTTCTTGGCGGGGTCGGCCTGGAACGCTGCGATCGCGTCGGCGAAGCGCCCCGTGTCGACGTGGTTGCGGTAGCCCAGGATGCGAACCGCGCCAGGTCGCCCGAGGAGCTTGTGGTCGTGCTCCACCTCGGCGGCGTCGCCGTAGTACTCCCAGAACCTGAAATCGATCTGGAGCTGGTTCGGGTTCTGGGGCGGCGTGAACCGGCCGATCCGTGCCGACCAGTCGTCCCAGAAGAGCTCGGCCACGCCGCCCCACGAGTAGCCTCGCGCGTCCGAGGGAAAGTCCCAGGACGAGTGCGCCATGAAGGCCATGTTGAGGAACGTCTGCCGCGGGTCCCACGTCACGTTGTTCTTGTCGAAGATGTCGAGCGCGGAGAAGTTGCCGGCCGTCACGACGAGGCGCCGGCTGTCCACGACCGAGGCGAGCTGCATCGGGTCCGACGTCCTCTCGACGTGATCGCCGCCGAAGCCGATGGTCTGCCGGAGGTAGGTCCGCGACCGATAGAGCTGCGGCGTCGTCGAGCCGGTCTTCTGGAGCTCGAAGTTCTGGATGGCGCCGCCGAGGCCACGGAGCTGCGAGAACGGCCGCTCCGCGATGACCTCGGGGACGAGGTACGCCTCGGCTCCCTGCCAGAGCTTCAGCCCGAGGAAGAGCGTGAAGGACCCCGTGAAGCTTCGCTCGGCGGACGGCACGAGCGAGTTGATGCTGCCGTTCGCGTTCGTGTACGGCGCGGAGAAGGACGGGTGCCAGCTCGAGATGTAGGTGTACTGCCCGTAGGCGTTCCACCGCTCGTTCACGATGTCGTGGAGATCGTGGGCCCCGAGCAGGTTCATGAAGTCGAACGCGCTGTCCTCGTGCCCGGCCGGGGGCGCGGCCTGCGCGCTCGCCCGCGCCGGAGCGAGCAGGGCCCCCGCGACGAGGCAGGCCCCGACGAGGCGAGCCGTCATCGATGGCCAGAGGCGATGCAGGGAGGGTCGCACGTGGATCGAGGCCAGGTCAGGGCGCGCCGGCATCGGCGGCGTGGGTGAGGGTCGCCGTGCAGGTCGCGGGGTCGTAGGCGAGGGCCGCGAAATCCACGCCGGCGTCGACGTTGGCGAAGACCATCTGGGTGATGAAGTCGGCCTGGGCCTGGGTGAGGAAGCTCGCGGAGGCGCAGTTTCCCATGAAGGTCGAATCGTCGACGGAGATGTGCAGCGTGCCGCCAAGCCCGACCCCGAAGCCGCTTCGCGACTGGAGGAGCACGAACGAGGAAGGCGGTGCGCCGCCCTCGGGGTCCCACCCCGGCGCGAGGACGACGTAGGCGGTGTTTGGGGAGGCCGGTAGGGCGCCAAGCGGGGCGGAGGAGCTTCCCGGAAACACGGGCCCCTCCAGCAGGACCGACTGCCAGTAGGCGAGGTAGACGACAGGCGCGTCCTTCGCCGTCGCGGGGTAGTCGTTGTCGAAGGCCACGCTCGTCGTGGGCGCCGGGTTGCATGCGCCCGCGAGCGCGCCCAGCGACAGAGCGGCCATCGATGCCGCCCACCCGCGGCCTCGACCGTGCGCAGGCACGGCCCCCACTCGCGGGCTGCGATGGCTGGGAGAGCGGATCATGGCGCGTACGAGCGGCGGGGTGTTGTTCGACGGGGTTGGGGCGCTTAGGCCGCTCTCCGTGTACCAACAAGCGCGACGCGCTTCGAGCGCAAAGCTCGGCCCTACGAAACTTTCACGATGGCGGCCGAAGCCGCCGTGGGCTCACTGGCCGGCCACGTTGACGTCCGTGGTGAACGTGCCGGGATCGAAGCGCACCTGCACGCCCGCGTAGAGGAACGTCCCGAACTGCGGCGACGGGTAACCCCCGCCGTTCGCGAAGAGGAACGTCTGGAGGTTCGCGCCGATGACGGGCCCCCACGCGAGGTTCGACGTCGAGCGGACGTCCAGGCCGACGCGGGCGTTGAGCACGTCCCAGCCCTGGAACTGGTTCGACACACCGGCGATCGTATTTCCGGCGGGGGTCGACACGTCGTTCTGCCACATCCAGCGCCAGCCCGTGCCCGCCCGGATCCACGGATCAGCCCGGTGGGAGGGGCGCAGGTGAACGGTCACGCCGACGTTCGTGTCGAGCCCCTGGGACATGACGAACGTGGGCGAGGTGATGTCGTTGTTCTGGGCCGTGTAGAACTGGTACTGGCCCTCGGCGTCGATGGACACGTGCTTGGTGGCGCGGTAGGCGAGGTCGAGCGTCAGCCCGAGGCCGGCTCCGGCGACGCCACCGATGCCAGAGTGCGGCATGATGTTGCCGAGGCCTTGCGTGTATCCCGCGCTGAGCTGCAGCTCGAACGAGCGCGAAGGGGCTGGCAGACGCCGCGCGAGGAAGGGCTCTTCTTGCGCGCGTTGCGCGTCCGTCACCTGCGCGTGGACGGGTCCGCACACGCCCAGCCCGGCGAGCGTGGCGAGCCCTATCGCGAAGCGGACAGGTCGAAGCGACGGACTCGGGTGCCGCATGGTGACTCGATAGAGGAGCACCCGACGTGCCGCGGGCGGCTCGAGCCCGGCGACCCGCCCCCCCAACCCAGCCCTTGAACTCGAGACGGTTCTCGCGCAGCCTTTGTCCGCTACGTCCTTCGCCAAGCACCCTCCCTTCGACAGCCTGCCCACCCTCACCGGGCTGGACGCAGGAACGCTGCGCCTCGGCACGTTCGAGGCGCAGTACAGCCTCCTTTTCCAGGAGGCGCTGAGCGAGGTCAGCGACGGCAGGATCAGCGACGAGGAGCGCGCTCGGCTCGACCTGGCTGCAGCCACCCTCGGGCTCGATCCCGTGCGCGTCGCGCGCGTCGAGGCGGCGCTCCGCGCCCAGGGGAGCGCGGACGCCGGCCGAAACCCCCGCGACACGCTCGCCGACGTCGAGGACCCGAGCTCGTTCAGCCGCCTGTCCTCCGCGCACATCTCCGTCAAGCTCGAGGCGGCCGGGCGCGCGCAGGCCATCTCGGTGACGTTCGAGCCGATGCACGAGCGGGAGGACGTGGAGACCGCGCGGCTCTCGCCCGAGCACGTGCGGCGGCACCAGGACCTCGAGGTCCTCCACCACCGCTACGACGCTGCCGAGCGTGACGACAAGATCGACGCCCAGTGGTGCACCGCGGCCGTCCTCGTCAACCGAGGCGCGGCGACGCCCGAGGAGACGGGCTTCTACGAGCTTCACAGGACGCGGGCCCCGCCGCGGCCGCGGGCCGCGCTCACGGCCGAGGGATGGACTCGCCTCTTTCACCCCGCGCAGGATCTGCTCACGAGCGCGATCTTCGAGGTCATCGCCCCGGCCGCGCTCCTCTGCCGGGTGGCGGCGATGCGCGCCGATCGATCCCTCGTCGTGATCGACGAGCGGCAGCGGCAGGATCCGGCCACGTCCACCGTGAGCGCGGTGCGCGCCCTCGCGTGGTCCGCGGCCACCCTCGGGCTCCAGACGCCGCCCATCTTCGTGGCTCCCAGGATCGACGCCGGCCTCGAGCTCGTCGCGCACGTTCCCCCCGCGACCCGGGTCGGGGCCCGGATGCTCGAAGGCCAGACCGCGACCCAGCTCGCATTCCACGCAGCGCGCCACCTCACGTGGTTCCGAGGCGACCACTTCGTCTGCACGCTCGTGCCGACGCTTGCGGATCTGTGCGACCTGTTCGTGGCGGCTCTCTTGATCGGAGCGCCGGAGCTCGTGATGCAGGCGCCCGCATCCGCCGAGAAGTCGCGGCCTCAGCTCGTCGCGGAGGCACTGGCTCCGATCCTCGAGTCCGGTCCCGTGCACCGCCTGCGGGACCTCGTCACGGAGTTCGCCGCGCAGGGCGGCGTCTCCGACCTCCAGACCTGGGCACACGCGGCCGGCCACACGGCCGGGCGCGCGGGGCTGCTCCTGTGTGGAGACCTCGCGGCTGCAAGCGAGATCGTGGCCAAGGAGCCCGACGGCGCGGACCGCGTGCGGGACCTCGAGCTGTTCTTCGCGAGCGACGCCGCCACCGAGCTCCGCGAGCGGCTCGGCATCGCGATGCTCTGAGCGCTACCGGATCGGGTTCGACGCGACGAAGGGCGCGCGGACGTGGAGGGAGGTCACGCCAAGCTCTTTCGGGATGGGACCGAAGGGGCCAGCCCTCCGGAGCGCGTCGGCGCAGTTGCGGTCGAACTCGTCGATGCCGCTCGGCCGGGCGGGCGGCCAGCTCACCTTGACCGTCCCGTCCTGGGCGATCGTGAACTCCAGGATGACGGTCCCCTGTTTGAGCTGGACCATCGCGCTGTGCGGAAACGCGTTGGCCCACAGAGGGTCGACCTTCGCGTGGACCTGGCGAAAGTACGGCAGGAGGCGCGGGTCGTTGGTGTCGAGGTCGAGCCAGTCTCCCTCGCCGAGGCCGAGCGGCTGCGGGTGGGAGCCCACTCCCCTCGCGCCGCCCGCCCCGGGCTCGCCGCCCCCCGCGCTCCCGCCCACCCCGTCGCGCGAGGGCACGCCGCCGGCCGTGCTCGCGTGGACGAGGGACCTCACCGTGGTCGCGACCTCTTGCTCGCTGTCGACGTCGTCGGCCGGGCGGTTTCGCTTCAGCGCCTCGACGGAGACCGAGGCCTGCGTGACGTCGGGCCGCGCGGTCGTCACGGCGGCCGAGGCTCGGTGATCCGGTCCCGGCTCTCCGTCGTGCACGCCCACGCCCGGCGAGGCCCGGGTTGTCCCGGGGCGCGAGCCTCGGACGAGGCCTTCGTCGCTCGGAAGCTCGCCTGCGCCGGGCCGACCACCCAGGACCGCGGCGGGTGAAGCCTGGAGCGCGCCGCGGCTCGGGTCCCGAGCGCCCGGTGCCCGGCGCTCGGCGCGGACCCCCGGACCGGTGGCGAGAAAGATGAGCTCGGTCGGGTTCGTGGTCGAGCGCCGATCCTCGCGGGACGCGCGCTCTGCCCCCGTGCGCAGGCGCTGGACCTGGTCACGGTCGAGGCGGCTCATCAGATCCGCCGAGAGGCGCATCCGCTCATCGACGTCGCTGAGGTGCACGGCCGGGTTGTCGACCGTCGCCTCCCCACCGCGCCCAGGCTTGCCCGTGTCGACCCTGGGGACCGTCGTTCCCCCCGCGTGCCTTGGCACCTCGCCCACGGGCTCCGGGACGCGCTCTTCGAGGAGCGTGCCTTCGGCGAACGACGGCAGCTCGACCGGGATGGTCCGCTCGGCCGGCGGGGGAGCAACGGGACCTTGGGGGACGGGGCGCGCCTCGAGCGAACGGAACGCGAGCCAGCCGACACCGCCGAGCAGCGCTCCGTGCAGGGCGAGCGACATCAGCAGGGTAAAGCCCGGGATCGCGACCCGCGGTGCCATCTCGTCCGTCGACCTCCTTCAAGAGATACGCCACAAACCCACGTGACGCTTCCCCTTAGACGGTCAGCCGAGCCAATCGTTTCGCTCCAGGTGTAGGAGTCGTCGCACCCCGTTTCCACGCGTCCATGCGTGGCACGCTTCAGGGGCGCGCGGCCTCCGGCGCGAACGAGCGCGCAAAGCGACGGCGCGCATTGGCGGTCGTCGCGGCGGCGAGCGCCTCGAGCGTCATGCCCCGGAGCTCCGCGACGCGGCGTGCCGTATGGACGACGTACGCGGGCTCGCACGGCTTGCCCCGGAGGGGAACGGGCGCGAGGTACGGGCTGTCCGTCTCGACCAGGATGCGATCGAGCGGCGCCCAGGCCGCCACCTCGTGGACGCTCACCGCGCTCTTGAAGGTGACGATCCCCGAGAACGAGAGATCGAACCCGAGATCGAGCGCCCGGCTCGCGAAGCGCTTGTCCTCGCTGAAGCAGTGGATGACCCCGCCCACGTCGCGCGCGCCCTCCGACTCGAGGACCTCGAGGGTGTCGTCGGGGGCGGCGCGGGTGTGGACGACGATGGGCTTGCGCACCTCGCGCGCGAGGGCGACGAGGCGCGCGAACGTCGCCCGCTGAACGTCCCGCGGCGAGTGGTCGTAGTGGTAGTCGAGGCCGATCTCGCCGACCGCGACGACCCGCGGATCGTGCGCCATGGGGGTGAGCTCGGCGTACAGGGCCTCGGTCAGGGTCGTCGCGTCGTGGGGGTGGACCCCGACCGCGGCGGCGATCCGGGAGGGCATGCGGGCCGCGAGCCCGAGCGCGGCCCGCGCCGGCCCGAGATCGGACCCGACGCCGACCACGACGAAGCCCACGACATGCTCGCCCGCGGCGCGCGAGAGCGCCTCGTCAGGCCCCGCGGGGAAGTAGCTCGGGTCCAGGTGGCAGTGCGTGTCGACCAGCTCGAGGGTCATCGCACGGAGCTATCACCCGGTGAGCTCCCGGGCCACTGCTCCAAGCCGCGCCTGCTCGAAGGCGAGGATCGCGCGCTTGCGCCCGACACCCCACCGGTAGTCCCCTAGCGCGCCGCTCGCGCGGATGGCGCGGTGGCACGGGATGAGGTAGCCGATGGCGTTCTGGCCGATGGCGGTGCCGACCGCGCGCACCGCGCCCTCGAGCCCCGCTGCCTTGGCGACCGTACCGTACGATGCGACCTCCCCGGGGCCGAGGCGGAGCAGCGCCTGCCACACCTTGAGCTGGAACGGCGTGCCCTTGAGGAGCAGCCCGAGCTCGCGCCGGGGCCGGCCGTGCGTCCGGCGCGCGAGCTCGCTGGCGAACGGCTCACCCGCCGCAGGATCGCGTACGAGGGAGGCGCCCGGCCACCGCGCGCCGAGCGCCTCGAGCTCGAGAGAGAGCGCCGCCCGGTCCGCGATGAAGGCGAGGTGGCAGAGCCCGCGCGGGGTGACGGCGAGGACGGCGTCACCGAACGGTGTCGCATGGACGCCCCAGCGCATGGCGAGGCCGGCGCCGCCCGCCTTGTACTCGCCCGGGGTCATCGCCTCGACCCGGAGGAAGAGATCGTGGAGGCGCCCCGGCCCGGACAGCCCCACCGCGTGGCTGGTCGTGAGCACGCTCTCGTCGCCACCCTCCCGCAGCAGCCGCTTGGCCTCGGTGACCGTCAGCGCCTGCAGAAACTGCTTCGGGCTGACGCCCGCCCACCGACGAAATAGGCGCTGGAAGTGAGACTCGCTCAGACCGACCTCGGCGGCGACCGTCTCGAGGCTGGGCTGGTCGTGTGCGTGCGCCTGGAGAAACCCGATGGCGCGCTCGACGCGGCTGTAGTCGCTTGGCATGGGTCGAACATGCTCCCTTGGACCGTCCGCGCCCACCCGATTCTTGCGGCGAACGGGTCAGGTGCACTGGTTGCCGGTGCAATGCCCGGACGAGCAGTCGCCGTTGCCACCGCAGGGTGTCCCGGTCGCTCCCGTGGCGCACTTGTTCGACGTACAGACGTCCGAGTCACAGTCCGTGTCGGCGACGCAGTTGGCGTTCGCGCCGCCAAGCGCGCACGCGTTCGAGCTGCACGACCCGGACAGGCAGTCTCCGTTTCCACCGCACGGGGTGCTGAAGCCACCCTGGGCGCACTTGTTCGACGTGCACACGTTCGAGTCGCAGTCCGTGTTCGCGACGCAGTTGGCCGCCGCGCCGCCGAGCGCGCACCTGTTCGAGCTGCAGCTCCCCGAGAGGCAGTCCCCGTTGCCGCCGCAGGGGACGCCAAAGCTCCCCTCCGCGCACTTGCTCGACGTGCACACGTTCGAGTCGCAGTCCGTGTTCGCCACTCAGTTGGCCGCCGCGCCGCCGAGCGCACACTTGTTCGAGCTGCAGCTCCCCGACAGGCAGTCCCCGTTGCCGCCGCACGGGGTGCCAAAGCTGCCCTCCGCGCACTTGTTCGACGTGCACACGTTCGAGTCGCAATCCGTGTTCGCCACGCAGTTGGCGGCCGCGCCGCCGAGCGCACACTTGTTCGAGCTGCAGCTGCCCGACAGGCAGTCCCCGTTGCCGCCGCATGGAGTGCCAAAGCTCCCCTGGGCGCACTTGCCGGATGCGCACACGTCCGACAAGCAGTCGCCCGCCGCGACGCAGTTCGCGGCAGCGCCGCCGAGGGCGCACTTGCTCGAGCTGCACACGCCCGACAGGCAGTCTCCCCCGCCCGAGCACGCGGCGCCAGGCGCGCAGCCAGGCGTGCAGGCCGCGCACATGTTGCTGGTGCAGACGAGCGAGGCGCAGTCGGAGGACGAGCCGCAGCCCGCGCCGATCCCGCACCCGGGCGCGCAAGTCACCTGGCAGGCAACCATGACGCTCATGGCTGCCGCGCTCGGGACGGTGCCGGACCCGTTAGTGACCGTGCACGTCTCCCCCGACGGCTCGGTCGCGACCACGACCGTGTACGGCCCCGACCCCAGGGCCGGGAACGAGAAGGTGGTGCTCCCAGGCGGCAGGGAGAGCGTGTCCAGGCCGTCCGATAGCGCGAAGCCGCCGCCGAAGAGGTTCGTGACGGTCCCGCTCACCGTGTACGTCACGTTCATGCACGTCACGGCGACATCGGTGACATCCGCGGAGCCGACCGTCCCCGAGCCCTGCGCCACACTGCAGAGCTGACCCACGGGCGACTGTCCGACCGTCACCTGGTAGGTGGCGCCCGTGGCGAGGGGATCGGCGAAGGTGAAGCTGCCGTTCTGGGCGACCGTCAGCATGTCGGTCCCGTTGTCGACGAGCACGAGGGAGCCGCCTGCCCCGCTCACGGTCCCGCCGATCGAATACGTCGGCCCCACGTCGTGGGCATCGGCCGCGTCGGCGTCCGTCGCACCGTCAGCGCCATCGGCGGCGTCGCCGTCCGGGGGCGCGTCCGATGTCGCGTCGACCGTGCTGTCCTGCGCCGCGTCGAACGCGTCGGGCGAGCCCGTGTCGGCGTCACGCCCCGCGTCCATCCCGATGGTGCCGTCCGGCTCGGGAGCGTCGGTGACCTCGGTGGAATCGGCCACGCCCGAGTCGCGCGCGGTGCCGGCCGCCGACAAGGCACACGCCGCGTTGACGGCGGCGAGCCCGAGCACGGCATACCTGCATGTTGTCCCTCGCGTCATCGATGGCCGCGCCAGGGGCAGCCATGACCATTGTCCAGGAAGCCACGGCGTGCGGCAAGGATATCGCTCACGCTGTTCGCGTCCAGAAACCCCGAAGGCCTCCCTGCTGGGGGTTCTCCCACGAGTCACGCTCGCCGAGCTACGGCACGTAGGTCGACGGGCTCTTGTCGGCCATGTCGAAGTAGGGCTCCATGTCGAAAGGGATGTTCTTCTTCGCCGCGGCACGGAAGCGCTGCGCTCGCGTCGTCATGCCGCGCCGGAGGTACAGCGCATAGAGATCGCGCGGCTCCGACGAGCTGAACCACTTCATCCGTTCGAGCGAGTCGAGCGCCGGATCGAGCTTTCCCGAGGTGAGCTCGGCCAGAGGCCGCGCCTTCACGTACCCGAAGAGGATGCTCCAGCTGTCGCCCGCGGGGATCATCCCGCCCCACCACTCCGCCGGCTGGGAGTGCTTCTCGATCGTCTCGCCGAGGAGCGCGAGGTAGGGCTGCGGGTTCTTGCGCGCGAGCGCGTTCACGAACAGCGGGCGATAGTCCGTGCCGAGACCTTGCTTCAGGACCGCCTCCGCCTGATCCGGCGCGAACGAGAGGAGGCTCAACGCCGCGGCCGATCGGACGGTCCCCGTGGCGTCCCCGAGGAGCTTGCCCAGCTCGGGTACGAACGCGGCGTCCTGCGAGAAGCCCATCGCGAGCGCCGAGGCGCGGCGAACGTCGGGCGAGCCGTCGGTCATGCCACGGTAGGTCCACGTATGATCGCTCGACTGGGCGCTCACGAGCACCGCGGCGCTACGCACGGCCGGATCCGCGTCGCCGCCCCATGCCGCGAGGGTCGCCGCGGGGACGCCGTTCGCGCGGCCGAGGGCCCGGATGGCGAGCGCCCGCAGGGCGGGGCTCGCGCCGCCGCCGGCCGCCGCGGAGAGCTCCTTCACGGCGACGCCGGACACCGGGCTCGGGCTCGCCGTGAGCGGCCCGATGCCCGAGATCGTCCCCTTCCCCATCCCGGCGAGCCAGTAGGGAGCCTGGCGGTCGTCGAGGTACGGGCTGTCGGCCCCGAACACGCCGATCGCGGCGGAGGCGACGGGGACGTCGGTAGACAGGACGAGCCCCTTGATCGCGTCGAGCGCGGCGCCGCGCTCGAAGTCCCGGAGCGGACTGTCGTGCCCCCCGCTCATGGCGTCGATCTCCCGGATGGCATAGACCGCGTCGTCGGGGCGGCCGCCGAGAAGGGCGCGGAGCTCCGCCCATGCGGCCTGCGTGAGCGTCGTGCCCGTGTGAGGCTTGTCGTCGGCGGCGAGGAGCACGCCCTGATCGTCCTGCATCGTCTGCCGCTTCGACAGCTGCCGGTAGGTGCCCCCCTCGCCGCTCGCGGCGAGGACGAGGTAGCTGCGCCCCGTCACGAAGACGTAGCTCTGGGGCTGGTAGGACCCCATCCCCGTGCCTGCTGCGCTGGGCGCGTAGTGATGGAAGCGCAGGACCTTGACGCTCGAGGGCCCCTTCAGCACCGAGACAACGCGCAGCTGTGCCTCGTGGACCTCGAAGCCCATGAGGGGCTCGAACCACTTGTCGTTCGTGGGGACGTCGGCAACGACGGTGGCCTTGCAGACGACGTCCGCGCTCGCGGCGAGCTGCTCGAGCGACGCGGGCGGTCCGACGAGGTAGCCGCTCGCCGGGGTCGTCGTCGCAGCCGCGATCACGGTGAGCGCCACCCCAAACCA
>Ga0302196_10001967_pt1 | contig 19492 bp, 13 predicted proteins | sample II_Bog_N1_3_FD_198794 | JGI IMG/M metagenome (GOLD analysis project Ga0302196, IMG submission 198794) | Peat permafrost microbial communities from Stordalen Mire near Abisko, Sweden - II_Bog_N1_3 | ecosystem: Environmental > Terrestrial > Soil > Wetlands > Peat | place: Sweden: Abisko...
TCGAACGACCGGCCGGCGAAGGCCGCCGCGATCTCCCGGGCCAGCGCCGGCGCGGCCCCAGCTTCGTCGAAAACCGGCACGACGATACTGAAATCGGGCGGGGTGTCTGGCGTCATGGCCGCCCTCATAGCCGAAAAGCCGGCGCCGTGAAGGTTCGTGCTATCAAACGCCGATGACTCTGAAGGAGCTGACCGACCAGGTATCGGGCAAGGGGCGCGGGCCGCTGTTCGCCGCCCTGCTGGCGCTGATCGCCGGCTTGCCGGGGATTCTCGCCCTGCCGCCGGTCGACCGCGACGAATCGCGCTTCGCCGAGGCCAGCGCCCAGATGCTGGAGAGCGGCGACTTCACCACCATCATGTTCCAGGACGTGCCGCGGTTCAAAAAGCCTGTGGGCATCTATTGGCTACAGGCGCTGAGCGTGAAGCTGCTGTCGGGGGTGGAGCGGCGGGAGATCTGGGCCTACCGGATCCCATCGCTGCTCGGCGCGATGCTGGCGGCGGGCGCCTGCGCCTGGGGCGCGGCGGCGTTTTTGCGGCCGGGGCTGGCGACCATGGCCGGCGCGCTGATGGCTTCCACCGCCATGCTCTCCACCGAGTCCAACCTGGCGGCCACCGACGCGGCGCTGTGCGGGGCGACCACCCTGGCGATGGCGGCGCTGGCGCGGCTCTATTTCGCCGCCCGCGAGGGGCCGCCGGCCGGCTGGCGGGTCAAGGCGCTGTTCTGGCTGGGCGTCTCGGCCTCCGTGCTGCTGAAGGGACCGATCGGACCGATGGTGGTCGCCCTGACCATCCTGGGACTGGTCGCCTGGGAGCGACGGGCGCGTTGGCTGACGACCCTGGGCTGGGACTGGGGGCTGATCCTGTTCTTCGGCATCACCCTGCCCTGGGCGCTGGCGATCACCGTCACCACCGACGGGGCTTTCTGGGGCATGGCGGTCGGCGGCGACCTGGCCCCCAAGCTGATGAGCGGGCAGGAGGGCCATGGCTCGCCGCCCGGCTACTACGCCCTGCTCAGCCCCTGGCTGGCGTTCCCGGCCAGCCTGCTGCTGCCCGCGGGACTGGTCGCCGGCTGGCGTCTGCGGGCCGAGCCCGGGGTCCGCTTCGCCCTCTGCTGGCTGATCCCCAGCGCCATCGTCTTCGAACTGGTGCCGACCAAGCTGCCGCACTACGTCCTGCCGCTCTACGGCGCCCTGGCCTGGCTGATGGCCGCCGCCCTCGGCCATCCGCTCGGCCGCTTCGCCCGCTGGGGCGGGGTGGGGCTGGAGGCGCTGGCGGCGATCGTGTTCGTTGGCCTGGTCGGCTACGGCGTCTGGCTGTACGGCGACGTGGCCAGCTGGATCTGGCTGACGCTCGCGGGCGTGCTGCTGGCGGCGACCGCGGTGGCCGGCGCGCTGCTGCTGCTCCGGCGTCGAGCCGGACTGGCGACGGCGGCGGTAATCGGCCTCGGCGTGCTCGCCCACGACGCCCTGGCCGGCGGCCTCGCGCCGACGCTGAAGCCGCTGTGGCTCTCCGACCAGGTCGCCAGAGCCCTCGCCAAGGCCAAGATCAGTCCGCGCCAGGGCCTGGCCCCCAGCCCTGTCGCCGTGGCCGGCTTTCCGGAGCCCAGCATGGTCTTCGCCCTGGGCGCGACGACCCAGCTCGGCGACGCCGGCGACGCGGCCACGGCGATCGTGCAGGGGCGGCCGGCGGTGGTCGAGGGACGCCAGCAACCGGCGTTCCAGGCGGACCTCGCCGCCGCCCACGCAGGCGCGTCGCTGGTCGCAACCGTCTCGGGTCTCGACTACTCCACCGGCAAACCCCAGATCTTGCGCGTCTACGCGCCGCTCCCCGCCGCGCCGAAACCCGGAGGATAGAGCGATGTCCCGCTTCATCGAGATCGTCGAGGTCGGCCCCCGCGACGGGCTGCAGAACGAATCGGCCATCATGGAAGCCCCCGGCCGGCTGGAGTTCATCCGCCGGCTGGAAGCCTGCGGCGCCCGGCGGATCGAGGCGGTGTCGTTCGTCAACGAGCGGCGGGTGCCGCAGATGGCCGGGGCCGAAGAGATCATGGCCGGTCTTCCGCACGCGGACGGGCGCTCGCGCATCGGCCTGGTGTTGAACGAGCGCGGCTGGGACCGGGCCCTGGCGGCCGGTGTCGACGAGGCCAATGTGGTGGTCTGCGCCACCGACGGCTTCGGTATCCGCAACCAGGGCGCTCCGGTGAGGGCCCAGGTTGAGGCCCTGGCCGCCATCGCCGGTCGCCAGAAGACCGAAGGCGGACCGCCGATCACCATGACCCTGTCGGTGGCCTTTGGCTGCCCCTTCGACGGCGAGGTCTCCGAAGACCAGGTGGCCGCCATCGTCGGTGAGGCCGGGGCGTTGGGCGTGGCAGAGATCGCCCTGGCCGACACCATCGGCGTCGCCGACCCCTGGACCGTCCGCCGTCGGATCGAGGTCGCCCGCAAGGCCGCGCCGGGCGTACGGCTGCGTCTGCACTTCCACGACACCCGCAATACCGGCCTGGCCAACGCCTTCGCCGGGGTCGAGGCTGGGGTCCACGTGCTTGACGCCAGCTGCGGTGGCCTGGGCGGCTGCCCGTTCGCGCCGGGGGCGACCGGCAATGTCGCCACCGAGGACCTGGTTTATATGCTCTCGCGCGCCGGCTTCGAGACCGGCTACGATCTCGGCGGCCTGATCGAGGCCGGTCGCTGGGTGGGCGAGCGGATCGGCAAGGCCCCGGTCTCGGCGCTGAGCCGCGCCGGCGGGTTTCCGACCTAGTCGGTCGGGATGGGGCGTGGGGGGCGTACGAGGCGATGAAGAAGCGCAAAGGGTCGGTCTCTGTTCGCGCGGTCTGGGCGATCCCGATCCTGGCGGCGATCACCATCGTGCTCGGCGTCTGGGGCTGGATGAGCCGCGGGGTCGATTTCGACAACGCCCTCTATGAAGCCGTCGGCCTGATCAACAACGCCAACGACACCTATAACCAGGGTCCGGCGCTCAGCGACTGGCACATCCGCATCGCCCGCTGGACCGGGGTGATCGTGCTGTTCTCCGCCGCCCTGGTGGCGGTAGGCAGCCTGCTGCAGCAGCGCCTGTCGACCACGGTGGCGCGGCGGCTGAAGGAGTCGGTGGTGATCGTCGGCGGCGACCCCCTGGCCACCACCGCCTTCGAGGCCGCCCAGTGGCAGGGCCGCACCGCGCTCTGGCTGGGCGCCCCGGCGTTCGATGCGCCGGCCCTCAGGGTCATCGCCCTGCCCTGGCCGCCGCAGGAGCGGGCGCAGGCGGTGATCGACTATTCCGGAGGCTCCGACCACATCCTGGTGGCGCACCAGGACGACGCCGAAGCGCTGACCCTGGCCCGGGCCGCCCGACTGACGGCGCCCAAGGCGCACATCACCGTGCTGATGCGCGACGTGCGCCTGGCCGAGGACGCCGGCGCCACCCTCAACGAGTCTCGCACCCGGGTGCTGTCGCAGGCGGCCATCGCCGCCCGGGGCCTGGCCATTGCCCACCCGCCTTTCCTGATCGCCAAGGACCGTCACCAACCGCGCATCCACGCCCTGATCATCGGCTTCGGCCAGACCGGCCAGGCGATCGCCCGCGACCTGATCGTCAACTGCCGCACCACCTATCTCGAGCTGCCCCGACTGACGGTGATCGACCCGCAGGCCAAGGCGCTGGAGGGCGTACTGCGGGTGCGAGCGCCGGAGATCGACGCCTGCGCCGAGACGCTGTTCATCCAAGGCGAAGTCAGCGGCCGGGCCGTGCACCCGGACCCGAAGGTGATCGCCAAGGCCATCGCCGACGCCGGTCCGATCACCGCGGCCTATGTCTGCCTGTCCACCGACGTCGAGGCGCTGTCGACGGCGGCGACGCTGCAGTCGTTGCTGCGCTCGATCGACCTCGACGCGCCGCCGATCTTCGTTCGGGTGCGCGAGCTGAACACCATCGCCCCGGCCGGCCAGGCGGACCGCGGCCTCGACGCGCTGATCCCGTTCGGCGACCTGGCCTCGATCCTCACCGCCAGCGAGTTCCTGTCCGATACCCCCGACGCCCCCGCCCGGGCGTTCTGCGAATCCTACCGCGCCTCGCTGCCGGCCGAGCAGCGCAACGACCCGAAGAACCGCTCGGCCTTCGCCTGGGACGACCTCGACGAGACCTATCGCCAGGCCAATCGCGACGCCGTCGCCCACATCCCGGCCAAGCTGGCCAGCGCCGGGGTCAATCCCGGCCTCTGGCGATGGGTCACCGGCCTGCCGCACCTGGGTCCCGACGACTATGTGTTCACCAACGACACCCAGCTGGAGACGCTGGCGCGGCTGGAGCACGAGCGCTGGAACGCCCAGCGGCGGATGGACGGCTGGCGCTGGGCCGACATCCCGAAGAAGAACGAGGCGCGGCGGCTGCACCAGTCGCTGGTCGGCTACGACGACCTGACCGACGAGGTGAAGGAATACGACCGGGTCTACGTCCGCCAGACCCAGACGGCGACCCGCGGCGACGCCTGAGCGCCGGCTAGAAGGGCACTTCCGTGTTTGCGTGCGACGCGACCGCCGCCTTCGGGCGGACGTGACGTGGCTTCGCCGGCGCGTTGGGATCGGCCAGGGTGTTGCCGCCGGCGGCGGCCAGTGCGTTGCTGTCCGGGCTGGCCGGTTGCGCGACCACCCCGGCCGGCGCGGCGGCGGGGGCGGCGACCGGCGGCGCCGAGACCGCCGGTGTCGCGGGCGTCGCCGGAGCCGTGGCGACCACGGCGGCCGGCTTGGCCGCTGACGGCTTGTTGGCCAACATCCCCGGCAGCACCACGGCGGCCGCGACGATCGCCGCCACCACCACGCCGATGCCGACGAAAAGACCGATCGGCGCGCCCTTCTTCTTCTCGCCCGGCGCGACAGGCGCCTTGGCGGCCGGGGCCTTGGCGACCGGCGGAACCGGCTTGGCTGGCGCGGGCGTTGCGGCCTTGGCCGCTGGCGCGGCGGCCGGCGCGGCTTTCACCGGTTCGGGCGCAGCGGGCTTCGGATCGGGCTGCTTCAGCTCGGGCGCGCGCTCGATGGTGGCCACGGCCACCGCTTCCTTGACCGGCGGCGGCGCGGCGACCGGCGCGGCGGCGACCGGGGCCGGGGCGACCGGCGCGGGCTCCAAGGCCGCCGGCGGGATCTCCACCGGTTCGATGTGCGGATTGGGAGGCGGCAGCGGCTCGGCGACCACGGCTGCGGCCACCGGCGCGACCTCGGCCTCGATCGGGATCGCCTGGGCGATCCGCTCGGCCAGCTGGTTGATGGCGGTTTCCCAGTCGGCGAAGAAATCGATCCACTGCCGGGTGGCGAATTCGTAGGCGAAGGCGTCGTTGGGCGCGACATCCTCGATGCGCAGCGGCACGACGATCAGCTTGTGCTGGCTGGCCAGGGCCAGCTCCTTGGTCATCTCCTCGGAGTTGTTCGAGTTGCCGGTGAACACCAGCAGCATCATCTTCGCCGTGCGGATCGCCCGCACGATGGCCACCTGGAAGTTCTCGCCCGGCAGGATGTCGCGGCTGGATATCCAGCACTTGAAGCCGCGGCTCTCCAACGCCTTGCACAGCGTGAACGCGACCTTCAGATCCTGGCCGGCGAAACTGATAAAGATGTTCGCACTCATTGCGACATTCCGTTTTGGGCGCGAGAATTCGGCCGCGAGACGGGAGGTCTCCGACCGGCGCACTTAAACGGCAGCCCATCCGCGCTGGCAAGCCGGAAATACCCGAGCAACGCTCATCGGGGCCCGGCCAAGCCCCGGCGCCTCGCCAACACCGGCCGCCGCACCGCGCCGCACCCTCAGGGAGCGCCTTGCGGACCCCCGCCACCATCGCTAGTTATCGCGCCCTCACTCAAGGGCGCATCTGGAGAGGTGGCAGAGTGGTTGAATGCACCGCACTCGAAATGCGGAGTACTCGCAAGGGTATCGGGGGTTCGAATCCCTCCCTCTCCGCCACTACCCGTTGAATATATTGACTAATACTTGAAACGCTGATCGCGACCCCCGGTTCGGCCCCCGACTCGCAGCGTGGTGAGGCCGCGACAGCCCGCGCGATTATTGCCAATGAAATCAGGCTATTAGCGAAGCGTTTTCGATACGCGCAGCCCTCCGCCCGAGGCCGAGCGGAACTATGGTCCCGTCTAAGCGAGGCGGGTGAACTTCATGCTCTGCGGTTCAGGATCGCGACCGCGCGGCCGCTAAGTGGGACGCGGTGTTCGCGGGCAGCCTTCATCCGTTCCTGGGGGATATTCCAGGTGGCATTGTCGAGATCGATCTCGGTCCACCTTGCCCCAGTTACCTCACCCGTCCGCGCGGCGGTTAGGATCGAGAACTCCAGGGCGCGGGCGGCGATCCCGACGCGCACGGCTAGTTCGGTCATGAACGACGGCAGATCACCGTAAGGCAGCCGGGGATGGTTCCGCACCTTCGCGATCTTCCCGCGCCCGGGCAGCACTTGATCTAGGTGGCCGCGCCAGCGCGCGGGATTGTCCCCGGCCCGGTAGCCCCGGACCGTCGCCCAGTCCAAAACCCTTTCGATCCGGCCGCGGACCCGGCTAGCCGTCTCGGTCTTTTCCTGCCAGATCGGCTCGATGGCTTTCAGGACTAACGGGGTGGTGATCTCGGCCACCGGCAGGGCCCCGATCTTCGGATAGGCGTAGGCCTCCAGCGTCGATAGAAACTGAGCCCGGTGCTTCGCGTTGCGCCAAGACCGCTCGTGCCCCTTGAAATACTGCTGGGCCGCTTCTTTGAAGGTCATCGACCGATCCTCCTTCAGCGCTTTCGTCGCGCGCTCGGCTCTTTTCACCTCTAGCGGATCGATCCCGTCGGCGAGGAGCTTCCGCGCTTGGCGGGCGCGTTCGCGGGCATCATCGAGATCGAACGTATGCAGCGCGCCGAGGCCAAGCCAGTGCTCCTTCCCGCCGCGCTCGTAGCGAAGGAGCCAGGACCGGTTCGTCTTCGACATTACCTGGAGGTAGAGGCCGTGTTCATCGCGGTAGCGGCCCCGCGAAATTAGCTTCTCGATCCGCTTCACCGTCAAAGCCATTGGAAACCCCGATTCAACCCCCGGTTAGGCGACCGGTACGAGGCGGCTATTATCGGTTGAAACCGGTGATCGGAAAAGGGAAAATCATTCCTTTTCAATGGGTTGTGTTGATTATTCCGGCGCTATCCGGGTCATTCCGGGAGCCCCTAAAACGGACTCCCTCTCCGCCACCGGTTCTGGCGAACAATTCCCTCACCGCAGGCTTCGCCGGCAAAGCCTCGGAACCGTCGGACCTAACGCGCCCACCTAGAACTGGTAGCGCGCGCCCACCGTGGCCCGGTAGTCGGTATAGTCGTTCTTCCACTTGTAGGAGGCGTCGACGAAGGCGGAGAGGCCGCCCTTGCTGAACAGGGCCAACTGGCCGCCCGCCTCGCCGAACACGCCGCGGAAGCGATCGGAGGCGAAGACCGGCGAGCCAGGATTGATCAGCTCGCTGTTGTCCCGGCCCATCCATTCGTCCCAGGCGCGCCCGTAGATGGTCGGCTTGATCTCATAGCCGCCCATCTGGATCGTCGAGGAGACCCGCACGCCCAGGCTGCCCCGGAAGCTTTCGTCATTGGCCAGCCGCACCGATCCGCCCGGCAACGGCATGCCGCTGAACCGCGTGCTGACGTAGGAGAGGCTGCTGAAGGGCTCGAGCGAAATACCGCCCATTCCGAACCGCCAGCCGGACTCGGTCTGGACGCCCAGGGACTGGGCGTTTCCCTGTGTGTGGAAAGCCGTGCCGGGCGCGCTGTCCAATGTAGGGATAGAGTCGTTCAGCCGCAGACTGTCTCCCTGGAAGTTGGCGTCCAGATACCAGGGACCGTCGATCGCCGAGGCATAGACGCCATAGACGCCGCCGGTCATGTCGACCCGGGTGGGCGAGGCGCGGAAGTTGACGTTGGAATCCACATAGCCGCCGTCGACCCCCAGCACCCAGGCGCGGCTGCCGGAGCTGCCGTTCAGCAGATCCAGGCCGCCGATGATCGCGGCGGTGTTCTGGTCGTAGCTCGTATCGAAGGTGAAGGTCGTGCCCAGGGAGGTGGTGCTCTGAGTGAGGCGTCGTTGGCTCCAGTCTCCCACCGACTTCAGCCACACCCCGGCGTGTCCGCCGCTGGGGTTGAGCACCTCGACCCCGTCGCGAAGGTCGGCCTCGCGGTCGAACCAGGTCCCGGTGGTCGTGTACCAGACGTCCGTGACGGCCTGGCCCAATTCGACGAACTCGAAGGCCTCGCTGTCCGGGGCGCTCACGAGGGCTTCCTGGGTCGTACCTATGGGGACCAGCCGGTAGAAGAAGAGGCCCGTGTCGATCGCCCCGATCCCGGCGCGGGTCGTGTAGCGGGCGCTGGTCGGGTCGATCACCAGTGAACCGGCGGCGATCGAGCCGCCCGGCGCATCCACCAGGACGATCCCGGTGGTGTTGAGGCCGCCAGGTCCGGTGTTGGTGTCGTTGATCCTGAGCTTGGTGAGGCCGCTCACCGTGCCGCCGGGCAGGCTGAGGCAGTCGGCGACCACGGCGGCCGAACAGTTGGTCTGAGTCGCGACGCCGAGGTTGGCGTCGAGGGCCAGGGTGCTGGCGCCGGTCCCGACGAAGGCCGTGCCACCGCCCGTTCCGGTCATCACGATCCGGTCGTTGGTCTCGCCGTCCGAGGTGGCGCCGCCGTTGGTGCTGCCCAGCACGATGAGGCCGGAATTGTTGAAGGTCTCAAGGCCGGCGAGGGTGAAAGTGGAGGGGCCGGCCGTCTCGCCGACGACCACCGTGCCGGCATTGTTGAACACGTCGCGCGGCGCGACGCCGGTGTCGGCGCCGAAGTCGAAGGTCGTGGCGCCGCTCGTGGCCAGGAGGCCGGAGGCGGTGTTGTTGAAGGTGTCGTTGCCGGCGCTGAAGGTCGTGGTTCCTGTGGTGTGGATCGAGCTGGCGCTGGTATTGTTCACCGTCACGTTGCTGCCGACGCCGAGGCCGGAGAAGTCCATCCGGCCGTCGAGGCGTCCGGCATTGTTGAACACCACCGAGCCGCCCGTGGCGTGGATGGCCAGGTCGCCGGCCGCCCCCGCCAACGTGGCGTTGGTGGAGCGGATGATGCCGTTGTTGGTGATGGTGTTGGTCTTGCCGACGGGCGCGGTGATGTCGATCACCGCGGTGGTGGCGCTCGTCCCAAGGCCCCGTACGATGACGCCCGAGCCGATGGTGATCGCGCCGCCGTTCGTCCCGTTGGTCTGGATGGCGTTGGCGCCGGAGGTGATCGGGCCATTGGCGGTGACGGTGTAGGCGCCGACGCTGGTGAGGTTCACCCCATCGTCGCCGGAGGTGATCGCGCCGCTGGTGATCGAACTGGCGCCCAGGCCGGCGTTGGTCGCGTCGATGCCGACGCCGGTGGCGAAAATCGAACCGGTTCCCGAGACCGACAGGGCCGCGGCGTTGGCGGGGTTGCCGATGGTGGCGTCGATGCCGTCAACCAGGACCGAGGTTGTCGCCGAGCCGATCGCGCCATTGTTGACGACAGTCAGCGCGCCGCCGGTCCCAGTGACGCTGGCGTCGATCCCACGAGCCGCCCGCCCGCTCACCGATCCCGTGCTGGCGATAGTGATCGATGTGCCGCCGGTCCCGGCGTTGGTTGAGAAGACCCCAAACCCCACTCCGCTGGCGGCGTTGGGGTTGAGCGCGCCGTTGACGGCGACGTTGATCGCTTGAGTATCGGCGGCATTGCTGATGTCGGCCTGGATGGCGTCGTCGCCCCCGGCGATCGTGTGGCCGACCCCGGTGGTGACGGTTACGCCGCCAAGCCCCGTGGTGCTTGCACGGATGCCGTCGCCGCTGCCGGTGAGGTTGGCGATGTCGCCGAGCTCGTTGACCACGACACCGTTCTTGTTGGCAGCGTTGGTGATGGTGGCCTCGATGCCGTTGAAGCCGCCGTTGGCGTCGATGCTGCTGGTGGCGGCGCCGCTGACGCTCAAGCCGGCGTCGGTGAAGGCGCCCGTTCCGGTCCCGGCATTGGTGGCGAGGACGCCCTGCTGGGTGGAAAAGAGGGCAGCGCCGGAGCCGAGGGTGACGCTGACCTTGCCGGCGCTCGTGGCGTTGGTCACCGCCGCGTCGATGGCGTTGGCGGAAACCCGCGCGCCGGACGCGCCGATGCCGGCGTTGTCGACCACGGTGACATTGCCGTCGCTGAGCCCGTCGGTTCCGCCGTCGCCGATGCCGGACGAGACGGCGTGAATGCCGTAGGTGGCGGCCGACAAGGTCGTGCCCGCCCCGGTGGTCACGATGATCGAGCCCGGACCGGAGGTGGCGTCGATCGCCGCGCCGGTCTTGGAGCCGATATTGCCGGTGGTGGTGATCGCGATCACGCCGATGTTGGTCGGCGGGCCGAAACTGAACAGAGGCAGGGTGGTGGCGGCGATGCCGGTGGAATCGGCGGTGACGGCGCCGCTGTTGATCGTCTCGTTACCCGAACCGAACACCTGGATGCCGATGCTGCCCGCGCCCGTGGCGCTGACCGTGCCGCTGTTGATCAGGCCAGAGCCCTGGCGATTGGGGTTGATGACTATGCCATTGGCGCCCGCGCCAGTGGTGATGATCGACGTGCTGGTCACAGAGGCCAGGCCGGTTCCGCTGCTGGCGTCGATGCCCGTGGAGCCGGCGCCCCCGGTGTTGATGGTGGTGCTGGTGACGTTTACCGGGCCAAAGCCGCTGGAAGCCAGGATGCCGGCCGCCGATGAGCCGGTGGTGGTGATGGCGCCGGAGGTCACCGTCACCGCCTTCGTGTCGGAGTGGGCGTCCAGGCCGTTCGACCCATTGCCGGTGGTGCTGACGTTGGTGGTGTTGACGGTGATCGCGCCGGCGTTGGTGTCGGCGTTGACCCCTTCGGCATTGGCGCCGGAGGTGACGATATGGTTGGCGGTGATGTTCACCGTGCCGGTGGCCGACGAGCCGTCGATGCCGGTGGCGCTATCGCCGCTGGTGTTGACGCTGTCGATATTGATGGTGATCGCCCCGGCGTTGGAGGCGGCGAGCACGCCGAAGGCGCCGCTATCGGTGGTGGTGATCGACACATTGGTCGGGCCGCTGATGGTGACGATGCCCGTTGGGCTGGTCTGCAGGACGAAGATCCCCGGATTCAGACTGCCGCCGGTGGAGACGACGACACCGCTGTTGAGGTCGATCGTCTGATCGGCGCTTGGAATGTAGAAGATCCCATTGGGATAGGGATTTCCTGCCGTGGTGCAGACGACGGTGGAGCCTGTGCCACACTCGCTGGTGGCCAGCGCCAGGGATGGCATCAAGACCGCCAAACCCAGGCCCAGCGTCATTGATGATGTCGCAAGTAGCCGCGTCCGCCTCGGCGAATTGAAAAAAGACATGAATGACCCCTGGCGAACCCGCGCGCCCAAATTCGCAGCCGCCCCATGGCGCTACAGTCGCAGTACGTTCGTAAGTAGGGTTTGGATGCATGCTCTACAGAATATTTCTCAATTGATGCGTCTAGTCGCGCCGAGCCGACCAGTATTATCAAGCTTAGCAACGGCGTTTCTTATAGCTAAGCTATGCAGCGCCCGACGGGCGCCCTGTCCGCTTGAGCATCCTGTAGGAAGTTCATCGTGCGCAACTCAGGCACTCCGGCACGGCGAAACGCCACTTCGGGCGTCCGCGTCCGAGGCCGCCAGGCGGCCAACACCGATCCCGGCCGCCTTCGACGGGCCCCGATTGCAGCAACGCGGTTCCAGATCGAGCGCCGAAATCCTGACCGTTGAATCGGTCACTTGGGTAGCTTGATCGGCAATCTCTCTCCGCCGATCCCGGGCCCCTAATGCCCCCCACCGCCCGTCATCGCCCCGCCCACGATCCGCGGTTTCGGCGAGATCCAGACCACGGCGGCGGCGACCACGAAGGCCACGGTCGTGTACATGAACATCTGGTCGGTGGCGGTCATCACCGCCTGGCTCTGGGTGAGACCGTCGAGCTGGCTGAGGGCCTGGGCCGGCGAGAGGCCGAAGCCTGTCAGAGTGTGAGTGACGCCGGTGGGGTCGTTGAGGGCGCCGGCGAAGGTTACGTGGTTGCGGGTGGAGGCGTTCTCCCACGCCGTGGTGATGATCGAGGTGCCGAAAGCGGCTGAGAGGGTGCGCATGAAGTTGGAGAGCCCCGCGGCCGAGGCGGTCTCCTCGGGCAGCACGGAGGTCAGCGCCAGCTGGCTGGTAGGGATGAAGAAGAACGGCATCGCCAGGCCCTGGGCCAGGAACGGCAGGGCGATGGCCCAATAGTTGGCGTCGCTGTTGAGGCCGGTGCGGATCAATGAGACTCCGCCCAGCCAAAGCACCCCGAAACTGACCAGAGCGCGGGCATCGAAGCGGCCCATGAGCCTGGGTACGATCGGCGACATCACCACTGCCAGCACGCCGCCGAAGGCGGTGGTGTAGCCGGTCCAGGTGGCCGTGTAGCCCATGTTGGTCTGCAGCCACAGCGGCACCAGCACGATGCTGGAGAAGAACGCCCCAAAGGTCAGGCTGATGGTGATCACCGAGGCGGTGAAGCCCCGGTGTCGGAAGACCCTGAGGTTCACGATCGGGTTCTTGTCGGTCAACTCCCAGATCAGGAAGCAGGCGAAACCCACCGCCGCCACCACCGCCAGGGCGACGATCACCGGCGAGCCGAACCAGTCCAGCTCCTTGCCCTTGTCGAGCATGATCTGCAGCGCGCCGACGAAGGTGATCAGCAGGCCGAGGCCCACCAGGTCGATCGGCTTCTTCTCGGTCGGCGTATCGTGGCGCGACAGCATCCGCCAGGCGAAGAAGCCGCAGACCATCGCCACCGGCACGTTGATGTAGAAGATCCACGGCCAGCCGATGTTGTCGCAAAGCGTGCCGCCCAGGATCGGACCGGCGATCGGGGCGACCACGGTGGTCATCGACCACAGGCCCAGCGCCTGGCCGCGCTGTTTCAGCGGGAAGATGCGCATCATCAGCGTCTGCGACATCGGCATGATCGGCCCGCCACAGAGGCCCTGCATCACCCGGAACAGCACCAGGAACCCCAGCGATGGGGCGAGGCCGCAGAGCGCCGAGCAGATGCCGAAGCCGATCATGCCGACCACGAACACCCGCACCGCCCCGAACCGCTGGGCCAGCCAGCCGGTCAGCGGCACCACGATCGCCTCGGCCACCGAATAGGAGGTGATCACCCAGGTGCCCTGGCTGGGCGAGACCGCCAGGCCACCGGCGATGTTGGGCACCGAGACGTTGGCGATGGTCATGTCGAGCACGACCATGAAATTGCCCACCGCCAGCAGGAAGCCGGCGAGCGCCAGCGCGCTGCCCTGCAACGGGGCCGGATCGGCGCGGTCGGAGGCGTAGGCGGCTGCGGCCATCGGGCTAGCGCGAGGTATCGATGTCGACGTTCATGGAGAGGCCGACCCTGAGCGGATGCTTGGCCAGTTCGGCGGGATCGAGGGCGATGCGCACCGGCAGGCGCTGGACCACCTTGATCCAGTTGCCGGTGGCGTTCTGAGCCGGAATCACCGCGAAGGCCGCGCCGGTGCCGCCGGCGACGCCGGCCACTCGCCCGTGGAACTTCAGGCCGCCGCCGTAGAGGTCGCTGGTCAGGATCACCGGCTGGCCCAGGTGCACATGGCGCAGCTGCACTTCCTTGAAGTTGGCGTTCACATAGGCCGACTGGATCGGCACCACGGTCATCAGCGGCGCCCCGGCGGCGACCTGCTGGCCGACCTCGGTGGTGTTCTTGGCGACGATCCCGTCGATCGGCGCGCGGATGGTGGTGCGGTCGAGGTCGAGCTTGGCTTGATCGACCTTGGCCCGGGCCAGCGCCACCTGCGGGTTGTCGTCGACGCCGGCGCCGGCGACCAGCACATTGGCGGCCAACTGCTGGCCGGCGGCGGCGCTGCGGTTGGCCCCCGCCTGGGCCAGCGCCGCGCGGGCGCCGTCGAGGGCGGCCTTGGCCTGGTCGAACTTGTTCTGGGCGGCGGTCAGCTCGTCGCCGGAGACCGCGCCGGAGGAGACCAGCGCCTGGCGGCGGCCGAGGTCCGTCTGCGCCCGGTCCAAGTCGGACTGGGCGCTCTGCAGCGTGGCCCGGGCGTGGGCGACATCGGCGTCCCGGGCGGCGGTGGTGGCCGCCTGGGCGGTATCGTTGGCGAAATAGCCGCGCACCTGGCGCTGGGCCTGATCCAGCGCCGCCTCGTCCTGGGCCAGCGCAAGCCGGTAGTCGGTGGGATCGAGCTGCACCAGCACCTGGCCCTGGCGGACCAGATCGGTATCGCTGACCGGGGCGGCGACGATCTCACCGCTGACCTGCGGGGTCACGTCGGCGACGTCGGCGGTAACATAGGCGTCGTCGGTGCCGATGTGGTGGCTGGCGACCAGCAGCCACCAGGCGAGCACCACCAGGGCGATGATCAAAAGGCCGACGCCCAGCAGGGTGAACAGCTGCCGGCGGCGCGACGGCGGCTTGGCGATCGGCGGGATATCGGCCACGGCCGGCCGGGCGATGTCGGTGGGGGTGCGAGCGTCCATGGGAAGCGTATCCGGAGGCAAGGTCAGGCGCCGCCGAAGCCGCCGCCAAGGGCGCGGACCAGGGCGATGTCGAGGGTGAAAGCGCGGGCCTGGGCGTCGGCGGCGGCGCGGCGCTCGGCGATGACGGCGTCCTCGGCGGTGAGCACGGAGACGTAAGGCGAAAGGCCGCCCTGATAGCGCAGGCGGGCGACATTGTAGGCGGCTTCGCCCGCGGCGAGGGCCTGGCGCCGCTCGTCCAGCTGCAAGGCGGCGGACTGCACGCTGGCGGCGGAGTCGGCGACATCCTGCAGCGCCTGGGTCAGGGTCTGGTCATAGGCGTCGACCGAGGCGTCGTAGTCGGCCCGGGCGCCACGATAGGCGCCCTGCAGCCGGCCGCCCTCGAAGATCGGCAGGCTGATCGCCGGCCCGATCGAGCCGATCGCCGCCGCCGGATTGGCCAGCGCCGTGAGCGGCAGCGACTGCTGGCCGATGTAGCCGACCAGATTGACGTCCGGATAGAAGGCCGCCTTGGCGGCGTCGATCCGCTTGGCTTCCGCCTGGGCGCGCAGTCGGGCGGCGACGATGTCCGGCCGGCGCCCGATCAGGTCGGCGGCGAGATTGGCCGGCAGGCCGAGGGGCTTGACCCCATTCAGGGTCGGCGCGGTGATCTGCAGACCGCGGTCCGGCCCCTCGCCCAACAGCGCGGCGATCAGGTGGCGAGTGATCAGTATCTGCTCGTCGAGCGCCTCGACGTCGGCCTTGGACGCGGGGTCATTGGCCAGCGCCTGTTTCAGCTCACCTTGAGTGTCGAGGCCGTTCTTCACGCGCTCGGCGACCAGCTGGCTGGTCTGCAGGCGGTTTTCCACCGTCTGCGCGGCGGCGTCGCGCTCCGCGTCCAGCCGGGCAAGGTCCCCGTAGGCCTGGGCGACGGCGGTGGAGAGGGTGAGCCGCGCCTGGGCGGCGTCAGCCTCGGCGGCGGCGGCGTCGGAGACGGCGGCGGCCAGGGCTGCGCGGTTGCGGCCGAACAGGTCGAGATCGTAGCTGGCGTCCAGGGTCACTCGGCCATTGCTCTGGTAGCCCTGCGGCAGCAGTTCCTGGATGAAAGGCGGAAAGCCGCTCTCCCGGCTCTGCTCGGTCTCGGTGACCTGGGCGTTGGCGGCCAGGGACGGCAGGGTGGCGGCCCGGGCCTGTTCTGCCTGAGCCTGGGCCGAGCGCAACCGCGCCTCCGCCTGGGCGAGGGTCGGCGAATTCTTCAGCGCCTCGTCGATCAGGGCCGACAGCTGCGCATCTCCATAGGCGTCCCACCAGCGGTCGGTCGGCCAGTCAGCGGCCGGGGCGGCGAAGCTGCGGTCGACGGCGAACTGCGATGGGGTCGCCAGCTGTGGACGCTTGCCGAGGTCGGGAATGGCGGCGCAGCCGGCGATGACCAGCATCGACCCGGCGGCCAGCAGCGCGCCGGCGCGGCGGCGCGGCCAACTGGGGAGGCGGGACGGAATGTCACTCATGGGCGATGTCGGTTATGCTTGATCTGACCGTACCGTACGGTCTACTTTCCCTTGCTCCCGGTTCAACCGGGCGTCAAGCTACAAACCGTACGGTATGGTCAGAAAATGACAGCAGCGACAGTCCCGAGCGGCGAAAGCGCCCGCAGCGACCGCCGTCGCCGGGCGATCCTCGAGGTGGCCCGGGAGATCTTCCTGAAGGAGGGCTACGCGGCCGCGTCGATGTCGGCGATCGCCGAGCGCCTCGGCGGCTCCAAGGGCACGCTCTACAACTACTTCCGTTCGAAGGAGGAGCTGTTCGGCGCCTTCATGGCCGACGCCTGCCAAAGCCAGGCCGACGCCCTGTTCGATCACCTGCCGGCGGTCGAGGACGATCTGCGCGGCGCGCTGATCGAGCTGGGCAACGCCTACATCCACTTCCTGCTCAGCGACGAGGTGGTGGCGATCCACCGGCTGGTGGTCGCGGAGGCCGGGCGGTTCCCGGAACTCGGCTGGATCTTTTTCGAGACCGGGCCGCACAAGGGCGAACTGCGCCTCGGCGAATACCTGTCCGGGCTGATGCGTCAGGGTCACCTAAGAACCTGCGATCCGATCGGCGCGGCGCGACGGCTGAAGGACCTGTTCCTCTCCGACCTGCACAGCCGCCGCATGTGGGGCGTCGACAGATCGCCGTCATCTCCGGATGCCCGGGCGATCGTCGCCGAGGGCGTGGACATCTTCCTGGCCGCCTATGGCGCCGGCTCGACCGTGTCGGTGACGGGCGGCTGACTCCGGTCGTCGGCGAACAAGGGTCGCTGACGCGTTGCAACCCATTGTGGCCTAGCTTAGTTGTGCTCCAGGGACACTGCTGGAGATTCATAATCATGTTCAGGTTTGCTGGCGCTCGCGCCGCCGCCGCCGTTCTCGCCGTCGCCGCGCTCAGCGCGCCGGCATTCGCTCATGCGGAACCCGACGCAACCATCACCTTGCACGGCTCGTCGGTGGCCTTCATCGTCGGTGGAGGCGGCGGCGACGGCAAGCTGCACTTCCACGGCCATACCTACCGACTGCAGGTCAGCGGCCTTTCGGTCGGGGCCATCGGGGTCAACAGCTTCGACCTGTCGGGCGACGTCTTCCACCTGCACCACGTCGAAGACATCGAAGGCACCTATGCGGCGGTCGACGCTTCGGCGACGGCGGGCAGCGGCGGGGCCGGCATCCTCGACATGACCAACGGCAACGGCGTCGAAATCCGCGCCCAGTCGAGCTCTTCGGGGCTGAAGCTGTCGCTCGGCCCGTCCGGCCTGGTGATCAAGCTCCGCCACTAGCCTTCGATCCCCGGCTGCGCCAGTCGGCGGGCGGGGGCATGCACTGACGGCTGCAACCGGCGGGGCGCAAGCCTCGCCGGTTGTCGTCGTAGGGCCGTAACGGCGCGGCGCCGCCGCGATCGCGCGCCGGGCGGCGGAACCTCGCCGCAGAAGCCCCGTTAGCTCCAGGAGTGCATTGTTGCAGGAGCGCCATCATGGCCATGCCGAGACCGTCCCGCCGCGCCGTCGAGCCGCGCCACTTCACCCATGGGAGCAGCGGCGCGACGGCCGACTCGGCGCCGCACGCCGCGCCTCGGCCGGAAGACCGCCACCCCGACGCACCGCATTCCCAGCCGGCCACGCGGCTAGGGAAGTCCGAGATGCCAGATCAACTGGCGGATAAGGAAGCGGTCAGCGAGGACCGGCAGGAAGCCTTGCTGGACGAAGGCGTCGAGGAGAGCTTTCCGGCCAGCGACCCGGTCAGCGTTCACCACATCACCTGAACCGTCCGGTGCTAGCCGGGGTAGATCTTCAGGGCGGTCAGCACCGAGGCGACCAGAAGCAGATAGGCGCCGATGCAGCCGCCAAGAAACAGGCGATCGGCGAGATGTCCGGCGCGACGCGCCACGGCTGGTCTTCGAGGTTGCATCTGCGGCTCTCCCTGGCCCGACTCTCCTGCGCGCCCCAGCATCGTCCCGGAGCGCATCCTGGATACGCCCAAAGGCCGTCGCCGGTTCCCTTGGAGCCTAGGCGCCCGCTCCAACGGCGCCATTTCGCAATCAAGGCGACTTTTTGACCTTCCAGCGCCAGGCGGCGGACATCGCGCCTCGAACTGGCCGGCCGGAGGTGCTTTAACCAGTCTGGATCGGGGGGGACACATGGCCGACGACGACAGCCTGGACGCATTCCAGCGTTTCGAGTTCACCGATCCCGACGGGCGCTGGACCCGGCCGGTCTATCGGCGCGGAACCGGGCCGGCGGTGATCGTCATCCATGAAATTCCCGGCCTGCACCCGCTGGTGCTGCGCTTCGCCTCGCGGGTCGCCGCCGCCGGCATGACCGTGTTCTGCCCCAGCCTGTTCGGCGAACCCGGACGCGAAGTGACGATGGGTTACGCCCTGGGCTCGATGGCCAAGGCGATCTGCATCAGCCGCGAGTTCAACGTCTGGGCCACCGACCGCTCGAGCCCGATCGTCGACTGGCTGCGGGCCCTGGCCCGGCAGGCGCACGCGGAATGCGGCGGGGCCGGCGTCGGCGCGGTGGGCATGTGCTTCACCGGCGGCTTCGCGCTGGCGATGATGACCGAGCCGTCGGTGGTGGCCCCGGCGCTGTCGCAACCCTCTCTGCCGCTGCCCCTGGGCGCGGCGCGCCGGGCCTCGCTGGGTGTCTCGGCCGCCGAGATCGCCTGCGCCAAGCAGCGCTTCGCCAACGAGGACCTGTCGATGATCGGCCTGCGGTTCTTTGGCGATCCCACCGTGCCCGACGCGCGCTTCGATACCTACAAGCGCGAGTTTGGCGAGCGCTTCGAGGCCATCGAGATCGCGGCCAAGGACGCCAAGCCCGACCCCCGGATGGCGGCCCACTCGGTGCTGACCATGCACCTCAACGACGACGACCCCGACGGCCCGACCAAGAAGGCCGAGCAGCGGGTGATCGCCTTCTTCAAGCAGCGCACCGGCGCCTGAGCCCACTCAAGCGGCCTTGAGGTCGTCACAAGGCCGGGGCAAAAGGCGCCCCATGATCCTGGGCCGGCGCCTCCTCCGACTTGCCGCGGCGATGTTCGCCTGCGTTGCTGTCGCCAGTTGCGCGACCACGGAGCGGGTCGAGGCGGCGGGCGACGTCCACGCCCTGCTGATCGCCATCCGCGACGACGACCACGCCGCCTTCGACGCGCGGGTCGACCGCGGGGCGCTGGAACGCGAGCTGCGCGGCCGTATCGAGGCTGCGGCGGACCAATCCAGCCAGTCGGGCGCGGTGCAAGGCCTGGGCCGGCTGCTGGCGGCGCCGCTGGCGCGGCTGGCGGGCGAGACGCTGCTGCGGCCGAAGGTGTTCCTGGCGGTGGCGGAATACTATGGCTACAGCCCCGACACGCCGATCCCCTCGCAGCTGGTCATCGCCGCCGCCCTTAAGGCGCTCCCCGACGGCCGCGTCTGCGCCCCCCGTAAGCATGACGGCCCCTGCGTTCTGACC
>Ga0302196_10001976_pt1 | contig 19473 bp, 20 predicted proteins | sample II_Bog_N1_3_FD_198794 | JGI IMG/M metagenome (GOLD analysis project Ga0302196, IMG submission 198794) | Peat permafrost microbial communities from Stordalen Mire near Abisko, Sweden - II_Bog_N1_3 | ecosystem: Environmental > Terrestrial > Soil > Wetlands > Peat | place: Sweden: Abisko...
AAGACCGTCGACTTCGACGCCGACGGCATCCTGATTGTCGGCGGCGACCACCCGGTCAACACGCACTATTCATGGTGCGCGCCCGGCGACAATGAAAGATGTTCCTGCCCGATGGCCGGGTCAGGACCCATGATATCGGTTACTTCGACGACGACGGATATCTCTACATTCTCGGGCGGGCGGACGACATCATCACGCTGAGCAGCGGCCGCAACGTGCTGGTGCGACCGCTCGAGGAACGGCTGCGGGAACATCCGGACGTGCACGAATGCGTTCTGTACGGGACCGGCAGGCCCTTCCTCACGGCGATCGTGTCGCCGGCGACGCCGGCCGTGAACGAGACCGGACTGAAACGCCATCTCGACGAGATGAACCGCACGGCGTTGCCGGAACAGCAAATCCGGGGCCTCGTCGTCGCGACCGAACCGTTCTCGATCGAGAACGAGTTGCTGACCTCGCAGTTCAAGCCGAAGCGCCGGGAAATTCACCGCCGTTACGCCCAGCAGATCGATAGCCGATACCAGCGCGATCACGCCGGCTGAGCGCGCGCTTCGCGCGGGGTCGATCAAGCCGGCTCGGTGCGGCGATTGCGCTCCGGCAGGCCGAGGATCGTGTCCCGGACCGCCTGCAGAACGGCGGCGCGCTCGGCGGGGTGCTGCTGCAGCCAGGGGTGCACGAAATGGTCGCTGCCATCGAGCCATATCACCCGCCGGGTCCGGGCCAGGGCGGCACTCTCGAGATAGAGGTCGATGACGGCGGCGGGGATGACCTGGTCCTGCCGCGCGGCCACCACCAGCAGGTCACCGGTAAACCGGCGCAACGCCTGAAACGCGGGGGACGCGCGCAGCGCCTCCGGGGCCAGCACGCGATTGTTGAATTTCACGAAGCTCGCGTCGAATTTCTCGTCGACAACCTGTTCGGGATAGGCGGCGGGGCAAAACAGAACAAGGCTGCTCGGCCGGATCGCCGGCGACACCAACGCGGCGAGATGCGCTCCCATGCTGGTGCCGATGATCGCGCGGGGCTCGGTTTCCGCGAGCAGTTTCGCCGCGGCTAGGCTTTCAGCCGCCCGGATCCGAAGGCTCGAAGAGGCAAACTCGCCGCTGCTTTCGCCGTTGCCCGAGAAATCGAAGCAGATCGAGGAAACGCCGTGTTCGGCCAAATGGTCGAGCAAATAGCGGATCCGGCCGCGATTGGCCGTGACGCCGAGTCCATGAAACGACACCACGCCCGGGGCCTTGCCGGAACGCGACACGATCCGGGTCGCGGCCAGCCGTTCGCCACCCGCGGTGAAGCAGAGATCCTCGCTCGTCACTTCGTCAGCCTCATCGCCGGGACCTGCATCTGGACGAATGTCCTGCGGATTGGGGAAAAGATCGAGCCCCGCGCTGGTGACAGCCTGTACAATCGAGGATTAGTATCCTCCAGATTATCAACGCAGCCGGGAATTGCAATTTGCGTATGGAGGCCGGGTCTTGGAACAGCGCGCCAATCTCCTCAAGAACCGCGACAAGGCGAGTATCGACATCATCGAGGCCAACATCAGGAGCGGCCCGCTCGCCGAGGCGATTGCGCGATCGCCTGAGATCGAGCGGCGCAGGGTTTCCGGCCCGGAGGAGTTCGAACGGGAATACCGCAACCCGTCGAAGCCGGTCATTCTGGAGGGGCAACTGGAGCACTGGCCCGCGTTGAAGAACTGGAGCTTCGAATATCTGGCGTCGAAATGCGGCGCGACGCCCGTGGTCGTCGACAGCTACAACAGCAGCCGGGCCCGCCAACTGCCCTTCGGCGAGTTCGTCCGCATGCTCGAGTCCAACGCCGGCGCCGGCCAGCCGCCGCTCTACCTGCAGGAATGGCTATACCAGACCAACTGCCCGTTCCTGTCCGAGGACATGCCGGAGCTTGCGATCGCGCAATACGACTTCCGCCGGATTCTCTACGGCGAGAAGATCTCCACCAATCACCAGCTCTGGATCGGGCAACGCGGCGCGACGACGCGGTTGCACCAAGACTCCTACATGATCGACGTGCTCCATGCCCAGATCGTCGGCTGCAGGCACTGGATCGTGATGAGCGCGCAGACCGCGGTCGGCGCCGAAAGCAGCGGCGGCTTCGATTTCGCCGGCATGGTCGAGAACCCGGACAACCGCATCATGCAAGCCGAGCTGCAGCCCGGCGACGTCATCTATTTGCCGGCGGAGTGGTGGCACCGGATCCAACTGAAGTCCGATTCCATCGGCAGGGACGAAAATGCCTCGACCAGGCCAACGTTCAGCAGCACACCCGCATGCGACTGGCCGAACTGATGGCGCTGGCCCTCAATCATGATCACGTGAAGCAGACCCATCCCGAACTCTACAACGTGGTTGTGTTGCGGACGCGGGCGTGGGCGAAACTGCTCGACATCGACCTGAACAAGCTGCGGCAATAGCCCGCCTGCGGAGTAACGAACTTGCGAGCAGTCATCCTCGTCGACCAGGAGATGTACGACGCCAACGATCCTGATTTCTCGAACCACGTGCCGCAGAAGTATTACGACGCCGAATTTCATGTCAGCGTCGCGCTGAAGAAGATGGGGTACCGGGTCGTTGCGATTCCCGCGACGCCGGACCTGACGCGGCTGTTGCGGGCGATCAAGGCCGCGAAACCGCATTTCGTCTTCAATCTGGTCGAGCACATCGGCGGCAACCGGTCGAGCGACTTCATGATCCCGGGGCTGCTGGAGATCGAGGGAATACCTTGCACCGGGGCGCCGGCCGCCTCCCTGATGATCTGCCGGGACAAACATCTGTCGAAACTCGTCGTCGCCAAGGCGGCCGTTCCCGTGCCCCGCAGCTTCGTGCCGAAGAGCCGCGCCGCCGTGCGCCTGGCCGAGCCCCGCTTCCCGATCGTCGTCAAACCCTCGGATCAGGACGGCTCGGAAGGAATCCATGAAGATACCTACGTGACCGACATGAAGGGACTGTTGCGCCAGGTCGAGCGCGCCAGCGGCAAATTCGCCGATCCGGTCATCTGCGAGGAATACATCGACGGACGCGAGCTGATCGTGACCCTGTTCGGCATTGAAAAAGTCACCGTCGGGTCGGTCCGGGAACTGGTGTTCCCGCCCCGCGCGCGGGTGAAATTCGCCACCGAGCGCGTCAAGTTCGACGCACAATACAAAAGGCGCCACGGCATCTATTATCGCACGCCGACGCAGTTGCTGGCTTCGATGAAGGGGGAAGTCGAGCGGATCGCGCGGCTGGCCTATGACGCGCTGGGTATCGAATCCTACGCCAAGCTGGAATTCAGGGTGCGCAACCGGGAGGTCGTCTTTATCGAAGCCAATCCCAACTCCAACATCTCAAGGCGGGCGACCACCACCGATTTCGGGGTGATCGGATACGAACGATTCATCAGGAAAGTGATCGCGATGGCGTTCGAGCGGCACGCCCGTCGCCAGCCACGGCCGTAACCGCCGCCCGTCGGGCATCGCCCCGGAAGATCAGGCGATCGCGGAAATATCGTCCGCCTCGAGCACGGCGCCATAGCCGTTCTCGAAACCCGGAATGTGCAGCTGCTCCCGCACGGCGGGATCGGCGCAGCGGGCGAAAATCGTGCGCCAGATATGCCCCAGCCAGATCGAGTGCGCGCGCACGATCTTGAGATCCTCGATTCCGAACGGCGCACCCTCGATCCGGACGACACGGACGTCGTAGAAGCCGCGGAACTCGTGACCAGAAATCCGCAAGGGGACGTCGATAATTTCAGGACCGGGCGAGCGGATCGAATACCGCACCGAGGCCCGGACGTGACCGCCGTGGAACTGGTCGACCCACTCCGCCATATCCGGCATCGTCGGCGGATAAAAATAGTGCCGATTGCCGGGAACCGCATCGCGGGGAAGATTACCGGGCATGAAGTGCTAGCGGTTGAATTGCATTCTCGCCTGAACGGCGCGGAAAACGTCGCCGGAGAGACGCGGACCGAACTGGCGCGCGAGATAGGATGATCCCACGATGCAACAGAAGAAGTCCTTCGGCGTCAGCGCCGCCACGATACCGGGCAGGACCTCCGGATCGCCGACCAGCAGCTGCCCCGGCCAGCGCAAGGAACTCGACATGCCGTATTCGGCATTGGTGCGCTGAACCGCCGAACCGACGACGTCCTCGATGAGCCGTTCGAGCGTCGTCGTCGCGCCCTGCCCGCCCGGCTTGCCGCCTGCTCCGCGGCTCCGCAATTCCAGGCATGTTGCCTCGATCGCCGCCTCGGCCGCTCCGGTGAAGAACAGGAGGGGGTCGTCGGTTTCCCGGCAATTCCATTTCGACCGCATCAGCTGGAACGAGGCTTCGATCGCCCGGTCCGTCTTCTGCTCGGGAGCGGCACGAACGCAGTGTTCCTGTTTCTGGAATGTGATGCCGTTGACCCGGCGGTAGCGCAGCCATTTGCCGCCATTCACCGTCGGCGCCAGCTCGCCGACCTGCCGGCCAAGCTCGAACGGATGCGGCGACGGTTCGAAGGCGGCCGAATGGGTCGAGCTGTAAAGTGCGCCCAGGCCGTGGAGGAATTGCCGCAAACGGCACGCCGTGAGTTCGACGGCGTTGAATTCCTCGAACCGGATCGATCTGCCCGACAGGAACAGCGCACGCAGGGCGGCGATCGCCAGCCGATCGGCGGACCGCCACGCCAAGACCGGATTTTTCCGCAGCTCCTCGATGAGCCCCGGCCGCTTGCGGGTGGTGACGAGATTGGTGCCGCGCTCCATCACCGCGTAGAGCCGGTCATCGACATAGAAGCAGACGGCTTCCACATGCCGGACTGAATCCTCGATCGCATCCAGCAGCGCGGCCAGCGAACCCGCACGTTCGGCTTCGAACAGCGCATCGTCGAACTCCCGCCGCAGCAGCGCCTCCTCCCGCCGCGCATGCTCGGCCGCCGCGGCTGCCTGCCGCAGCGTCTCCGGTTCGAGCGCGAGGTAGCCGATGGGGATAATCTGCTCGAGCCCGTAATCGAGCGGATCCTCGGAGGCGCGGCGGATATGGAGACGGCCGAGCGCGTTGAAGTAAAGCCGCAGATCTTCGTTATCCGGCCTGCCAGCCGGCTCTCTGGTCAACCGGACCGAAGCCGGCAGCTGGTCAAACACCTCTCTGTCGAAGGCGGCCAGCGAGACCACGCGATTCTCGATCGGAACCCGATCGCCGAATGTCAGCAGCATCCTGACCGCATCCCTGGCCGGAACCGCAAAAAGCGAGGCGGATGAAACGATCTTCCCCAACAATTCCATCTTGAAAAGCCGCCAAAGAGACAGACCCGGCAATCATTAAAGTGGCATTTGATATCCAACACAAGCACAAGGCGAGATTATTTTTTCACCATTCCGCGGGAAAAGGCGGCGGAGCCCGATCGGCCGGTCGGCGGTCCGCGCAACGTCGGGCGACCTATCCGATCGAGCGGCGCGGCGCGCGGTGGCGAAATGAAAGAAATACGTGGCTATTCGGGCTCAAAAGGCGCAATGGGGAGCGCCGCGGGCTGTTTGGCGCCCATTTGCGAACGCGCGGCTCCAAAGGAACCTTCATGCAAATTCTTTCCGCGCGTCACGTCAAACCCGAAGAATCCGCGCGTCTCGGCGTGGTGTCGGGCTGGTACTCCACCAAGGTGAGCGGCACCTTCGTCACCGGCCCTCACACGACGCAGGAAGATTGCCTTACGAAGATCCTCGAACTCAATCCGCCGCCGGCCAAGAAGAAGTTCGTTGCTTCCTGACCTCCGTTCAATCGAGGAGATCAAGACGATGACGCTCACCCAGGGCAGTTTTCAGGAATACGACTTCAACCGGATGGTCGTGGTGTTCACCATGAAGAACGGCCCGGCCAGCGTCGCCTGCGCGATCTCGACCGACGCGATGGATCAGCTCGAAGGATCGTCGCGGACGTCGCCGGCGCAGCGCGAACAGCAGTTCCTGAGACTGCGCGACCGCATCGAGGAACGCGCGGCGCGCAAATTCAGCGACGTCGAACTGGAGGGCCATCCTCCCGGCGTGATCCTGCGCGCGATCGATTTCCGCCCGCCGCTGAAATGACCGTTCAGCCGACAATCCAGGCCGCGGGTCTCAGCCCTCGGTTTCGAGCCCGGTCGGCATCGGCACGTTTTCGGGCGCGAGCTTGAGGCCGGCGGCGAGCGCCACGGTTTCGATCAATGCCGCGAAATCCTTCTCCAGATAGGCGGCCGGATCCTGCTGCAGCGTCGCTGCGCCGAAGTGGCCCTGCAGCGCCTCGCGGGTCGCCGCCGTTACCGGCATGGCGACATCGAGGTCGCGCGCGGCCTTCAATCCGAGATCGAGATCCTTGCGCAGCAGCGCCGGCGTGAACGTCGTGGTGAGATCGAGATTGACCAGCGCGTTGCTCTTGTACCTGGTGAAGGTCGAGCCGAGCACGCTGGCGTTCATGAAATTCAGGAAGGCGTGGCGCGGCACGCCGGCCTTCTGCGCCAGGATGGTGATCTCGGCGAGGTTCTGGATCACGACACCGAGGAAGACGTTGTGCGCGATCTTGCAGATCCGCGACAACTCGCCCTCTCCGACATAGGAGACGCCGGAGGCGGCGATGGTCGCGAGATAAGGCTGAACCTGGTCGAACGCCGCCTTCGGGCCCGACACGACCGTGGAGAGTTTTCCGGCCTTGACGCATTTGCCGTTGCCGCTGACCGGGGAACTGACGAATTCGCAGCCCAGTTGCTTCAGCCGCGCGCGGATCGCCTCGGACTGTTCGACCCCGATCGAGGAGCAGTCGACCAGTATCTTCGGGCGCGGCCCGGAGGCATTGGCGACGAGGCCGTTGTCCCCGAAATAGACCTGCTCAAGGTCCTTGCCCGTCGAGACCATCGTGAACACGATGTCTTCGCCGGAAAGCTGGTTCGGGTGATCGACGATGCGGCCACCCTTCTTGGCCAGCGGCTCCGCCTTGGCCCGGGTCCGATTCCAGATCGCCACCGAATGGCCGGCCTTCAACAGCCGCTCGGCCATCGGGTAGCCCATCCGTCCCATGCCGATCCAGCCGAGGGAATGTTTTGTCATGTCAGTCTCCTGATGGTTCAATGCGGCCGGCAGTGCGAGGCCTAATTCCCGTCATTGCGAGGAGCGAAGCGACGAAGCAATCCATCTTACTTCCTCAGCGTATGGATTGCTTCGCTTCGCTCGCAATGACGGCTCTGAATCCGCTATCGCCTCAGTAGCGATTGGCGATCGGCAATTCTTCCGCCGGGAACAGCGTGATCACCTGGCATCCCTTGTCGGTGACGACGACTTCCTCTTCGATCCGCGCCGCCGAAAAGCCGTCCTTCGCCGGACAGTAGGTCTCCAGCGCGAACACCATGCCGGTCTTGATCTCCATCGGATTGTCCAGCGATACCAGCCGCGAGATGATCGGGCGCTCGTGCAGCGCCAGCCCGAGGCCATGGCCGAACTGCAGCCCGAACGCCGCCATCTCGCTGGGGAAGCCGAACTCCTCGGCCTTCGGCCAGACCTTTGCGACGGTGTCGGTGGAGACGCCGGGTTTTATCAATGCGATCGCGTCGTCGAGCCACTGCCGGCACTGCTTGTAGGCGTCGTGCTGCACCGGCGTGGCGCGCCCGATGTTGAAGGTGCGGTAGTAGCAGGTGCGATAGCCCTGATAGGACTGCAGGATATCGAAGAAGGCCTGGTCGCCCGGCCTCAGGATTCGGTCGGTGAAATTGTGCGGATGCGGATTGCAGCGCTCGCCGGAGATCGCGTTGATCGCCTCGACGTCGTCGGAACCCATCTCGTAGAGCATCTTGTTGGCGAGCGCGACGATGTCGTTCTCGCGCACGCCGGGCTTCAACGCCTCGTAGATCGAATGGTAGACGCCGTCGACCATGGCCGCGGCCTGGTTGAGCAGCATGATCTCGTCGATGTTCTTGATCTCGCGCGCGTCCAGCATCACCTGCTGGCCGTCGACCACTTTCATGCCCGCCTTTTGCAGTTCGAAGAACATCGCGGTCTCCGCGATGTCGACCCCGACCGGCATATCGGCGACCCCGGCGGCGCGCAGCAGGCTCATGACCTCCTCGGCATGCGCCTTCATCAGCCCGACCGAAGGCGGCACGGTGCCGCGCATGCCGAGCATCCCGGCGCGGCAATTATCCGGCACCAGCCAGTCGCAATTGATGCGGTGATGCACCGCGGCCGAGCCGAAATCCCACACGATCGGCTGGCCGTCACCGGCCAGGAGCGCAAACCGGCACAGCTTGTCGCGCTCCCACTCGCCGATCTTGGTGCCGGAGACGTAGCGGATGTTGTTGACGTCGAACAACAGCAGCGCACCGCATTGCGAGTTCTTCAGCGCGGTGCGGGCGCGGGCCAGCCGGTAATCGCGCAGCCGGTCGAAATTGATCCGGCGCTCGAAATCGACCGACATGTGGCCGTGCGAGGGGATCGCCCGGTCCCAGCGCCAATGCGGATCGAGATGCTCGGGGCGGATCAGATGCGGCGTGAGCGCGTTCGATACATTCATGGGGGATGACCGGTCGAGAGTTGTTGCAATCGATTGCAATAGGGCTTTTAAGGGTAGTGCCACAGCGTGTCAAGGACGCGGCGGCAAGCTTGCTATGCCCGGTTCCGGGCAAAGGCCTGCGACGATGGACCCGCCAATGGTGCAGAAGAACAGAGCCGCGACGGGAAGAAGCGCGGCTTCGTCGCGCCCGACGATCAAGGACGTCGCGGAAAAATGCGGCGTGCATCCTTCCACCGTGTCGCGCGCGCTCAGCGGCGCGATGAGCCATCTGGTCGCCCCCGATGTGGCAAAAAAGATTCGCGCAGCGGCGGCGGCGCTGGGCTACCTGCCCAATGTGACGGCCGCCGGCCTGCGCACCGGGCGCTCCGGCCTGATCGGCGTACTCGCGCCCGACATCGCCGACCCCGGCTTCCCGCCGATCCTGAGCGGCATCACGGAAACGCTGGCTGCTGCGGGCTACGCCACCATCGTGGTCGACGTCGGCCCCGATCCCGCGCGGCAGCAGGAACTGGTGGACCGGCTGATCGCGCGCGGCGTCGACGGCCTAGTGCTCGCCACCGTGCTCCTCAGAGATCCCGTGGTCGGCCATTGCCTCGCCGCGTCGGTCCCGGTGGTTCTGGTCAACCGCCGCGACGCCGGAGGACGCCTGCCGGCGGTGGTGACCGACGACGAAGCCGGCATGCGGCTCGCCGTCGACCATCTCGTGGCGCTGGGCCATCGCCGCATCGGCCATATCGCGGGGCCCGAGACCGTCTCCACCGGCGCGCTCCGCCGCGCCGGCTTCACGGCCGCCGCCGGCCGCGCCGGCCTGTCGGCGCAGGACACCATGATCGAGACCGCGCTCGCCTATACGCGAGAACAAGGACGGCTCGCCGCATTGGCCCTGCTCGACCGCAAGGTCACGCCGACTGCGATTGTCGCCGCCAACGATCTGCTGGCGCTCGGCATCTACGACGCACTCGCCGAGCGCGGGCTGCATTGTCCCGCCGACGTCTCGGTGGTCGGCCATAACGACATGCCTTACGTGGATATGCTGTCGCCGCCACTCACCACCGTGCGCATCGCCCAGCGCGACATGGGCAACGAGGCCGCCCGCCTGCTACTCGACGAGATCGCCGCGCCCGCCGCCCGCCGCGCCCGTGTGGTGCTGGAGCCGGAGCTGATCGTGCGGGGGTCGACGGGGAAACCGTGAACGCCGCCGGCCTCACGCCGCATTCTTGCGCTTCAATCCGTCTTCGTAGGAGATTTCGGCGTAGTCCGACAGCGACGCATATTGCAGGCCGACATCGGCCAGCGCATCGAGCTTGGCTGAAGTATCGAACTTCTTGAGCTTGCCCTTGTCGACATAGAACGTGTCGATCAATTCATTGTAGACCGTGGTTTCATCGAGGAAGATGGCGAAGATGCTGACGTCGCCAAACCGGATATGGAACCGGTTGCCGCGCGGCAGATCGGCGATGTAGATGAAATATTTGCCGTCGCCATTCAACGCGGCCCCGAAGGTCTCGACCAGCTTGGGCAGGGTTTCGTATTGCTTGATCGAGCCGGCCAGGAAGCCGATCGCCGGTTTGCCGGCCTCCGATACCGAGAATACCTCCTTCAGCAGGGTTTCGGGATCGTCGTAGGAAATCTCGCCGCGATAACCGTAGCGGCCGGCAACATGGGTGTCGGCATTGAGGATCGGCTTCAGAAGCCGGCCTTCGGTATCGAGCCTGGCGAACGGCGTTTCGGCGATGGCTGTCATGATCTGTTCCTTGATGGTGTGGGTTGTCGCCTCCTGTTCGCAACAAGCTCGGGCGCGCCCGATTGCGGGAAAGCGGATACAATTTCGGGATAGTGCAAGACCCGTGCTACCCGGAATTGTCGTGTCCGGGACAATCCACCGCCTGTTGCGACCGCATTCCGCCGCGGCGCGGCGCATCAAACCGCTCCGGCTCCCCGACGCGGGCGGGGCCTGTCGCATTCCGGACAACGACCACCGAACACAGGCTAAGCCGCAGCCCGGCCCGGGATGGGGCAACCACGGGCTGCCGAAGTCGCAACAATTTGAATTATCTGCGAAGCAACTAGAGCGCGTTATTTTCACGCGTGACAGGTACTACGTCATCATCACCTTCTGATCTTCCCGCCTCAACCGCGAAAATGACTGACGAGACGCCAACCATGACGATGTTCTCTTCGTTCTCCTCTCTGATCAATGAAATTCAGGACACGACGGCATCCGGACTCACGAAAAGGCAACTGAGGGCCCTCACGCGCATCACCGATCTGTTCATTGCCGGATCGGGGCGTCATTCGAAGCAGCAGCTCGCGCTGTTCAACGAGGTATTCAAAACCCTTATCGGCGTGATCGAACTGGAAACCCGGATCAAGCTCTCCCGCCATCTCGCAACCGCCCCGAATACGCCGGCGGCGCTGGTTCGGGCGCTCGCCTTCGATGGCGCGATCGCCGTGGCCGCCCCGGTTCTCAGCCAGTCGACGGCACTCAGCGATAGCGATCTCGTTGCCAATGCCAGCACCCAGGGCCAGGGCCATCTTCACGCCATCGCCCGTCGCCGAACGATCAGCGAAGTCATCACCGAGATCCTGATCGCGCGCGGCGAGCCCGAGGTCGTCCATACCGTTGCGAACAACGCCGGTGCCCGTCTTTCGGACGGCAGCTTTCGCCAACTGGTCGCGCGAGCCGGCGATGATGCCCAACTCGCGCTCCATGTCGGAATGCGGCACGACATTCCCCGGCATCACTTCCTGAAACTTCTCGATACGGCATCGGCTTCCGTTTGCGCCAGGATCGTGGCGGCAAACCCGCAATTTACCGGCGCCGTGCAGGAGGCGGTGACGGAGGTTGTCGACGACATCAATCTGGAGATTCGCAACAAGACGCCGGGTCACGCCAAAGCGAGGTCGAGGGTAAAGCGGCTCCAGATCTGGCATGAGCTCGGAGAAACCAGCGTGCATTCGGCCGCGCGTTCGCAGAACTTCGAACAGGCGGCAATGGCTCTGTCGGTTCTCGCCGGCTGTCCCATCGAGATAGCTGAACGTGCGATCCTCAACGACAACCCCGGCGTGGTGCAGGTAATCGCAAAAGCCGCCGGCTGCTCCTGGGCGACGGTCAAGGCCCTGTTGCTGATGACGGCGGCAGACCGCAGGATGTCGCAGACGGATCTCGATCGATCGCGCAAGGACTTCGAACGGCTCGAGCTACAAACGGCGAAACGCGTGCTCGAATTCCACGAGGCGCGCCGCAACATGCGCGCCGTCGCGAGCCCGGCCACCGTTCCCGGGGCAACCGCGCGCCCTGAAGCCATGGCGGGATAGATATGCCGACACCGCGCGCGGCGCTGGAGCCTATCCCCTGATCACGCGGGGTCGGCGCCGGCGCCATGCATGCCTGCCAGACCAGCGGCGGCCAAAATTAACCTCGCGACCTCCAACCGGGTGCTTTAAAAGCCCTCACGATGCCGCATCAGGCGCGCGTGAATTTCCGGGTCGCAGAATAAAATGCCGCAACATTCGAACCTGGAGATCGCCTCGCGTATCGATGCCTGGTGGGCGAGCGCGAAGCACGACGTGCCGGTCGATCCGTTCGGCCGGATGGCCAGAGCCGGCTTGTTCCAGATCGGCCTCCCCGGCGCGGACGCCATGCTCGACAGCTATTCCGCCATCGCCGCGACCGAGCAGGCGATCGCGGCCAGGACCGGACTATTGGGGCTGGCGAGTGCCTTCGCCGCCCGGCAGGTGACGGCCCGGTTCTTCATTGCGGGCTTTGCGGATGCGGCCCAGCGTGCGGCCTGGTTGCCGCGGATCGCGGCCGGCGAGGTCTGCGTGGCGATTGCGATCTCCGAGCCCGGCGCGGGCGCCCATCCCAAGCATCTGCAGACGGCGGCCGAGCCCAACGGCAGCGGCACCATCATTCGCGGCCGCAAAGCCTGGGTCACCAATGGCCCGGTCGCGGATCTGTTTCTGGTCTTGTCGGTGATCGCGGTCGAGGATGGCCGCAAGCGGTACGGCCTGTTCCTGGTGCCGAAGGCGACCTCCGGGCTTTCGACGAAACCGATGCCGGCGCTGGACACGCTCGCGCCGGCGACGCATTGCGAGCTGGAACTCGACGGCTGCGAGGTGCCGGCGACGGCACGTCTGGGCGACGTGCCCGACGCCTATCCGGCGATGGCGCTGCCGTTTCGCGACGTCGAGGACACCGTCGGCACCGCCAATGTCGCGGGGCTGTTGGACTGGCTGCTGGAAAAGACCGCCGCTCACATCGAGCGATCGGACGACAATGCCTTGCGGCTCGGCCGCCTTTCGGGCCTGGTGTCGCTGGTGCAGGCGGCAAGCCGGCTCGCGGTGGCCGCCCTCGACGACGACGGGCCGGAAGTACCAGCGCGGGTGATCGGCGTGCGGCTACTGGCGCGCGACATCGTCGGCGAAATCCGCGACCTGCTGGGGCCGCACGCGGCGACCGACGAAGCGATCCTGCGCGCACTCGCCGCGTTCGATCTGCTGGCCTCGGTCGCGCGCGAGCCCCGCAAGATACGGCAGGCCCGGCTCGGCAATTCCCTATGGAGCGCGAAACAGTGACGAACAACATTCTGGCGGCGGATTCGATTCAGGCCGTCACGGCAGGACTGGCGGCGGCGGGCTATATCGCCAGCAAGCAGATCGCGACCGCGGTCTATCTGGCGGAGCGGATCGAAAAGCCCATTCTGGTGGAGGGCCCCGCCGGTGTCGGCAAGACCGAACTGGCAAAGGCGCTGGCGGCCTGGCGCGGGCTGAAGATGATCCGGATGCAGTGCTACGAAGGCCTCGACGAGGCCAAGGCGCTGTACGAATGGAAATACGCCAAGCAGCTGCTCTACACCCAGATCCTGAAGGACAAGCTCGGCGAAGTGCTGGGCCACGCCGATACGCTGGCCGCGGCGCTCGACAAGCTGCACGATTTCGGCGACGTGTTCTTCTCCAAGGAATTCGTCGAGCCGCGCCCGCTGCTGCAGGCGCTGGAACAGCCCAATGGCTGCGTGCTGCTGGTCGACGAGATCGACAAGTCGGACGCCGAATTCGAATCCCTGCTGCTGGAAATCCTCAGCGACTACCAGGTCAGCATTCCCGAGCTCGGCACCGTCGCGGCAATTGTAAAACCCACGGTGATCCTGACCTCCAACGGCGAGCGCGACCTCTCCGACGCGCTCAAGCGCCGCTGCCTGCATCTGCATATCGGCTTCCCGGAGCAGAAGCTCGAGGAGCGCATCGTCGAAAGCCGGGTCCCCGGCATCTCGGACGCCCTGCGCCGGCAGATCGTCGGCTTCATCAACCAGGTCCGCACGCTCGACCTGAAGAAGCTGCCCTCGGTCAGCGAGACCATCGACTGGGCGCGCGTGCTGGTGCTGCTGCAGTCGTCGGAGCTCGATCATGAGACCGTCAAGGACACGCTCAACGTGCTCCTGAAATACGAGGCCGACATCGAGACCACGTTGCCGCAGGTGACGAGCTTCGTCGCCAGGGCAGGCCGGCAAGGCTTGTTCGGCTGATGCGCGAGGAGCTGCATCGCTTCTTCCGGGCGGCGCGCGGCGCCGGCGTGCGGGTCAGCCCCGCCGAAAGCATCGATGCCATGAAGGCGGTCGCGGACGTCGGATTTGCCGACCGCGGCATCCTGCGCGACACGCTGCTGCTGACGCTCGCCAAGAGCGAAGACGAGAAGCAGGCGCTCGGCGAATGCTTTGATCTGTTCTTCAGCCAGCCCGAGGTGAAGGAAGAAACCGCGCCCGAGGACGCGGCGGAAAACAGGGCCGCGGATTCGACCGCCGGCGAGGCGCCACAGGGCGAGGACGCCGGCGCGCCGGCGCAACAGCTTGGCGAACTCGCCCGGATGCTGATGTCGCGCGACCGCAACGCAATCGCTGCCGGCGTGGCCAATGCGGCCAGCGCCGCCTCGCTTTCCGACATCCGCTATTTCACCCAGCGCGGGATCTTCTCGTCCCGGATTCTCGAAGCCCTCGGCATCGAACGGCTGCGCGACGACCTCGACAGCCTGACGGCGACCAACCCGGCCGAGGCCGAACGGCTCGCGGCGGCGCTGGACGGCTTGCGGGAAACCGTGCGCGACGTGGTCTCGCAGGCGCTGTTGCTGTACGGGCGCGAGGAGAGCGAGAACCTGCGCAACGAAATCCTGCGCAACGCGCCGCTCGCCCGGCTCGAGCGCCGCCAGGTGCAGGAGATGAAGGCCCTGATCCGCGCCATCGCGCGGCGGCTGCGCGAGCGTTACTCGCGGCCGCGCAAGCACCAGCGCCGCGGCCATCTCGACATCCGCCGCACGCTCCGCCGCAACGCGGCCTGGGGCGGGGTACCGTTCCTCACCACCTGGAAACGCCGCCACCGCGACCGGCCCCAGATCGTGGCGCTGTGCGATGTCTCGGGATCGGTGGCGCAGGTATCCGACTTCTTCCTGCTGTTGATCCACAGCCTGCACGAGGTGGTGGATGACGTCCGCTCGTTCGCCTTCTCCGGCCACCTGATCGAGGTCAGCGACATCCTCGACACCAAATCGCCGGAAGAGGCGATGAGCGGGATCATGTCCAAAGTCGGCTTCGGCTCCTCGGACTATGGCGGGTCGCTGGCGGATTTCGAGAAGGGCTTCATGCGCGCGCTGACGCCGAAGACCACGGTGATCGTGCTCGGCGACGCCCGCACCAACAACCTCGATCCGCGCGCCGACATCCTGCGCCGCATCTCCGAGCGCTCCAAGCGGCTGGTCTGGCTCAACCCCGAGGGACGTTTCGCCTGGGGTTTTGGCGATTCCGAAATGCCGCGCTACGCCACCTATTGCAGCGTGGTGCGCCAGTGCGCCACCGCGAGGCAGCTGGAGCGGGCGGTATCGGACATCGTGGCGGCCTACCAATAATCTTTCGCGCGGCGCTCGCGAGCCGCCGGCGTCAGACGCTCTCCGCCGTCAGACCGAGGCGGCGCAGCAGGCTGGAATCGCGGTCGTCGCCGGGATTGGCGGCGGTCAACAGGGTGTCGCCGACGAAGATCGAATTGGCGCCGGCGAAGAAACACAGCGCCTGCATCTCGTCCGTCATCTTCGTCCGCCCGGCGGTCAGGCGCACATGCGACTGCGGCATCAGGATGCGGGCCAGTGCAATGACGCGGATGAAGTCGATCGGATCGACCGGGGCCACGTCGGCGAGTTTGGTTCCCGGCATCGGGATCAGCATGTTGATCGGCACACTCTCCGGCGGCACTGGCAGATTGGCCAGCGTCAGCAGCATGTCGATGCGGTCGTCGGCGGTTTCACCCATGCCGAGGATGCCCCCGGCGCAGACCTTGATGCCGGCTTCGCGGACGTGATCGAGCGTCTCCAGGCGATCGGCAAAACTGCGCGTGGTGATGATCTCCTGATAGAACCGCTCGGACGTATCGATATTGTGGTTGTAGTAGTCGAGCCCGGCTGCAGCGAGTTCGTCCGCCTGCGACGGCGACAGCATTCCAAGCGTCACGCAGGTTTCCATGCCCAGCGCCTTGACCCCCTGGACCATGGCGATGACGGAATCGAGGTCGCGCTGTTTCGGGCTGCGCCAGGCCGCGCCCAGGCAATAGCGGGTAGCGCCGCCGGCTTTGGCCTTGCGCGCTTCGTCGACCACGCGCTCGACCTCCATCAGTTTGGAGGCCTTGAGCCCGGTCGGGGCATGCGCGGACTGACTGCAATAGCCGCAATCCTCCGGGCATCCGCCGGTCTTGATCGACAGCAGGCGGCTCAGCTGCACGGTGTTGGGGTCGAAATGGGCCCGATGGACGGTCTGGGCGCGGAACAGGAGGTCATTGAACGGGAGCTGGTAGATGTCCCGCGCCTCCGTGGCGCTCCACCGCGGCGGCGCGCCGGCGCCGGGCATCGCGGTTTCGCGGGAGAATTCGCTGGTTTCGGTCATCGTGACATTCCTGTGGGCGGCGGCAGCGCAGTCCTTGCCGGGACGGTGGCTGCCCGGTCCGGCGGTACGCTTTGCCGCAATTCGCGGATATGTTGGGGAAATGGTGCCCAGGGGCGGGATCGAACCACCGACACTGCGATTTTCAGTCGCATGCTCTACCAACTGAGCTACCTGGGCACTTCCGTCGGCCGCAAGCGGCGTGGGAGCGGGGGTTTATAGTAAGGCCGGACAGCCCTGTCCACCACGCTTCGCCTTCGGCAACGCGTGGCGCTGCCGTGCGATAGCCGAAGGTGAAGCGTGCCCGGCGTAGCCCGAATGGGAGAAGACGGGCCGGCGCCCGACCAGACCCTAAAGCCGCCAAAACCACGCGATTTGAGCTCCAAACCACGGCATTTCACCCCTGATCGCCGTCTTCGTTCTCATCCGTGCGACCGGGGATGGCATAGGAGTTCGACAGCCAGCGATTGAGGTCGACATCCCGGCAGCGTTCGGAACAGAACGGCCGCGAAGCCTCCTGCGCCGGCTTGCCGCAGATCGGGCACGGCTTTCCAGATCCCTTGGCAGGGCCTTGGCCCGGGCCGGCGCCCTTTGGCGGCTCAGCTGGCATTCAACCAGCCGAATCGGATCGGAAAACCCTCGCCGCCGAGCAGCGTGATCGATTCGTACAGCGGCAGGCCGACGACGTTGGTGTAGGAGCCGACCAGCTTGACCACGAACGATCCGGCGATCCCCTGGATGGCATAGCCGCCCGCCTTGCCGCGCCATTCACCGGAGCCGATATAGGCTTGAATGTCGTCCTCGCTCAGGCGCTTGAAGCGGACCCGGGTCTCGATCAGGCGCTGGCGAAAGGTCTCCTTCGGGGTCACCAGGCAGATCGCGGTGTAGACCCGGTGGTTGCGGCCGGACAACAGCCGCAGGCATTGCGAGGCCTCGTCGACCAGATTCGCCTTCGGCAGGATGCGGCGGCCGACCGCGACCACGGTGTCGGCGGCAAGAATGAAGGCGCCGCGCAATTCGTCATCGAGCTGCACCGATTTCAGCGCGGCGTCGGCCTTGGCCCGCGCCAGCCGATTGGCGCAGGCGCGCGGCAGTTCGCCCCGCTTCGGGGTCTCGTCGACGTCGGCGGGACGCAGCGCATCGGGCTCGATGCCGGCCTGATTGAGCAAAGCGAGACGCCGCGGCGAACCGGAGGCAAGAACGAATTTGGGACGACCGAGCATGCGGGTTTCATCAGCGGGAGGAACGAAACAGGACCGGAAGACGAATGCGCGCGGAACCTATCGGAAGGCCCTTCGCGAGACAACCATTGTCGTCGTCGCCGCGCGGGCGTGAGCGACATAAAAGCTTCAACCGCGATTCGATCACTCGCTGGTCGCGCCGACCTTGGAAAACCGCCGGCGGATGCGCATCGACAGGGTGTCGCAGACCTCGCGATAGGCCTGCAGCTTCTGTTCGCGGTTGCCCTCGGCGCCGGTGGGATCGTGCGTCGGCCAGTATTCGACGTCGGCCGCATGGGTGCGGGTCAGCTCCAGCGCCTTGTGATGCGCCTCCGGCGACAGCGTGATGATGAGGTCGAAATTGAGCCCTTCCCAATCTTCCAGTTCCTCGAACGTCATCGGCTTGTGCCCGGAAATATCCTGGCCGAGTTCCGCCATCACCGCGACCGCGAACGGATCCAACTCGCCCTTGCGGGCGCCGGCGGATTTCACATAGAGCGCCTTGGGAAACATATGCTGCAGCAGGCTCTCGGCCATCGGCGAACGCACGCTATTGAGGCCGCATGCGAACAGCACGGCCTGCGGCGTGCGCGCGCGGGGCGGCGCGTCCACCTGGCTAAGCCTCTTTTGGCTTGGGTATGGCCTGTTCGGGCAACTGCTGCACGCTCTTCCGGGTCATGCCCTACCCTTTCCAGTGCAGCACGCAGATCAGCGTGAACAGCCGGCGGGCGGTCTCGAAATCGATCCTGACCTTGCCCTTCAACCGCTCCTGCAGCGTGCGCGAGCCTTCATCGTGGATACCGCGGCGGCCCATGTCGATGGCCTCGATCTTGTCCGGCGTCGCGGTACGGATCGCCTGGTAATAGCTGTCGCAGATCATGAAATAGTCTTTGACGATGCGCCGAAACGGGGTGAGCGACAACAGATGCGCCACCACGGGGGTACCGTCCTCGCGGCGGATGTCGAACATCAGCCGGTTGCCGGTGATGCCGATATGCAGGGTAAACGGCCCCTCGCCCGCGCCTTCCGGCGCGAACAGGTTTTTTTCGATCAGGTCGTAGATCGCGATCGCGCGCTCGTGCTCGATATCGGGCCCGGAACGCCCGATCGATTCCTCATCGAGCGTCACCGCGACGATGCGGTTCTGCGAATCCTCGTCTGGTGGCGGTTTGGTCATGTGAGGTTGAGGCGCATTCCGACCGAGCGCGCATGCGCGTCGAGGCCTTCGGCCTTGCCAAGCGTCATCGCCGCCCCCCCCAGCGCGCGCAACTGGTCCGGCCCGCATTTCAGGATCGAGGTTCGCTTCATGAAATCCAGCACCCCGAGCCCGGACGAGAACCTCGCCGAACGCGCCGTCGGCAGCACGTGGTTGGAACCGCCGACATAATCGCCGATCGCCTCGGGGGTGTGGGCCCCGAGGAAGATCGCGCCGGCATTGCGGATGTTGGCCGAAAACGCTTCCGGATCAGAGGTCATTATCTCGAGATGCTCGGCGGCGATCGCGTTCGCCAGCGGCACAGCGTCATCGAGGCTTTTTACCAGGATGACCGCGCCGAAATCGTTCCATGAGGCGCGTGCGATGTCCGCCCGCGGCAGGGTGGCGAGTTGAGATTGCACCGCGCGCTCGACCTCGTCGGCGAGCGCTGCGCTATCGGTGATCAGGATCGACTGCGCGTTGACGTCGTGCTCGGCCTGCGCCAGCAGATCGGCCGCGATCCAGCCGGCATTGCCGGTGTCATCGGCGATTACAAGCACTTCCGACGGGCCGGCGATCATGTCGATGCCGACCTTGCCGAACACCAGCCGCTTGGCGGCGGCGACATAGGCGTT
>Ga0302196_10001983_pt1 | contig 19432 bp, 19 predicted proteins | sample II_Bog_N1_3_FD_198794 | JGI IMG/M metagenome (GOLD analysis project Ga0302196, IMG submission 198794) | Peat permafrost microbial communities from Stordalen Mire near Abisko, Sweden - II_Bog_N1_3 | ecosystem: Environmental > Terrestrial > Soil > Wetlands > Peat | place: Sweden: Abisko...
AGGTGTCGCAGAACGCGCGCGACGTCTCGGTCCAGCGCTTTCGCGCCTTCGCCCACCACTTCAAGGCGGACGGCGTCGTCGGCGTCACGGTCGAGCGCAAGGGCAAGAACCGCGAGTACGAGACGGGCACGGAGCACAACAAGAAGCACCACACCGCCTTCAACATGGAGCTCGTGGTGCTCGGCACGGCGGTCGTTCGCCGGGCGGACGCCGGGCCCGAGGCAAAGCCCGCCCGCCCCGACCTCGTCGTCGATCTGCGCGATCTCGAAGCACGCAACGCCAAACACGGCTGACCGAGAGACCCCCATGGCCAATAACCCGAACCAGCAGATGCAGAGACCCCCGATGGAGCGCCAGGTGCTACCTCAGCACGCCCAGGAGCGCATCCAGCGCATGCGCGGCGCGCAGGGCCAGCGCTTCTTCACGAGCGATCTCTCGGTGAAGGAGTTTCTGCTCGTGCGCGAGAGCGGCTTCGAGTGCGCCGGCCTCGTCATGGGCTCGTCCATCTACCATGTGGGCTACCAGCGCGGGAATTACTACGAGAACATGGAGATGACCGTGCTCACGCAGGCGCTCTACCAGGCGCGCGAGCTGGCCATGGCGCGGATGGAAGAGGAGGCGAGCGAGCTCGGCGCGGACGGCGTCATCGGCGTCCGGCTGAAGGTGAACCGCCACACGTGGGGGGACGACCTGCTCGAGTTCGTCGCCATCGGCACGGCCGTCTACGCGCGTGACGGCGGGGCGGCGCTCGCGGCCGCGCAGGCGCCGCAGCCGGGGCGGAGCCCGTGGCGCGCCCCGAACGGCACCCCCTTCACGAGCGATCTCTCGGGCCAGGACTTCTGGATGCTGCTGAAGAGCGGCTACCGCCCCGTGTCGCTCGTCATGGGCAACTGCGTCTACCACGTCGCCCACCAGACGCTCGGGGGCTGGTTCAAGACCGTCGGCAACAACGTGGAGATGACCAACTTCACCCAGGGCCTCTACGACGCGCGCGAGCTCGCGATGGAGCGCATGCAGGCGGAGGCGCAGATGGACGGCGCGGGCGGCGTCGTCGGGACGCAGATCACCGAGACGTCCCACGGCTGGGACGCGCACGTCATCGAGTTCTTCGCCGTCGGCACGAGCGTGCTGCCGATCGCCATCGCGGCGCAGCCGCCCATCCCGCAGCTCGTCATGACCGTCAACGAGTGACGAGGGAGCGCGCATGGCCTTCACGAGCGATCTGACGATCGACGAAGTCTTGCTGATCGAGGAGGTGGGCTTCGAGCCCGTCGACCTCGTGCTCGGCTCGAGCTACTTCCACATCGGCTGGCAGTACTCGTCCTGGTCGGCGAACGAGGAGCTGACCCAGATCTCGGCCATGATGCTGGACGCGCGCCACACCGCGATGGCGCGGATGATGGAGCAGACCATCGCGGCCAAGGCGGACGGCGTCCTCGGCCTGCGGCTCGAGATCGAGCGCGAGGGTCACAACGCCGAGTTCACCGCCATCGGCACGGCGGTCCGGCGTCGCAAGGGGGACGGCGTGCAGTGGCGGCGGCCGCGGGGCGAGCCGTTCTCCTGCGACCTGTCGGGCGCGGACTTCTGGGCGCTCGTGCGGGGCGGCTTCCGGCCGATGGGCCTCTCGTGCGGCGTGTGCGTCTACCACGTGGCGCACCAGGGCCTCGCCGGGTGGTTCAAGACCGTCGGCAACAACGTCGAGATGCCGACGTTCACCCAGGCCCTCTACGAGGCGCGCGAGCTCGCGATGGGGCGGATGCAGGCCGAGGCCTGGGCGCTCGGAGGCACGGCCGGGCTCGTCGGCGTCACCGTCGAGGAGGGGAGCCACGGGTGGGACTCGCACGTCATCGAGTACTCCGCGCTGGGGACCGCGATCGTGCCCATCGGCGATCCGGCGCACGAGGTCCACGAGAGCCCGACGGTCGTGCTCGTCGCGCAGGACTGGGAGCCGCCGCCCGCGGGGGCCCCGGCGGTGGCGGCAAAGCCGGCGGCAACCTGAGCTCGGCAGCGGAGCGATGAGGCCGGGCACGGGCACGGGCACGGGCACGGGAAGAGCGTAGGCACGATGGGCGCGCCGCTACGTCTCGTCGTGTACGATCGCACGGATACGGCGCCCATCGCCGTGCCGCGCATCGAGCGGGACGCGGACGGGACCGCGCGGGGGACGGGCGGGCTCTCGCGGTGGTGGAGGATCGGAGCGGCGGGGCACCGGGTGATCCGGCGGGCCGGCGCGTCGCTCGGCGCGGCGTCGTGGGCGGAGGCGCTTCGGTGGACGGTGCGCGAGTCGGAGGCGCGGGGCGTTCCCATCGCCGAGCTGCAAGCGTGGGGGCACGGCGGCTGGGGCTACATGGGCATGGGGAAGAGTCGCCTCGACGTGCACACGATCGAGGGGGAGCTCCGCGCCGAGGTGGACGCCTTCCGGCGCGTGCTGGCCCCGGGCGCGCTCGTGTGGCTGCGGTGCTGCAGCGCGTTCGGCAACGAGCAGGGGCGGCGCTTCGCCGAGCGGCTCGCGACGCGGCTCGGGGCGCGCGTGGCCGCGCACACGTACATCATCGGGGTGTGGCAGAGCGGGACGCACTCGGTGGCGCCCGGCGAGGACGCCTCGTGGCCGGAGGAAGAGGGGCTCGAGATCGTCTCCGGGGTGGCGCGCGGGGCGCGGGTGTCAGCTCCGCAGGAGCCGATGACCGTGACGTGCTTGCGGGGAGGGCTGCCCGACGGGTGGTAGATCCGCGGCCGCCCCCGCGGAGACCGCGGCGCTCCGAGCGTCGAATCACTTCGGCGCGCTTGCTGTCCTCCTCGTGGGACGCGAGGCTGCGCATCACGCCGATCAGGTATGCCGCCAGGTCCGGGACCTGCCGCGGGTTCCACTGCCGGCCCGTGCCCTTCTCGATGCCGTCGAGAACCTCGCCGTAGGCGTCGTCGCCGGCCGCGGGGAAAGCGGGCCATCCTTGTGGGAGGCTCCCTCTTCCCGTGAACGAGCTGCGCGAACCCACGGGGAAGGCGCAGCTTGCTCCGAAGAAGATGGCGATGCCGTCTGGACCGCCGCACGTCCCCGCGAACAGGACGCGCCCGGATTCTGGGAAAACGCAGCTCGTCGGAAACAGGGCGTGCCCGGATTCTGGGAAACCGCGGCTTCCAAAAAACAGGACGCACCCGGATTCTGGGAAACCGCGGCTTCCCAAAAACAGGACGCGCCCGGATTCTGGGAAACCGCGGCTTCCCAAGAACAGGACGCGCCCGGATTCTGGGAAACCGCGGCTTCCAAAAAAACAGGACGCGCCGTGATTCTGGGAAACCGCGGCTTCCCAAAAACAGGACGCGCCCGGATTCTGGGAAGGCGCGGCTTCACGCAAACAGGACGCGTCCGGATTCTGGGAGGGCGCGTCCGGATTCTGGGAGGGCGCGTCCGGATTCTGGGAAGTCGCGTCCGGATTCTGGGAAGTCGCGTCCGGATTCTGGGGGGGCGCGCCCGGATTCTGGGAAGGCGCGTCCGGATTCCGGGAAGCCGCGCCCGGATTTTGGGAGGCCGCGCCCGGATTCCGGGAGGCCGCGCCCGGATTCTGGGAGGGCGCGTCCGGATTCTGGAAGGGCGCGTCCGGATTCCGGGAAGTCGCGCCCGGATTCCGGGAGGGCGCGCCCGGATTGTGGAAGGGCGCGTCTCCCCACGAACAGGACGCGCCCGCATCCGGAGAAGGTCCGTCCACTCGAGAACAAGACACGCCCGGCACCGGCAGCACGACGGCGCCGGCACCGGAAGCACCCCCGGCAGCCACGCCGGGGGCAACGGCAGCAGCAGCCCCCGGGACCAACGGCGGCACGCACACGTAGGGGAGAGCCTGCGGGATCGAGGGAGGGAAGGGGCGCGCGGTCGGCGTCTCCTCCCTTCCGTTTTCGGGCGCTACCCCTTGAGCGCTTCCACCGCGACGCCCACGAGCTTCCCGTACGACGGGCTCGCCTCCATGAACGTGAGCTTCCGGCCCATCTTCGCGAGGTTCTTGTGGTCCGCGAACCACACCGGCTTCGGAAAGATCCGGAACGGCGCCCGCGCGACCGACTTCTGCGGATGATCGAAGAGCAGCGCGTTGTGCACGACCCCCGAGCCCGACTGGATGTCCTTCGGCGAGTGCCCGGGGAACGCGCCCCACGTCGTGCTGACGAGCGCGTAGACCATGGCGGCCCAGCAGTTGATGCCGATGCCGCCGTAGCGCAGCTGGCTCACCATGCGGTCGAGGTCCTCGGGGAAGTCGCGCTCGGTCGCCGGGTGCACGAGGATCGTGCACGAGAGGGTGCCCCAGCAGCTCTCGTTGGCGAACTCGGTCGCCTTCGCCATGAAGGCCGTCGGGCTCGTCACGTCGAGCGTGACCAGCGCGAGCACGCCGCAGAACGCCTCGTTCGTTAGCGCGTACTCGCCCTTCGTCGGCGGCACGTCGGGGATGATCGTCCAGGGCACGACCTTGTCGCCCGTGGGGCCGACGGCCCGGGCGGCGGGGTAGTGCTCGAGGAACGCCTTGTAGCGGTCCTCGGCGCCCGGGTAATAGGCCTTGCGCGCCGGGGTGGACGTGAGCTGCTGCTCGATCTTCGCGAGGAACGCCTCGCGCTGCGGCCAGCCCTTCGCCACGATGACGACCTTGGCGGCGTTGCAGTTGAAGCTCCCGTTCTGCGCGACCATGCCGGCGACCTGCCGGGCCTGAAAGTCCATGTCCGCCTCGGACCACGGGCCCGGGACGACCATCACCGGCGTGACGCACCCGAGCTCCGCGGTGAAGGGCCTGCGGTTCTTCGGGTCGTCCGCGGCCTTGCGGCGCTCGCGCTCGGCGGGATCGCTGCCCCACACGATGGCGTCGTACGTCCGGTCGGAGCCCGTGACGTGGAGGGTGTCGACCTTCGGGTGCTCGGCCAGGTGGGCTCCCACGTCGGCGCCGCCGTACACGACGGCGAGGTAGCCGTCGTCGATGAGGCTCTTGAAGGCCCGCTCGAGGTGCGGTCCGACCCACGCGTTGACCGGGTTCATCTTGAGGATGACGACCTCGTTGTCGACGTAGAGCTTGTAGAGCGCATCCATGGGCCCGATCGAGCTCACGTTGCCCGCCCCGAGCACCAGCGCGACGCGCCCCGCCCCCTCCGTGCGCGGCTCCCGGTACGTCGCCCCCTGCGTGGCCGGCTTGCCCGGCTCGATCCAGAGCTCGCCCGAGTACCCGCCGAACGCGAGCTTGTCCTTCAGGTCGAGCGGGAAGACCTTGGCGACGAGCTGGCCGTCGGGCCGCTTCTTGACGGGCACCTTCGGCTGCCCGGCCTGCTCGAGCGCGAGGATGAGGAGGCGCGCGTTGCGGATGGTCTGCCAGGGGCCGACGACCCACTCCTCGCCCACGAGCGAGTCGCCCTCGGCGATTCCCTTCGCCCTGCAGCCGTCGGCGACCCAGGCGTCGGCGACCGCGAGCACTCCGTCGATGCACTGGCGCAGGTACGAGATGCGCTCGGGGATGCCGACCTTCAGCCAGTCGCCCTTCTTCGACGCCAGCCGGTCGACCTTGGCGTCGACCTCGGCCGTGCGCGTGGGGGGGACGGACTGCTGCGGCTCGGCGAACTGGGGGGATGTCATGGCGCCGCAGTCTAGCCGCGCCCAAGCCGCGCGCCACACCGTCGTCCTCCCTCCCCCCCGTGCCCGTGCCCGAACCCCGAACCCGAACCCCGAACCCCGAACCCGAACCCCGGCCCCGCCCCCTATTCCCGCGCCGGCCTCCGCCGCTCATGGAACCAGCCCCGCACGAGCTCCATCCTCGCGACCTGCGCCGCGGGCGCGTGCCGCGTGCAGCTCGACGCTTCCTGGCTACCGGCGGGCGCGCCCCACCTCGCCTCGACGCAGTCGTTGGGGTTGTAGGCCATCTCGAGGTCGGCCGCGCGACGAGCGACGTCCTCGAGCGACAAGGTCCACGGCGTGCCGTCGCTCCGCGTGTACTCGAAGCGGCGCGCGGCGAGCTCGCGGGCGAGGGCCACGTCGAGATCGGCCTTCAGGTCCGCGGGCGTCTTTCCCGCGGGCATCGCGTAGCGCTCCGGTCTCCGCGCCACGCGCGCCGGGAAGGCGCGCACGACGTCGATGGCGATGAGCAGCCGCAGGTCGCGCGACGGCGTCGAGAAGTCCTCCCACGACCCCGTGGTCTCGAAGAGCTTGGAGCCCTCGGGCATCGGCGCCTCGGGCTTGCCGCTGTCCAGAAACTTCCGGCCGTTGTCGACCGACAGCACGCGCGTCCGGACCTGCTCCTCGAGCGCCTGCATCGTCTCGAGGAACGCGCGCGTGGGATCGAGCGGCATGGGCGAGAGGACGTCCTCCATCCGGTCGTAGAATCCCTCGACACCGCCGTCGTACTGCTCGGTCGAGAAGTCCAGGTCCTTGAGCTCCTGGTTCGTCCTGCGGCGCAGCTTGCCCTTGCCGTCGCGCGCGAAGGGGCGAAAGCGCTTCCAGCCGGCGGCGCCGAGGGCCGGGTCGATGGCGAAGAGGAAGTTGCCGCGCCAGAAGCGCTTGCGGGCGACGGTGCCGTCGGGCTGGCCGTCGACCGCGAGCAGCACGCCTCCCGCACCCTCGGTCTGGGCGACGCGGCGCGCGACGACGAGCACGTGCCCGTACGGATCGGCGAAGATGGTCCCGGGCCGGAGCGTCTCCGGCGAGAGCGAGACGGGGTAGTAGTCGGTCTGATCGTCGTCCGCGCGCGTGCGCCCGGCGCCGGACTGCGCGGCGTCCGCGAGCGCGCCGCGCAAGAACTCGGCGAACGACGCGAACGCGGGGTCTGCCCTGGCGTCCTTGCGGTCCTTGCCGCCCTTCTCGCGCGCCTCGCGAACCCGCGCCGCGGCCGCGGTGTCATCCTCGTTGGTCGTGAAGTCGCCGCAGGTGGGCGGGCTGCCCTTGTCGCCGCGCGAGCACGTCGACCAGCCGAAGGGCAGCCCGAGCTTGAACGCGAAGTACGCGCGCAGGAAGTACGGGAGGTCCGCGCAGTCGGGGCGCACGGTGACGCCTTGCTCGTCCTCGTGCGCGCCGAGGTGGTCGAAGAGCAGGTTTCGCGCCGGATCGCGCAGGACCTCGTGGAGCGCGGGCCAGCTCGGCTGCGTATCGAGCGGCGCGTCGAACAGGTGCTCGATCCACGCCGAGTAGAGGTTCTCCATCGACGGCGTCCACGACGCCCGCGTGCGCCACAGTCCGGCCTTCGCGACGGCGGGCGGCGCCGCGCCCCAGGTGACCACCCGGATGGCCTTGCTGACCGCCGGCGTGTTGCACCGCAGCTCTCCCGTGAGCGTCGCCTCGTACGCGCCGGCTGCAGGCGCGTCGACCTGGGCGACGAGGAAGTACGGGGGCCCACCCTGGGTGTCGTGCGAGGAGACGCTGGGCCCCGCCGCGCCGGAGCCCTTGTCCTTCGCGTCGGGCTTGGAGGTGATGGACAGCTCCGCGACGATCGGGCGATCGAAGACGGCCACGACCCGCATCGGCGTCCCACGAACCGGGCTCCGCGGCGACGTGAAGAGGAGCACGTTGCCGGGATCGCAGGGGGCCGGCGGGGGCGGCGCGGGAGCAGGAGGCGCGGCCTGTGCGGTCTCGGGCGCCGCGGGGGGTGGCTGCACGAGGGGAGGGGCTGGAGGCGTGGGCGGCGGCGCGGCGGGCGAGCCCGCACACGCAGCCGCGAACAGCAGAGAAACCCCGAAGAACCTCGTCGTGCGCGCGCTCATGGACCCCTGAGAGAGCAACGCTCGAACGCCACCCGGTGCATCCCGGCGATGCTATCCCAAGAGACGGCGAGGGCGAGTGCGGCCCCTCCTGAAGACGTGTGTCCCAGAAGTGTGGTGGTTTTCGTCGAGGGCAAGCGATGGCAAGGAAGGCGAGGAGCCGTACTTCTGTACGGTGACGAGCCTGACGCCGCCAGCGCGCCGCCATCGGCGAAAAGCACCACACTTCTAGAGCTCGTCGTCCGCGAAGGCCATGACCTCCCGGATCGACGTCGTGCCGCAGGCGAGCGCGACGAGGCGGTCCACACCGAGCGCATTGCCTGCGCACGGCGGGAGCCCCCGCTCCAGCGCCTCGAGGAAGCGCTCGTCGACGGGGTAGACCGGCAGCCCGCGCGCTCGTCGCGTCGCCTGATCGACGAGGAAGCGGGCGCGCTGCTCCTTTGCGTCGGTGAGCTCGCCGAAGCCGTTGCAGAGCTCGACGCCCGCCGCATAGAGCTCGAAGCGCTCCGCCACCTCCGGGCTCCCAGGCTTCTTTCGGGCGAGCGACGCCTGCGTGGCGGGGTACTCCGTCAGGAAGATGGCGTGGTCCAGGCGCGCGAGGGCGGGCTCGACCTTGTCGACGAGCAGGAGAAAGAAGCGGTCCTCGTCCGCCTCGGCCATCCGGAGCGTCTCCGTCGGGGTCGTCCCGGCGTACCGCTCGAACGCCTCGCACACCGTCATCCGCGGGTGGGGCGGCCGCGTGTCGATGCGGCGTTCGCCTAGCGCGATGACGCCGCCGGTGACCTTCGCGACGAGCTGCTCGGTGTCGCGCATGACGTCGTCCACGCCGGCCGGCGCGCGGTACCACTCGAGCATCGTGAACTCGGGGCTGTGCCGCTCGCCGACCTCGTCCCTGCGGTACGCCTTGGCGATCTGGAAGATGCGCGGCCAGCCGTCCGCCACGAGGCGCTTCATCTGGTACTCGGGCGATGTGCTCAGGTAGCGGGGGCCGCGAGGCGAGGGGACCTCGAACGCCTCGAGGTGAACGTCGAGACCCGGGGAGGGGAGGAGCGTGGGCGTGTCGACCTCGAGGAAGCCTCGCGATACGAAGAACGCGCGGATCTCGGCGACGAGCTCTGCGCGCCGGACGAGGGCGCGAGTCGCGCGCGTCACGGCGGAGACGGAGCGAGGCCCCGGAGGACGAGGTCCGCGAGCTGCGCGGCCGCGCGCACGAGGCCGCCCTGATCGGCGCGCCCGAGGGCCCACGTGAGCGCGATGCCGTCGAGCGCGCCCCACGTGGCGCGGGCCACGAGGTGCGGCGAGGTGTCCTTCCTGAAGTGCCCCGACTCCTGCCCCTCGGCCACGACGCTGGCGATGGAGTCCAGGTAGGCCGAGAACCGCGCGGCGGCGTACTCCTTCATCAGCTTGGTCGACTGCCGGAAGGTGACCGTCAGCACCTCGGCGAGATCGCGCTCGCCCTCGAGCAGGCCGAGCTGGAGCTCGATGATGCGCCGGAGCTTGGCCGGCGGGTCCGGCTGCGTCCCGAGCTCGCGCTTCAACGTCGACAGGAGCCTCTCCACGCGGTCCTCGAAGAGGGAGACCAGGAGCTCGTCCTTCGACTTGAAGTAGAGGTAGATGGTCCCGTCGGCGACGCCCGCCGCCTTGGCCACCTCGCTCACGCGCGTCGCGTAGAAGCCGTTCTTCGCGAAGACCTGCACCGCGGCGGCGAGGATGCGGTCGCGCTTGTCCCCCCCGCGCTTGTCCTTGGCGCCCCTGGCGGGCGCGGGTTCGGGCTGCGACGCTCGGACGCGCTTGCCACCCCGGGAGCTGAGTGAGGATTCACTCACCCGACGCGAGGTAGCAAAGCGGAGCGGACGGGTCAATTCGCAGTCAGCGGGCGAGCAGCAGCATCTGCTCGGCGAAGGCGCCCACCTGATGTCCCATCCACGGCCCGAGGACCACGAGGGCGCCAACGATGGCGAGCATCCGGGGCAGGTGGGCTATCGTCGGGTCCTGGATCTGGGAGGCGGCCTGCACGGCCGCGACGACCATCCCCACGACGGCGGCGATCGCGACGATGGGAAGCGAGACGGCGACCGCCAGCATCAGCGCCTCCTGCGCGTGCTGCACGAGCATGGCGGGCGCGGGTGCCAACGCGACCACAGCGGCTCAGCCCCCGGCGGTGTGCGCGTCCGCGGCGTCCGTCGCGCCGTCCGCCGCACCGTCCGTCGAGGCGCCATCGCTGGAGGCGCCGTCAGAGGCGCTGTCCGTCGACGCCGCGTCCGTCGCTGCCTCCGAGGACGCCCCATCCGCCGCGTCGGCCGGTGACGAGTCGAGCGCGCCCGAGTCGACCGCGGTCTGCGCGTCCGGGGGCGCGCCGGCGTCGAGCACGGGGTTCGACGGCAAGGAGCAGATGAGGGTCGTCGCCTGCGAGCGGTCCGTGGGGCAGCAGACGTCCTTGGTGTAGCCGCCGCCGTTCAGCTGATCGGCGGCCGTGCAGGTGAGCCCGTCCTTGCACTCGCTGTCACCGGAGTTCTCGCCGAGAATGCTGCACGGCTGGCCCTCGGGCTCGCCACCACACGCCGGGACCATCGCTGCCGAAGCAAGACAGACGCCGAAGAGGAGGAGAATCCCACGAAGAGAGCGCACCCCCGCTCTCTACCCGAGGTTCGCGTCGCAGCCAAGCTCGCCGCGGCCTTCCGCGCGATTGCGGCGGCCCGAGGCCCTTCAGCTCTCCTTGTCGTCCTCGTCTTCCTCGCCCTTGTTGTCGTCGTCGTCCTCGTCCTCGTCGTCCTTGTCGGAGGCCTCGCCTGCGACCGGCGTGAACACGACGCGGCCGTCGCCGTTCGACTCGGCGAGCGCGGTGGGCAGCGCCGCGTACTCGGCCGGCACCTGGCCGATCTCGCGGCTCCGCTCGAGCCCGCCGAGCTCCTGGGCGACCCAGATGTCGAAGGGTACGAAGCCGCCGATGCGCGCGACGCCGTCTTCCCACGTGAACGTGAGGACGGGGTACTCGCCGGAGTCGTCCGTCTCGCCCACGTAGAGGCAGGCCGGACGCTGGAGCTCGGCGCCGAAGTAGACGCAGTCCTCGGACAGCATCTCGTAGGCCTCGGCGAAGGCGGGCACGGCCTCCTCGCCGAAGTGCTCCTCGATGACCTCCTCGAGGGACGTGGCCTCGACCTCGCCCTCGTCCTCGTCGAAGTCGATGCCGATCCACTCGCCGTCGAACGCGAGGAGCTCCTTCATCCCCGCCGACAGCGGCTCGCCGTTGGGAAGACGCAGCTTTCGAACGAGCGACGACGGGACGGGCTCGGGCGCTGCGAGCACGGTCGTCTTCGCCGCCTCGATCGCCTTCTTGAGGAGCTTGGACCCACGAAGCGGTGCGGACTCTTTCTTGGTAGCCATGGACGGGAAGCTGGGCGAGCTCTCACCCGACGTCAATGGCCGCGGCACACGTTCAAGCCTTGACGCGCGACCGCGTCGCTTCGACGGCGGCGCCGAAGAGCCTCAGGTACTGCGCCGCGCTTGCCACGGAGAACACCAGGGAGAGGTAGACCAGCATCCGGCCGACGTGGATGAGATCGACGACCCCGAGGTCGATGCCGATGTACGAGAGGTGGTACGGGTAGCCCAGCAAGAGGCAGATGATGCCGATCATCTGGAGCGCGGTCTTCGTCTTGCCCTCCTGCCCGGCAGAGATGACGACCCCCTCGCTGGCCGCGATGCTCCGGAGCGCGGTGACGCTGAACTCGCGCGCGAGCAGCACGACCACGACCCACGCGGGGATGCGGCCCATCGGTACGAGCCACACGAGCGTGGCCATCACGATGAGCTTGTCGGCCAGCGGATCGAGGAACTTCCCGAGCACGCTGACGATGCCCATCTTCCGCGCGAGCCACCCGTCGAGCGCGTCGGTTATCGCGGCGAGCGTGAACACGAGGGCGGCCCAGAAGCAGTCCTTGGGCGACGCGCGATCGAGGAACCACAGGCAAAGCGGGATCATCACGATGCGCGCCATCGTGAGCAGGTTGGGGACGTTGAGCGCGTCCTGCGTCAGCGTGCGGCGGTGCTCGGCGCGCACCTTGGGGTCGGGGGCCGCCACGTTACCTCGCCGCGAGCAGGATCGTGCCGTCGCCCGAGAAGCTTATGAGGCCGTGCTGGCCCCCGGGCGCCTCGCCGAGCGGCAGCTCCCGGGGCACGAGGCGGCCGATCCAGCCGATGAGCGCCTCGCGGCGGATGTGCACCGCGCGCGGTGCCGTCACGTCGAGCGAAGCGAGCGGATGAAGCAGCTCGACCAGGGCCGTGCCCTCACCCCGCACCTGCACCATCGACGCGAGCTCCCCATCGCCGACCGCGAGGCGGCCGTTCTCGTAGGCCAGGCGCATCTCGAAGCCGAGGAGCAGCTCCTCCCGCAGGAACGCGACCTCGTCCTTCAGCGCGAAGCCGACGATCCGGTGCGACGGGCGCGGCCCGAGGACGAGGTCTGCCTCGCCGCTGATCGTCGTCATCGGCGTGCCGACGCCGCCGAACGTCTCTTGCGTCAGCTGACCGCGCGCCTGGCGCTGGAGCACGGCCGTCGTGAACGTGCCCGAGTACGACCTCACCGCCTCGAGGCGCACCGCGAAGTCCGACTCCCGGCCGCCCGCCCGCGTCCTCACGAGCACCAGGCCGCTCTCGAGCAGCGCCACGGCGCCGCCCTCCGGAAAGTGGAGACGCGAAGAGGCCGCGAGCTCGGCGACGGGGCGTGGGGCCCACGCCGCGCTCGCGGGGACGCGCTTCGCCCTGGCCTCCTCCTCGGCTTTTCGCTCGGGCGCCTTGGCCGCGACACCCGGGGAGTGCGTCGTCGCCTCGACCACCGTGACGCGCGCGTCGACGGCCCGAAATCCCCAGGCCAGCGTGTCGTGACGGTTCTCCGGGTTGCGAGGCGACGCTCCCGGCGCGGGGAATGTGGGCGCCCGCGGCAAGGACCCTCCGGCGCCAGGCTCGACGGCGTACCAGGTCCCGGTCTCGGTCTTCGTCGCTTCCGGCTCGGCGAGCGCAAAGGAGAGCTCCCCGGAGTCCAGCTCCTCGAACGCGGTTGCAGCGAACGCGCGAATGTCGGCTCCCTGGCGCTCGTGCGGAGACGGCGCCTGCTCCTGCGAGGCGGGCGAAGCCTCGGCGGGGGAAATCGGCGCCGCGGGAGGCGGGGGCTTCGGCGGGGGGAGCGTAGCGCGGTCGTACATCCGCTTGGACATCGCCGCGTGACCGCCGCGGTCGAACGCGAGCTGCGCCTTCGCAAACTCTCCGGTGCGCTGGTAGGCGAGCCCCAGGTAGCCCCACGCACGCCGGTGCTCCGGGCTCCTCTGGACGACGGCTTCGAGCTCCGTGCGCGCGCGCTGCGCTTGCCCGGTCTTCAGGTAGCAGAGGGCGAGGTTGAGCTTCAGCGAGGGCTCGTCCGGGACCTCGTGGAGCAGGTCCTCGTAGATCTGGATGGCGCGCGGGTAGAGGCCGATGCGGAAGTAGACGAGCGCCAGCAGATCCTGACCCTTCGGGTCGCGCGGCTGCAGGCTGAGCGCGAACTCGAGCTCCGACTTCGCCTCGTGGACGTGGTTGTCCTGGAGCAGCTCGCTGCCGCGGTAAAGATGGAAGAGGAAGTCCTCGTTGGCAGCGTCCCGCGCGGCGTCGCTGGGCGGGGCGAGCGTCGGGGGTCTCGCCGAGAGCCGCATGCGACGGTCCGCCGCCCGGTCGACGATCGGCTCGCCGTTTCCGTCGCGGTTTGCGTCTCGCTCATTTCCGGCGGCCATGGCCCCGCATCGTATCCGAGACCACGTCGGGGTGCGACCCCGGTCCGGGGTGCGATCTCGGTCAGGCGACCTTGCGTGGCCGGCGGACGTGGAACGCCACCGCGCCCAGCGTGATGGCGGCGACGGCCACGGTCGCTGCCGTGCTCGCGGTCATCTCGCCGCCGCCCCAGCTGCCCGGGGCCCACCGCAGATCCGCCAGTCCTCCGCGGAGGACGGGGCCGTTCGTCCAGACCCACGCGGCATGGGCGCCCCACGCGAGCCAGGCACCTCGGTCCTGCATCCACAGGACGGCGAAGGAGACGGCGAGGAGGCCCGCCATCAAGGGCTCCCTCCAGGGAAACGCCGCGCCGGCCGGCACGTCGCCCATCGAGCCCAGGCTCGCCGCCGCGCCGGCGAGCCCGCAGACGAGGAGGCCGACGTAGGGCGGCGCCGAGTTGCGGAGCGCCCGCAGGACGACGCCGCGCAGGAGCAGCTCGTCCTTCATCGAGAGCAGGCCGGCCGTCAGGAGGCCGACGCCGAGCATCATCGGTGTTGGCTTCGTGGGAGCAAAGGTCGCAGCGTGGGTGGCCCACGCAAAGACGACCACGAGCCCGGCGGCGAGCGCCCCCAGCGCCGCTCCTTTTCCCGCGCGGCGCGCGATGCTCGACGTGGTCGGCACGGGGCCCGTCGGGTCGCTCCAGGCGATGGCCAGCCTACCCGCGCCGAACTCGGCCATCACGGCCTGGACCGCGAGCGCCCCCACGGCGTTGTGCTTCATGTACGCGTTCACGATCGCCATGGCGCCGTAGATGGCGAGTCCCCAGCCGACGATCTTGGCGGTGTCGCGCAGCTTTGAAGCGTCCGCCTCGGGCAGGCGCGAGGCCCGCTGCCCGCTCACGGAAGCTCCTCGCCGAAGTCGTCGCCTTGCGCGAGCAGACCCGGCAGACCTCCCGTGTGCACGAAGAGCACGCGCGCGCCGCGGGCGATGTCGCCCCGAAGGACGGCCTCTGCCAGGCCGAAGAGCGCCTTTCCGGTGTACACCGGGTCGAGCAGCGTCCCGCTGGCGCGGGCGACCTTCACCACGAAGCGGCGCTGCTCGCGCGTCATCACGCCGTACCCGGGGCCGCGCGCCGCCTCATCCACGACGAGCGGTGCCGGGGGGCCGAGCGATCCGTCGATGGCGCGCGACTCGCCCGTGATGCGGTCGATGACGCGGCCGAAGTAGGCGGCGTCGTCGCAGACCGCGACCGCGCGCACCTTGCGCGCGACGCCGAAGCGGGCCGCTCCGAGCGCGACGCCCGCGGCCGTCCCTCCCGACCCACACGCGAAGACGATCTCGTCGTACTGCTCGCGCCCGCCGCCGAGCCCCGCGTCCATCTGCGCGCGCAGCTCGCGCATCGCCTCGACGTAGCCGAGCGATCCCAGCCCGTTCGAGCCTCCCTCGGGGATCACGTACGGGCGCATCCCCTGGCGCGCGAGCTCGAGGGCGGCGCTCTCCATCACCGCGCCGCGGGCAGCGTAGTCCGCGCGGGAGATGAGCCGGATCTCGGCGCCGACGAGGCGATCGAGGAGCACGTTGCCGGAGCGGGGGAGCCGCGACCTGGGCGCTGCGGCCGTCGCGTCGGTCGGCACGTCGTCTGTGACCCGGAGAAAGAGGATGCACGGCAGGCCGAGGCGGGCGCAGACGATGGCGGTTGCGCGCGCGTGGTTGGACTGGATGCCGCCGCACGTGAGCACGACGTTGGCCCGCTTCGCGAGCGCGTCTCCGAGGAGCCACTCGAGCTTGCGGACCTTGTTTCCTGCCTCGGCGCCGCCCGTCGCGTCGTCGCGCTTCATCCAGAGGGCGACGCCGAGCAGCTCGTCGAGCGCGGGGCGCCGCTCGAGCGGGGTGGGACCGTGGACGAGGTAGAGGCGTGTGTTCTGCATCCGTGTCATGAGCCGACCGGCAGGGTCACGGGCGCCCGGTGGCTACGGCGCGAGCGTGATGAGCTTGGCGTTGCTCTCGACCGTAGCCCCCGTGGCCACGTGTACCTCGGCGATCGTGCAGGCGGCCTTGGCCTTGATCTCGTTCTCCATCTTCATGGCTTCCATGACGATGAGGGCCTGGCCTCCCTCCACGTGGTCGCCCTTCTTGACGAAGACCTTGACGATCCGCCCGGGCATCGGCGAGCGGACGAGCAGGTCGCCCCCTTTGCGCGCGCCCTTCTTGGCCGCCTCGGCGGCGAGCTCCCGTTCGCTCTCGACGCGGACGTACGAGCGCAGGCCGCTCGCGACCGCCCCGAGCTCGGGGGGCGTCCCCTCGGTGGTCAGGTCGACGACCCTTCCGTCGATCCGGACGGAGAGCTGAACGCCGAGGGCGACGACGTCGACGTCCACCTTTCGGCCATCGATGGTCACGGTCAGCGCGCCGCTCGGCAGCTCATGGACGTCCACCTCCATGGGCTTTGCGTCGGACGCGGGGTCGAGAGTTACGAAATAGCGCACCCGGGGAAGCTAGGCCGGAGGGGGTAGCGGACGCAACGGAAAGCCGGCGGCCGTCAGCCTTGGTGGGGGCGGCTCGTCAGGGCGGCGGCGCGGCGCCGAGCTCGGCGAGCTCGCGGGCGAGGTTCTGGCGCGCTGCGCCATCGAGGCGGTCGTGAAAAAGGGCCGACAGGAAGATCCGCGGTGCCGCGAGGAGGCGCGCCAGGAAGCGCCCTCTGCCGGCGCGGTACTCATCCTTCGAGAGCCATGCGTACTCGGACGCGATGCCTCGAGCGTAGGCGTCGAAGGTTGCGGGAGGGGCCCCCAGGATGGCCATGTCGCAGTCGAGAAAGAGTGCCATCTCCTGGTCCGCGTCGCCCGCCCCGAGGGTGCCGTGGCGGGCGGTCGCGACGATGAGGTCCGACACTCGGTCCGCGTCCACCGCGGCGCGCGGCATGAAGGCGACGATGGCGCGCCGCGCTCGTGCCGCGCTCTCGGCTTCGTTGTCCACGGCTCCCGGGACGTAGACCGCGTCATGGTAGAGGACGGCGAGGTAGACCTCGCGGGGCCCCGTCCAGCCTTGCTCGCGCTGCACGGTGGCGAACTCGCCGGCCACGGACCGGACGTGGGCGATGTCGTGGTAGACGCGCCCCGGCGACGCGTACGCGGCGTTGACGTCCTGGAGCAGCGGCGAAGGCAGGTGAAAGCCCTCGGGTGCGAGGACGCTCAGGGGATCGTTCACGTGGCCTCCTCGTCCCGGAGGGTACGCCGACCCCGGCTCGGCGCCGAGGTTCTAGCGGGGGATGGCGAAGCGGACGTCCGGGAAGAGGTCCTCGTCGCCCGTTCTGCGCAGGGCATCCATCGTGCGGACGATCGTCTGGTAGGGGACGTCCGGGTTCGCGGCCAGGGTCACCTGAGCCTCGGGGTCGTCGGCGCTCGTCTTGATCCGCTTCGCGCAGGCGGTGAGGCCGGCGTAGTCGTAGTCGCCACCTGTCGTCCCGACCGCCAGGCCAGGCCCTTCTTGCGTACATCCCGGGCCGACCCTTCGCCCCCTCGCGCTCACGACGAAGCCGTCGCGCGTCACGATGACGTTGAGCCCCAGCGCGGGAGCCCGCACCTCCACCGGGCCGCGCGGTGTGCGCGGAGGTGTGGTGTCGATGCTGGCGGTGAACGTCACGAGGGTGGTGGCGAGCACGAACATCAGCACGTTCAGCAGAATGTCGAGGAACGGCACGATGTTGAGCTCCCCTCCCTCCTCTGACGCACCGGCGTTCGCCGACGCCCCGGCCTGCTTCCTCACGCGCGCCCGCTGTCCGGCGCTGAGCCCGTCCCCCTTGGATGCCGTTGCCATACGGGCGCGACAGCACCCGATCGCAAAAGTTCCCGTGGAGCGTACGTTTGCGGCAGCGCGGCCGTTGTCAACTTGGCGCGGGCTGCGCGAGGTTTCGTCAGAATGTGCAGGCTACGGCGGTCCCGCTCGCCCGCCACAAGGCGATCCGCGCGGGAAATCGCCTGGCGGACCGCGCGGCACCGGACTTGCGATGCCCCACCCCATGATGACCAACCCCTACCGAAGCCCGTCGTCGGAACATGGCTCACACGAGACCGGATGTGGCCACGAATGCCTCGGGTGCAAGACGCGCCGGGCGCTCGTGCGGGCGCGGTCCGCGTTGCCCATCACGAAGTGGACGTTCGCGTTCCTCATGGTGAACCTGGCGAGCGCGGTCGTGACGGTCTCCTCGGTGTACGTGGCCGCCAGGAGCGTCGCGGCCGTGGAGTCGCTCGAGGCGAGGACGGAGGCGAGCCAGGAGCGGCGTGCCGACCTGGCGAGACGCGCGCAGCTCGACAGGCGGGTGCACGGACGCCCGCCGCCGCCGGTGCTGCCTGTGGCCATGCTCTCCCGGCGGCTCGCTCCTCTTGCGTCGCTCGCCCCACTTGCCGCGCTCCCCCCGCCGGCGTCTCAGCTGCCGATCCCGAGCACGCGCGTGCATGTGCCGGCCGCGTCCGGGATCGCCCAGCTGAGCCCGACGAGCTTCAACGTGGAGCGCGCAACGGTCGACAGGCTGCTCGAGCAGCAAGCCGAGACGATGGGCACGACGCGCATCGTCCCCGAGAGCCAGAACGGAAAAGTCTCGGGGGTCCAGCTCTTCGGCGTCCGGCCCGACACGCTGCTCGGCATGCTCGGCTTCATGAACGGCGACAGCGTCCAGACGATCAACGGCATCGACATCACGAGCCCGGAGAAGGCGCTGGAAGCCTACGCAGGTCTCCGCGCGGCGCGTGAGCTCACGGTCAGGCTGCGGCGTGGCGGAAGGTTCGTGTCGCTCCGGTACCACCTCATCTGACGGGGACCTCAGAGCCGCAGGGTCGCGTTGAAGACGAGGCGATCGTCGGTCCGTCGAAGATCCGGGGTGAAGTCGCTGGCGATGGCGGGAGCGTAGCCGTTTGGCCCCGTGATCCCGCCGTGCCCGCTGAAGTAGTCGATGCTCGCCGCGCGGTGGGCGTACTCGAACCGGAAGACGATCCAGGGGCTCGGCGAGAAGTCGACCGTCGTGGTCAGGCCGGCGCCGAGGAAGGGCCCCTGGCTGCCGGGCAGCGTGCTCAGCGAGTACGGAGAGCTCAGAGGCAGCTGGTAGATGACGTCCTGCGTCTTGTCGTAATAGACGTCGCCCCGGACCGTGAAGGCCCAGTCGGTTCCGAACTGGGCGCGGTGGGCGAGCACGCCGCCCGCCAGGATGTCGTTCGGAGAGCCCGTGTGGGAATCGAAGCCGATGTCTCCCGAGGCCGCGATGGCGAGGCTCCGCAGGAAGCCGCTGTCGCGCTTGAAATAGCGGAGCTGCGCGTAGTTGTCGGAGTAGGCGCGGACGGAGGACGCGGCGGCTGGGCTCGGGTCCTCCGCGCCGAAGTAGGCGTTGTGGCCGAGCAGGAGGCTCTCGCTCGGGTGCGTCTGGATGAGGTAGCCGCCGGCCTTGGCCTCGTGCCACTCGCCGTACGTCTGCCAGCCGTTGACGAGCCAGAGCTCGACCTTCGTGTGCTGCGAGACGAAGATCTGGCCTCGTGCGCCGGCGAAATAATAGGGGGTGAAGTCGGCCGAGAACGAGTGGGTGTAGTTCCAGTTCTCCTGGGGCAGGTAGCTCTCCATCCCGACGTACGACGGGAAGATGCCGATCTCGGTGTTGATCCCGTGCAGCGCGTGGAAGTGCCACCCGACGCCGGCCTGCTGGATCGGCTCAAAGGCGCTCGCAGAGAGGAAGTAGCCTCGGGTCGTCGTCCCGTCCTGGCCGCCGTTGGTCAGGATGTTCGATCCGTACTGGAAGTAGACCCGGCCGATCGGGCCGTCGAGCCCCGTCACGTCCACGCCAATGGCGGCGAGGTTCAAGGAGATCTCGTCGTGCCGTGGCGCCGTCGTCGTCGGGAAGATCGTGTGGTCGATGGGCTGCTGGAACTGCCAAGCGTAGTAGCCGTCGACGTAGAGCGAGAAGGTGACGGGCCCTGCCGTGAGGAGCGACCCCGGCTGGCGG
>Ga0302196_10001985_pt1 | contig 19421 bp, 12 predicted proteins | sample II_Bog_N1_3_FD_198794 | JGI IMG/M metagenome (GOLD analysis project Ga0302196, IMG submission 198794) | Peat permafrost microbial communities from Stordalen Mire near Abisko, Sweden - II_Bog_N1_3 | ecosystem: Environmental > Terrestrial > Soil > Wetlands > Peat | place: Sweden: Abisko...
GGCGGCGAGGCGGCGATCGGGGACGGCCCCACAGCGCCGATCTCGCGCGGCCAGATCGCCGCGGCGGTGATCGGCAATGGGCTGGAGTTCTATGACTTCACCACCTACGCCCTGTTCGCCACCCAGATCGGGCGCACCTTCTTTCCCGGCACGTCGCCGTTCGCCAGCCTGATGCTGTCGCTGATGGCCTTCGCCGGCGGCTTCGTCGGGCGCCCGGTCGGGGCGGTGGTGATCGGCGCCATCGGCGATCGGCTGGGACGGCGGCCGGCGATGATGCTGAGCTTCAGCCTGATGGGCGTGGGCCTGATCGGCCTGGTGCTGATCCCGTCCTATGCGGCGATCGGCGCGGCGGCGCCGGTGCTGCTGGTGCTGTGCCGGCTGGTCCAGGGTTTCGCCTTGGGCGGCGAGGTCGGCCCGACCACCGCCTTTCTGGTCGAGGCCGCGCCGCTGCGCCATCGCGGTTTCGTCGCCGCCTGGCAAAGCGCCAGCCAGGCGGCGGCCAACCTGATCGCCGCGGCGATCGGCGTTGTGCTGACCCAGACGCTCAACCCCGCCCAGCTGGACAGCTTCGGCTGGCGCATCGCCTTCGCCCTGGGCGCGGTGGTGCTGCCCTTCGGCCTGGCGCTGCGCCGACGCCTGCCGGAGACCCTGCATCGCGCCGAGGTCGCGCAGGCCATCCATCCGACCGCCCACGGCGCCTTCAGCCATCTGCGGCCGCTGCTGCTGGGCCTGGGGATGATCATGAGCTTCACCACCTCGACCTATGTGCTGCTCTACATGACCACCTACGCCTCTCAGACCCTGCATATGAGCGCGGCGGATTCCTTCGGCGCCTCGGTGGCCAACGGCGCCTGCGGGCTGGTGTTCGCCCTCGCGGGCGGGGCGCTGTCGGACCGCCTGGGCCGCAGGCCGGTGATGATCACCGCCCGGACCCTGTTCCTGCTCGCCACCTTTCCAGCCTTCGTGCTGATGGTCCGCAACCACAACGCCCTGACCCTTTTGCTATGCACCGGCCTGCTCAGCGCGCTCAGCTCGGCCAGCGTCGGCGTGGCCATCGTGGCCCTGACCGAGTCGCTCCGCAAAGACGTGCGCAGTACCGGCCTGGCGGTGGTCTACGCTGTCGGAGTGGCGGTGTTCGGCGGCGTCGCCCAGCCCTATGTGACGCTGCTGATCAAGGCCACCGGCAGCGCCATGGCCCCGGCCTGGTATATGATGGCCGCTGCGGGGGTCGGTATTGTCGCCATGGCGCTGTTGCCGGAATCGCGGCCCTTACCGGCCGCCGCCGCCGAGGCGTTCCGCCCGCTCGATCCCAAGACCGCCAGGCCATAGGGGTCTGATCTCATGTTCAGGACGCTTTCATGACCTCACCCCCAGAGCCAGTGGTCATCCTCGGCGCTGGCCACGCGGGCGGATCGGCGGCGGCGCTGCTGCGGCAGTATGGCTATGCCGGGCCGATCATCCTGATCGGCGACGAGCCGGTCGCGCCCTATCAGCGGCCGCCCCTGTCCAAGGCCTGGCTGAAGGGCGAGGCCGACGCCGAGGCGCTGATGCTGCGGCCGGAGGCCTACTACCCGGCCCACGACATCGACCTGAGGCTGGGAACCCGGGCCGAGGCGATCGATCTGGCGCGCAAGACAGTGCGCCTGGCGGGCGGCCAGAGCCTGGACTACGGCCGGCTGATCCTGGCCACCGGCGCGCGGGCGCGGACGCTGGCGGCGCCGGGGGCGGAGCTCTACGGCGTCATGGCCCTGCGCGATCTGGCCGATGCGGAAAAGCTCAAGGCGGCGCTGGGGCCGGGAAAACGGCTGGCGGTGATCGGCGGCGGCTATATCGGGCTGGAGGCGGCGGCCTCGGCCCGCGCCCTGGGCGCCGAGGCGGTGGTGATCGAGATCCAGCCCAGGGTGCTGGCGCGGGTGGCCTGCGAAGTGCTGTCGCATTTTTTCCAGGACTATCACCGCGCCCGCGGGGTGACCTTCGAGCTCGGCGTAGGCGTCGAGGGCTTTGAGGGCGAGGCAGGCCGCGTCAGCGCCGTGCGGCTGAGCGATGGCCGAAAGCTCGCCTGCGACGCGGCCCTGGTCGGGGTCGGCGCCATTCCCAATGACGATCTGGCCCGGGCTGCCGGCCTGGCCTGCGCCGACGGGGTGGTCGTCGATCTTGCCGCTCGCACCTCTGACCCGGACGTGTTCGCCATCGGCGACGTCACCCGTCGGCCAGCCCCAATGGGCGGCGGTCAGGTCCGGCTGGAGAGCGTGGCCAACGCCCTGGAGCAGGCCAAGCAGGCGGCCAGCCTGATCGCCGGCCGCCCCGCGCCGGCGCCCGAAGTGACCTGGAACTGGTCGGACCAGTATGACCTCAAGCTGCAGATCGGCGGCATCGCCCTGGACGCCGATGAGATCGTGGTGCGCGGCGATCCGGCCCAGGCCAAGTTCGCCGTCTTCCACCTGCGTGAGGGCCGCATCCAGGCGGTGGAGGCGGTCAACGCCCCGCCCGAATTCATGGCCGGCCGCCAGCTGATCGCCTCCGGCCGGGTGGTCGACCGGGCCAAGCTGGCTGACCTGGCCTGCTCGATGAAGGCGGTCGCCGACTGACCGCGTGGCGCGACCGGTCTTGGGAAGCCGCCGGGCTGATGGGGCCAGCTGACAGACAGCGTTCGGTCACGACGCCACGTCGCTCGACGCCCTGGAGCGGACTGACGGCCACCTAGGTGGGTGGACTGCCTCCAGCTGCGCCCGTTCGTATCCGGTCAGCCTGGGGCAGACGTCCAAGATCGAAGCGCTTCCACGAGGCATTTCCGACGACGGACTGGCAGAGCGCAGTCCAGAAGCCATCTTCCCCGCCGAGCGGCGAATTGGTTCGCTCATGGCTGCGCGGCCAGGCGCGATGAAGCAGCTGCCGAGCCTGATCGGCATGGCCGGAGAGCATCAGTTCGGCGAGCGCTTGAACCGTGACCGGCGTGCCTGATCTTGCTTTTGGTGGGTAGAGCGACGGCGCGGGGTAGACGTCCTGCGCCCATTGATCGAGTTCAGCCTTGACCGCCAGGGCGCGGAAATCCAGCTCGTCCTGTGACAGGGCCCGGTGGGTCAGCGCGGCGAGATCGACGGAAAAATCGCCGCCGGACCATTGGATGGGAAGCCGAACGATCGTCGCCCCGCCATGAGGGGCGCCGTTGAACATCTCGATGTCGAATGGCAGAGTCAGCCGAAGCGGGCCTGGTCCGGGCTGCGCGACCAGTTCATCCATCCGCTCGCCGCTTAGCTTACGAATCGAGAGGCTGGGCGTCACGGTGACTGCGAACAGGTCGGCAAGGCCGCCGGATCCGCCGAAGTCGCCTCGGACAAGGGCGTCTGGACCGGTTTGACCAGGGTGACGGCTCCAAAGGAGCGTGGCGCTCTGAAATTCGCTACCCAGCGGAACGATGTTGTCGCCGCGCCTTAGTTCGACCGCGCGGCATGAATCGTCGTGATCGCCTCCGGGCGCGCAGGACGTAACAACGATCGAGTCGGGACCGCTTTTCCAGATCGGTTCAGGTGGCTGTGCTTGGGCGAGCGCCTCAGTCGCGGCAGCCATGAGGATAGCGCTCATCAGGATCGGTTTCTTGAGCATCGCCACCTCCCAGATCGAACGACACCAGACGGCTTGCGGCGAGCCTATCGTGGGACAACTGTCGCTCTAACCTAGCCGGCAAGTAACCGTAAGGGGTACATGCCTTGGAGCATCAAAAGCGCGTCGATGCCGAAGCGCCGCCGCCTCAGGCCAGAAGCTCGATCGGGTGTTCGAGCAGCAGCTTGAGCGTGTGCAGAAACGCGGCGCCGGTTGCGCCGTCGATGGCGCGGTGGTCGAAGCTGGCGCTCACCGTCATCACCGTGGCCACCCTGACCTCGCCGCCGATCGCCAGCACCCGCTCCTCGGCGGCGCCGACGCCCACGATCAGGGCCTGGGGCGGATTGATCACCGGGATAATCTGTTTCATCCCGAACATGCCCAGGTTGGAGATCGACACCGTGCCGCCCTGATAGTCCTCGGGCAGCAGCTTGCCGGCGCGCGCCCGGCTGGCGAAATCGCTGCTTTCGGCGGCGATCCGCGACAGCCGTTTGCTGGCGGCGTCCCGGATCACCGGCGTCACCAGGCCGCCGGGGACCGCGACCGCCATCGACACATCGACGCGGCTGAACCGATAGAGCTGGTCGCCGCCATATTGGACATGGGCGTCCGGCGTCCGTTCCAGGGCGATGGCCAGTGCCTTGATCAGAAAGTCGTTGACCGAGATCTTCACGCCCTGCTCGGCCAGCGAGGCGTTGAGAGAGGCGCGAAGCTTGAGCAGCTCATCCAGGCGCACGTCGACGCTCAGATAGAAGTGCGGCACCGTCTGTTTGGCTTCGGTCAGCCGCCTGGCGATGGTCTTACGCATGCCAGACAGCTTGACGAGCTCATAGGGCGTGTCGATCGGCGGCGGCTGGGCGGGCGCGGCCGGCGCATCGAGCAACGCCAGCAAGGCTGGCCTTACGCTGACCCGTTCGGCCAGCGGCAGGTCAGCCTTGACGATCTTCCCGCGGGGGCCGGTGCCGAGGATGGTGCGTAGGTCGATGGCGTTGGCGCTGGCGATGCGCCGGGCGAGGGGACTGGCCTTGACCTCGCCATTGGCCGGGACTGGCGTTGTTGAGGGCGCGGTCGCACTATTCCGCTCATCCCCGCCTTCGCGGGGATGAGCGGGGGTTGGTTCATTCGACCTGATTTCAGCGGACCCTAGCGCCGCGATGACCGGCGTGCTGGCCATCGGCGGCTGGCTGATCGGCGCCGCCAGCGCGGCGCCGTCACGATCGAGCAACGCAATCACCGCGCCGACCGCAACGCCGTCGGTTCCCTCCGTGACGATGATCTGCGTGATCACGCCGTCTTCGGCGGCCTCCAGCTCCATCGAGGCCTTGTCGGTCTCGATCTCGGCCAGCAGGTCGCCGGATCGGACGGCGTCACCCGCCTTCACCAGCCAGCGCGCCAGATTGCCCTTCTCCATCGTCGGCGACAGGGCCGGCATGGTGATTTCGATCGGCATCGGCTCAGGCCCCCAGGAACAGTTCGGCGGCGGCCTCGACGATGGCGTCGGCGTCCAGCCGGTAGGTGCGATAGAGATCGGGCAGGTCCCCGGTCTGACCGAACCGGTCGACGCCCAGCGGACTGACCCGCATGCCGCGAACCCCGCCCAGCCAGGACAGGGTGGAGGGGGAACCGTCGATGATGGTCACCAGCCCCGCCTGGGACGGCAGGGCGTCCAGCAGGGTCTCGACATGGCTGGGCGGTGCGCCAGCCTGTCTCCATCGCCCAGCCTGGCGGGCGCTCCAGCCCCGATGCAGCAGGTCCGGCGAAGTGACCGCCAGCAGGCCGAGGCCCGGAATGTCGCCGCTCAGCTGCTCCCAGGCCTCGATCGCTTCCGGCGCAATGGCCCCGGTATAGACGATCGCCGCCTCGCAGCCCTCGCCGGGGGCCTTGAGCCAATAGCCGCCCTTGAGCGCGTCCGCTTCCCACCCGTCATCGACCCGCTCCACCTGGGCGATCGAGCGCGTCGACAGCCGCAGATAGACCGAGCCGCCGGCCGGGGCCTGCAGATGCTCGAACGACCAGCGCATCATCGCCGTCAATTCGTCGGCGAAGGCCGGCTCGAAATAGGTCAGGCCGGGCTGGCCCATGCCGATCAGCGGCGAATTGATCGACTGGTGCGCCCCGCCCTCGGGGCCGAGGGTCACGCCCGATGGCGTGGCGACCAGCAGGAACCGGGACTCCTGGTAGCAGCCATAGTTCAGCGCATCGAGCCCGCGGGCGATGAACGGATCATAGACGGTGCCGATCGGCAGCAGCCGCGTGCCGAAGATCGGCGCCGCCAGACCCAATGCGGCCAGCAACAGAAACAGGTTGCTCTCGGCGATGCCCAGCTCGATGTGCTGGCCGGCGTCGTGGCCGGTCCAACGCTGCGCCGACGGGATCTTGGCGGCGTGGAACACGTCCTTCAGCTCGCGCCTGCGAAACAGCCCGCGTTGATTGACCCAGGCCCCGAGATTGGTTGACACGGTCACGTCGGGCGAGGTGGTGACGATCCGGTCGGCGATCGCCTCGCCGGATTTGGCGATCTCCAGCAGAATCTTGCCAAAGGTGGTCTGGGTCGCCTGCTCCTTGCCCTCGGGAACCGGCAGCCGCGCGGGGACCGGCACGGGGTCCGCAGGGGCGCGCGACTTGGCCTGGGCCAGGGGCGAGGCCTCGACAAAGGCGCGCAGGCTGGCGGCGGCGTTGTCGCCCAGGCCGCCATAGGGCGCCCATTCGTGGCCTGCCGCGATCCCGAGCGAGTCGCGGAAGGCCTCCATCTGGGTGGGGTTCATCAGGCCGGCGTGGTTGTCCTTATGGCCGGCGAAGGGCAGGCCGAAACCCTTGACCGTATAGGCGATGAACAGGGTCGGGACGTCGTCGTTCGCCTGCTCGAAGGCCTCGACCAGGGTGTCGATGCAGTGTCCGCCAAGGTTGGTCATCAAGGCGGCCAACGCATCGTCGTCATAGGCGGCCAAGAGCTTGGCCACGCCCGGCGCCTTGCCGATGTCAGCCAGCAAGCGTTCGCGCCAGGCCTGGCCGCCCTGATAGGTCAGGGCCGCGTACTCGGCGTTGGAGCAGGTGTCGATCCAGCTGGCGATCGCCGCGCCGCCCGGCTTGGCGAAGGCGGCCTTTTGCAGCTTGCCGTGCTTGAGCGTCAGCACCCGCCAGCCGCAGGTGCGGAAGATGTCGTCGAAGCGGTTGAACATCCGGTCGGCGGTGGTGGCGTCCAGCGACTGACGATTATAGTCGACGATCCACCAGCAATTGCGGATGTCGTGCTTGTAGCCCTCGATCAGGGCCTCATAGATATTGCCCTCGTCCAGCTCGGCGTCGCCCATCAGGGCGATCATGCGGCCGGTGTCCGCTTCGGCCATCTGTCCATGGGCGACCAGATAGTCCTGCACCAGGCTGGCGAAGGCGGTGATGGCCACCCCAAGCCCGACCGAGCCAGTGGAGAAATCGACCGGTATCTTGTCCTTGGTCCGCGACGGATAGCTCTGGGCGCCGCCAAGGGCGCGGAACTGTTGCAGCTGCTCGACGGTCTGATCGCCCAGCAGATAGTGGATCGCGTGCAGCACCGGACCGGCGTGCGGCTTGACCGCAACCCGGTCCTGCGGCCGCAGCGCGTGGAAATAGAGCACCGCCATGATCGCCGTCATCGACGCGCACGACGCCTGGTGGCCGCCGACCTTCAGCCCGTCGCGGCTTTCGCGCAGGTGATTGGCGTTGTGGATGGTCCAGGCGGACAGCCAGCGCAGCCGGGTGTCGAGCGCGTTCAGCGCCGCGCGGGTAGCGAAGGACTCGGGGGTGGGTCTCTCAGCGGCCTGAAGCATAAGCGCCCTCATTTGACAGGCGATATTTACCGCGACTGAGGCCCCTGTGTCCTTGCGTAGTCGGTCGTGAAAGGTGCACTATTCCGCATAGTCTGCTAATATCACGGAATATAAGGATGGGTTATGCCATTATTCGCGCTCGACGCCTATGATCGTCGGATCATCCGCGAATTGCAGTCCGACGGCCGCGTCACCAACCAGGCGCTGGCCGAGCGGATCGGCCTGTCGCCGAGCCCGTGCCTGAGGCGGGTGCGCCTGTTGGAGGAAGCGGGCGTGGTCGTGCGCTACGTGGCGCTGATCAATCCAGAAACCATCGGCCTGAACGTCACCGCCTTTGTCCGCGTCCGCCTCGACCAGCAGGACGACCGTCACCTGGAAGCCTTCGAGCAACGGGTCGCGGAATTCTCCGAGGTGATGGAATGCTATCTGATGACCGGAGAAAGCGACTATCAGCTCAGGGTGCTGGTGGCGTCCCTGGCCGAGTTCGAGGATTTCCTGCGCCACAAACTGACCAAGATCGCCGGCGTGGCCCAGGTCACCTCGAGCTTCGCCCTGCGCCCGGTGGTCTATACGACACAGCTGCCGCTGAGGGCGTGATATCTGCCGCGCCCAGCGCCGACATCATGCCGCCGGACGCCACCCACGCTGCTCGCGCCAGTCGTCTGGCAATCCGTCGAACCGCTGCAGGCTGAGCTTGGATAGGTCGGTGAACGAGCAGGCGCCGTCCAGCACCAGGTCGCGGATCGCGTGGCCGCTGGCGGGGGAGAGGCCGAAGCCGACGCCGGACATGGTGGCGATGGTGACATTGTCCGGGCTCGTCAGGCGCTCGATCACGGGCCGACCGTCGGGGGTGTTTTCGATCACCCCGGCCCAGCTGCGGATCACCCGCAGATGCGCGGCCTTGGGTAAGAGCTCGGCCACCCGCTTGGCCAGGTTGCGTAGCAAGGGAGTCGAGGGACGCGCGGCGGGGCCGTCCGGCCCAACCTCCATCCACTCATGCGGCCCGCCGCCATAGGCCAGGTTGCCGCGCAAGGTCTGGCGGCCATAGAGGCCGTTGCCGTCGACCCCGCCAATGCTCATCAGCGGCGCCGGCTCGGTGACGATCATCTCCGCCCGGGCCGGGGCCAGCGGCAGGCGCACGCCGAGCGGCTCCAGCAACTGGCCGGTCTGGGGCCCGGCGGCCACCACCAGGGCGTCGAGGCCGAAGGTCCCACGCGGCGTCTCAACGCCGGTCACCCGCCCGCCCTCGGTGATCAGCCGGATCGCGGGCGCGTGCTGCAGGATGCGGCCGCCGAGGTCCTGCAGCGCCCAGGCATAGGCCTGGACCGTGCGCTGGGGATTGGCGTGGCCGCCGAAATAGACGTGGATGCCGCCCAGCGCATTGTCGCCGGCGAGCGGAACCAGCTCGCGGATCTGCTTGGCGTCGAGCTTGTCGACCTTGTAGCCAAGCTGGCCGTGCATGTCGGCCATGTAGTGATAGTGATGCAGCTGGGTCGGGGTGACGGCGACGATCAGCCGCTCGCGCCGGTATTCGGTGGCGTAGCCCAAGAGCTCGTCCATCTGCGGCCACAGCCGCTGCTCCTCATGGAACAGCGGGCTCTGATAGTGGGAGGCGCCGCCGCCATTGCGGCCGGACGCCTCCCAGCCGACCACGCCCTTGTCCAGCACCAGCACGTCCGCGCCCGATCGCGCCAGCCACCAGGCGGCGCTGAGACCGGTGACCCCGCCGCCGATCACCACCACTGAGGCGCCGGTTTTAGCGGTCATGGACGGCTGCCTTCCACGCCCAGGGTTTGGACCATTGTCTTCGCGGTCGATGCATCTGTCCTTCGCCCCTTGTGGGAGAAGGAATGCATTGGGTCGGACAGGTCACGACTATGGCGATCACCTCAGCGCCCCTACAGATGCATATTTCCGCCGAGAATCTCGGCGTGCATGGCTTCGCGGTCGGTGCCGATGTCGGCGTAGGGGGTCCATTGGGTCGGGATGCCGAACCATACGTCCCAGCCGGCGCTCATCGTCGCGGCCTCGTCCCAGGCGGCCAGCACCTTGAGCGGCAGCGGGCGCACCGGGGCGCGGTAGCCGGCCAGCGGGATGCTGGCGACCGGAACGTCCGCCGCCACCGCCAGGGTCAGGGCCACCTGCTCGCGGCAGCGGCGGGCCTGGCAGACGCCCATGCAGGCGCGGGTCAGGCGCTTGATCTGGTCCTGGTTGATCGGACCGTCTTCCTCCAGCGTGTGCAGGTCGCGCTGGGCCAGCTTGTCAGACGGCGGGCCGAGATAGGTCGGCTGACGCACCGCCAGCAGCGCCTCGCGGGTGACCTCCTCGCATTGGCAGACGATCACCGAATTGTCGCCGCAGGCCATCAGGGCGCGGACCCAGTCAGTCTGGTAGGCGAAGGCGTCCACCGCCGCCGGGTCGGCCTGTAGGTCAAGCTCCGGCGCCTCGCCGAGGCCAAGCGAGGCCAGGGCCGCCTGGGCCGCCGCCTGGCCCTGGGCCTGGGCGCCCGCGATATACAGGCCAAGGCCACCGGCGTCGCCGGCGACAAATATCTCAGCCCGCGAGCTACGCACGCCGTCAGTCAGCAGGGGAACATGGCCGCCTAGATCGGAGCGAACCTTTAGCTTGGCGCCGGCGACGTCTAACAGCTCGATGGCCGGTACGAGCCCGATGGCCAGGCACAGGGTGTCGCAGTTCAGCATGCGGGGTTCGCCCGCCTGCGCCGCGGCCGCGACCAGCCGCACCCGTTCGACGCCGTCGATGCCGCCTTCGGCCCGCTCCACCACATATCCGGTGAGGATCTCGATCCCCGCGGCGCGGACCTGGTCGACCAGCTCGTCCGGCCCCTGGGGCGCGTCGCGCACCTCGACCAGGGCTGCGACCTCCAGACCCCGCTCAAGCGCCAGCAGCGCCGTCGACAGGGCCAGGGCGCCGGAGCCGAGGATCACCAACCTTCGGCCGGCGAAGGCGTCGTAGCGGGTCAGCAGCGCATGCAGGCCATTGGCTCCCATCACCCCCGGCTGGTCCCAGCCCTGGAACGACAGGGCCAGGTCGCGCGCCCCGGCGGCGACGATCAGCCGATCGAACCCGACCATCCACGAGCGCTCCTCGTCGGCCAGGCCAACGACCGGCCCCGGCAGGGCGCGCACCCCTTCGCCATTGAGAAACGCGCCCCAGGCATAGGTCCCCAGGGCCAGTTCGACGCCCAGCTCGAACGCCTCCTCGAGCGCGGGATTGGCAAAGAAGATCTGTTCGAGCATCCGTTCCTTGGCCTGGACCGCGCCGGTCATCCGCTGGCCGTAGAACAGCGGCGCGTCGGTGCCCATCAGGCCGGCGGACACCGGGTTTTCGTCGACCAGCAACACCTGGGCGCCGCCCCTGGCCGCCTCAAGCGCCGCCGCCACGCCGGCCGGACCGGCGCCGATCACCACGATCTGCTTATGATCCTGCGGCGGCGGAAACTTGCCGTCGATCGCATGGGGGTCGCGCGGGGCCTGGCTCATGGCTAGACCGCCGCCAGGGCGCGCGCGAGGTCGGCGATCAGGTCATCGGGGTGTTCGATCCCGACCGACACCCGCAGCGTGCCGTCGGTCACCCCGACCTCCAGTCGACGCTCGATCGGCACGTTGTAGTGGGTGGTGGTGGCCGGATGGCAGATCAGGGTCTCGGCCCCGCCGAGGCTGACGGCGAGGCGCAACACCTTCAGCTGGTCGAGCATGGCGAAGGCCTGGGCCTCGCCGCCCTTGATCTGGAACGAGAAGGTCGAGCCGAACCCGCGGGCCTGGCGCGCCATCACCTGTTGGGTCGGCGAGCCCTCCGGCGCAAAGCCCAGATAGTTGACCGAGGCGATCGTGGGGTGGTCGCGCAGGAAGCCGGCGACCTTGGCGGCGTTGTCGCCCGCCCGCTCGGTGCGCAGGTGCAAGGTCTCGAACGAGCGCAGCAGCAGCCAGCAGGAATGGGGATCGAGATGCGAGCCCAGAAAGGTGCGCTGCTTCTTGAATAGCTCGATCAGCGCCCGCGCGCCGCTCACCCCGCCGGCCAACAGGTCGCTGTGGCCGCCGCAATACTTGGTCAGGGCGGTGACGCACAGGTCCGCGCCCAGGGCCAACGGCGTCTGCACGAACGGCCCCAGGAAGGTGTTGTCGACCGCCACCACCGGCCTGCGCCCAGTGCGCGCGCCGATGGCGTCGGCCACCGCCGCCGCCGCGGCGATATCGACCACGTTTCCGGTCGGATTGGCCGGCGATTCCAGCATGATCAGCGCCAGCGGCCCGTGGGCGATCGCCTGGTCGGCGGCGGCCTGGATGCTGGCCTGGCTGAGGCTGTCGTCGATGGCGAAGGGACCCACGCCGAACCGCGGCATGAACCCATAGAGCATGCTGTCGGTGCCGCCATAGGTCGGGCGGGAGTGGACGATGGTGTCGCCCGGGCTGGCCAGACAAAGCATGACGCAGGAGATCGCCGCCATGCCGCTGGCGAACACCGCGGCGTCCTCGCCCCGGTCCAACACCGCCAGCCGGCGCTCAACCATGTCCAGATTGGGATGGTTCAGCCGGGCATAGATATAGGGCGAGCCATCCGGCGCCGGCGCCCCGTCAAAGAAGGCGCGGTGGACGTTCTTGGCGTGCTGCGCGCTCTCATAGACGAAGGTCGAGGTCAGGACGATCGGCGGCTTGGCCGCCCCGAACGCCGAGCGCGGGTCATAGCCATAGCCGATGGTCAAGGTCTCGGGATGCAGGCCCTCGGGAACGTCATCCGACATGATCGGCGCCCTCAGCCCAGGCCGCGGCGGTGGCGCAGTACCAGTCGGCGAACCGCAGCGACAGGGCTTCGGCCTCTGGCGAATAGGGTCCCGGCGTATAACCCAGCGCATTGACGCCGCGCTGGTTGGTCTCGACCAGGTCGCGGTCCTGCAGATTGGTCTGGGTCCACAGATGGGTGAGATGCTCGACCGTGTAGTCGACGCCCTCGACCGCGTCCTTGTGCACCAGCCACTTGGCGACCACCAAGGTCTCGTTGGGGGCCAGCGGCAGGGCGCTGAACATGAACACATAGTCGCCGACCGCGTGCGAGAAGCTGTGCGGTTCGGTCGACCAGCGCAGCGAGCCGACATCCCCGTCCCCGACCGGACAGATCAGCTTGGAGACGGCCGGCAAACCGTCCGTTGTCATCGAGATGCAGCCCTCGTTGAGCGCAAAACGCATCGCCTGCCACCAGTCGCCCTCGACCGGGCCAACCTCCAGCCCCAAGCTGGCCATCCGGGTGTTGAAATCGTCCAGGGTCGGATCGTCGCCATAGTCGAAATGGCCCGAGGCGCCGGTCGGAAAGCTGCGCGACAGCTCCGGGTGGGCGCCGGGACAGTGATAGCATTCGCGGCCATTATCCATGACCAGTTTCCAATTGCCGCGCTCGACCAGGGTCTGCTCATAGGCGACCTTGGTGTTGGCCAGATCGTGCGGCGCGATCAGCGGCGTGAACTTGGCGCGGAAATCGTCGATCGGCGGGGCCTCATCGGCCAGGCAGACGAACAGCACGCCGGCGACGGAGGCCACATGCACCGGTTTCAGACTGTATTCGGACTTATCGAAGTCGGCGGGCATGCGGCCCGCGTGGACCAGCTCACCGGTCAGCTCATAGGTCCAGCGGTGATAGGGACAGACCAGCCGCGCCGAGTGGCCGACCCCATCGGCGCAGATCTGCGAGCCGCGATGCCGGCAGCTGTTGTGATAGGCGCGAAGCTCGCCGGCGCGGTCACGCACCACCACCACCGGCCACCGACCCAGGGTCACCGCCAGGCGACTGCCCGGCTTTGGCACCTCGACCTCAAACCCAACCTGTAACCAGGAGCGCTTGTAGATGAACTCGAGGTCGAAATCGAAGACGTCGGGATCATTATACAAGGCTTGCGGTAGACTATGACCTGGGCGCCGAGCCTTGAGCAGCGCGCCCATTTTCGCCAGATCAATCATCGGCACTCCTTGACTGATCGGAATATCGCATGAGGCTCGCGCTCAGGGGCAATCGCATTTCCTGATAACGCTATCGCATTTCAACCGCCGCGACGTGGGCGCGCCGCGCCCAGTTCAGCCCAGCCGATCGCCAGGTACCAATATTTCCGCGACTGCATCGCATAAACATTGGCGAATGATCGCATTTCGTGCGCGAATATAAGACGTTCTCCGTTTACCGATGGGAATCGCGCTTGATCAATCGCCGGTGGCTGCCGCTCAACGCACTTCGCGCCTATGAGGCGGTCGGCCGCAATCTCAGCTTCACGGTCGGCGCCCAGGCCTTGCATGTGTCGCAGAGCGCCTTGAGCCGACATGTGATCAGTCTGGAGGAGCTGCTCGGCACGCCGCTGTTCGAGCGGCGGCCGCATGGCCTGGTGCTCACAGAGGCCGGCGCGGCGTTGTTGCCGGCGGTCAGCAAGGCCTTCGATCGCGTCGAACAGACCCTCAATCTGATTCAGCAGGGAAAGCGCAGCGCCCGCACCCTTCGCCTGCACATGCCCCCCACCCTGCTGCAGCACCTGGCCCTGCCGATCCTACGCGATTTCCGCCGCGAATTTCCCGACGTCCGCATTGACGTTTCCAGCTCTCACGTCACCGGCCTGCCGCAACACGATCTGGACGTGGCGGTGGTCTATGACCGGCCAACCGTCGATGATCGCGTGACCGACCTCCTCTGGATGGTGCGGGTCTCGCCGGTCTGTTCGCCGGAGCTCGCGGATCGGGAGAAGGGCAAGGGCCTGGAGGCCTTCCTGGCCAGCAATGAATTGCTGCATGTCAAACTGAACAACCAGCCGCGCGACCTGTTGTGGGCCACGTTTGCGCGTCAGTGCGGTTTCACCCTGGATACCGATCGCGGTCTGGCCTTCGACACGGCGTCTTCAGCGATCCAGTACGCGATGGCCGGGGACGGCGTGGTGCTGGCGGACGTCGACATGTACGCCGCCGAGCTCGCCAACGGTTTGTTGGTGGCCCCCTATGATACCGTGTTCGAGGACGGCTACGGCTATTACTTGAAGTTCCACGCCGAAGACTTGGCCGACCCGGTCATCGCCCTGTTCCGCAGCTGGATGATCGGCCGCTTCTCGGCCCAAGCCCCGGCCCAGGCCCTGGCCGCCTTGAGCGCCACGAGCGGCTAACGCACGGGATCGCCCCGCCACAGCTCCAGCCCCGCATCGTGCAGCCGCTGGAAGCCCTTCCAGACGGTGATCGGCGCGGCGCCGGGGCTGTAGGCGCCGTAGGCCCGCGCCGCCGTGGCTGGCCAGACGGCGTCATCGGACTTGGGGGTGGCGACGTCGAGATAGGCGGCCCGGCTGGCGTCTCCCTTCATATGCAGGTCGAGGAAGGCGGAGATCATGTGCAGATTGATCCCGATGGTGCGATCCTTGCGCCAGACCGGATCTTCAAACCAGTCCAGGCCCCACAGGCTGGCGCGCGCCTCGGGCGAGGCGGGATTCATCGGGATGCTGTGATCGCCGTTTTCGAACACCAGCAGGCGCCGGGACGCTCCAGTCGTCGCATCGAACACCGCCTTGACCCCGGAAAAACCGACCACATGGTCGCGGTCGCCGACGATCAGCAGCAGCGGCGTGCGGACGCGCGCAAGGGTTTGCGGCGACCAGGCCGGTGCGCCGGGCAGGCCGGTGAACGGCGACAGGGCGACCACGGCCTTCAGGCCCTCGATGCGCGCCTCGTCCGCCTTGGCACCGCCTGGCAGGTAGGGGCCGACATAGGCCGCTGGCAAGGCGTGGGCCGGCAGGCCGGCGGGATCGAAGCCGCCCGCTGCCATGGTCAGGGCCCCGTAACCGCCCATCGAATAGCCGATCACCGCGACGCGGTCCGGATCGATCAGCCCGGACAGGAAGGCGTCCCCCGATCGGGCCGCCCCCTGGATCGAGCGGGCGACGAAGGCGATGTCCAGCGGGCGCCGCAGCACCGGTCCGGGAAACCCGCGCGGATCGCCGTAGGGCGGATCGCGGTGGCTGATCGCCACCACTACATAGCCCTTGGAGGCCAGGTTTTCGCCGAGCCAGGTCATCGCCTCGGGACAGCCGGCATAGCCGTGCGACAGGATCACCAGTGGAAAACGCCCGCCGGCGACGGCCGGCGCATCCAAGACCGCGATGCCCGGCGCGGAGAAGGCCACTGGCGGCTTGCCCGGCTCGCCGTCCATGGTCGCGCTATAGGTCACCGCGCTGGCCCCGGCGACGACCCGCGCCGGATACCAGATCGACAGCGGGAGGACCCGGTCCTTGATCGGCGCCACACCCTTGGCGTCCAAGCTTGCGAGGTCCGCCTGGGCCGGCTGGGTCAAGGTCTCGCGCTTGAGGCCGACGGCGTAGGGGCCGAGGGCGGCCAGCTCGGGGGCGTCGATCGACGGGATGCTGGGCGGCGCCTGGGCGAGGGCGGCGCCGCAGATGAACCACGCCGCCAGGGCGAGGCAGGCGGATTTCAGACTCCGTAACACGCGCATCACCTGAATTTCTCTAAAGCCCAGTGTTATAGAGCTCAATCACTGAGTAAATTTCCGCTCATCCCGGCCAATGCCGGGACCCCGATCAAAGAACGCAACAACCTCGGACCAGCGACTCTGTCCACAGGATCATAGATCTTGCCGACGGCCACTGCGAATGACTCCACCCCATCGTCATCGCCGCGCTTGTCGCGGCGACCCATGCCATGAACGAACGAACATCCGCGTTGAATGTGGGACGTTCACGGCATGGATGGCCGGGACAAGCCCGGCCAAGACGAGGAAAAGGGCCTGAACTGAAGGTCAAACTCAAAGGCCTTTGATACTACGATCTCGGTCCCGCCTTCGCCGGGATGAGCGAAATTGATCAACTGATTCAAGCAGATGCCAACCTACCCTAGAACTTGGCCTTGACCCGCAGGCCCACGGTCAGGGGCCGGGCGACCGTTTCGCCATAGCCTGGCTCGTAGTTCGCATAATAGGTCGGCCGGGCGATATTGGTCACCCGCACCCCATTGATCAGGTTGGTCCCATAGATCCCGACCTCGTAGCGGCCGAAGGAATAGGCCGCCGAGGCGTTGACGTCATGCGACGGCGGGATGATCGCAAAGGTCGGGCTGGCCCCGTTCCGGCTGAGGACGCCGTTGCTGTAGAGGGTCTTGTAGGGATCGAAGGTGGTGTTTTCTTCGCTGCGGAACTCGTAGCTGACCTGCAGGTGCATGGTCCCCTGAGCAATGGGCCGGTCATAGAAGGCGAAAACCGAGGCGATCCAGTTCGGCGAGTAGGGCGATTGATCGCCGCTGAAGGCGCCGACCGTCGGGATGTTGCCCGATGCGCTGGAGTCATTGTACGAGAAGCTGCCGCTGACGGTCAGGTCCGGCGTGACCTTGAAGGTCGACTCCGCTTCGACGCCCTTGCTGTGAATGGAGCCAGCGCTCTCGGTGAAGAAGTAGGAGCAGTTCAGCAAAAGACGCGTCTGAACATTGGTCCATTCGATATAGTAGGCGTCGGCGTTCAGGGTCATCCGACCATCGGCCAGCTTGGCCTTTTCCCCCAAGGTATAGTCCCAAAGACTATCCGGCCCGAAGGTCAAAGGCGCGGCCGTGTAGCCGTAGGATTCGAGGTTGGCCAGGCACTTCTCGGGGATGGTGCCGGTCGCCGAGGCCGGCGTCTGGGTCGGCACCGGCTGGTTGGCGCCGCCGTAGCGGAAGCCCTTGGCCGCCTCCGCATAGACCATGGTGTTATCGTCAATGTGATAGGAGGCGTTGAACCGCGGATTGAACCCGGAGGCCTTTTCCGTGGCGTTGGTGGTCAGCGGCACGTGGTTGATCGCGCCGTAGACGCCGCCCTCGAACAGGTAATACTTCTCGTTATAGTCGAAATAACGCACCCCAGCAGTCAGGTCCAACTTCGGCGTGACGTGCCAGGTGTCGTCGGTGAACACGGCGATCTGGCTGTCGGTCTCGTTCTGCAGGCCGGAGAAGATGTCGTTGGGGTTGAAGGCGCCGTCGACCGTCTGCGAGTTGTAGGGCTTGCCGGTGCCCAGCGTATAGAAGGCCGCCGCATAGGATGAAGTGTCGAAGCCGGCGACCGGGATGTCTTGGTAGAGGTTGCGGGTCTGGTGCTCATAGAAGGCGCCGACCGACCATTTGACCGGCCCGTCGTTCTTCGACACCAGCCGGACTTCCTGCATGAAATCCTTGACCTTGTTGGTGATGTCGTAGTGCTCGGCCGGGATCTTGGCGTTGGTCGACGGAGTGAAGCTGCCGGGCGCGCTATAGAGCGCGTTCGGCAAACCGTAATAGTTGGCGAAATAATAGCCGATGGTCGGCTCGGTGCTGGCGTAGTAGCCGATCCGCCGCCAGGTATAGGCCGATGATGACACCAGGTCGGCGAAGCCCAGATCCTTGTCGGCGTTCAGCTGATAGAGCTGGAAGCTGTCCTTGGTGCCTTCCGACGCGTTGGAGCTGAACTCATATTTCGGCAGGCCGCTGAAAGCGTCGTTCAGGCCATGGGCGTGGCTCTGCTCAAAGGTGCCGCTCAGGTCGATCGTCAGGGTGCTGTCGGGCGTCCAGCGCAGGGCGCCGCGCGCCTGCAGGCTGTTGTTCAGATTGGCGTCCTTCTTGTGATAGTCGCCGACATTGCTGATGAAGCCGCCGTCCTGGCCGTCATAGAAGGTCCCTCGGAAGCCCAGCTTGTCCTCGACGATCGGCGTATTGAACATGCCGCGCAGGCTGTAGCTGCCCGAGCCATGCTCGGTGTCGGCGGCGGTCGCCTCCAGGGTCCCGAAGGATCGAGTCGAGCTTGGCTTGGCGGTGATATAGCGGATGGTGCCGGCCATCGAGCTGTCGCCATAGAGCGTGCCCTGGGGTCCGCGCAGGATTTCGACCCGCTCCAGATCATAGACCCGCAGGTCCGGGGTCTGGCCCTGAACCGAGATCGGCGTATCGTCCAGATAGACCGCGACCAGCGAGCGGTCGGACGTGTCCGAGGTGCGATAGGGCATCGAGGTCAGGCCCAGCATGGTGATCTGGTTGAAGCCCGGCGCGCCCTGCACGATCGACAGCGAGGGCGAGAACTTGGTCAGGTCGCTGAGGTTGCCCAGGCCCGACTGGTCGGCCTGGGTCGGATTGACCACCGACATCGGGATGGCCACCTTCTGCACCGACTCTGCGCCCGACCGGTTGGCGGTCACCACGATCTCTTGCAGCTGCGTCGTCCCCGCCGCCGGCGGCGGGGCCGCGGACTGGGCGCTGGCCCCGGTCGCGGCCAGGGCGGACAAGCTCACCGCCGACATCAGGACGACTGAAAGCTTGGTGTTGGTCTTACAGTTACCAGGAATGTTCGCCGGTACTTGCGGCATGTTTGACCCCTCTGCAAAAGTGTTAGGCACAATCAATTTTATATTTTTAGCTATTCAGACCCACTGACCCGGTTTTGGTCCCTGGTCACTTTTTGGACACGCCAAGGGTTCCGCTCAGATGCCTGCAAGAGAAAGCGAATTAACGAGATGAGCCCATCGAAAAAAGGCATCTAGGCTTCGGCGCGCCCGCTGAGGGTTCGCAGGCTCGATTGCAAGGCGAAGCGTGACCTTCGAAGCTCGCGCTTCACAAGGCCATGGTTTTTATTATTTTTCTCAACTCAAGCTGAGTGATTGCACAATTGAGCCCGAGCCTCAGCCTGTCTGACGTGGGAACAGCTCGCCGGCTGAGGCCAAGCCGAACCAAGCCGGAGCGGCAAGTCTCTGACGCGGCGCTCGCTGGGCGCTGATTAAAGCCTAGGCAGGATTTTGATCCAATTGCGCCCGCAGCGGACCCAGCCACGGCTCGAAATTTCGCCAGTGCTCCAGACCCTCGGTGAACAACGGCCGGCGTACCTGCTCGGAGCTGGCGGTGCGGACGGGCCGCTGAGACTCGTAGAACCGCAGACAGCCCGGCTCGAACGCTAGGCCGCAATAGTCGAGCAATCGCCGCACCTGCGTTTGCGGGTCGGCGATCAGATCCTCGTACTGCACCCGGTGCACGCGCCCCGGCA
>Ga0302196_10001986_pt1 | contig 19415 bp, 19 predicted proteins | sample II_Bog_N1_3_FD_198794 | JGI IMG/M metagenome (GOLD analysis project Ga0302196, IMG submission 198794) | Peat permafrost microbial communities from Stordalen Mire near Abisko, Sweden - II_Bog_N1_3 | ecosystem: Environmental > Terrestrial > Soil > Wetlands > Peat | place: Sweden: Abisko...
AGTTCGACCCGGTGCGCTTCAGCCTGACCGGCGAGTTCCTGTCCCAGTTCGTGGTGGGCGTGCTGGGGGCCCTGGTGATCACCTCGGAGTACGCCACCGGCTCCATCCGCACCACGCTGTCCACCACGTCCCGGCGCACCACCGTGCTGGCCGCCAAGCTGCTGGTGATCGGGGCGGTGGTCTTCGTGGTGAGCGAGGTGACGTCGTTCGCGTCGTTCTTCACCGGGCAGGTGGTACTGCTGGCCCACGGGGGCAAGGCGCTCCCGGCCGGCAGCACCATCATCGACCAGGTGCGCAGCTCCACCATCCCGGTGGTCAGCATCACCAGTGCCGGCGCGGCGCGTGCCGTGTTCCTGGCCGGGGTCTACCTCCTGCTACTGACACTGCTGGCCTGTGGGCTCGGGTTCATCCTGCGGCACACCGCCGGGGCCATCTCGGCGTTCGTGGGGATCCTCCTGGTGCTGCCCCTGGTGGTCGACATCCTGCCCTCGAGCTTCTCGTCGTCGTTCGAGCGCTACCTCCCGTCCAACCTCGGCCTGGCCATGGTGGTGGTGACCACCCGCAAGACCGACTTCGCCGGCGTGCTGCTGACCCCGTGGGCGGCGGCCGGGCTGCTGGCCCTGTACACGGCGGTGGTGATCGTCGTCGCCACCGTGCTGCTGGTCCGGAGGGACGCGTGACCGGACCCGCCGACACCGGCGGGTCGTCCCTGGCCCTGGTCCTGGGTGGGGGAGGGATCGCCGGGATCGCCTGGCACACCGGGGTCCTGGCCGGACTGCTCGAGTCCGGGGTGGACGTCACCGGGGCCGACCTGCTGGTGGGGACCTCGGCGGGCTCCACCGTCGTCGCCCAGCTCGGAGCGGGCCGCACCCCGGCCGAGCTGTTCGAGCGGCAGGTGGACCCGGCCACGCTGGCCACCGAGCTGGACTCCGGGGTGCCCCTCGACGACCTGATCGCCCGACTGGCGCCGATCTACGGGGCACGGATCGACGCCGCCGAGCGGCGCCGCCGGCTGGGGGCGATGGCCCTCGGCACCGAGACGGTCGACGAGGCGACCCGACGGGCGGTGATCGCCGCCCGGCTGGCCGACGCCGGATGGACGGGCCGCCGGGTCGAGGTGGTGGCCGTCGACACGCACTCCGGTGACCGCCGGATCTTCGACGCCGGATCGGGGGTCGACCTGGTGGACGCCGTGGCCGCCAGCTGCGCGGTGCCCGGGGTGTGGCCCCCGGTGACCATCGACGGGAGCCGGTACGTCGACGGGGGGATCTGGTCGTACACGAACTCCGACCGGGCGGCCGGCCACGACCGGGTGCTGGTGCTGGCCCCGCTGGTCGACCCGGCGCTCGACGAGGAGATCGCCGGGCTCCCCGGTACGCCGCGGGTCGAGGTGGTGGTCCCCGACGAGGCGTCGACCGAGGCGTTCGGGGTCGACGTCCTCGATCTGGCCGTGCGGGAGCCGTCGGCCCGGGCGGGCCTCCTCCAGGGCCGGGCCGAGGCCGACCGCGTCCGCAAGCTCCTGGCCGACTGAGCCGGCGTGCGGCCGGCGTGCGGCCGGCGGCGTCAGGTCAGGTGGCCCCGGCGCCGACCCGGGCTACAGGGTGGCCAGGTAGGCGTCCAGCTTGACGAACGCGGTCTCCATGCCGGCCTGGGCCTCGGGGCTCAGGAACATCGCCGGCACGTTGGTCTGGTGGGTGACCGTCTCGGTGCGCCCGTCGCCGAGGTCGTTGAAGACGATCGACGTCGTCATACCTCCGGCGACGTCGGCCTCGGTGAACGAGAACGCGCGGGGCGGGTCGAACTCGACGAACACGCCGTGGGTCGGGAACCGGTCACCGGTCTCGTCGTGGACCATGACGAACTCGTAGCGTCCGCCGGGACGGGGTTCCACCGTGATCCCCTCGAGCGGCGTGCTCATGCCGATCGGGCCCCAGAAGTGGGTCAGGTGAGCGGGGGTGGTCATGCACTCGAAGACCACGTCGGGCCGGGCGTGGAAGATGCGGGTGATGGTCAGCTCGCCCAGCTCGGTCGGTGCGTCGCTCATGGTTCGGTCCTCTTCTCGTTGGTCGTGGTCATGCGCTTCAGGTGCTGCTCGAGCCGGTCGTAGCGGCCCGTCCAGATCCGCCGGTTCCGCTCGATCCAGTCGGTGGCGCCGTCGAGCGGCGCCGGTTCGATGCGACAGGGCCGGTACTGCGCGTTCCGACCCCGCGAGATCAGTCCGGCCGTCTCGAGCACCTTCAGGTGCTTGGAGACGGCCTGCAGGCTCATGTCGAACGGTGCGGCCAGCTCGTTCACCGTGGCCTCACCCTCGGCCAGACGGACCAGGATGGTCCGCCGGGTCGGGTCGGCGAGGGCGGCGAAGGTGCGGCTCAGGGTGTCGGTGGCCATGTGTACTCAACTTGTAGGTTGATCAATGAATGAGTTGAGTATGGGGCCGTGGCACCGGAATGTCAACCCTGAGTGGTCGTCGGTGGCCGGGGCCGGCCTACGACCCGGGGACCGGGAGCCCTCCCCACGCCGGGTCGGGTCGGCCCGTTCCGTAGGCGGACCGCAGGTTGTCCAGCCAGGCCACGCTGTCGTCCAGCCCGCCCGGCCGGTTCCGCTGCAGCCACAGGGACCGGTACCGGTCGATCAGGGCGACCAGGTCGTCGGCCAGGCCGCGGCGGACCGCCTCGGGCACGGACCCGAGGGTGCCGTCGGCGTGCAGACGCTCGCGGGCGTCACGCACCAGCAGCGCCACCAGGTCGACGCCGAACACCGTCTCGGCGACCAGGAGGCCACCGTCCGGGCGCAAGGGCAGGGCCCCCTCGGCGGCCCGGCGTGCCTCCCCCAGGCACCGGTCGAGAGCGTCGAGCTCCTCCAGGGTCAGCCCGGCGGTCAGGCCCCGTCCCACCGGCAGCTGAGGGTAGTAGAGGTTGGTCACGACCGCGGACATGTTCGGGAACTGCGGCGTCACCAGGAGGTGGGCGTCCCCCAGGGCCAGGACCGCCTCCGCCAGTCGGCCCGTCGGGTCGTCGAAGACGTGGACGCTCAGGGCCGCGCCGAGGTCCAGGTCGGCGTTGGTCTCCAGGCACCAGGACACGGCGGCCCCGTAGGCCAGGGGCGGCTCGCTGATGACCGCCTGCTGGAGGTGCCCCTGGTCGCCCCAGTCGGTGTTGAGGTAGCCGACCGCGCCGTGGGTGACGGCCGCCTCCGCCGCCCGCCGACAGGTGGTGCGGGCGTTGGTGGCCCGGCCCAGGATGCTCAGCCAGCTCGACGTCCCCGGAGCCACCCAGAACGGGATGCCGGCCCCGGCCAGCACGGCGCACCGGGCGTCGAACGGGTGCCAGTCGTCGTAGCCCCACTCACAGACGGTCACGCCGTCGGGCAGCGCGGCCAGGAGGTCGGGATCACCGGCGACCATGTCGCCCCACATGAGCATCTCCCGCCCGTCGAGCTCGGGGAGGGCCCGCAGGGTGGCCACCCAGGCCAGGTAGTCGTCCATCCGCTCGCGGGGCAGCTCCCACGGCTCGTCGAGGCCCACGTGGACCCGACGGGTGGTGAAGCACGCCAGCAGCTCGCCCAGGAGCTCGCCGACCAGGGTGATCGCCCCCGGGTCGTTGGGCTCGATGGTCATGGGCGCCCGGGACATCCCGTAGGGGTCGACGAAGCCGTCGGGGGCGATGGCCAGCGGGCGGTACCGGTCGTGGGCCAGCCAGCGGTTCATGTGGCCCAGGCAGTTCTGGTTGGGCACCAGCTCCACGTGCCGGGCGAGGCAGTAGGCGTCGAGCTCGACGATCTCCTCCGCCGTGAACGGACTGGCCGCCCGGTGGACGTCGGGATGGTCGCGGTAGGCGAAGGTGTGCTCGGTGTAGAGCTGCACCTGGTTGACCTTGAGGGAGGCGAGCCGGTCGACCAGCGCGCACAGGGTGGCCATGGTCGGGACCTTGTCCCGGGAGACGTCCAGCATCACGCCCCGCACCGGGAGGTCGGGATGGTCCCGGACGGTGCCGACGGGCAGGGTCCCGTCGTGGAGGCGGGCGAGCTGGGCCAGAGTGGCCTCTCCGTAGAAGAGGCCGGCGGGGTCGGCGCCGGTGATCTCGACCCCGGTGTCGTCGATGCGGAGGACGTAGCCCTGCGGGGGGAGGGACGGGTCGAGCCGGTGCCGGGCCGGACGGACGGGGACCACCCCGCCGATCCACTCCATGGACCGCGGCACGGGGACGAGGTTCACGGGAGTGGCCTCCGGTAGACGAAGAACACCTGGTCGACCACCCCGCCCACCGCCGCGTACGGCACGACCGGTCCGACCCAGACCACCGACACCTCGTCCCGGCCCCGACGGCGCAGCTCGTGCAGGGCCCCGACCAGGACCCCACGACCGCGGCCCCGTCCCATCAGGTCGGGACGCACCGCCACCGGCCCGAGCTGTCCCCGCCGATTCACCTCGAAGGCGCAGAACGCCGTCAGATCCCCGTGGTCGTCGGCCTCCCGGGCCACCACCAGGTTCCCCTTGTCGGCGGCGCGCAGCACCTCGGGCCGCCAGTTGGGCCAGTGGGTGGTCATCCAGGCGTCGAGCTCGGCACGCTCGTCGGCCCGGTACTGCGAGTGGCCACCGGGGTCGGGGGGGATCGAGCCCAGGTCCACCCGCATGTTGATGTTCGCCTCCGTCCGGGCGTAGTGCCGGCTCTCGAGCAGGCAGAGGAGCGCGGTCTCCGTGCTCGGGACGCCCGGCCACAGGAAGTAGGGAGGATCGGCGCCCACCACCAGGGCGTGGTGTCCGGCCCGGAGCGCCCAGTCCTCGGCCGCACCGAGGAGGTCGGTGCCGTGGCCCTGTCGTCGCTCCGACGGAGCCACGACGAGGAGCCGGATGTGGGCGCCGTCGTCACACTCGACGACGGCCACGACCCCCACCCCGGGGTCGCCCAGCACGGTGGCCGGCTGGTCGGGGGTGAACAACGCCCCGTCGAGCTCGTCGGGTGAGGGGGCATCGACGAGGGCCTCCCGGCACAGACGGTGGATCGCCGGGAGGTCGGTCCGGTCGAGCTCGACGATCGCCGGGCTCATGACCGCGGTGGAGGCGGGGACCCGGCCCACCCGCCACCGGCCGACTGATGGGTGGACATCCGCCCATCATGCCGGATCCGGGCCGGCCGGGCACCGGTCCCTGGCGGGCCGGTGCTCCGTCGATCGTCCCTCCCGCCGACGGGTCCGGAGTGCCACCAACCGGTCGGGGACCCGTAGTTATACTCCCGCCACCATGGTCCGCCCCACCCGAGAGACGAGAGCGACGTGCGCCATCTGAAGCAGTCCCGCATCGCGGTGGTGACCGCTCCCGACCGGAGGGGATGGACGGTGATCCGGACGGCCGCCGCGGTGGGCGTCGTGCTCGCCTCGCTCGTCGTTGGCGTGTCGGCGGCGTCGACGGCCGGGGCGACGACGGCACCGAGGGGGACCGCAGGGGCCCGCGGGCTCGCACCGCTCAGCCAGGCGTACCTCGAGACGTACCTGGGGACCGCCTCGGCCCCGACCATCGAGACCGTGAGCACGGGGATCACCGCCACCGTGTCGGGCGACAGCGTCGGGCTGAGCTGGGCCGGAGGTCACTACGAGGTCGACACCTCGACCACCAGGGTCGGTGTGGTGGCTCCGGTGGAGATGGATCTGCCGGGCATCGGCTTCTGCGGATCCCTGTCCGCCCCGGATCCGACCTCGGTCGGCGAGGGCCAACTGGACGAGCTCACCACGACCGGGCCCACGGTGGACTCCGCCGCCCTGCGGTTCGAGTGCACCCGGGCGGATCCCGCCAACCCGGGGACCGTCGTCGGCACCATCTGCTTCGGACTCCGGCCGACGCCGAGCCAGGGCTACTACCTGTTCGGACAGGACGGCAGCCTCGGCGGGTTCGGGAACAACAACTACCTCGGCTATCTGGGTGACCTCAGCGCCACGCCGCTCAACGCACCCGTGGTGGGCATGGGGGTGACCCCGTCGGGAGGGGGCTACTGGATGGCCGCCTCCGACGGGGGGATCTTCAACTACGGCGATGCGGGGTTCTACGGATCGGCGGGGAACCTCGTCCTGACCAAGCCGATCGTCGGCATGACCGGAACCGCCGACGGCCGGGGCTACTGGATGGTCGCCGCCGACGGCGGGATCTTCTCCTACGGCGACGCCCGGTTCTACGGCTCGGCGGGGAATCTCGTGCTCCGACAGCCTGTCGTCGGCATGGCCGCCACCCCGGACGGCCGGGGCTACTGGATGGTGGCGAGCGACGGCGGGATCTTCGCCTACGGTGACGCCGCCTTCTACGGGTCGATGGGCAGCCGGCCCCTGAACCAGCCCATCGTGGGGATGACGCCGACCCCGGACGGCCGGGGCTACTGGCTGGTGGCGAGCGACGGCGGGATCTTCGCCTTCGGGGATGCCGGGTTCTACGGCTCGACCGGAGCCATCCACCTGAACGAGCCGATCGTGGGGATGACGCCGACCCCCGACGGTCACGGCTACTGGTTCACGGCCTCCGACGGCGGTGTCTTCGCCTACGGCGACGCGCCGTTCGAGGGCAGCCTGGGCGCCGAGGGAATCACCGATGTCGCCGGGATGGCCCGCTGACCGGGAGGAGCGAGCCGGGGTCGTGGATCCGCACCGGACGACCCGAGGAGTTCCCCGCCCTCCGTGACGTCGAACGCGCGGCCGACCGGCTGTTCGAGTCGGTGGGGATCGGTCCGTTCACCGACGACGACGCCGAGGACCATCTGGCCCAGGCCGCGCTGGTCCTGGTGACCGGCGATCCGCCGGTGGGCTTCGTGTGCGTCGGGCTGGTGGACGGGCTCCCGCACATCTGGCAGCTGTCCGTCCATCCGGACCACGGGCGACGGGGCCTCGGACGTGCCCTGGTGCAGGCGGCGTGCCGGTGGGCACGGGCCGAAGGGTTCGAGGCCGTCACCCTCACCACGTACCGGGACGTGCCGTGGAACGGACCGTTCTACGCGTCGCTCGGCTTCGTCACCGTGGACGCCCTGGCACCCGGTCTGGCCGCCGTCCGGCAGCACGAGCGGGAGGTGGGGGACGATGCGTTCGGACCCCGGGTGGCCATGCAGCTGACGCTCTGAGCGCACCCGCCTGGGGCGCCCACGTCACGACCGGCCACGGTCCGACCCACGCGGCACGATCTGACCCACGCACGCAGGCGGGGACGCCGACGAGGGACCCTGGAGCCCACTGTGCCCCGCCACTTCCACGGTAACCGGGACCGGCCCCTTGCGGCAAGGACCGGATCGGTGTGCACACTCTCCGACAGGTACCAGGACCAGGGGAGGCATGGCGGATGGACGACGACGCGGTGGTGATCGCCGGGGGCGGACCGACGGGGATGATGCTGGCGGCGGAGTTGGCGTTGGCCGACGTCGCAGTCACCGTGGTCGAGCAGCGCCCCGATCAGGTGCTCGTGGGCTCGCGGGCCGGTGGGATCCACTCGCGCACGATCGAGGTGCTGGATCAGCGCGGGGTCGCCGACCGGTTCCTCGCCGAGGGTCAGGTGGTCCAAGCGGCGATGTTCGGGACGACCGTGCTGGACATGAGCGACTTCCCGACCCGTCATCCCTACTCGCTCGGGATCTGGCAGAACCAGATCGAGCGGATCCTGGCGGCGTGGGTCGCCGAGCTGCCGGTACGGATCCACTACGGATCCGAGGTGACGGGCTTCGTGCAGGACGACACCGGCGTCGACGTCGCGCTGTCCGACGGCGGGTCGGTGCGGGCGCAGTACCTCGTGGGATGCGACGGAGGGAGGAGTGTCGTCCGGCGTGCGGCCGGCATCGGGTTCCCGGGGTGGGACGCCACCAAGAGCAACCTGATCGCCGAGGTGGAGGTGACCGGGGAACCACCGGTCGGCATGCGCACCGACGCCATCGGGGTCCACGGACTCCACCGGATGGAGGACGGGCGCACGGTGCGGGTGGTGGTGACCGAGCGCCAGCTGGGGTCGGCCGACGAACCCACCCTGTCCGATCTGAGCGAGGTGCTGGTCGCCGTGTACGGCACCGACTTCGGGGTCCACAGCCCCACCTGGATCTCGCGGTTCACCGACGCCACGCGCCAGGCGGATGCCTACCGCTCCGGGCGGGTCCTCCTGGCCGGCGACTCGGCCCACGTGCACTACCCGGTGGGTGGGCAGGGGCTCAGCCTCGGAATCCAGGACGCGGTGAACCTGGGATGGAAGCTGGCCCGGGTCGTCGACGGGATGTCCCCCGAGCGCCTGCTCGACACGTACGGGGCCGAGCGCCATCCGGCCGCCGCCCGCGTCCTCCGGCACACCATGGCCTCCGGCATGCTCCAGCGCGGGGACGACCGCAGCCGGGCCCTGGTCGAGATCGTGTCCCGGCTGGCCACGATGGACGAGCCCCGCACCCTGCTCGCCGGGACCATCTCCGGGCTGGACATCCACTACGACCTGGGGGAGGGTCACCCCCTGCTCGGACGGCGCATGCCCGACCTCGACCTGGTGACCAGTACCGGGCCGGTACGGGTGTTCTCCCTGCTGCACCGGGCTGAGCCGGTCCTCCTCACCTTCGGTGGTGCCGGCTCGGTCGCCATCGCTCCCTGGACCGACCGGGTCCGGCTGATCGAGGCCGGGTACAGCGGCCCGTGGGAGCTCCCTGTCCTCGGCGCGGTCACCGCACCTACCGCCGTGCTGATCCGGCCCGACGGCTACGTCGCCTGGGTGGGCGACGGCACCGACTCCGGCCTGGTCCAGGCCCTGGAGACCTGGTTCGGGGCGCCGTGACCGGATGCGACCGACCGCCGGTGCCTATCGTGGCGTCAGGATCGGGGTCGGAACGATCGACGGACCGGGTGCGGGCGAAGCCGGCCGGGGGGAGCAGCAGGCAGACACCATGACCACACGGGACACCATGACCACACGGGACACCTTCATCACCCGGGACACCTTGACCACGCAGGACGGGCGACGACGTCGAGCACGGCACCGGAGGCCGCACCGGGGCGTGCGGGCGTCCGTGCTCGCCCTCCTCGGTGGCGCACTGCTCGCCGTTCCGATGCCGGCCGCACCCGGGGCCTCGGCCACCCCGCTCCCGACGACGGTCGAGGCGTGGATCTACCCGACGAACGCGGGACAGCCCGCCTGTGACGTGCCGGCCGAGCTCGCCGCCCTCGACGCCGCCCCGGTCGCCCTCCTCAAACCGGAGTACCTGACGGTGAGGTCCAGCGGGAAGCTCAGCATCGAGACGGCGGCCGAGCTGCCGTGCAACGGCTTCAGCCCGGCCGACCTGGCCGCGGTCCGGGCCGCGGCCCGCCGGGTCTTCGTGACCGTGTCGGCCGGCACGCACGCCACCGCGTCCGTGCTGACCAACCCGGCCAAGCGGTCGGCGGCCCTCGCCACCATCGAGACGTTCGTGGCCACCAACCGGCTCGACGGTGTCGACCTCGACTTCGAGCCGAACCAGTGGACCCCGGCGACGTGGTCCGAGTACCGGAGCTTCGTGGGTGATCTGGCCCGGGAGCTGGGTCCGGCCGGACGCGGCGTCGAGGTCGACCTCGACGCGTTCACCACGACCCCGTGGGACGCCGAGCGCTACGCGGACGTGGCCGCCGCCGGAGCCCACCTGGTGGTCATGGCCTACGACAACGAGTTCAACACGGCGTGCGCCCCCATCACCCCGTACGCGTGGCTCGCACAGGTGGTGGCCTACGCGCAGAGCCAGGTCCCGGCACCCGACCTCACCGTCGGCCTGCCCGCCTACGGCTACACGGCGACCACCTGCAAGGTGGCCCGGCACATCACCTCGAACGTCGCCTACGTGACCCTGGCGGGCGACCCCGGCTTCCCGACCACACCGGCGAGTGTGGCCGCGCTGCGTGACCCGGCCTCCGGCGAGATCCGGTGGAGCTCCGGTGGGGTGTTCTACGACTACGTCGACGCCACCGCCCTCGACGCCAAACTCCAGGAGGTGGAGGACCTGGGCGTGACCGACGTGTCGGTGTGGAGCCTGGGCGGTGAGCCCTGGTTCACCGGGAACCCGGGGTGAGCCGACCGCGACCCGTCCGGGCCACCGCACCCCGGCCCGTCGGTGTGGGCCGCCACCGTCCGGCTGCGGCCCGACCGGTCGGCGTCAGGGGTCGAGGAGGCCGAGGAGCCAGCCCGGCCGTGCGACCTCCGCCCCGACCGCCTCGGCCCGCCGGCACAGCTCCCGGTCGGCGGAGACGAGCGTCACCGGACCGGTGGCCCCGGCCGCCTCGACGACCAGGGTGTCGTCGCCGCTCCCCAGGGCGTGGACCACGCTGACCCCGTCGGCCGTCCCGGTTGCGACACCGGCGCGGGACGCCCCTTCGAGGACCACGACCACCGGCGGGTCGATCCGCCCCTCGGCCGCCGCGGCACGGACCCGGGCCACGAACGTGCGGGCCGCCCCCGGTCGGTCCCGCCACCACCCGGTCGGTCGGGACCCGATCACGTTGGCCGCGTCGATGAGGAGCACCGGGTGGGCTCAGCCGCCCATGCCCGAGGCGTCCACCACCGCCCGCGAGAACGGACGGGTGAGCCCCCGCAGGAGGTCGCACCCGTCCTCGCCGATGGCCTCGTAGGCCACCACCGACAGGCGGTCGGTGGCCTCCTCGATGGCCTGGCGCACCGCCGACCCCTCCTCACTGAGGGCCAGGTGCTCGGCGGTCCCGCCCGGGCGCAGCCAGCCCCGCTTCCGTAGGCGCTCGGAGGCCTCGGCCCACTCGTCGGCGCTCCAGCCCCGGGTCGCCCGCAGGAAGGCCACCGGGAGCTCGCCGGTGGCCTCGTGCATCACCAGGGCTTCCAGGCCGTCCAGGCCGTGCTCCACCAGCAGGGCCACGTGCCCGTCCCCCCGGAACTCGCGCAGCAAGGTCTGGGCGTGCCAGAGGACCTCGAGCGGCTGATCCGGCCACTCCAGCCCGGCGTGCCCGGCGAACAGCGGGCGGCCCTCGCGGTGCTCCCCGGCCCGCAGCGCGGCGCGACGGGCCAACTCGGCGGCGGTGGCCACGTCGGCCGACCCGGCGGCATCCCCCAGCATGCGACGCAGGGCCGCACCGGCGGCGGCCGTCCGGGCCTCGAGCACGGCGGCGGGGGTCACGGTGTCCCACACACCCTCCATCGAGTGGTGGACCAGGGACGGGCGGAAGTTGAAGAAGGTGGCCACCACCACCCCGGCCGACACAGCGCCCATGGGCGCCGAGCGCGAGGCGAAGTAGCCCGACTGGCCCTCCAGCCCGAGCTGCCGATAGGACGCCTCGGCCTCGGGCGCGAAGTACACCATGCCATGGAGCGGCTCCACGGTCCGCCAGGTCTTGCGGGCGGTGATCGCCGAGACGGAGGAGGGGGAGGGGGAGGGAGAGGGGGCCATGGCCCACGGTATCCCGACGGGCGCCACCCGTCGTCGGCCCGGCCGACCACCCGGCCGACCACCCGGGGCGTCCCGCCGGGCCGTCCCGCCGTCCGAGGGGCCCGGGCCGTCGGGCGGGGTGGGGCGGTCCCGTATAGTGCGGGTGGCAGCACAGACGGCACCCGGGAGGATCAGGAGACGGCGATGTTGAACGGTGTCCCCGGCATGGTGGGAGAGACGGCAGTCGTCACCAAGGAGCTCGCGGCCAGCCATCAGCCCGGGTCGGTCCTGGCCCGGGGCGAGGAGTGGTTCGCCCGCCCGATGTTCCCCGGACAGGTGATCGTCCCCGGGACCACGGTGGTGGTGGCCGACGTCGAGCGGGGCGTCCTCATCTGCTACCCGGCCGAGGACGGCTGAGCACGACGATGCCCGTACCCCGGGGCGGCCGGGGCCCCCACCGAGGCCGGACGGCCGGTGCGGTGTGCGACGTGCCCCGGGTGCCTAAGGTGTAGCCAGGGAGGTGGTCGCCATGATCATCGGTTCGGCAGGTCTGGCCATCGGTGCGGCGGTGGTGGGGTTCTTCATCTTCGCCTTCATCGTGATCTTCCTGAAGTCGTGCCTCAAGGTGGTCCAGCAGGGCTGCGTGGGCGTGGTCAAGCGGTTCGGCGAATTCCGCACCATCAAGCAGCCCGGCCTGCACGTCCTGATGCCGCTGGCCGACCGGATGGACAAGGTGGACATCCGTGAGTTCCCCCGCACCGGCGACCAGCAGGCGGTGATCACCAAGGACAACGTGTCGCTGTGGGTCAGCGCCACCATCTTCTGCCAGGTGACCGACGTGAAGCTGGCCCTGTTCGAGGTGAACGACTTCGGTCTGGCCATCGACCAGATGGCCCGTACCGCGCTGCGGGCCGTGTTCGGCGAGCTCACCCTCGACGAGTCGCTGTCCGAGCGCGAGACGATCAACGCCAAGATGCAGGACCACATGGCCGAGGCCACACTCAAGTGGGGCGTCCGGCTCAACCGCATCGAGATCCTCGACATCACGCCGCCGACCAACGTGCTCCAGGCCATGTCGGAGCAGAAGGAGGCCGAGCAGCACAAGCGGGCGGCCATCTTGAAGTCCGAGGGCGAGCAGCAGGCGGCCATCAACAGCGCCGAGGGCCGCAAGCAGGCCAACGTGCTCGAGGCCGAGGGCCAGAAGCAGGCCTCGATCCTGGCCGCCGAGGCCCAGAAGCAGGTCCTCGAGCTGCGGGCGGACGGGGAGAAGCGGGCCGCCCAACTGCGGGGCGAGGGCGAGGCGGCGGCCCTCAACGCCATCGACCAGGTGGGGATCAAGTCGAACACGCTGGCCGTCATGCAGCTCCGGGCCCTGCAGGCCGTGGCCACGTCGCCCAACGCCAAGGTGGTCGTCCCCTACGAGGCCGCCGGCCTGGTGGGTGCGGCATCGGTGCTGGTCGACGCCATGAAGGACGCCGGTGCGGTGAGCGACCCGGTGGCGGGCAACGGGAAGTCGGCGGCGGCCACCACCTGAGCCACCCCGGCCGGCACGGACCGGCGGTGGACCGGACCGATCTGGCCGGTAGGACCGGCCTACTTGAGTTCGACCATGTCGAGGTAGTCGTCACGCCAATGGGTGAAGACCTCCTCGGGCAGCTTGAGGGCGTGGGTGGGTTCCATGGCCTCCACGAAGGCCCGGTCGTGGCTGACCACCACGATGGTCCCGGGCCAGTTGGCCAGCATGGTGCCGACGGCCTCGATGGACGACGGGTCCAGGTTGTTGGTCGGCTCGTCGAGCAGCAGGACGTTGGCCTGCCCGGCGGCCAGCATGGCCAGCCCGAGCTTGGCCCGCTCGCCCCCCGACAGGGTCTTGGGCATCTGGTAGGCCACGTCCCCCACCAGTCCGAACGAGCCGAGCAGGGCCCGTCGTTCGGTCTCCTTGGTCAGGATGCGGTCGTCGATGTTGTCGAGGACGCTCACCGAGAGGTCGACCTGCTCGTGCTCCTGGGCGAAGTAGCCCAGCGCCACGTTGACCCCGGGCTCCACGGCCCCGGACGTCGGCTCCTGCACGCCGGCCAGGCAGCGGAGCAGGCTGGACTTGCCGGCCCCGTTCTTGCCGATGACCACCACCCGGTCCCCCCGCCGGCAGTGGAAGTCGACGTCGGACAGCACCGCCTTGTCGCCGTAGCGGACGACCAGATGGGAGACCCGCAGCGGCACCTCGCCCGAGCGCGCCGGGGTGGGCAGCTTGAAGCTGGACTTGCGCTCCCGCTTGTGGACCTCGGTCCGGCCACCCTCCAGCCGCTCGACGCGCTTGTCCAGGGACTTGGCGATGCGGGCCCGTCGGTTGGTGCTGCCCCGCATGGAGTCGGCCAGCTTGGACAGCCGGTCGATCTCCCGGCCCTCGAGCTGGGCGGAGCGCTCGCGCTGGGACTGGTCGGCCTCGAGCTGGACCAGGTACGAGGAGTAGGTGCCCTTGAACTCGGTCAGCCGGGCGTCGGACAGGTGCAGCACCTTGTTGATGGAGCGGTCGAGCAGCTTCAGGTCGTGGGAGACGACCAGGATGGCGCCCGGGAAGCTCTCCAGCTCGTCCATCAGCCACTTCTTGGCCGGGCGGTCGAGGTGGTTGGTGGGCTCGTCGAGGATCATGGTGTCCGGCCCCTGGAACAGGATCCGGATCAGGTCGACCCGCCGCCGTTGACCCCCGGACAGGCTCTCGATGTCCTCGAGCAGCAGCTCCTGACGGAGTCCCAGTCCGTCGGCCAGCCGGGACATGGTCGACTCGGCCTCGTAGCCGCCGTTCTCGCGGAACTGCTCCTCCAGGTCGGAGAAGAGGGCGATGTTCTCGGTCGACGGGTCCTTGGCCATCTGGGTCCGGGCCTTGCCCAGCGCGTCGTCGAGGATGTCGAGGCCACGCCCGGACAGGACGTGGGAGAAGCCGTTCGGCTCCAGGCCCAGGCCGTGGGGCTCGGGCACCTGGGGGAGGTAGCCGTAGGTGCCGCGTATAGCTGCGCTCCCGGTGGAGCGGACGTTCCGTCCGGGCTCGGCGATGACCACGGAGATGAACGTGGACTTGCCGGTGCCGTTGCGACCGACCAGGCCGACCTTCTCCCCGGCGCCGACGACGAACGAGGCGTCACGGAGCAGGGTGCGGTCACCGATCTCGATGGTGAGGGAGGATCCGACGATCATGGGAGGGAGAGGATGCTGGTGGGGGGTGAGGTGTGCGTGCGGGTGATGCGGTGGTGGGCCGGTGGGGCGTCCGGTGCGCTCAGGAAGTCCCTGGGGTCCCGGGGGCCCACGGTGGGCCACCACCAGTCTCCCACACCGCCGCACCGGGTCGGTCGGCGCCCGTAGGTCGGCACCCGGCGGTGCACCGGGTGGCCTACCGGTGCCGGAGCCGGCGGGCCACCTTGCGGGTACGGGTGCGGCGATGGAGGACCATGGCCCGGAACGCGTACTGGTGGATCGGCCACAGCAGCCACCAGTAGGCCATGCCGACCACCCCCTTGGTCCGCAGCGAGCCCACCTGCTCGATGGCGGGGGGCTCGGTGGGCGAGACCCGGAACCCGAGCCACGCCTCCCCGCAGAACCAGTGGTGGGAGCGCAGGACCAGGGTCCCGGGCCGGTGGACGGCGACCGTCCACCAGTCGACCTCGGCCCCTCCGGTCAGCTCGTCCGGGCGTCCGAGGCGCATGTCCTCGCCGAACAGGTGCCCGAGGCTGATACGGGCCAGCCAGGCGAACGGCAGCCCGTACCAGGACAGCCGGCCGCCGATGTCGTCGAGGTCCTCGGCGAACCCGGGGACGGTGCCGTCGGCGGCGACATCCCGGCCGCGCAGCTCGGCCCGCGACCGGTCGGTGTACACCCCCTCGTCGAGCCCGTGGGGCCGGTCGAACAAGGTGGTGTCGATCCGGCCGGCCTGGTCATCGAGGGCGGCCCGGATGGCGGTGTCCACGGTCACCGGCCGGACGTCGAAGGCGGCGTCGGTGCGGGCCCGGGTCCGCACGGTCACCTCGTTGGCCAGCGACTCGATGAGGGCGTGGCTGACCGTGGCATCGACCGGGGTCACCAGGTCGACCCAGTGGGCGGACAGGGCCGGGGTGAGCACCGGCACCTTCACCACCAGCCGGGGGCGCAGGCCGCGGACGCGGGCGTACGCATCCATCATCTGGCGGTAGGTCGTGGCGTCGGTGCAGCCGATCTCGTAGACGTCGGGGGCCACCTCGAGCGACTCCTCCAGATAGGCCAGGAGGTCGGCCAGGGCGATGGGCTGGGTCGGGGTGTTGACCCACCGGGGGCACACCATCATGGGCAGCCGCTCGGTCAGGTAGCGGACCATCTCGAACGAGATGCTGCCCGCACCGAGGACGACGGCCGCCCGCAGCTCGACGACCGGCACCCCGGTGGAGCCGAGGAGCTCACCCACCTCCTGTCGGCTGGCCAGGTGGGTGGACAGGTCCCCGTGGCCCAGGGCTCCGAGGTAGACGATCCGTCCCACCCCGGCCCGGGCGGCGGCCTCGGCGAAGGACCGGGCATAGACCTGGTCGCGCCCGGCGAACCCCTCGCCCCCGGCCATGGCGTGGACCAGGTAGTAGGCGGCCTCACACCCTTCCAGGGCCTCGGCCACCGCCGTGGTGTCGGCCACGTCGGCCACTTCGACGTGCACGTGCTCGTGGGCCCCGAGGACCCGGGCGTCCCGCACCAGGGCGTGCACGGTCGCGCCCCGGGCCACCAGGTGGGGGACCAGTCGCCGGCCCACGAACCCGTTGGCCCCGGCCACGGCGATGCGGCGACGCCGGGGGCGCACCCCGTCCGCCCCCGTCCTGGCGCCGTCGTCCCCGTCGTCCCTGCCCACTTCCGTCCCGCCGGTCACCCGCCGGACACCAGGAGGTCGCCGCCGGCCGGCGGCGTGGGGTCGTCCACCGTCTCCAGCCACCGGTCGGGCAGGTGCACCGGCCGGGGCCCGTTGGTGTGCCCCCGGGCCATGCGCAACGACTCGGGCGGGAAGGCGAGGGTGGGGTCGAGCCCGTCGAGCAGGGCGGTGACCTCGGCCACGGTCGAGGCCTGGGCGAGCTCCCGGCGCACCGCGGACCCGACCGGGAACCCGGTCAGGTACCAACCGGAGTGCTTGCGGAACTGACGGGTGCCGAGATCTTCGCCGAACAGGCCGCACAGGAGGTCCAGGTGGACCAGCATCATCGAGCGGATCTCACCCAGGCCGGGGGGCCCCGGCACCGGATCGCCACGGAACGCGGCGGCCAGGTCGCGGAAGAGCCACGGTCGGCCCAGGCACCCACGGCCCACCACCACGCCGTCGCACCCGGTGGCCGCGATCATGGCCAGGGCGTCGGACGCCTCCCACAGGTCGCCGTTCCCGAGGACGGGGATGGAGGTGACCGCCTGCTTGAGGCGGGCGATGGCGTCCCAGTCGGCGGTGCCGGAGTAGAGCTGCTCGGCCGTCCGGGCGTGGAGGGTGACGGCGGCCACGCCCTCGTCCTCGGCGATGCGACCCGACTCGAGGTAGGTCACGTGGTCGGCGTCCACCCCGATACGCAGTTTGACGGTCACCGGCACCGTGCCGGCGTTCTGGACGGCGGCCCGGACGATCTCCCGGAAGAGCGTCCGGTGGACCGGGAGGGCGGCACCCGCGCCCTGCCGGGTGACCTTGGCCGCCGGACACCCGAAGTTCAGGTCGATGTGGTCGACGCCGATCTCGTCCACCAGGCGGCGGACGGCCCGGCCCATCACCGTCGGGTCGACACTGGACAGCTGGACGCTGCGCACCGGCTCGTCGGGGGCGAACGACGCCATCCCCAGCGTCTTGGCGTTGCCCTCCACCAGGGCGCGGGCCGTCACCATCTCGCTCACGTAGAGGCCGGCGCCGTAGCTCCGGCACAGGGTCCGGAAGGCGCTGTTGGTGACCCCGGCCATCGGGGCGAGCACCACCGGCACGTCGACCACCAGGTTGCCCAGTTTGAGCACGGTGGCACCCCCGACCGGGGAGGGCGTGGGGGTGGGGGACGGCGACGGGGACGGGATGGCGGTCACCGGTCGTCCGCCCACAGGTCGGTGACCGACACCCCCAGCTCGGCCAACAGGGTCCGTAGGGCGGCCAGCGAGACACCGATGACGTTGCCGTGGTCACCGTCGATGCCGTCGACGAACGGGGCCGACCGGCCGTCCAGGGTGAAGGCACCGGCCACGTCGAGGACCTCGGGGTGGGCCAGGTAGGCGTCGAGCTCGGCATCGGTGGTCACCCCGAAGCGCACGGTGGTTCCCACCACGGTCTGGGCCCGCTCCCCACTCGCCTCGTCGATGAGGCAGTGCCCGGTGAACAGGGTGCCCGAACCGCCCCGCATGGCCGTCAGCCACGACCGGGCCTCGTCGACCGACTCGGGCTTGCCGTGGGCCCGGCCGTCGAACTCCAGCAGCGAGTCGCACCCAAGGACCAGGTCGCCTCCACCGGGCCGGGTCACCGCCTCGGCCTTGCGGGTGGCCAGCCGGAGCACCGTGCCGGCCGTGTCGTCAGGGTCCACGTCGTCCTCGTCTACCCCGCTGACCTCGACCTCGGGGTCGATGCCGGCGTCGCGCAGCAGTCGCAGGCGCGCGGGCGAGCCCGAGGCCAGGATCAGGGTGCGGGCGGGCATGGCGCCAGCCTAGGGGTCCGGGCCCGGGGCGACGCCCGCACCCGGGTGTGCCGCCGGTCGGCGGTTGCGCGATCCTGGAGGCATGACCGACGCCGGCACCACCCTGGCCCCGACCCATGTCGACCCCGAGCTCGACGGCGACCACGAGCGGATGTCCCACATCGTGCTCGAGGGCTTCCGGCCGGAGAAGGGTGACTTCATCTCGGCCGGGCCCTCGGTGGTGGAGGGGATGGTCAACGGGACGGCGGTCAAGGCCCTGTGCGGGAAGATCTGGGTGCCCGGCCGCAACCCGAAGCGGTACCCGGTGTGTCCCACCTGTAAGGAGATCGCCGAGTCCCGCGGCTGGAAGGTCCCGTCGGGCTGAGGCGCGGGGCTGCGGGGGACCGCGGCGCCCGCGGGTGGTCGGAGGGATCCGGTCCACCGGGGTGGCACCGGTGGCGAAGGGAGGGGGATCGGCGATGAGGCCGAGCATGCACGTCGACCAGATCGACAGCGACGCTGCGCTGGCGCGCTCCCTGGTGGCCGGGCAGTTCCCGCAGTGGGCGGTGCTCCCGGTCGTAGAGGTCTCCTCGACGGGTACCGACAACGCGCTCTACCGCCTGGGGGGCGACCTGGTCGTGCGTCTTCCCCTGCGCCCTTCGGCGACCGCCCCGGTCGAGCGGGAGCACCGCTGGCTGCCCATCCTGGCGGAGCACCTCCCCCTGGAGGTCCCTACCCCGGTCGCCCTCGGTCGAGCGACGACCGGGTTTCCCTGGCCGTGGTCGGTGGTGCGCTGGATCGACGGCGAGGACGCCACGACGGCGGCGTTCGACGGCCACCGGGCCGCCGCCGACCTCGCCCGGGTCGTCACCGCCCTCCACGGCATCGATGCGACCGGGGGGCCCGAGCCGCACGGAGCCGGCGGGCGCGGGGTGCCCCTGGCCGACCGGGACGGGCTCACCCGGCGGGCGATCGGGGACTCGGCCGCCTGGGTGGATGCCGGGGCGGTGACCTCGGCATGGGAGGCGGTCCTGGCGACCCCGGCCTGGGACCGGCCGGGGGTGTGGGTCCACGGCGATGTGGCGTCGGGCAACCTCCTGTTCGGGAACGGGCGGCTCACCGCCCTCATCGACTGGGGCTGCGTCGGCGTGGGTGACCCGGCCTGTGACCTCATCGTCGCCTGGGAGCTCTTCGACGACGACGCCCGGGCCGTGTTCCGGTCCGCTCTGGGCGTCGACGACGCCACCTGGGAGCGCGGTCGCGGCTGGGCGCTGTCGACGGCCGTCCTCGAGCTCTCCTACTACCGCGGCGCCAACCCGTTCATGGCCGCCCGGTCGCGACGGCAGCTGGCCGCCGCCCTGGGCGACCAGGCCGGGGCGTGACCTGCGGCCACCCAGCTCAGGCGTTGCGCAGCAGCGGGACCCGTCGCTTGGCGTCG
>Ga0302196_10002003_pt1 | contig 19317 bp, 14 predicted proteins | sample II_Bog_N1_3_FD_198794 | JGI IMG/M metagenome (GOLD analysis project Ga0302196, IMG submission 198794) | Peat permafrost microbial communities from Stordalen Mire near Abisko, Sweden - II_Bog_N1_3 | ecosystem: Environmental > Terrestrial > Soil > Wetlands > Peat | place: Sweden: Abisko...
GGCGGGTCCCGCCCCCCCCCCCCCCCCCTCCCTTCCTTGGCCGGCCCGCGTTCACCGCCGGCCCGCAGCTGGCGTGCCGCCGCGCCCCTGCAGCGCCGACCCCGCGGCCGCCGCGAGGTCAGCGGGCACCGCGGGCGCCCACGCGCGCGCATCGAGCAGGTGCGTCGCGCGCGCGTGCCCCGCGCGGTCGCGCTTGGGCGCGCGCGCCACGTAGTCGCCCTCCTCATTGTCCCCCGCCCATCCCATCCCGCCCACACGGCGCGCCGCGCTGCGCAAGACGCGGCCGCCACTGCGGCCGGCCGCCTCCGCTTCGGCGTCGCGGCGCCGCGGGTAGTGGTGCAGATCGAGGTCGGTGCGGTTGCGCGCGACGGCGCGGTACGTCTCCTCGTCTTCGCCGGGGAACTGCGCCCGCAGGTTCCCCATGTGGCGCTGGAACCGCCGGCCCTCCATGTCCCCCAGGTCCACGTTCACGTACTCCCACGCGTCGCCCTCGAACGGCGACGCGTACGCGGCATGGTAGATGGTGGGGACCTCGGGCGCGTCACGGGGCGTCGCAGGAGGCGTCGCAGCGCCGCGCGCGCTCCGGATGCGCGCGCTCCTGCGGGTGGGTCCCACGCCCGCACTCCGTCCAGACGCGCGCGAGACGTCGCTGCGGGCGTCGTCGCCGTCGTCGCCGAGGCCTTGCGGGTTTGCGAGGGGCCGCTGCACCGCGCCTGCGACGGGCGCGACGTCGCCCGGCGGGACGACGACCCCCAGCGTGCGCGCCCCGGGGGGCGCGGGCGGGCGAATGTGCAGCAGCGGCACGCCGCGCGGGGGCGCAAGCAGCGGCAGGCCGCCGGGGCGCCCGCGGCGCGCCGGCGGCCCGGGCGGGAGCTCCGCAGCTTGCGCGTCGGGTCCCGCTGCGATGTGTGCGGGCTCGCCGGGGCCCGCGGCGGCCGCCGCCGCTTCCGCGGCTGCCGGCCCCGCGGCGGCCGCGGCCTGCGGGCCAACCAGGCCAGGTGCCTGTGCCGCTCCACGCGCGCGCGCGGCTGCCGCGACGCGCAGCAGCCGCGCAATCTCAGCCTCCGCTGCGGCGCCGCGACGACCTGGCTGACCTCCGTTTCCTGCACCACCCGGGCCGCCGCCGGGGCCGCCGCCGGGACCGGGCGGCTGGCCTCCGTTTCCTGCACCACCCGGGCCGCCGCCGGGGCCGCCGCCGGGACCGGGCGGCTGGCCTCCGTTTCCTGCGCCGGGTTGGTCGCCCTGGCCGCCCTGGCCGCCCTGACCGCCCTGGCCGCCCTGGCCGCCCTGGCCGCCCTGGCCGCCCTGGCCGCCGGCGCCGGGCACGCCCAGCGCCGCTTGCGCGCCGGCGTTGCCCGCCGCAGCGCCGTTGCCCGGGGCTGCCTCCTCCCCCCCCTCGCCGTCGTCGTCCGCCACGGGGTTCCCCCGGTTGTCCGCGGGCGGCCCCGCGGGCCGACCCGTGTCGCCGCCCGCCGCGGCGTACCGCCGGTTCACGGCGTCGAACGCGGTGCGGATCGCGGTGCGCGCGCGGTCGCGGTACCGGTGCCCCGGTGGCCCCGCGGCGAGCGTGCGCCCCGCGAGCTCCAGCTGGTCCCGCGCCTCCGCCAGCTGCTCCCGCGTCAGTGGCGGGGTCCGCGCCGTCGCCATCTCCGCGGCGCGCAGCGCGCCCGCGAGCAGCTGCGCTTCTTCCGTGTTCCCCGTGGGGCCGGGCGGCCCCGGCGGCGTCTGCGCCAGATCCGCGAGCGTCGAGCACAGCGCGACGAACGCGTCCCCGGACGCGTCGTCGGCCGGCCCCGGCGGCTTCGCGGTCAGCGGCGCCAGCGGCGCGCCGTCGTCGCGCAGCTGCTGCGCGCGGTCGGCGGGCGCGTCCCAGTCGCGCGGCGGCCGCCCCGAATTGAACGTCTGCGGCACGACGGCCTGCGAGCCGCCGCGGGGGTCCGCGGCCGGCGCGCGCGCGCGTGTTAGCACCGTCGTCCCCTCCGGCGTGTGCTGCCGCCGCGGCTGGTTCTCCGCGGCGGCGGCCGCGGTTGCGGCGACCGCCGCCTCGGACTTCAGGAACGGGCGCACCACGAAGTGCGTGAGCCGGCCGCCGACGGCGGAGTGCGGGCGCACGAGCTGGATGGGCATCACGCCCGCGTGCGGCGTGTGGCGGCCGCCGCCCAGCGGCTGCGCCGCGTGCCACGCCGCGGCCGCCTGCGCGTCAAAGACCGTCTTCCGCCGCACGAGCTCGTCCATCGACGGCGCGGCGCCGTTGTAGCGGCGCATGTACTCCTCCGCGCCGTCGAGGTCCCCCGGCGGGCGCTCCGGCGCGCGGTGCAGCGACGCCGCGCCGATCATCTTTGTATGGGCGAGAGGTGTCCGTTGTGCACACCCGCGGCGGAGTTGTCAACTTAGTTGAAGCTTCGTACGTTTGTGCGCGATCCCGGAACACGACGCCGCGGCGCGCCCGTTCGAGAAATGAGCGGCGCCGCGCACGTCGCGTGGCACCGCTGCGGCAAAAACTCGTACCGCGTCGCGTCCGTGCTGGGCGGCCCGCGCCACCGGCGCTTCCTGTGGACGGGGGAGGAGGAGGACAAGACGCGGCAGGCCCCCGGGGACGAGCACTTCCTCGCGTCCCGCGTCGTGGAGCCGAAGGACGACGACGCCGCGAATTTGCGCAAGGTCGCGCGCGCGCGCGGCGGCGCCGCGCCCATCGCGCGCGCGCTCAAGACGTTCAAGGCCGCGGAGTCGGGGGAGGTCGGCGGCGAGCCGGACGACGACGTCAAGCGCGACGGCGACGCCGGCGGCGCGCAGCACTCGGACTCCGAGCAGTCGGAGACGGGCGCGGGGCGTGGGGAGGAGGGCGACGACGACGACGAGTCCGAGTCCGAGTCCGACTCGCAGGACGAGCCGCGGGGCGAGGCGTCCGACTCCTCGTCGTGTGACGACTCCCAGTGCCCGAAGAAGCTGGGCAAGCGGTACGCGCACCCCAGCGGCGGCGGCGCGCCGCCGCCCGCGAAACGCGGGCGGCCGCCACCGCGGGACCGCGTGGGCGCGGGCGCGCCCGTCCCGAAGCCGAAGGTCGACCTCCTGCCCTCGGGCCCGCTCCCTCGCATTAATCTCGGGCCCGACGAGCACTTCATTGACGAACCGACGTGGGAGCGCGAGGGCGAGCCGGAGCGCCGGTTCGGCTACATTTTTGGCGGGCCCGGCGCGGGCAAGTCGTCCTTCATGTTCAACTACGCGGGGCGGTACCGCGCGCTGCACCCCGACCGCGAGATCCTGTACATCTCCGCGCTGAAGGACGACGACCCGAGCCTGCCGTGCAACGTGCCGCCGACGAACATCAAGCGCGTGAAGCTGAACACGCTGCTCGATAATCCAATGGACGGCGAGCGCGAGCTCAAAAACAAGCTCATCCTCGTGGACGACATTGAGAACATCCAACCGAAGGCGCTGGAGACCGCGATCCGGCAGATGGTGAACGAGGTGGCGACGCGCGGGCGCAAGTGGCACGCCTCGCTGCTCATCGGCTCGCACGTGCCCGCGGACTACAACAAGACGAAGCTCGCGCTGCTGTCGGCGGACACGCTGACGTGGTTCCCGAACTTCACGAACAAGCGGAATGTCAAGTACGTGCTGACCAACTACGGCAACATGGACGCGGAGGAGGCGGAGACCGCGATGCGCCAGCGCTCCCGGTGGATCACGCTGCACAAGCGCGGCAACCGCGTCGTCCTGGGGGACGGCATCGCGTACTCGGTGACGCACGGCGACGGCGCGGTGCCCGTGAAGGCGGCGAAGAAGTGAGGCCGCTCACAGCCCCATGGGCACCGCGTCCTCCATCTTGCCCACGTACAGCGCGCCCTGCACGCGCGCCGCCTCGACGCGGCGCGCCTTGGCGGCCTCGTAGCCGGCCATCGCATCCGCGTACGCGACCGCCGCGGGGTGCGGCGCCTCACGCGCCGTGTCCACCAACTTGCGTGCCGCGGCCAGCGGCGTCAGCCCCGACGTTTGAATGAGCCCCGCGGACAGCAGCGCGGCGCGCACGCCCGCCGCCGCGGCTTTCAGGCCCTCGCCCGCCTCCACCTCGGCGGCGCACGCGAGCTTGTGCGCGACCTGCACCTCGCCCATCCACGCGAGGTTCGCGGCGCGGCGGAGGTCGTCCTCGAACGCCTCGCGGGAGCGGCCCGCGACGTCCCACGGCGTCTTCGCCTGCGGCGGCGGCGGCGGTAGGGACGCGGTAGCGGGCAGCGACAGTCCGCACGTGCACGTCGCGTCGGGCGACGTCATCAGGACGCCGAGGCACGCGGCGCAGGGCGCGGGCGCGCGCTGCGTGTCCACCTGCGAGTCGGTGCGGTCGTCAATGAGCGGCGCGTCCGACATGGCGGCGGCGTGCGGGTGTGGTTTGGAATGCGGAGGCGGAGGCGGGGTGCGGAGCTTTGAGTTTTCAACCCATCACACCATGGCCCGCAAACCCCCGTCGGAAGCGGCGGTCCGCGCGCTCGTCCCGGCGCCGCACGGCTTCGTGTGCGCGCTGTGCCACGCGGCGTCCACGGGCGTCCCCGACACCGGGTTCCCGCTGACGGACGCGGGCGACGACGCGTGCGCGTCGTGTTTAAAGTCGATCGTGCTGCCCGCGCGCGCGCGCATGAAGAAGGACGACCCCACGCGCCTCAAGGCGGGGCTGCAGCTGCGGCGGAAACTCGTGACGGCGCGCGCGAAGCTCGCGCTGTTCGAGGCGGGGGCGGTCGTCGCGGACGATCCGGACGACGCCGCGGAGGCGCGCGCGGAGGACGGTCAGTGAGGCCCAAAGTACGGCGCGTCGCCGCGCGTGTAGTCGAGCGGGTGCCCGCGCGAGTGCCGGACGTACACGTCCTTGTGCGGCACGATCGCGGCCTCGCCCTGGAAGCCGTGCGTGACCGCGACCTTCTTGTCCTTGACGCGGGCGACCGCCTCCTTGAGCGTGATGGGGTGCCCCGCCGCGCGCGCCGCCGCGAACTCCGCGGACACCGCGGCGTTGCGCGCCGCCGTCGCATTCGAAATCTTGCGCTTGCGCGGGGGGCGGCCAGCCGCCTTGGCGGCGCGGCGCTCCTCGGCGGCGGCGCCGCGGCGGCCGCCCGACCGCTGCGCGTACCGCGACGTCTCCGGAATGAGCGTGCCGCGGACGACGTCGAAGTCGCCGCCGCCGCGGAGCGAGGCGACGGCGCCCTTCGCGGCACCGATGGCGCCGTGGATCGTGTCCTTGTGCTCGTCGTACAGCTTTTTGCCCGTGTCGTACGCCGCCTTGCCCTTGTCGTAGATCGCCTTGCCCTTCTCGTACGCGTCCTTGCCCTTCTCCACGATCTCCTTGCCCTTGTGGTACGCCTTGGTCAGCGTGTCGAAGAGGCCGCCGCCCTCGCCGACGCCCAGCGGGCCCTCGTCGTCGGCGCCGTACTCGTCCGGGGGCTGCTCGTCACCGCCGTCGCCGCCGCCGTAGCACCCGCCGCGCGCGGCGTGGTACTCCGCGATGCGCGCGCGCGCCCGGTCCGCGACCTCGCGGCCGCGGGCGGCGACGTCCTGCCAGCGGGCGCCCGTGTCTGCCAGGCCGCCGCCCTCCTCGCCGCTCTCGTCGGACGACGGATGCGCGCGCTTGCGCGACCCGCGCGGCGCCGCCGCTGCCATCTGCGCGTCCGCGGAGTGTTGAATGCGGTCGCGCAGGACCGCCGTCGCGTCCGCGCCGCGCACGCCGTCGTTCGGGTGGAACGACTGCAGCCCCGTCGCGGGGTCGGTCGCGCCCGCCTTGTGCAGGCGGTGGCGGCACGCGCGCTTGCGCGGGAACCCGCCGCCGGCGTCCTCGCGGCCAATGTTGTTGGCCGCGGCGACACCCGACTCGAGCAGCGCGCCCGACCCCGGGATGAACGAGTTCGCCGCGGCGCCCGCGGCCTTGGCGAGCACGGGCACGATGTGCTTGCGCACGATGCCGTCGGGGTTCGACAGCTCGCGCCCCGCGGCGTGCCAGCCCTCCGTCGTCCCGTTCTTGTCGGGGTCCAGCCAGTCCCACTTCTTGTCGCGGTTGCGCTCCGCGGCCGCCGCGTCGATCCTCGCCTGGGACTCCGCCCGGGACGCGGCGTGCTGGCGTTGCAGCGACGCCGTCGCGCGCCTGTTGGCGTACTTGGTGCGCTCGTTCGCCTCGGCGACCTCCTCAGGCGACAGGTCCGCCTTCAGCTCGCGGTGCGGCGCGGTCGCCGGCCCCGCCGCCGCCGCGTATTTCTTCGCGTACTTATGCTCGATGTTGTACTCTTCCTGTGACGCGGGGTCGAACGCGCGGTGGGCCCCGGGCGCCGCCGCCACGATGGGACGCGGCGGCAGCGGGTCGTCGCGGGACGGCGGCAGCGGCGCGGCGCCGCCGCGGTCGTACTCCGCCGCCGTCGGCCCGGCCGAGAAGCCGGGCGCGTACCCGCCGTTGTCCTTGTACTTCTCGCGGGTCTCGCGCCCCTTCCGGAAGATGTGCAGGAGCCCGCGCGTGATGTCGCCGAACCGGTACTCCGGCTGCTTCTTCTTCTCCGGCTTCGGCGGGTTGAACGGGTTGTACGTGCCGCCGACGACGGCGCCGTCGCCGTCGCCATCGCCGTCGCCATCGCCGTCGCCGTCGCCCGCCCATCCACGGCCCTCCACGTTGTGCCCGAACTCGCCCTGGTCCAGGAACGACGCGATGTGGCGGTTGACGTCCGCGGGCAGGCCGCGCTGCACGAGCGGCCCGCGCGTCTCCAGCAGCCGGTGCGCGAGCTCGTTTCGAATCTCCGCCTCTGCCTCCACGGAGCGAGGGTCGCGCGGCGCGTCCAGCTCGGCGGACCGCGCCCAACCGCCAATGTTCTGCAGCTCGTACTTCAGCTGCTGCTTGCTCAGCCGACGCAACCAATGGCCGGGCGGCAGGCGCGGGCGCGCGCCGCCCGCGAAGTGCTCGAACGGATTGCCGGGCGGCAAAGCGGCGGGTTCCCGCGGCGGCTCGTACAGCCGGGGGAAGTACGGCTTCGGCGGCCCCGTCCGCGGCGCGCCGCCGTTGCGCAGGCGCTCCTGCTCGCGGTTCATGCCGTCCTCCAGCCCGGGGTACCCGCCGTCCTCGTTGCGTCCGTCGGCGCGGGGGAGTTTGAGGATCCCGCGCCCCGGGCCGCCGAGGACGGGGCGGGCGCCGCCGCCGTGGATGCCGCCCGCACCGGCCCCGCCGGCGCCCGCGTGCGCCGACCCCACCTCGCGCGCGTGCTGCGGCGTGAGCGCGCCCGACGACGACGCCGCGGGCTCCGCGTACCCGCCGCCGTCGTACGACACCGCGGCGTGGTGCGCGCGCGCCGCGGCGACCTGCTCGGCGGCGCCCGACGGCTGCGCGGAGTACTTGGGCGGCACGCCCCACGCGGAGCCGCCGTGCTCCGCCGCGGCGTGCGCGGCGTGCACGTGCGCGACGTCGGCAGCGAGCGCCGCGCGCACCGCCGCCTTGTACGCGACGTGCGGCTTGTCCACGGGCTCCGGGACGGCGGCGATCGTCGGCGCGTGCCCCGGCGGCGCGACGGACCCGCCGCACCGCGGGCCCTCGAGCTTCAGCGACGTCGCGCCGATGCCCGGCGCGCGGTACGGCTTGTAGGCGACGAGCGGCATGGCGGCGCGACGTTTATGGGCGCCAACGACAACGAGACGGAGCGGAGTTGTGTGTGTCGTTGAAGCGTTCGTTGCTCCACCCACCACCACACGGCGGGATGTCCCGTCTGCCCAGCGGCGGCCCGCCGTCCGCGGCGGACGACTGGGGCGCCGCGAAAGACGCGTACGGCGAGACGCGCAAGCCGAACCTGCCGGGCGGCTGGGTGCGCGACGGCCGGCTGTCGGGGCCGACGGTGTCCGTGTACGCGCGGGGGCCCGACACGCTGCTCGGCATCCGGGGCACGAAGACCGCGGCGGACGTCGCGACGTGGCCGACCGTCGCCGTCGGCAGCCTGCGCAACACGCTGCTGTACGGGTACGACAAGCGCGCCGTGACGGCGGCGCTCGCGGCGCGCCCGGGGGGCCGCGTGTACTTCACGGGGCACTCGCTCGGCTCCGCGCTCGGCCTGCAGCTCCAGCGCGACCTCGCGGGCAGTCTGGGCCCGCGCTTCGGCGGCGCCGTGTATTTCAACGGCGCGCTGGAGCCGCAGGACGTCCGGGACCAGGCGTCGTCGGGGCCCACCGCCGCGAAGGAGCTGTACCAGGCGTCGGACCCGCTGTTCAACAACCCCATCGCCCCGATTGCGGGCCGCGCGTGGCTGGACAAGGTCGTGTACGGGAAGCCGGGCGTCGGGCCGCTCGCGGCGCACTCGCTGGACGCGTTCCTGCCGGGCTTCGCGCCGGATGCGGCGACGGGCGCGGCGCCGCCCGGCGCGGCGCAGGCCGCGCCGCCGGCGCAGCCGGGCGCCGTCGCCACGGGCGTGTACGCCGGCGCCGGCGGCGGGTGGCTCGGCGGCGTCGTGTCCAGCGTGCACGGCGGCATGATGCCCGGCGACGCCGACGAGGAGCCGCCGCCGCCGCCGCCGCCCGATCCGCCCGCGCCGTCCGCGGACGCCGTGGCGCGCGCCTGGTTCGCGGCGCACGTCGCCGCGAAGGACGCGGAAGACCGGTTCGCAGCCGCGGTCGCGCTCGAAGGCGACACGCCCACGACGCGCGCGCTCGGGGAGGCGGTGGTGACCGCGCTCGACGCGCTGCATGCCGAGACGGCGCGCATGGTGCGGACGCCCGGCGCGGACGCGCGGCTGGACGAGCTCATTGAGGCGGCGGCTGGCCCGCTGCTCGACCTGACGAACGAGCACGGCAGCGGCGCCCCGCGCGGCGGCCACGCCCGGCCGCCCGGCGTGCCGTACGTGCCGCCCGCGCCGGGCGTCACGCCGGGCGCCGGCGAGGGCAAGGACCTCTCGAATTCGGACATCGCGCGGCTCGCGCACCCCGACCGCATCGTGACGTACCCGGAGATCGAGCGGTGGAGCGCAATCCCGCCCGGGTCGACGGTGCTCCTTTTTTTGACGTCTCAAGGCGTGGGGCACTGGGAGGCGCTCATCAACACGGGACGGAGCATCGAGTTCTTCGACCCGTACGGCAAGCCGCCCGACGCGGATTTTTCGTGGCTGTCGCCCGCGACCGAGGCGGCGCTCGGCGAGCCGCGGCGCGCGCTCGTGGCGCTGCTGAACCAGGCCAAGGCACGCGGGGTTCAAGTCAGTTGGAACCACCACCACCTCCAGTCCTGGGCGCCGAACGTGGAGACGTGCGGCCGCCACGTCGGCGCGCGCGTCGTGTCGGCACGGAAGGGGTGGTCCCTGGACCAGCACGTGGCCGCGTTGGGGGCCGACCCCGACGCGGCGGTGACGGAGTGGTCCGAGGAGGTGCTGGGGCACTGACACTGATCACCCCGACGCCTCCGCGTACGTCCACAGCACCGTGCACAGCGCCCGCGGCGGCGGCGGCCAGCCCCATCGGCGCGAGCGGCGGCGGCGCGTCGATCGTGAACGCGGCCTCGTCCACGGGCAGGCAGCGTAGGAGGTGCGCCGCCAGGCACTCGAGGGCGGTCGTCGCGAGGGCGGCGGCGGCATCGTGCACCGCGGCCGCGCGCGACCACGCGGCCCACGCGGTCACGAGGTCGCCGCCGCTCGCGGTCGAGGCCCGGAACGCGTCGAACGTGTCCAGGAAGGCGGCGTGCAGCGCGTCGACTTGCGACCGCAGGCCGCGCGTGAAGCCGACCGCCGCGGCGCAGTAGTCAATCAAAAACCGCGTCGCGCCTTCCGAGGGCGCGAAGGGCGCGGGGGTCTGCATCTTTACGGTGCGGAGGCGGAGCGCGGACCTCCGCCTCCGCTCGCCACTCCGACAGGGATGCAGTCCGTGCCCGTCGCGCCGCGCGACGCCGAGGATGATGCGATGCTGGCTGCCGCGGACGCCGCGGCTGCGCCGGCTCCGGGCATTCCGTCTCCCGCGTCTGCTGCGGCTGCTGCCGCGGCGCCGGCCGCCGTGACGCCCACCGCCGGCGTCGGTAAGACGGACGACCTCCGCATCCCGTGCGGCGACGTCACGTTCATGCTCTTTGTGCACACGTTCAGCGTCTCGGCGTCGTCCGTCGTCCGCGCCGCGGGCAAGGAGACGGCGCCCGCGCTTGCGAACGCGGCGGACGCCGCGCGCATCGAGGCGTGCAACAAGACGGGCGTCGCGTCCTTCGCGGTGCTGTCGTTCGTGAACAAGCTGTACTTCGCGCTGCTCCTCGGCGCCGTCGACGGCGTGCGCTCGCTGCTGCAGTACGTGATGACGCACGCCGACCACCGCGACAAGTGCCCCGCGTGTTCGGCCGCGTGGACCGCGGGCGGCGCCGGCGCGGCCGCAGGCGTCAAGGGCGCGGAGCTGCTGACGCTGTGGGAGGCGGCGCGCGACGCGGGCATCAAGAAGGCGGAGAAGGCGGAGCGCGAAGCTGCGATCAAGGACCTCGTGTCCAAGGGCAAGAAGCCGAAGGTGGCGCACGCGTCTTGAATTCAAGGTGTGAGGCACACGACAATCGATACCGCGCCCAGCACCCCCAACAGCACCCCGCTCAGCCACTTGGCGGCCGCGTCGCGCTGCGGGGAGTCGGCCCACAGGACGTGGACCACGAGCTGGGCGCACGTGAGCAGCAGCACGAGCGTCGCGAGCGCGGCGTACGTGAGTGGGGTCATCCTCTCGGAGGTTTGCGTGCGGAGTCGGAGCTTTAAAAGTACGGTCCCCGCGGCCCCGCTAGCCACGTACTGTCCCGCATCGTCATGAGGCGCCGGAGCTTGGCCAGCGCCGCCGGGTAGTGCACCGGGCACCGGATCCCGCTCCCCGCGTACGAGGCGCAGCACCACGCGCACCGCCGCCCCACGCAGTGGCGCGGATCGTGGCCAGCGGTGCGCAGCTCCGCCGCCCACGCGGGGCTCAGCCACGCGTTGCACGTGGCGCACCGTTTCGGCATGGCGGCGGTATCAGGCTACCGCGCACCGGCGCTCGCACACGCCCGTGAGATACTCGCGGTCGCGGCAGCACGCGTCCTTGCGCGCGACCTGATACCACGCCGTGTCGTTCATGCACGTCGAATACACGAACGCGACGCCCGCGAGGCACGCCTTGAGCGAGCACGCGCCGAGCATGGTTGCGGTTTGAGCGTGCGGAGGCGGAGGCGGAGTGCGCGCCAGATCCGATGCCGCCGCCCGCCGCACCACCCCTCGAGCTCCCGTGCCCGCCGGACTCGCGGTGCTTCCCGAGCTATCGGTCGTTCTGGGACGCGGTGTCCGGCTCGCCGCGGCCGCCGCCCGGGCTGCCGTTCCACGTGCACATCGGCCCCCCGGGCAACACGGAGGTCGCGTCCGGCGTCTTCAAACAACACGGCGCGCGGTGGAAGGCCAAGTAAAGAATGCCCGTCTTGAATACGACGGCCGCGTGCGCGGCCGCGATTTTTCCTGACGCGACCGCGACGCCCACGCGCGGGCTGCCCTTAAATTACGTGGACGCGCCGCGGCGGGCGCCCATCGCGGAGAACGTCGAGGGGACGTCGCTCGTGACGGCGCGCGTGTGCGTGCGCGGCGCGGCGCTGCCCGTGTTTGTCACCGACGTCGACCCGACGGCGACGCAGACGGGCGCGCAGGCGCTCGGCGGCGTACCCACGCCGTACTGGGTGCTCCTCGCCGTCACGCCCGCGGGCTCCGACCCGCCCATCCCCAGCTTCACGGCGACGGCGCAGGTGCTGTGGACGCCCGCGCCGGGCACGATGGGCGCGTGCCCGCTGCTGCCGGGGGACGGCGCGCCCTTCGATTCCGGCAACCCGTTCTGGTGGGGCGCCTCCGCCTCGCAGCTGCTCGCGGCCGTGAACACCGCGATCCTCACAGCGGCGCTGGGTCCCGTCGGCTCCGCAGGCAAGGGCAACTGCATCGCCAACACGTGGCAGAACTACGTGCAGGGCGTGAACCCCGCGGGCGTCCGCACGATCAACGGGTGCACCGTCAACTCCGTCCTGCAGTCGCTGTGCCCGCAGTTCCTGCTGGACCCCTCCGGCGTCACGGCCCGCGTGGGCGTGGGATGGGACCCCGTCGTGTTCAACCCCACGTACTCCACGGGCATCGCACTCGGGCTCTCGCCCGCGCTCGCGGCGCTGTTCCCGACGCTGCCGGGGGTGTGGACGCCGAACGCGCAGTCGCCGCCGGGGTCTGGGTTCCCGCTGGACACCTCGGGGACGACGGGCGGCAACGCGGCGTGGGTCGACCCGACCGCGCCGCTCTTCGTGCTGTCGCCCATTAACCCGGGCGCGCTCGTCCTCGGCGAGCTTGCGCCGGGCCTGCTCGCGGGTGGCGACCCCAGCGGCGGCTACGGCGAGGCGAACTGGAGCACGTGGGCGCCCGCGCGCGACACCGTCGCCCAGAACCTCGCGGAGGGCGACGCCGTGGGCTGGCCGTCCGCGCTCGCGGTGCAGTGGGCGGAGGGCGACCCGCTCGCGTCCTACGGCGCCTGGTCCGACGTCGCGGCGCTGTGCCTGCTCGCACCCGGCATGCCCTATCAGCCGGAGATGGAGGCGCCCGCCACGATCAACCCATTGACGGGGTCCGCGCCGTCGCCGTCGCTGAACCAAGCGACGATCCTCGCGGACTGGGCGCTGGATCCCGGCGCCGGGCCGTGGGCCGCGATCCTGTCGCTGAAATTCGAGGTGCCCGTGCGCGCCGTGCCGGGCACGGGCGGCCGGCTGGACGGCGCGAACGTCACGCTCGCGTGGCGCTCGTGGCGCGACGGCTGTCTACGGCCGGTGACGTTTGGGCCGCGCGGGGGGTTCACCGTCAAGTACGTGTTTCAATGAACCGCTCCAGCGATTTAGCGAAATTGCGAATTAAATGTCACGCGTCCGGCGCATCCGGCGCCGCGCCGACCGCCGCGTCCAGCGCCGCGTCCACGTCCGCGGGCGACGGCACCACCATCTCCGCGTCCACCTCCGCCGTCTCGTCGTCCGCGGCCGTCGCCTTCCACAGCGCGTCCGTCGTGTCGCGCACCTCGCGCACGACGGTGTCGACCACGTTCACCTTGGAAGTGAGCGACGTGATGTCCGCCTTGAGGCCGTTCAGCGTGTGCAGCAGGTACACGCCGGACACGGTGGCGCCGTCCTCGCCCTGGGTGACGGAACCGATGCCGTTCTTGACGGTGTACGTGGTGACGCCCGCGCCGTGCGCGCCGGGCGGCGGCGGCACGAACGCGTCCGCGTCCATCGCGCCCGTCATGCGCGTCTTGCGCGGCGACCCGTCCGCGAGTGGCGGGGGCACCACGCGCGTCACGACGTACTCGCGCGGCGAGGCCCGCGAGGACACGGCGCCGAGGCGCGCGAACTCCGCGGCTACCGCCGCGTCCACCGCGGCCAGCTGCGCGCACTTGTACTTGGCGGCGTCGAGCGTGTCGAACACGTCCTTCCAGTCCGTCAGCGTGCCGCCGTCGCGCACCATGTACACGTGCCACCCGGGGTCGGACGCGTTGATGGACACGCGCGCGGTCGCCATCCCTGTCGTGAGACAGATAGCGAGCGGAGGCGGAGGCGGAGCTCACGTCCCCGGCACGCCCGCCTCCGCGTTTTTCTGCAGCAGCCACTTGACGCGCGTGGACCCGCCGGGGAGCGTATCGACGGCGTGCAGAGAGTTGTCCAGGCGGTCCCGCCACACGAAGCGGTACTGCAGCCCGCGCAGGCCGCCGCCGCCGACCGTCGTCGTCCACCGGTAGTTCCCCGCGGGCACGTACGACGCGGAGGACACGGCGGCGAGCGGGTCCACAAGCGCGACGTCCATGAGCACGCCCGCGATCGTGGCGGACGTCGCGCCGGCGGCGCCACCCTCGACCTCCGTCGTGATCGGCATGTCGTCCGTCGCGATGCCGATCGCGCCCACGGGCGTCCACCCGTCGAGGCAGCTCGGGCCGTGGCATGGCACGACAACCGCGCCCGCGACCCACTGGTACGCGGACGCGCCCGGGGCGTACGCCGCCCACGGAAACGGCAGCGTGGCGAACGCGTTGAACGTCATGGGCGACCCGGGCGTGCCCCACGGCAGCTGCAGGTTGTTGTAGTACGGCGCCTCCTGCCCGCTGCCGAGCGCGGCGCGCCCCGGGTCCGACGGCCAGAACATGGGCGTGGGCGCCGTGACGGTGTTGCCGCCCGTGCCGGACCACAGCACGCCCGTGACCGCGGCCGCGACGGCGGGCCATCCGAAGCCCTGCGCCGCCCACGTCGCGGACGACGTGGACGACGGGTTGCCCTGCCCGAACGCGAGGCCGAGGCCGCCCGTGAAGTACCCCGCCTGCATGAACACGGACAGCACCGCGCGCGCGCCGGGCGCCCACGCCCCCGTCGACCACGCGAGCTGGACGAGGACGATCCCCGGCGGCGGCGACAGCGCGGCGTCGACGAACGTCGTCAGGAACGTCGTGGGCGTGTAGAATCCCGTGGGCATCGTGATCGCCATCGCGGCCACGGCGCCGCTCACGTCCCACAGGTACAGCGTCGACGAGTCGTCGCCGACGCAGAACCACGGGCTGTCCGCCCCGGAGCCGAGCGCCCAGCCCGCGGCCCCCGGCGCCGGCGGCGGCGATACGAGCGTGACCTGCTCCAGCACCTCCTGCGCGACCGTGTTGCCGACGACCGCCGCGCCCGGCGCGAGCGGCACGATGCACCATGTGCCGAACGGCTCCGTGTTCCCCGGCGGCGTCGCGGGCTGCGGGTCGAAGCCGCCCAGCAGCCGCGTCGCGAGCGCCGTCGTGACGTACAAGCTCGGCGAAAACGACGGCGACACGTTCGTCAGCTGCGCGTACGCGGACGTGAGCGTCGGCACGACCGCGAGCAGCGTCCGCGCGCCCGCGTCGACGCCGAGCGACGCGCCGAACTGCGGGCCGAGCATCCACGGCAGCATCTGCCCGAGCGGGTCGTTGAACACGGACGACCCGCCGCCCAGGAACGGCGCGGGCGTCGCGGCCGTGAACACGCCGACGCCCGTCACGTTCTGCGGCACGGACGGGTACGGGAAGCCGAAGAGCGGCACCGGGGCCGTGAACGTGTACACCGCCTGCGCCGTGTACGCCACGTTCGGCGTGACGGTGAGCGTCACGAGCGCGCCCGCCGCCCACGCGCCCCCCGTCGAGTACCCCATCACGACGGACGCGAAGCCGGGCGTCGGCGACGCGGCGCACGCCGTCACCCACGCCGCGTTCATCGTCGTGAGCAGCGCCGCGGGCGTGTAGCTCCCCGCGGGCACGGCGATGAACGCCGAGTTCACGTTCGCGGACCCCACGATCCACGTGACACCCGACGGCACGGCGAGCATCGGCGCTGCGAACCCGTTCGCGGCGTCGTTCACCCACGTTGACAGCGCAGCAGCCCGGATCGCCGCGTTCAGCGGCGCGAGCACGTTGTCGATGCACGTGCCCCACCCGTACCCCGCGTCCGTCGACGCGGCGACGTCGTCGAACCACTCCGCCGCCTTCTCCGGCGCCCACACGACGGGCGTCGGCGGCGACGTCGCGACCGCGTAGTTCCCGGGCCCCCCCGACACCAGCGTCGGCAGCTTGCACGACACGAGCACGCGCCAGTCCTCGTTTGGCACGGTGCGGAACATGGGGAGGTTGAACCCCGACGCGGACCACGCGGCGATCGCGGCCGTCGCGCCGCGCACATTTTTCAGGAGCGGCTGCGCCCGCGCGGAGCCGTCGAACTCGGTGACGGCGCAGTCCGGCGCGCCGGACGCGGACGACAGCGCGCCAAACCCCTGGACCGCGGGGGACGCGGCGTTCGTCGTCGCGCCGGTCGCCCACGAGATCTCAAAGTCACGGAGCGACGTCATTGTTGCGCGTGTCGGCCGCCCCCGCGTGCGCTTCAACGTACGAGCGGAGCCGCGGGGCGGAGCTTGCGCACAACCGGCGCGCCCCTCCACCACGATGGCGTACCGTCGCCTCAACGCCCCCGGGTCCGATTCGACGATGCGCCGCGTGGGCGGCGTCGGCGGCAAGCGCCGGCGCTCCACCTTCGGCGCGCTGCTCGGCGGCGCCGCAGACGACGCCGGCGCGCAGTTCCCGCTGACGGGCTTTAACGACGCGGACAACGAGGCGGAGCAGGACCTGCAGGTGGGCGGCCCGGGCGGCCCGCTCGACGCGACCGGCGACGCGGCCGACGGCTACGCGCGGAACCCGGGGTGGGGCCCGCCGCTGCCGAGCGGGAACCCGGGGACCGCGCTGTCCGGCTCCCGCGGGTCGACGGCGCAGTACCCGTCGGCGCCCGCGCCCCCGGGGGGCACCGGGGAGACCGCCGTCACCAAGCTGCCCGCGCTGCTGTACATCAACTCGTCGACGGTGTACAACACGACGGCGACGACCGTCGGCGCGATCGTGCCCGCGGCGTACACGAGCTTCCGCGCGGACACACTCATCGACGACTGCGGCAAGTACTACTTCACGGTCGTGCGGTGGGACGCCGCGGGGCTGGACCTGCCGCTGTGGATCCCGGAGGGCATCGTGTCCACGGACCCCGTGAACGCGCTGCCGCAGGGGTTCCCCAACGGCGGCGCGCGCCAGCCGCCGTCGGGCACGACGCCGTACATGGTGTACGTGGGCTTCAAGCTCACGACGACGGCGAACCTGGGCGGCACGCGGTACGGGTACTACGTCGCGTCGCGGTCCGTGCAGTGGACGCCGCAGTACGCGGGGCAGCCCGTCGGCCTCCCGCCGACCGCGGGTGGCACGCCGGAGCAGGCGGCGTTCCGCATCGTGCAGGGCTCCAAGTACTACTGGGCCACGAGCTACGACTGGGTCGCGCAGTGCGTGAACCAGGCGTACCACAACGCGATCAACGACATCTGCGGCGGCAACTACTCCATCGACGGCAACTGCGAGTACGCGGACCCGCCGCCCGGGCAGTCCGGCTCCGCGCAGTTCTCCTTCGGCGAGCCGGGGTACCCCGCGATGGTCGTCACCGCGACGCCGGGCGGGTACACGCCCGCGGCGTACCTGACGATGTGGAACGCGGCCGCGGCGGCGGCGATCGCGGCGTCCGGCACGGGCGCGTACCCCGCGGTCGTCGACCCGCCGGTCGCGGGCGGCGGCGCCGCGACGTACACCATCACGTCCGCGGACGGCAGCCAGACGTCGACCATCACCGTCGCGCCGGGCGCGTGGGGGCTGCAGGGCAGCGACGGCGCGGGCAACGCGGGCGGGTACGCGCAGATGCTGACGCGGCTGTGGAACGGGGAGGCGGTCGCGGGCGGCGCCGTCGCGAACCCGCCGCTCGGCACGGCCGGCATCGGCTTCGTGTACTCCATCGTGTACGAGTGGTCCGGCGCGGCCGCGCCGCTGTGGTCGCCCGGCGCGTCGCTCGTCGCCAACGTGCAGACGGGCGGCGGCGTCGGGTACAAGATGACGTGCAACGCGTCGGGGCAGACGGAGTCGGGGTTCCCCGCGACGACGCCGACGCTCACGGGGACGTCGATCGTCTTCGCCGCGGGCGCGCCGCCGCCGCTGACGTACCCGTCGGGCGGCGGCGCCGCCATCATCTCCGCGGTCGCCGCGTGGAACGACGGCACGTGGACGAACAACGTGTCGCTCCTGCAGTGGACGGTCGGCTCCGTGACGCTCATCACGGCCGTCGCGGGGACGTACCCCGTGCCCGCGGCGAACATCGTCGTCGTCGCCAACGCCACGGGGCAGACGGAGGCGGGGTGGCCGCTGCCGCCGCCCGCGCCGCAGTCCAACGGCGGCGGCTCGCCGTCGACGCCGGTCGTCGCCGTCGGCACGTCGTTCTCCGCGGTCACCAAGGTCTCCGGCGCGACGCAACCGGGGAACGGGCAGAACACGAGCACCGCGACGGCGAACATGACCAACACGACGGTCATGGACTACCTGAAGCCGTACCTGTTCTGGAACCCGGCCACGAACTCGTTCGCGTTCGCGTTCTCAAGCGCGGGCGGCGTGTGGGGCGGCTCCGCCGTGAACACGAACGCGATCGGCACGGACGGCTACATCACGTTCGGCATGAACGCACCGCTGTACGCGCTCTTCCGGGGCTTCCGCGCGATCCAGGGCACCGGGTTTTATTACGGAGACCAGGGCGCGGCGCCCACCGCGACCAACGCGCCGCCGGGGGGCGTGTACACGACGCCGGGGTACACGCTGCTCATGCCCGCCGTCCTCACGTCGCCGTCCGTCAACCTCGTCGCGCCGTCCGTGCCGCTGAACTGGATCAACTGGAACTCCGTGTCCAACCCCGCGGGCTCGCCGCTCGTGAACCTGAGCGGGTACTACACGTGGCCGCAGGAGTACTCGTCCGCGGACGCGCTGTCGCCCATCGGCTCCCTCGCCTTCGGCTCGGCGATGCCGCTGCTGTTCGAGGCGACGTCGCCGCCCGGCAAGGCGACGGAGGCGGGCGTCACGTCCACGTCCAACGAGTCGAGCTCGACGTTCACGGACATCGCGCTGGCCCTCGAGGGCGGCGCGTCGGACTACCTGGGCTCGCTGTCGTACGTGCCCTCCGGGGAGTACCGGTGGATCCAATTCAAGCCGGGCTCCGCGGGCGGCCTGCGGCAGCTGGACTGGGCGGTGTACTGGACGTACCGCCTGACGAACAAGCAGTACGCGGTGAACCTGCTGCCGGGCGGCTCCGTCCGCGCCAAGTTCCTGCTGCAGCGCAAGGACGTATAAACTCAAGGGTGGTCCACCAGCGGCCGCGGCGCCGGTGGCCCGGTCGCGGTGCGGGAGTCGAGCAGGAACCGCGACGCGTCGCCCATGCCCGGCGACGCCGCCGCGCCGGTCGACGGCCGCGTCACGCAGTCGGAGCACGGCGTGTGGCACCGCCACGACCGCGCGCGAATCAAGGTTACCACGAGCGCGAGCGCGAAGCCGAGGACGACGCCGAGCGCGGAGCCGACGCCGAACGCGGCGCCCGTGTCCATCGTGTCAACCGTTTGAAAGCACGCGTATCCGCACATTACTCCGCCTGAAACAGCGCGTCGTCCGCCGCGTCCGCCGCGGCCGCCGCCGCCGCCGCCGCGGCCGCCGCAGCCTTGGCGGCGCGGCGCTCGCCCGCCGCGACCCACTGCCGCAGCGTGGGCTCGTCGAACGAGCCGAAGTCGCCGGGCGGCACGATCCCGTCCGCCGCGAACTGCTGGAGCCGCGCGCGCAACTTGGCGCCGGGCGCGGCCGCGGCGCGCCGCGCCTCGTCCGCCGCGAACGCCGCGGCCAGCGTCGCCGCGTCCGACCCGGGCAGGCGCAGGCTCGACCGCGCGCGCAGGGGCCGGCCGCCGATGACGTCTATGGCGGCGGGCGGCGGCACGCCGACCGCGGCGAGCA
>Ga0302196_10002008_pt1 | contig 19296 bp, 17 predicted proteins | sample II_Bog_N1_3_FD_198794 | JGI IMG/M metagenome (GOLD analysis project Ga0302196, IMG submission 198794) | Peat permafrost microbial communities from Stordalen Mire near Abisko, Sweden - II_Bog_N1_3 | ecosystem: Environmental > Terrestrial > Soil > Wetlands > Peat | place: Sweden: Abisko...
CGGGCGGCCGGGCGACTGATGGAGTCGGAGGATCGGGAGACCTCCCCGGTCTGGGCCTACGCCTCCCTCGACGAGGTGCGCGCCAACCTGGCCGCCACGGGGTATCCGATGGACCACGTGCGATTCGTGGAAGGACCGGTCGAGGAGACCATTCCCAGCCAGGCACCCGCTTCGGTGGCCATCCTCCGCCTCGACACCGATTGGTACGAGTCGACCAGACACGAGTTGGAGCACCTCGTGGACCGGGTCAGTCCGGGCGGGGTGCTGATCATCGACGACTACGGCCACTGGCAGGGCGCCCGTCGCGCCGTGGACGAGTTCCTGGCCCGCACGAGCCGGCCGGTGTTGTTGAACCGGGTCGACTACACGGGGCGCATCGCCGTCCTGCCCTGACCCGGGGCCGGTCGGCGCTTCCGTGGTCAGGACTGCCGCGAGCGGAGGTTCGATTCGAGCGTGGCCACGGGCGTCATCGACCGCACCTTGTGCACCGCCGGGTGGGCCGCCACCCGTCTGAGGGCCGAGTAGAGCCGGTCCTGGTCGACGAGGTCCAACCGCTCCTGCAGCTCGGCGTTGCACCGCTGGACATCGTGGGCTCGCTGGTGGAGCTCGTCGGCGCGCCGTTGGAGGCCATCGGCGTGACCCTGCAGTGCGTCGATGTGTCGGTGCAGCGCCTCCACACTCCGGAGCAGCTCGTCGGCGTGCCGCTGTGACTCGTCGGCGTGGCGGAGGGCCGCATCCCTGGCGCGGCGGGTCTCGTCGAGCTCGACCAGTGCCGTCTGGTGGCTGGTGCGCGGGTAGTACTCGCCGCCCTGCCGCTCCGCCCGCTGCTCCCGTTCGAGCTCCTCCGCCTCCCACTGCGTCAGCCGGGCCCGCTGCCTGAGGACGGACTTCTTGGGTCGAGCGGCGAAGTAGGCGAACAACGTCGCATCGGGGTGGGTGGCCAGGAAGTCGGAGTCGACGGCCAGGATGGCCTCGGACCACCGGGCCCGCTCGGCGCTGTCCTGGAGGGCGAACAGCCGGTGGTTGTGCGTCATCAGCGGATAGGCCACGGCCCCACCCACCGGAGTGAACTCGTCGACCTCGAAGTAGCGGTAGAGGGTCTCGACGATCAGTTCGGAGTGGATGGCCTCGGTGGGGTCGTCGTAGAGCATGGTGGGGAGATGGGGGTAGACCATCTCCTGGCGCACGTGCTCGGGGAGCTCGCTGTTCAGCCGCCATGCCTCCTCCCACGCGTCCGGGCGGTACTGGTTCCGGTGCGGACCCACGTAGTCGAAGGCGATGAACCAACCGTCCTCGGGCAGCTGCCGGCACAGGGAGCGGAAGACCCGGTCGATGTAGGCGATGTGATGGGCGGCGGCGGAGTTGACCACCAGGTCGTAGGGCCCGTCGGGGAAGTCCGCCGAATTGACGTCCATCTGGTGGTAGCGCAGGGGGAGCCCGGCAGCCTCGGCGGCGCCCCGTGCCTCGCCGAGCAGCGCGTCGGAGAAGTCGATGCCGACGGCCTCACCGACCAGTCCCTCGCTGACCAACTGTCGCTCGACCCACCCGTTGCCGCAGTTGAGGATCAGTGCCCGTTCGAACGTCCGCCCGCACTTGGCGGCGAAGTGGTCGAACCAGTGGTCCTGGGGTCCGCCGGCGATCTGCTGGTCGATCATCGACTGCACGCAGTCCAGCTCGTTCCAGTAGCGGCCCTGGTAGTAGATGGCGCTGTTGTGGTTGACCTGGAATGGTGACATTGGCCGCCGCCTTCTCGCCCCACCCGGCCGTCGGTACTCCGACGGGTAGTGAGCCCCATGCTACCGGGATCGGGAGGCACGACCGAGTTGCATCCAGCCCCGGGTCCCGGTGGAGGAGTGCCCACCAGGAAACGGCGGTTCCCGTCGGAGGCCGGGTCACCCGGTGCGCAGGGACCGGCGGTGGCGGGTGGAGCCGGGTCGGGATCGCACCGGCCCGCCCTCGGCGTCGGTGTCACGCCCCCAGCTCCGGTCGGCATGAGAGCATGAGCCCATGACGGGTGTCGCTCGCACGTTCACGGACTCCTTGCAGGTGGCCCGCCGGCGGGCGCGCCACCTGGGACGCCGGGCGGCCATGTGGACGGTGGTGACCGAGGCGGCCCCCGGCCTCACCGAGGCGCTGCGGCAGGTCATCGGTCGCCCCAGTCTGTTCGAGCTCCAGCAGGAGGGCTCGCTGACCACCTCGTCCCGCGAGGCGGTCCGGTCCAGCGCCGGGCTCGACGATGCCGACTGGGACCGGGTCGAGTCGGAGTTCACCGAGGTCGAACGACGGTTGACCGAGCGGCGCCGGCAGTTGTCCGGGGCCTACCCCTGGTCCTTCGAGATCGAGCGGGAGACCTCACTCCTGCTGTTCGGCCTGACCCGGCTGCTGCAGCCGGAGTGCGTCGTGGAGACCGGTGTCGCCGACGGCGCGTCGACCTTCGTCATCCTCTCCGCCCTGGGCATGAACGGCCGGGGCGAGCTGCACAGCGTGGACATCGCCGACGACGTGGGAGGCCTGGTCGAGGACCGCCAGCGGTGGCACCTCCACGTGGTCGACCTCGGATCGGTGGAGGACACCCTGTCCGACCTGATGGAGCGCCTGCCTCCGGTCGGCCTGTTCTTCCACGACGCCGACCACCGCTTCCTGCCCCAGCTCTGCGAGTACGAGACGTTCGCCGGCGGAGCACCCGAGGGCGCCATGCTGCTCAGTGACGACGTCGACCTCTCCTACGCCTTCGGAGCCTTCTGCCAGCGCCGGGGGCGCCGGCCCAGCTACCTGCTCGACTCGCGGAAGGTTGCCGGCCTGGTCCGACTCTGAGGACGGCGGCCCTCAGGCACCCTCGTGCCCACCGGGGGACTCGGTGATCATGAGCCGGTCCTCGATGGCGGCCAGGCGCCGGGCGATGGCGACCCGGTCCCAGGTCTCGGCGGCCATGGTGTCGATGTCGGCCAGCCGGCCCTCGATGGCGGCGAACGTCGTCTCCAGGGCCTCGACCCTCGGTTCCAGGCGGATGATCAGGTGGTAGGCCTGCTCCACCAGGTTCCCGAGGTGCTGGGCCCGCTCGGCTTCCCCCGCCAGTTGGTCGGTCGACTCCGCCCCGCCCTCGAGGACCTCGAGTCGGTCGCTGAGCGCCTCGAGGGCGTCCCACAGGTCACCGGGTTCGGTCATGGGCATCCTCCTGGAGTCGGTCGGTGGTGGTGGACGTCACGGGTTCGTGCTCGTCCGTCTGTGACGGTGGTGGCCGCATCCAGTGCGGATGCCTCACCGGGCCGATGCCTCGGTCACCCACCGGCGGCCCATGGCCTCGGCGATGACGGCCATCCGGTGGAGCTCGTTGCTGGTCCCCACCGGGTCGTGCCCCTGGCCCACCCTGCCCTCGAGCTCCTCTTCGATGATCGGCAGCACCCGGTCCAGCGTGTACTCGCTGCGCACCAGCGCCGCCGCACGGCGCCCGATGGCGGCCAGGTCGATCTCGCCGTCGAGGACCTGGCGGATGACCGAGGCGAACGCCGTCGGGTCGCGCCGGGCGGCCAGGTAGTGCACGCCGTCCACCAGCCACTCCGCCGGCCCCGACGGTGACGACACCAGGGGGACGCAGCCCCGGGCGCCTGCATCCAGGGGCGCGATGGCGAAGGGCTCCCGGGACCAGGTGGGGAAGATGAAGAGATCGTGGTGCTCGAGCTCCCGGTAGAGCTCGTCCTGGGGCGTCCAGCCCCGGAGGGTGACCATGGTGGTGAGGTCGAGCTGGCGGATGCGGGCGGCGACGGACTCGGTCTCGCCCCTGCCGTACAGGTCCAGGGACAGCTGGGTATAGCCGGCGTCGCGGAGCTGGGCCACGGCGTCGAGGGCGATGTACACGCCCTTGTGCTCATTGAGCTGGCCGGCGAACGCCAGCGTCAGGAACGTCCCGTCGAAGTAGGTGCGCTCCAGCGGCGCCTCGGTGCCCACGGTCCAGTTGGGTATGAGCCGGGTGCGCCCGCCGAGGGAGACGACGTGCTCGATCTCGTTGATGAGGCCCTGGCTGACGGCCAGGAACCGCCCGGTCAGCCTGGTGCTCATGAGTGTGGCGATGGGCAGGATGGCCCCGTCGAACACGCAGAGCTGGGCCGGCACGGCGTCCCCGAGGTGCCAGAGCCACGGCACTCCCAGGTACTCCAGCGCACCCACCAGGCCGGCCCCTCCGATGCTCACGAGGTTCCAGAGGTAGCAGACGTCGGGGCGGAACTCCTCGAGCACCGAGATCAGGGCGTAGACGTTGCCCGAGTCGAGCAGGTTGGACTCGAGCTCCCAGAACTCCGATCGCGAGCTGTGCCGGAGCGGGCTGAAGACGTCCGGTCGCCTGAGGTGACGGTCGACGTGGGCCTCGGGGCCGGCGGGCACCTGCGGGGCGGTGGTGAGAACGCGGACGTCGTGGCCGGCGGAGCGGAGCCCGTCGACCACCTGCCGGCAGGAGAGCTCGTACCCACCGATGACCTCGGGGGGGTAGAGGTTGGACACCACCAGCACCTTCATGACCGCACCGACCTCCGGTGGGCCACGGCCCGGGTGTAGATGCCCCCGATGGCCGCGGCCTGGCGCTCCACGGAGAAGCGCTCGACGACCCGGCGCCTGGCTTCGAGACCCATGCGGATGGACCGGCCCCGCTCGGCGTACACGGAGTGCAGGGCCTTCTCCAGCTCCTCCAGCGACGAGGTCACCACGCCGGTGACCCCGTGGTCGACGAGCTCGGGCAGCGCCCCGACATCCGAGACGATGGCCGGCGTGGCACATGCCATCGACTCGAGGACGGTGAGGCCCATCAGTCCGGGCTGCTGGTGGACATCACCGAAGCAGTCCCGGTACACCGCCGGGTGGACGGTGGCCCAGGCGTGCCGGTAGAGCCGCCTCAGCTCCTCGTCGTCGGCGTCCGTGACGAACTCCACTGCCTTGCCCCGGGCCCGTCGGGTCAGCCGGCGGACGTAGTCGGTGTGGCCGGCCCGCCCGCACACCACCAGCGACATGTGGTCGGGCAGGACGTCGATGACGCGGTCCACTCCCGCCTGGGGCAGGAGCCGCCCGGCGAACAGGAGGTGGGCCCGGTGGTCGGTGGGACGACCGGGGGCGAAGTACCCGGTGTCGACGCCCCCGGGTACCACCACGGCCCGGTCGGTGGCCGGGAGCGTCGATCGGCCGAATTCGGAGGTACAGACCACCCGGTCCGCCAGCTCGAGCAGGCCCAGCGACGCACCCAGCTGGCTCGAGCGGAGGCCGGCCTCGGACGCCACCACCGCCGAGCCCAGTGCCCGTGCGGCCAGGACCGAGACCTCGCCGGTTCGGGTCAGCGGCTGGAACACGTGCACCAGGTCGGCACGGCCGAGCACCCCGGGCAGCTGCCATGACGCCTCATCGACGAGACCCCACGCGTCGGGCTGTGCCGTCGGGTCGTGGGCCAGGACGGTGTGGACGAGCCGCTCGGCCAATGGCGTGGAGGTGGCCGACGGGCCGAAGGTGACCATCTCGACCGTCCAGTCCGGGTGCTGGTGGGTCAGCGTGCGGGCCAGGGCCAGGGGCCATCGGTTGCCGTCGTCCACGAACGGCCGTGCACCGGCGACGGTGGGGCTGACGAAGGCGATCCGCAGGCCGGAGTCCGCAGGCGGCGGCGTGGTGGCCCCGGCTCCGGCGGTGGTGCTCCCTACCATGGTCCGGGCACGGCCAGATCGACCAGTGCCTTGCTGATGCGCTCCCGGAACGACTCCGCCGAGAACATGGCCGCCCGCTGCGGCAGCGCAGCACTGAGGGCGGAGGAGCCCTCGGGGTCGGCGAGGAGCCGGGCGATCACCGCGGCCGCCTCCTCGGTGGAGTGGAAGCCGGTGTCGCATCCGAGGAGCGGGAGCACCTCGGCCGGTCCCCCCTCGGCGTAGGCCACGGGGATGCACCCGAAGCTCGATGACTCGACCGGTGTGATGCCGAAGTGCTCGAGCCGATCGGGATGGCGGAGGGCGTCGACTCCGGAGCCGGCGGCGTGGACGAGCACGGCGGCGTCGGCATACAGGGCGCCGAGCCGGTCCCGACCGGCGTTGGGATAGAAGTGGCAGTCCAGCCCGTCGGCCAGGGCCGCCAGCTCGGCGAAGCGCTCACGGGACTCGGCGGTGGCATGGAGTGATCCGACCACGGCCAGCGACAGGGGGAAGTCGCCCCCCTCGGCCAGCATCCGCACGGCGTCGACGACGACGTCCTGGCGCTTGTCGTGGCCCCCCTTGAAGAACCGGCCCACCGTGACGATCAGGTGCCGGTCCTGCCACGGGCGCCGGCCGTCGGGCTCCCGCCAGGTGGCCGGCGGATAGACCACCCGGACCGGTGGGGGATCGAGCTCGAGCAGGTTGGCGATCCCCGAGGCGTAGCGGCGGACGAAGTCGGAGTACACCCAGACCTCGTCGTACTCGCGCAGCCAGGCCCGGTGCGCATCGATGTGCTCGTCGGGGACCGGAAACGGGAACTGGCAGAGGTAGACGTTGGTGCGGGCGAAGGCGCGCACCGGGGGCACGATGGCGTTGCCCAGGACCACGGCCAGCTCGCACGCTGAGGTGTCGACCTGGTCGAAGGGCCGGGGCTCGACGTCGAAGTCGGTGATGCCGAAGGCGCGGGAGAGCTGCTGGATCCTCGCCGTGCTGTAGGGGTGGGGTGTGGCCAGGACCACCCGGGCCGAGGGCAGGCGGTCGGCCAGGTGGGCGCCGAGCTCGAACATCACCCGTTCGCCACCGCCGGGGACCAGCTCGTAGGGGCAGTACAGGACGGCGGTGGGCGGTGCCGACCGGGGTGCCCTCGGGGGGGGCAGGAGACCCGTCCCCCAGGGGAGGGTGGGCTGGTCCGACGTGTCGGCGACGGCTGTGCCGAACACCTGACGGCGGGCCAGCCACTCGCCCCAGACGTTGACGAACTTGCGGCGGTTGAGCTCGACCATGTCGTGGAGCTGCAGGGCCCGGTCGGTGGTGGTGTGGCTCTCGAGGTGGGTGACCCGGGCCCGTGGCTCGACGATGACCCGACCGAAGTGCAGCGCCAGCTTGAGGCAGAGATCGGCGTCCTCGTAGTAGGCAGGCTCGTACTCGAACCCGAAGCCTCCGACACTCAGGAAGTCCGCCCGCCGCAGGAGCAGGCAGGCGGCGGAGCAGAAATCGACGCCGCACGGATCGGTGTAGTGCTCGGGGAGCCACACCGCACCCTTGCCGACCTGGGTCACCTCACCGTTGGGGAGGATGACCCCACCGACCTCCTGGATCCGGCCATCGGGGTAGAGGAACATGGGCCCGACGGCGGCGACACCGGGATCGTCCTGCATGGCCGAGGCCAACGCCTCGATCCAACCCGGGTGGACAAAGGCGTCGTTGTTGAGGAAGACGAGGAACTCGCCGGCGGCGGCCTCGGCCCCGATGTTGTTCCCCTCACCGAAGTACCGGTTGACGCCGAGGGGGAGGATCCGCACGAGGTCATCGGCCCGCTCCTCCAGGGCCGCCACCGTCGAGGGGTCGGAGCCGTTGTCGACGACGATGATCTCCCGGATCAGCGGACTGGTGGCCTCGGCCAGGGCGTCGAGGCACAGCAGCGTGGTCTCGAGCCGCCGGTAGTTGAGCACCACGACCGAGACGTTGCGGTGGAAGCGGGTCAGCCGGTCGGCGGTGGCTCCGGGCCGCCGACCACTCGTCTCCTGGTGCACCGTCAGCGGGAGTCCTCAGGCACCGGAGATGAGCTTGCTCACGAGCCGGAGCCCTGCGGTCAGACGCCAGGACGTCGACGACTGGAGCTCGTCGATGCGGGCCTGCAGCTCGGCGACCCGCCCCTGGTCCAGGGCGATCTGGGCGTGACAACGCGCCACCTGCTCGGCCGCGTCGGCCGCGGCGGCCTCCATGACCGACGTCAACCGGGCCAGCTCCTCGCGATGCCCGGCCCGGAGGGCGTCGAGGGCGAAGTCGTGGCGTGACACCGTGACGCACAACTCCGCCGCCATCACGTCCAACTGGGCGGCGAGCACCTCGACGTCCTGCTCGTAGGCCGACCGCACCTCGGCCAGCTCGTCCCGCACGCGGGCCAGCTCGGCCCGGCTGTCGTCGGTCACCACCGCCTCGGGTGTCAACGGCACGATCGCGTCGTCGAGGAGTGCCTCCTCGTCGTACCTGTCCACGTTGAGATAGCGATCGATGGTCACGTGACCTTCCGAGTGGGACGATGTGGTTCGGACGACGCGGGCTCGGTCGGGCCGTGCCCGCCCATCGTGCCGCCATGGCGGCCATCGGCATGCATCGACCCCGGAAACTGGGCGAATCCTACCCTGGACCACCCCCCGACACCGTACATGACCCACGTGACCCGTTCGGGAACCTCCCGCCCACGGATCAACCGGCCGGGCAGCCTGCCGAGCCGATGTCGATCAGGAGCCCACTGTCGATCAGCTCCGAGGTGGCGCCCAGGCGGCAGATCCCACCCCTGCTCGCCGCCTGCTCGTCTTGGCGGATCTCTGTGAGGTCCGTGCCCGCCGGTACGTAGAGGTAGACCGCGGCCGGGTGGAGGCGCCGGATGAATCTGGTGATGGTGGGGGAACCGTGGTCCACCACGTACAGCACGCGACCGGCCGGGACGTTGGGCCCGGCGTCCACGGCGGAGCCGCGGTACTCGTACCCGTAGTACTGCCAGCCCTGGATGGCCATGGACCCGGCGATGATCACGGCATCGTTCGGTCCGGCCTCCTGGCGGACCTGGGCGACCCCTGCCCTGATGCGGGCCCCATAGCCCACGGAATCGATGGCCCGCAGCTGGTGGTAGGAGACGACCTCGAACAGTCCGGCCAGCAGCAGGCCGGCCAGACCGACGAGGGCCAGGGCGGCACCGATGGCTCCCAGGCCACCGCGCCTGACCATGGAGTGGCTCCCCCGACGTGCCGAGCGCCGCTCCCGGGTCCACCGGACCGACCCGGTGGCGCCGATGCCGGCCAACAGCACCAGGAGGGGGACCTCGTAGAGGTTCACCCGGACGAAGCCGAAGGGCCAGAGCCGGAGGGCCGAGGCCACGAGGGTCAGGAGCAGCGACCCGCCGAGGCCGGCGAGGAGGGAGCGCCCCCGCAGGGACCGACCGGCCACGACGATCCCGAGGGCCAGCAGCACGGCCCAGGTGGCGATGAGCGCCGTTGTGAGCCCGGCCGGCACCGACCATCCCTGGGCCGCGTTGTAGCTGTCGGTGAACGGTCCGACGACGAATCCCCTGAGGCCGTCGTAGACGAAGGAGATCTGGTGGCCCAGGCCACCGTGCCGGGGGAGGAATTGGGGGTCCCAGTAGTCGCTCTTGGTGAGGGCGTTCTGCCTGAGCACGAAGACGGCGAGGTGCACGAGCGCAACCGTTCCCGCCGCCACGGCGGCGATGGTTCGTCGGCCCAGTGCCCGGGTACGGAGGTCACGCACCACGTCCAGCACCAGCAGCGGACCGGCCACGAGCACCACCGGGGTGCTGAACAGGCAGGCCACCGCCATGCCCGCGTAGCAGAGGAAGAGGCGTCGCCGTCGTTGGGGATCTCCGTTGGCGTCGTCCCCGAGCTCGTGGAGGAGGACGATGGCGCACACCGCCGCCGCGTCGATGACGTACTCCGAGAGCTGCACGCTGTAGGAGAGCAGGTCACCGGTGAGGGTTCCCACCAGCGCCACGGCCAGTGCCGCCGGAAGCGGCATCCACCGTCGGGCCAACAGCAGCAGCAGGAGGGAGGCGATGGGCAGGAAGATCGCCGTCGGCAGCCGGAGCACGAGCTCCGTGCTCCCGAACACCTCGCCGGCGAAGCGCTCCATGAAGTACCAGCCGGCCGGGAACGGCGCCCCGTCCACCTTCAGCGACTGCCACCACCCGCTCCCCTCCGAGATGAAGTAGGCCCGCCAGTACTCGTTGAACCAGAAGGGGAGGGTCAGGCTGTTCCAGCTGGTGGCCAGGTAGGCCACGGGCACGCCCACCGCCACCACGCAACTGGCCAGCAGGGACAGGCGCCCTGCTCGGCGACGCTCCGGGGACCCGTCGGCCTGATCGAGTGCCGGGGTGCCGGCCAGGTCGCGGTCGTCGGGCACGGACGGCAGTCCGGGGACGCCTGCCGGCCTGAGCTCCCGTGCCATGGTAGGGATGCTCGATGACATAAGGGCCTTTCCACGCCTCTCACCGGGACACCGAATCCACGCCGCTCACCAGGAGTCAGAAACCCCGGGACACCGCCTGTGCCGAGCGCCCCCCATTTTACCGGACCGACCCGCAGGCGTAGGGGACACGACCACGTGACGCCACCCATGCCACCGCCCGAACAATTGGCATTGCCCCGACCCATGCCCGATGATGCAGAGAGCATGAGGAGCCGGGGCACGGACGGACCGGGTCCACGGGGGCAGGTCGGTGGTCGGGGCGGTCGGCGGGTGCCGGCGGGTCCCCTCGGAAGAAGTGTTGCTGACCAGGGTGTTCGGGCTCGACCGGGCCGAGGTCCCACGTTCCCCCCGTGGGCCGGGTGCACCGGATCCGTCCGCCGGGATCAGGAGCACCGGGAGCGGACAGTGCACGTGCACGGGCAGGCGACGAACACAGGACGTGCTGAGGCCGGCACCGTCCGCTGTGCCCGCGACGGCCTCCCCTGGTGGCCTCCGGACCCGGGACGTACGTCGCCGACGGATCCGGGGGCCCCCTCGTGATCGACAACACCGACTCCACGGACGTCACCCACGCCGAAGAGGACGAGGACCCGGCGAGCGCCCCGGACGCCGCAGGGACCGGCCCGGAACCCGACGCCCCTGACCTCGAGGCCCTCGGGGACGTGATGCTGTCCATCGAGGCCGGCACCGAGGTGTTCGACCTCGAGTCCGAGGCCGGGGCCCGGGAGCAAGACGAGCAACCGGGCGAGCAGGGCCAGCCGGGCGAGCAGCAGGGCCAGGAGACCCCGGGGGACACGTCGGGCGGTTCCACGGCCCCCCTGCACAAGAAGATGGCCACCTCGGCCAGCCAGCTGTTCATCCGGCGCATCGCCGTGCAGCTGCTGTCGGCCCTGTCCACGGCCATCCTGGCCCGCAAGCTCGGCATCGCCGGCTTCGGCGACTATTCGGCCGGCCTGGCCATGTACTACCTGGCCCTGTCGGTGTGCGACTTCGGCTTCGGCAACGTCCTGGCCCGCGAGCTCGGCAAGCACCGGGCCGACGACGGCCGGCTGGTCCGGTCCATGCTCCATGTCCAGACGGCGTGGTCGTCGCTGGTGGGGCTGGCGGTGGTCGGGTTCTGCCTGGCCGTCGGGCTGGGGGCGGTGCGGATCCAGGTCCTGATGGTGCTGGCCCCGGCCGTGGCCCTCTTCGGCCTGTCCGGGGTCCGCCAGGTGTTCTACGCCAACTACCGGACCGGCCGGCTGGGCGCCATCGACGTCTCCACCAACGTGCTCCAGCTGCTGGTGGTGGCCACGGTGGCCTTTGCCGGGGGCGGGCCGCTGGCTGTGGCCATCGCCCTGTCGGTGATGATCCTCGTGAACACGGTGGTGGTGGCGGTGGCCGGCCTGCGCCTGATCGACACCCGGACCGCCACCCCGGTGGTCCGCAAGCGCATGCTGGTCGACGCCCTCCCCCTCGGGATGAGCTCGTTGCTGGCCAGCGCGTACTTCACCCTCGACCTCAGCATCGTGGGCTTCCTGGTCAGCAGCCGCGAGGTCGGCTACTACGCCGCCGCCACCAAGGCGCTGACCCTGCTGGTCACCGTACCGGGCCTGGTCATCACGGCGGTGGTGCCCGGCATGTCCTCCCACGCCGGGAGCCCGAAGGCCCTCGGGGAACTGGCCGGGCGGGTCTGGCACTGGCTGGCCGTCACCGCCGTTCCGCTGTGCGTGGCCGTCATGCTCTTCGCCCCGCTGTTCGTGTCCCTCTACTACGGCAGGGAGTACCGGCCGGCCGTGCCCCTGGTGCGCATCCTGGCCGCCTCGGGCGTGGTGGCCGTGCTGTCCAATGTGTTCGGGACGACGATGGTGGTCACCCGGCGCAACCGGTGGCTGGTGGTCCAGGGGGCCATCGCCCTGGTCTTCAACGTGGCCGGCAACCTGATCTTCGTCCCCCACTTCGGGGTCACCGCGTCGGCCTGGCTGACCGTGCTGACCGAGCTGCTGGTGTGCGCGGGATCGATCATCGGGATGCGCCACAGTCTGGAGTTCGGACCGATGGTCCACACGACGCTGGTGCCGGCCCTGGCGCTGGCCGCCATGATCGCCGTCTGGCTCGGGACCCGACAGTGGAGCGTCGTATCGCTGGTCACGTCGTGCCTGGCCTACGGGATCGTCCTGTCCGTGCTCGGGGGATGGCCCGAGGAGCTGCCCCCGATCGTGCCCCGCCGGCTCGTGCTGTGGAAGCACGGATGACCGTGCGCGCCCACCGCACCGGGTCGGATCTGCGGGTGCTCCACGTGTCGGCCGCCTCGTTCGGGGCCGGCGGGGTGTTCGGCGGGGGCGAGCGCTACCCCTACGAGCTGGCCCGGGCCATGGCCCCCCTGTGCCAGGTCACCCTGGTGGCCTTCGGGGACCGGCCGGCCCGGCACCGCGACGGGGACCTCTCCGTGCGGGTGCTGCCCACCCGGGCCCGGTGGAAGGGCTCGGACGTCAACCCCCTGTCCGAGGGGCTCCTGACCGAGGTGGCCGCCGCCGACGTCATCCACGTCCACCAGTGGGAGAGCGTGGTGGCCAATCAGTGCGTGGTGGTGGGCCGCGCGTTGGGCAAGCGGGTCTTCGCCACCGATCACGGGGGCAGCGGCCGCAACTACTGGCGGCGGCTCCGCCTCAACCGGCTGGTCACCGGCTTCCTGCCGGTCAGCCAGTTCGGGGCCGGCTTCTACCCGGAGCTCGACGACCGCTGCCACGTCATCCTGGGCGGGGTGGACACCGACCGCTTCTCGCCCGACCCCTCGGTCACCCGGGACCCGAGGGCCCTGTTCGTCGGCCGGCTCCTGCCCCACAAGGGCATCGACCGGCTCATCGACGCCGTGCCCCCCACCCTGGAGCTCGAGGTCATCGGCCGGCCCTACGACCCGGCCTACCGCGACTACCTGCACACCCGGGCCGAGGGCAGGCGGATCGAGTTCCGCGAGCGCACCACCGACGACGAGCTGGTGGAGGCCTACCGCCGGGCCCGCGCCGTGATCCTCCCGTCGGTCTACCGGCCCACCTTCGGTCCGGCACAGCGCAAGCCCGAGCTCCTCGGGCTCACCCTGCTGGAGGCCATGGCCTGCGGGACGCCGGTGGTCTGCACCGACGTGGGCGGCATGCCCGAGATCGTGGGCCTGGGCGGCGGCTTCGTCATCGACCCCGACGAGCCCGCCGCCCTGGTGGCCGCCCTGGAGCGCCTGGTCCACGACGACCGGCTGTGGGCCTCCACGTCGGAGGCGGCCCTGGCCACGGCCCGGTCCCACACCTGGCGGGCGGTGGCCGAGCGGTGCCTCTCCCTCTACGACGGGCGGCCGGTCGTGGAACCAGAGGCCGTGGCGTCGACCGGAGCCGGGTAGGCGGGGGGGGATCCCGCCGCACCCCGACGGCGGGGTCGGGACGACCGGCTCAGAACACCTCGGCGAACAGGCCCTGCATGGCCAGCCACGACCGCTCGTCGGCGTGCTGGTCGTAGCGGATGGCCGGGTTGGAGCCGTCGGCGGTGGGATTGGTGAAGCTGTGCACGGCCCCGCCGTAGACGTGCATCTGCCAGTCCACCCCGGCGGCCCGCATCTCGTCCTCGAAGCCCAGGCGCTGCTCGGGTGGGATGATCGGATCGTCGGCCCCGATGCACACCAGGACCTTGCCGGTGATGTTGGCGGCGTCCTCGGGGTGCGGGGTGGCGAGGCCCGAGTGGAAGCCCACCACGGCGGCCAGGGGGGCGCCGCTGCGGGCCAGCTCGAGGGACATGGTGCCGCCGAAGCAGTACCCGATGGCGGCCAGGCGGTCGGGATCGGTCAGCTCGTCGGCCACCAGCACGTCCAACCCGGCCCGGGCCAGGGCCCGGACCCGGGTGGTGTCGCCGGCCAGCTGGCCGAAGCGGGTCCCCACGTCCTCGGGGTCCAACCGGGCCCCGTCCCCGTAATAGTCGAGGGCCAGTGCCACATAGCCGAGCTCGGCCAGCCGGACGGCGGTGTGCCGGGCCAGGTCGTCGAGGCCCCCGGCGTCGTGGGAGATCAGGACCCCCGGCCGGGGGCCGCTGCGGCCGTCGTCCGCGGCCAGGTGCCCGACCAGGCGGGTCCCGTCCAGCCAGTACTCGATATCGGTGGTGCGCACGGATGCCTCCCTGGGGGCCGGTTGCCGGCGGGCGGGAGCCCGCGGTGCTGGGAAACGACCGTAGTCGGGCCGGACCCCGGCGCAGTCTCCCTAGTGCACGCCCAGCAGTGGACGCGGCGACCAGTCCACCCACCACAGATAGTGGCAGTCGAGACAGCGCCGCACCACGCTCTGACGCAACAGCGGGATGGCGTCGAAACCCTTCGGACCGGCCAGCTCGGAGTGGTCCGAGACGCCGCAGTCTGGGCAGACGAGGCGCGTTCTGAAATCTCGCATAGGGCTGCCCTCCATACAACTCAGGGCCCCTACGCGAACCCGAACCTATTGCATGCCCACGGGCAGTGGCAACCCCAACTACCGACAGTGGCGCTGACCTGGGCCGAACAGCGTACGTCCCCACCGCCGGGCGGGGACGGGGCCGGGCGCACCCCGGCCGGGTTGGGCCAGACTCGCCATCAGCCGCCCGAGGAGGAGCGCCATGGTCGATGAGATCGAAGACCCCCGCCGGCGAGAGCCGGCATTCGTGCTGCCCGAGCGGGCCATGCTGGAGGGCTGGCTGGAGTACCACCGCACCACCCTGCTGATGAAGTGCGAGGGCCTCGACGATGCGGCCCGCAAGGCCCGGCCGGTGGCCACCTCGCTCCTGTCCCTGCACGGGCTGGTGCGGCACATGGCCGAGGTCGAGCACAACTGGTTCCACCGGGTGATGCGGGACGACCCCACCTCGCCCTCTCTGTGGTTCGACCCGGCCGTCGAGGACAGCGAGCTGGTCCCCCTCGACGACGCCGACTGGGAGGCGGACCTGGCCGCCTGGCAGGCCGAGTGCGAGGCGTCGCGCCGCACGGCGGCCACCCGTGGACTGGACGACCTCGGCGTGCGGCGGGGCGAGCCCTGCTCGCTGCGGTGGGTGTACATCCACATGGTCGAGGAGTACGCCCGTCACAACGGGCACGCCGACCTCATCCGCGAGCTGGTCGGCGGCAGCGTGGGCTGCTGACCGGGCGGCGCCGTCAGTGAAGCCGGACCTCGTCGGCGCCGTCGCCCCGGACAGCGTCGTTGGGTTCGGCGTCCACCCGTCCGCCATCCCGGCGCCCGTTCCCTGAGACCCACACCCGTTCGCCGGGAGCCAGGCCCAGGTCGGCGGCGGTGGCGCGGGGGAGCTGGACCCAGACCGGGCCCGAGCCCTCCATCCGGACGTCCACGCGCACCTCGAAGCCGAGGTGGGTGACGCGCTCGACCACGCCGGCGAGGGCCCCGGCACCGGCCCGCCGGTGCACGACGAGGTCGTGGGGTCGGACCCAGGCACCGTCGAACCGGGTGGTGGGCCCGAGGAACTGCATGACGAACTCGTTGGCCGGGTGGTCGTACAGGTCGGCGGGGTCGCCGCGCTGCTCCAGCCGCCCGTCGTGGATGATGGCGAGGTGGTCGGCCACTTCCATGGCCTCCTGCTGGTCGTGAGTGACGAGCAGGGTGGTGAGCGGGATGGACTCGTGCAGGTCGCGCAGCCACACCCGCAGCTCCTGTCGGACCTGGGCGTCCAGGGCACCGAAGGGCTCGTCGAGAAGCAGCAGCCTGGGCTCGATGGCCAGGGCGCGGGCCAGGGCCATGCGCTGGCGCTGGCCGCCGGACAGCTGGGAGGGGTAGCGGTCGGCCAGGTGCTCGATGCGGACCAGGTGCAGCAGCTCGTCCACCTTGGCCGCCACCTCGGCCTTGGGCCGGCGCCGCACCTCCAGTCCGAACGCCACGTTCCGCCGCACGGTCAGGTGACGGAACGGCGCGTAGTGCTGGAAGCAGAACCCGATGCCCCGGTGGCGGGCGGGGACCGCCGTCACGTCCTCGCCGTCGATCTCGATGGTGCCGGTGTCGGGCACCTCCAGGCCGGCCACCACGCGCAGCAGGGTGGACTTGCCGCCCCCGCTGGGACCGAGGAGCGCGGTCAGGGAGCCGTCGGGGACATGGAGGGTGACGTCGTCGAGCGCAACGGCCGTGCCGAACCGCTTGGAGACGGATCGGATGGTGATCGCCATGGGTGCCTCCTCCCTCTGCCTTCGGTGCGGTCGCGGCCCAGCGCGGCCAGGACGAGCAGGGCGATGACGGCCAGGATGACGGCGCCGGCGTAGGCACCGGCGGTGTCGAGGTTCTCGATGCCGTCCTGGATGAACAGGGTCAGGGTCTGGGTGCGGCCCTCGATGGCGCCGCTCACCACCACCACGGCGCCGAACTCCCCGAGGACCCGGGCCGTGGTCAGGGTCACGCCGTAGGAGAGGCTGCGCCGGATGGACGGGAGGGTGATCCGGGCGAAGACGGCCAGGGGGGCGGCGCCCAGGGTCACGGCGGCCTGCTCCTGGTCGGTACCGATCTCCTGGAGGACGGGCAGGACCTCGCGGACCACGTAGGGGAGGGCGACCGTGGCCGAGGCCATGACGATGCCGGGCAGCGAGAAGATGACCTGGATGCCCCGGGCGGCCAGCCAATTGCCGAACCACCCGGTCTTGCCGTAGACGAGGACCAGGCCCAGCCCCACGATGACCGGCGAGATGGCCAGGGGCACGTCGACCAGCGCGTCGAGCAGCCAGGCCCCCCGGAAGCGGTGGCGGGACAGGATGAGGGCCACGCCCACCCCGAACACGGTGTCGAGCGGGACGGCGATGGCGGCCACGATGAAGGTCAGCCACAGGGCGTGGAGGGCATCGGGGGTGGTGACGGCGTCCCAGGCGGCGCCGAGGCCGTGCTGGAAGGCGCGGTAGAAGATCGAGCCCACCGGGACCACCACCAACAGCCCCAGGTATCCCAGGGCGCCGACGCGGAGCGGCCACCGCCAGCGCGAGCTCACGCCGTGTCCATCGGCGAGCTCATGCCGTGTCCATCGGCGAGCTCATGCCGCGTCCCCTGGCGAGCTCACGCCGCCTCACTGATGTCGAAGCGCCGCCGGAGGAACCCGATCCCGACCAGCACGACCAGGGCGGTGGCCACCAGCACCACCGAGATGGCCGCCGCCCCCGACAGGTCGTCGCTCTGGGACAGGCTGTAGATCCACGACGACGCCACCTCGGTCTTGAACGGGATGTTCCCCGAGATGAGCACCACCGAGCCGAACTCGCCCAGGGCCCGGGCGAAGGCCAGGCCGGCGCCGGCCAGCATGGCCGGGGCCAGTCCCGGCAGGATCACCCGGCGGAGGACGGCGGCCGGGGTCGCCCCGAGCGATGCGGCCGCCTCCTCGGTCTCGCGGTCCAACTCGGCCAGCACGGGCTGGACCGACCGCACGGAGAAGGGGAGGGTGACGAAGGCCAGGGCCAACAGGATGCCGACCGGGGTGTTGGCCACGTCGACGTGGAAGGGACTGTCCGGCCCGTACAGGGTGAGGAGGGTGAGGCCGGCGACGACGGTGGGCAGTGCGAAGGGGAGGTCGATCACCGCGTTGACCACCCCCTTGCCCCGGAAGTCGTCGCGCACCAGGACCCAGGCGATGACCAGTCCGGCCACGGCGTTGAAGGCGGCCACGGCCAACGAGCACCACAAGGTCAGCTTCAGGGCGGCCACCGCCTCGGGTTGGCTGACGGCATGCCAGAAGGCACCCAGGCCGCCGCTCAGGGCGTGAGACAGCAGGGCGGCCACCGGCAGGACGACGAGCAGGCTCAGGTAGGTGACGACCAGCCCGGGTCCGCCCACCCGTCCGAGCAGCCGGACCGACCGTCCCGAACGGGGGCCGGGCACCGCCGGGGCCGGGACCGGACCCGACGGACGGGTGGCGAGGTCAACCACCCGCGGTCGAGACGCCCAGGCTCTGCTCGATGGTGGCCACCGTGCCCGTACCCGGCGTGAAGAAGGTGGAGTCGACCTTGGTCCATCCGCCCAGGCTGGCGATGGTGAAGATCTTCTTCGGGGTGGCGAACCTGAACTGCGACGCCACGTTGGCCAGCACGGGGCGGTAGCCCTGTTCGGCCCAGATCTTCTGGCCCGCCGTGGACAGGAGGAAGGCCTCGAAGGCCTTGGCCGCCGTGGGGTCCGAGGGTGAGGTGGTCACGGCGATGGGGTTCTGGATCAGGATGGTGTTGGGCGGTGTGACGATGGAGATGGGCTCGCCCTTGCGCTGGGCGTAGAGGGCGTCGTCCTCGTAGTCGATGAGCACGTCGCCCTCGCCGGACAGGAACTCCTCCAGGGCGTTGGACGCGCTGGTGGGCTGGGACGTGGTGTGGGCCAGCAACTCCTTCACGTAGTTCCGGGCCTCGGCCTTGGACTTGCCCTGGGCCAGCTCAGCGCCGTAGGCCGCCATGATGTTCCACTTGGCGCTGCCCGAACTGAACGGGTTGGGGGTGATGACGCGGACGCCGCTCTTCACCAGGCTGGCCCAGTTGGTGATGTGCTTGGGGTTCCCCTTGCGCACGATGAAGGTGACGATGGAGTCGGTCACCATGCCCTTGGTCGGCGTGTCGTCCCAGCGGGACGAGACCAGGCCCGCCTTGACCAGCTTCTGCATGTCGGGGGCGAGGGAGAAGTTCACGACGTCGGCGGGCAGGCCGTCCACCACCGAGGTGGCCTGGGAACCCGAGGCCCCGTAGGACTGGGCGAAGGTGACGCCCTGTCCGGCCGGAGTGGCCTCGAACGCTGTGATCAGGGCGGCGTAGGCCGGCTTGGGCGTGGAGTAGGCCACCAGGTTCACGGTGCCGCCGGCGGCCCCGGCCACCGACGGCATGGCGACCGCGGCGGCCAGCGAGGCTCCGAGCAGTGCAGCGACCGTCGCCACTCGGGTCTTCCGGGACACGGTGGCATGGGACAGATGGGGCATGGTGATCCTTCCGAATCCGGTTGAACAAGGTCAAGTCACTAGGACCCGTAGGGCTTAGCACCTTACCGTGCGTCCACCCGCTGAAACCCGGCGCGCCGAAAGCGGCCGTTTCCCGGAACCTGGTTCGTGACCGGTGTCGGGGCCTGAGGCGGACCGGGGCGGCCTGGGTAGCATCGGCCCGACCCGACAAGGAGTGACCCCATGGCCCACGACCCGGTAGTAGCTGAGACGGTGCGGGAGAGGGACA
>Ga0302196_10002014_pt1 | contig 19260 bp, 18 predicted proteins | sample II_Bog_N1_3_FD_198794 | JGI IMG/M metagenome (GOLD analysis project Ga0302196, IMG submission 198794) | Peat permafrost microbial communities from Stordalen Mire near Abisko, Sweden - II_Bog_N1_3 | ecosystem: Environmental > Terrestrial > Soil > Wetlands > Peat | place: Sweden: Abisko...
GTTGTTCGGGGGGAGCCCGTCGGTGATGTGGATGTTGACCAGGATCACGCTGCCCCCGACCTTGTTGACGAGCACGCCGATCCAGATCGGCGTCATGTCACCGACGAAGAGGTTGCCGCCGATCGTGTTGGTCTTGATCGCCCAGGGGATGGCCGTCGCCCGGGCGGTGACCGAGCCCGTACCCTGCGATCCGACCAAGGTGACGTTCCCCTTGACCGTGATGCCGTTCAGCAGCACGGCGTCCGCGTTCCAGGCGAGGACGTTGCCCTTGACCGTGATGTCGGAGCTGCCGGTCGTCGGGTTGCCGTCGGCGTCGACGCACGGGTGCCCCGTCGAGCTGGTCGGCGTCGGGTCGGGCAGGCAGCCCAGGCCGAGCAGCGAACCCGGACCGGCCGTGACGTCGTGTCCGACGGTGATCGTCGACGGGAAGCTCTGTGCGTCGAGCGCGGCACCGGGGGCGACGTTCACGTCCCCGAGCACGGTGATCACCGCATTCGGTGCCGGTTGGCAGGCGCCGGTGACCGTGAGGTCGGCGTAGGTCCCCGAGGGGATCGTGGAGAAGGCCCCCGTGGCGAAGTCACCACCGCGGCACGTGTACGGCGCCGGCCACCGGAGGGACGGCGCCGCCGTGGCTGGTCCCGTCGACAGCGCCAACGCGCCCACCGGGGCCACGAACCCGGCGACCACCGCCACTCCGAGGAGTAGCCGAATTCTGTGCGTCATGAGTTCCTCCCGTGCTCCTGGTCCGAGCCCTTGTGGCCCGGTCCGCCGACCACGCCAGGGGGAGGGCCCCGTCCGAGAGCCGCCGTCCCCACTCCGCCCGGTCACCGGTCGCGCTACGCCTCCGCTCGCAAATTGCAACCGGGGACCCACGGAGCGTGGTCCCGGCGGTCGCTGCGACCCACGGTCGGCCACCGGCCGCGGTGGACTCCGGGCCGGTCCGGGTGGGAGCGACCGGCCTGCAGGACGGCCGGGAGGGCCGGGACCTCACCGGCGCCGACCACGTCGGCCGACCCACGGGGGCACCGGCTCCGGGCGCTCCGGCGACGATCCCGGCGACGATCCCGGTGGCGACCACCCGGCCGCCCGGCCGGGTCGACTCAGACGCTGGGGGTGGTGCCCGGGTCGAAGGCGCCGACCACCAGCAGCCACGCCGCCGTGATCATGTAACAGGTGGTGCCCACCATGGCCACCGCGGCGAGGTAGAGACCGGCGAGGTGCCCGAAGAAGAAGAGCGCCGCACCGGTCATCTCCACCGCGTGGAGGAGCGTTCCACCCACGATGCGGGTGCGTCGCAGCCCACTGCCCGTCCGGAGGGCGTGGACGTAGCCCCGGATGAAGACGGCGGCGGAGATCCCGCAGACCACGAACAGCTCCGCGCCGATCGCCCGATGGTTCTGTCCTCCCATCAGCACGAGGGCACAGCGGAGGGACACCAGGGCCAGGCCGGTGAGGGTGTTGATGGCCCGGTTGCGATGCGTGGCGTCCACGGCGATCTCGCGGAGGTTGAGGGACATCGCCACGAACACCAGTCCGGTGAGGGTCACCGCGCCCGTCCCGACCAGGAGGAAGAAGTTGTCCCACTGACCGGGCCGGAAGAGATCGTCGGCGATCACGGGCTACCGGCCACCGGTCGGGCGCATCCCGGCACTCCGCACGGGGTCGGCCACGTCATCGGGGGGCATGGTGCACGGGCATCCGGCCGGATCGACCGCCGGGCGCCCCACCTCCTCTCACGGGGCTGGCGGGCCGGCCTACTGGCCGGCTCCACCGGTGGACACGGTTCCGTCGGAGTGTACGCCCGGGCCACCGGCGGGGCCCAGGACCGGGCCGGTCCCGTTCCCCACCGGTGCGATGGGTAGCATCAGCCCTGACGCGGCACCGCTGGGTCGCCACGTATCCACCCGAAGCCCACCCACCCATGTCGGGAGCAGTCATGACCCATCCGGACCCCCGGGGAGCGATCTTCCTCGACCCCACGCTCTACGCGGACCAGGTCGCCTGGCACGCCAACGCGGCCGAGCTGCGCGCCGAGGCCCCCGTGCTGCGGGTCGAGGAGGAGGGGTACACCCCGTTCTGGGCGATCACCCGCCACGAGGACGTGTTCACGGTGTCGCTCGACAACGAGCACTTCCTGAACACCCGCAACTCGGTGCTCGGCCCGGATGCGCAGTTCGCCTACCTGAAGTCGATCGGCATCGAGGGCGAGACGCTCATCCACATGGACGGCCACGAGCACTCGGCCCACCGAGGCCTGGCCAACGACTGGTTCCGCCCGCGGGCTGTGGCCAGACGCCAGGAGGCCATCGACGCCATCGCCGACCAGTTCGTCGAGAAGTTCCGGGAGACCGGCGGCCGGTGCGATTTCGCCCAGGACATCGCCGTCCCCTACACGCTGCGGGTGATCATGAGCATCTTCGGCGTGCCGGTCGAGGACGAGCCGACGATGCTCAAGCTGACCCAGGGGATCTTCGGGGCGGCGGATCCCGAGTACCTGGGTGACCTGAGCGACCCGATGGCGCTGCTGACCGACACCATCGCCCAGTTCGACGCCTACTTCACCGAACTGACCGAGGAGCGCCGGGCCCATCCCACCGACGACCTGGCCACGGTCATCGCCAACGGTGAGGTGGACGGCTGCCCGCTGGGGGGCAACGCCCGGCTCTGGTACTACACGATCGTCGCCACGGCCGGCCACGACACCACGTCGTTCGCCCTGTCCGGCGGACTCGAGGCGCTGCTCCGCCACCCGGACCAGGTGGCCCTGCTCCAGAGCCGGCCGGACCTGGTGAACAACGCCGTCGACGAGATGATCCGGTGGACCTCACCGGTGCGTCACTTCCTGCGCTACCTCACCGAGCCGGCCACGCTGTCCGGGGTGGAGATCCCGGCGGGCGACCGCCTGCTGCTGTCCTACCCGTCGGCCAACCGGGACGAGCGGATGTTCGACGAGTCCATGTCCTTCGACGTCGCCCGCCCCAACGCCAACCGGATGATCGCCTTCGGTGGCGGCGAGCACTTCTGCCTGGGCTCCACGTTCGCCCGCCGGGAGCTGCGGACGATCCTGCCGCGGCTGCTGGACGCGGTGGACACCATCGGGATCGACGGCGAGCCGGAGTGGGCCCAGGCCAACTTCGTGGGGGGCGTCAAGCACCTGCCGGTGGCCGCCACCTTCCGGTAGGCGCACCCCGCGCCCCGGACCGGCCCGGGGCTACGCTCGGCGTGCGGCGGTGACGCCGGGAGATGGGGGAACGGTATGGGGGATGGATCCGGACCGCACGGCGGGGCGCGGCTCGACCGGCGGACGTTCCTCGGAGGCACGTTGGCGGCCGGCGTGGGGCTCCTGGCCGCGGCGTGCGGGAGCAGCCCGACGGTGGCCAAGGCGGCCCGGGTCACCCCGGCCGGCTCCGACCTGGGGGCCATCGAGCACGTCGTGTTCCTCATGCAGGAGAACCGGTCGTTCGACCACTACTTCGGCACCTATCCCGGTGTCCGGGGGTTCGACGACCACCCGGCCCACGGGCTCGGGGCCTTCGCCCAGCCCTGGGCGGGCAACCGGACCAGCCCACCCCTCGGCACGGTGCTCCCGTTCCACCTCGACGTGGCCTCCGGGGTCGGCGAGTGCACCTACGACCTCGACCACTTCTGGGCCGCCCAGCACCGCTGCTGGAACCACGGGACCAACGACGCCTTCGTCGCCACCCACACCTCGCCCGAGTACGAGGGCCCGGACCACGGCACGGTGACCATGGGGTACCACACCCGGGCCGACCTCCCCTACCACTACGCACTGGCCGACGCCTTCACCCTGTGCGACGGCTACCACGCCTCGGTGCTCGGGCCCACCCACCCCAACCGGCTGATGTCCGTCTCGGCGACCATCGACCCCGACGGGCTCCACGGTGGCCCGGTCCTGATCACCAACTCCGACGAGTCGGCCCGGTTCAGCGTCGACTGGCCGACCATGCCCGAGGCGCTGGAGGACGCGGGCGTCTCGTGGAAGGTGTACAACCCGCCGGGCGAGGCCTACCAGGTGACCAGCCCCCTGGTGATGGCCATCTCCGACGCCATCCTCCCGTACTTCTCCCAGTACTCCGACCCCTCGTCGCCGCTCTACCAGAAGGCCTTCGTGCCGACCTTCCCGGACTTCGCCACCGACGTGGCGTCGGGGTCCCTGCCGGCCGTCTCCTGGATCATCCCCCCGGAGGGCTACGACGAGCACCCACCGGCCCCGTCGGCCCTCGGGGCCGGGTTCATCGACCGGGTGCTCGGGACCCTGGTGTCCAACGAGGAGGTGTGGGCCACGACCGTGCTCTTCGTCATGTACGACGAGAACGACGGCTTCTTCGACCACGTGGCCCCTCCGGTGCCGCCCGCCGGCACGGCCGGCGAGTACCTGACCGTGGATCCCCTGCCCGCCGACGCCTCCGGAGTGGCCGGCCCGGTGGGCCTGGGCTTCCGGGTCCCGATGCTGGTCGTCTCCCCCTTCAGCCGGGGCGGCCACGTCTCGTCCGAGGTGTTCGACCACACGTCCCAGCTCCTGTTCCTGGAGGAGCGGTTCGGGGTGCGGGTGCCGAACCTCTCCGCCTGGCGGCGCTCGACGGTGGGGAACCTCACCTCGACCCTGCAGACGGGTGCACCGGTCACCACCGTCCCCCGGCTGCCGTCCACCGCCCGGGACACCGCCGCCGGCGTCCAGGCCCTCGGGTGCACGACGGGGGACATCCTCGAGGTCAGCACCGACCAGCCGGTGATCCCCCTGCCCCATCCCCAGCGCATGCCGGTGCAGGAGTCGGGCACCCGCAGCCCGGTGCCGGCCTGACCGGGGCGCACCCGATGGCCACCGAGGAGGACTGGGCCGCCTACCGGGCCGCCGTGGTCGACGTCGAGCCGCCGGGGGGTGAGCCGTTCCGGATCGTCCCCGCCCCGCCGGGCACCGCCGGGCTGTGGCCCACCGGCCTCCTCCCGCCGGTGGTGGTGGTGACCGCCTGGGATCCCGGCAGCGTCCGCCGGGACGAGGGGGTGAACCGGGCGCGCCACGACGAGCTGGTGGCCGAGCTGGACTCCCTCGGCGTGACGTGGTGGCCGGCCGCCGGACGGGACCCCGACGGCGACCATCTCGAGGAAGGGCTCGCCGTGTCCGGGCTCGAGGTGCCCGACGCACTGGCCGTCGGGCACCAGTACGGGCAGGCCGCCGTCTACGTGTGGACCCCCGGGTCGTGGGTGGTGCGCTCGTGCACCGATTCCCGGACCGAGACCCTGGGCTGGCTGTGCCGACCCGGACCGTCCACCGCCCGGCGGACGCGGGAGGCTCGGTAGACCCGGTTGATCAGCTCGTGCAGATGGGCGGGCAGCAGGGCGTCGACCTTGTCCGCCTGCTTCCTGGTCAGTCGGTGGTTCCGCACCGCGGTGTCCACCCGGGCCCTGGTGGCCGCCGTCAGCACCGAGGTCAGCTTCTGGGCACTCACGCCGTGCTCCTCGGCCACCTGGGCGATCGACTCGCCGGTCCGCGCCTCGGTGAGGAGGGCCTTGCGGGTCAGGCCGAGCGTGGCGGCACTGACGTCGAGGGCGTTGGTGCGCAGGGACGTCTGGTGGGCCTTGAACCAGGCCTTGGCGGCGTGCTGCCCGGTCGACGAGCCCACCACGATCTGGGGACCGGAGGACGCCGGGGTCGAGGCGATGGGGAGCCTGCCGCGCCCCGGGACGTCCATCATCACAGGGTCGGCGGGCCCACCGCCCGCGCCCCGGCGGTCGGGGGCCCCCCTGTCATGATGCCGTCACCGACGCGGCGTACGATCGCACCATGAGCAGCACCCGCCCCGGACCTGCGCGCGCCCGGCCGGCCCGCACGGTCGGGCTGGCGGTGGCGGTGGCCCTCGCCCTCGTGGTCGCCGCCGCCCCCCGGGCCGACGCGGCCACCACCGGAGCCGCCATACCCCCGCCACCGGTGGGCAGGCCGGTGACGGCCGGGGCGGCCACCGGCCTGCCCACCCCTCCCGTCAGCCTCTCCGGGTGCCCCTGGCTGACCGCGGCGATGGCCGCCGGGCGGTCCCCGGCCGAGCTGGCCGAGCTGGTGGTGTCCCGCATGACGCTGCCCGAGGAGCTGGGCGAGATCGTGCTCAACACCTCGGGCTCCTACGAGAACGTCAACGCCGGGGTCGCCCGGCTCTGCATCCCGTCGCTGACCCTGTCGGACGGGCCGTCGGGCCTGGCCTTCGGCGACACCGGGGTCACCCTGCTGCCGGCACCGATGGGGATCGCCGCCAGCTTCGACACCTCCCTGTCGTACGGGTACGGGACGGTGGTGGGGGCCGAGGCGCGGGCCCAGGGCATCGACGTGAGCCAGGGGCCCAACCTCAACATCGACCGCGTCCCCAACAGCGGCCGCGCCTCGGAGTCCTACGGCGAGGACCCGCTCCTGACCTCGCTGATGGGCGTGGCCGACATCGAGGGGGTCCAGTCACAGGGGACGATGGCCGACGCCAAGCACCTCGCCGCCTACCAGCAGGAGACCAACCGGGGGGCGATCGACGCCCGGGTGTCGGACCGGACGATGCAGGAGATCTACCTGCCCCCGTTCCAGGCGGCGGTGACCCAGGGTGACGTGGCCAGCATCATGTGCGCCTACCCCCGGCTCAACGGGTCCTTCCAGTGCCAGGACCCCGCCCTCGACCGGATCCTCCAGCAGTGGGGCTTCGCCGGCTTCGTCCGCTCGGACCTGGGCGCGGTCCACGCGCCGGCCCTGGCCCTGCGGTCCGGGATCGACCTGTTGAAGCCGTCGTCGAACGACGAGCTGGACGACCTGGTGAGCCGGGGCCTGGTCCCGCGCGCCACGGTCGACGCACACGTCGAGCGCGTGCTCACCCAGATGTTCACCTTCGGCCTGGTGGGCCGACCCGCCACCGGCGCCCCGGGCACCCCGGTGGCCACGCCGGCCGACACCGCTTTCGCGGTGACCGCCGCCGAACGGTCGGCCGTGCTCCTGCAGGACCACGACCACGTGCTGCCGCTCGACACGACCACGCTCCACTCGGTGGCGGTCATCGGGGCCGACGCCTCCACCCACCCGGTGGTCCAGGCCTTCGGCTCGGCCCACGTGGTCCCCCCGTTCGTGACCACACCGCTCGAGGGACTGCGGGCCCGCCTCGGCCCCGGGGTAGACGTCACCTACGCCGAGGGGGCGTCCACCACCGAGCACCTGCCTACGGTGCCGTCGGCCGACCTGACCCCGGCGTCCGGTGTCGGCCACGGCCTCACCCTCACCGTGTCCCGCGGGGTGGCCGGGGCCCCGGCGATCACCACCGTCGACACGGTGGCCGCCGCGTCCCTCACGTCGGCCCCCGAGCTGCCGGATGAGAAACGGGACCGGGACCAGGTCCACGCCAACCCGGTCGAGGAGCGCCCGAAGCGCCTGCCACGCAGCCAGTCGGACCACGGACGCCTGGCCGACCTCGACCCGACGGCGGCCGCGGCCACCGCCATCGAGCTGCCGGCCGAGTGGAGCAGCTCCCGGGTGTCGTGGGCGGGCACCCTGACCGTGCCGCGTTCGGGCCGGTACACGTTCTCGCTGGCCGGGACGGGAGCGGCGGCGATGACCCTCGACGGCACGGTCACGGTCTCCGACCCGGTCGCCCACGACGCCGGGACGTGGTCGGGCTCGATCGAGTTGGTGGCCGGCCGGCACTACCGGCTGGCCATGCACTGGACCCCGGTGGCCGACGCCGACACCCTCGACATCCCGAGCATCGTCGACCTGGGCATGTCCTACGACAGCGACGCCATCGCCTCGGCGGTGGCCGCGGCCCGACACGCGCAGGTGGCGGTGGTGTTCGCCGCCGACTACAGCTCCGAGACCTTCGACCGGCCGTCCCTGTCGCTGCCCGGCGACCAGAACCGCCTGATCGCCGCCGTGGCCGCCGCCAATCCGCACACCGTGGTGGTGCTGAACACGTCGGGAGCCGTGCTGATGCCCTGGCTCCACCAGGTACAGGGGGTGCTCGAGGCGTGGTACCCGGGCGAGGTGGACGGCACCGCCGTGGCGGCCCTGCTGACCGGCGACGTCGCCCCCTCGGGCCATCTACCGGTCACCTTCCCGACCAGCGCGTCCACCACCGGGGTGTCGTCGGCGGCGCAGTGGCCCGGGATCGGCTACACGACCACCTACAGCGAAGGCCTTGAGGTCGGCTACCGCTACGACCACGCCACCGGCACCCGGCCGCTCTTCCCCTTCGGGTTCGGCCTGACCTACACCACCTTCCGGATCCGGCACGCCTCGGTGGTGCCGTCGGCCGTCGGCTACTCGGTGTCGGTGGTGGTCACCGACACCGGGCACCGCGCCGGGTCCGACGTGGTGCAGGTCTACCTGACCTTCCCGGCGGCGGCGGGCGAGCCGCCGGGCCAACTGGCCGCCTTCGCCCCGGTGGACCTGGCGGCCGGACAGTCGCGCACGGTCACCCTGACCGTGCCGGCCACCCGCCTGCGCACCTATCTGGGGGGCAGGTGGACCACCGTGCCCGGGACCTACCGGTTCGGCGTGGGCGACAGCTCGGCCCCACCACCGACGCAGACCTCGGTCCCGGTGGGCTGAGCGTGCGGGCCACGCGCCCCGGGCGGCGCCCGGCGCCGGCCGGGGTCAGCCGGAGACGTCGGACAGCGTGCGGGCGCCGACCAGGGGGCTGAAGGCGTCGGGCACCGGGTACTGGCCGAGCACGAAGTTGAGGATGGCGGCGTGCTGGAGCTCGACGGGCTGGATGCTGGCGGCCACCTGGATCGACGACTTGGCCGACACAGCCGACACCGCCGACTGGTAGGTGGCCCCGGCGATCTCCTCCAGGGAGAGGGCGAGCTTGGCCGCCCCGGTCACGTCGGTGACCTTGGCGAAGGCCTTGTCCACCGTGGGGACCAGGGCCTGGTCGGGACCGGTGACCGCCGGGTGGCCGGCAGCCACGATGGCCGAGTTCCAGGCCTGGGCGTGCTGGGTGTGCTGGGCCTTCACCGTGGTGACGAAGTTGGCCACGGCCGGGGGCACCGTGCCGAGCTTGCCGGCTGCGGCCGCCCCCAGCACGTCGCCGTATGCGGCCACGGCCAGGTTCTCCAGGCTGGCGGCCAGGCCGGCGACGGCCAGGTCGCCGGTGAGGCTGGCCGTCCCCGTCGTGGAACCGGCCCGGGTGGTGGTGGTCGGCGAGGACGCGGAGGACGAGCACGCGGCGAGCACGGTGCCGCCGATGACCGCGCCGGCCCCGATGAGGAACCCGCGACGGCTGGTGCGGATCCCGTCGGTCCACTTCTCGACGGCGGCCTGCATGGCGGGCATCCCCACGTCGTGGTGCAGCTCGTCCAGGTCACGGGTGAGGACGTCCAGCTCGGCCTCGGAGATGGCCATGGTGTCGGGGGTGCGGTTACGGCGCTTCATGCGAGTGCTCCTTCGGTTGCCGGGCGGGCCATGTCGGTGGGGAAGAACGCCTGGGGGAAGCCGACCGATCCGGCGGCCGCCGGCAGGCTGGCCACGTCGGTGGGCGACAGGGTGATGAGCTGCGGGGCGCCGGCGGCCAGCAGGGCCTGGACGGCCAGCAGCACGGAGACGTGCTGGGCCTCCACGCCCATCACCGACGCGGTGAGCTTCTTGGCGTTGGCGTCGCCGAGGGTGGCGACGTCGGCCACGTAGGTCTCGGCGGCACCCTGCTCGAGCTCCAGGGCGAGAGCCACCACCGGGGCGGGACCGGTGAGGCCGGGGACCGCGGCCTGGACGACCTTGGCCAGTACCGGATCGGGGTTGGTCTGGGCCGTGCCCCCGAGTCGGGTGATGGCGGCGTTGAAGGCGTCCTGGTGCTGCTGGTGCTGCTGCATGGTCGTCATGGCGAAGGCCTTGACCACCGGGTTGGCGGTCGAACCACCGATGAACGGCAGGGTCAGCGCCGTCTTGTAGGTGGCGACGGCCAGGACCTCGATGGAAGCCGCCGTCTGCAGCGTCTGGACGTCGGGGGTCGAGGCGGCGAAGGCCGGCGACGAGGTGAGGGCGTCGAGGGCGGCCACCACGCCAGCCGCAGCGAGCAGGCCGCCACCGAAGGTGACGTGGCGCCGATGGGCGGCCCGTCGTTCGGCCACCTCCCGCGCCTCGTCCGGGTCGACCGGGACACCCGCCGCGGACTCGACCATCTCGTCGAGGGCGGTGGTGGTGGTCACCATGGCGTCACGGTGGACGTCCTGGGACTCCTCGAGCAGCAGGGCCATGGCCGTGCGGTCGAGGTCGGGCATCTGCGGGTCTCCCATGGGGGAACCTCCTCGGTTGCTGGGATGGGGTTGGGCGGGACGGGGGTGCGTGAGATCGGGATGCCGCGGTCGGAGCACGGTCGGACCACCCGTCGGGGTGGCGGTCCGGGCCGGTCAGGAGACGGTCAATGTCCCCGACATGTACTGGTGGATCGAACAGATATAGGGGAACGACCCCGAATGGTTCGGCGCGGTAAAGGTGACGGATGACCCCGGTGAGATGTTCCCGGTCTGGAACGCCCCGCTGCTACTGGTCACGGTGTGGGCCACCTGGTCGTGGTTGAGCACGGTGACCGTGGCCCCGGGGGCCACGGTCAGGTGCGGGGGTACGAAGGCGAAGTTCGAGATGGCGATGGTGTCCGCCGTTGCTGGGCTGCCGCCGGTCCCGGTGGTGCTGGCGGGAGCGGCGCTCCCACCCGATCCGCAGGCGGCCAGACCCAGGGCCACGGCGACGATCAGGCCCGCGGCCGGCAGTGCGGCCCGCCGACGCCTCTCCCTCCGATGGGTCTCGTCGTGTCCCATTTGTCCGTGGACGGTGCGTGTCATCGGTAGGTATTCGGTGCCGTCGGGTCGTTGGATTCCCCCCGATTCACGGGGGGTCCCCCGGGGGTGGCGTCCTCCGATCCCGGTGCGGCCCCGGGATCGGCCACGGTCGCTAGGCTCGGGGTGTGCGACGACGCATGCTCAAGTCCAAGATCCACCGGGCCACGGTCACCGCCGCGGACCTCAACTACATCGGCTCGATCAGCATCGACCCGGTCCTCCTCGACGAGGCCGACATCCTCGAGCACGAGCAGGTCACGGTGCTGGACGTCGACAACGGGGCCCGGTTCGAGACCTACGCCATCGTCGGCGGACCCGGCGAGATCTGCCTGAACGGGGCGGCCGCCCGACTGGTCCAGGTGGGTGACACCGTGATCCTCCTCACCTACGGCGACTACGAGGAGCACGAGCTGACTGACCACCGCCCCCGCGTGGTCCACGTCGACGCCAAGAACGCCTCCGTCGAGGTGGGCTGAGCCCGATCGGGACCTCCGGGCGGCCCCCCGACCGACGGGACGACGGGCGGACGTTCCGGCGGCGCCGCATCATCGTCGGGACGGTGGCCGGCCTGGTCGTGGTGCTGGTGGCCGTCGGCGCGGTGCTGGCCTCCCGGGGCGGGTCACGGTCGGCCGGGGCCCCCGCATCCACCCGGCCGGTGGACGCCACTCCCCGCACCACCCCTGCCGCCCCCGCCACCCCGCTACGGGGTCTGGCCGTCACCGAGTCGCAGCTGGCCCTGGTGGACACGTCCCGACCGGTGGTCAGCGGGGGCGACACCCTGGCCACCGAGCGCCACCTCACCACCGACGTGTGGACGCCGGCCGGCCCCGGTCCGTACCCGCTGGTGGTCTTCGCCCCCGGCTACGACAAGGGGCCGTCCGACTTCACCCGGTTCTGCTCGACCCTGGCGTCGTCGGGCTACGTGGTGGCCGCACCGTCGTTCCCGTTGGAGGATCCCGCCCAGGGGTTCGACCTCGACCGGGGCGACCTCCCCGACGAGGCGGGTGACGTCTCGTTCGTGATCACCTCGTTGGAGGGCCAGCACGGGCCAACCGCCCTGGCCCCTGGGAAGGTGGCGGTGGTCGGGCACTCGGACGGGGCCGATGTGGCCCTCCTGGTCGCCTACGGCCCGGGGACGGCCGACCCCCGGGTGACCGCCGTGGTGGCGGTGGCCCCCGACCCGATGGCCGCCGACACCGCTCCGTCCTCCGTCCCGCTGCTGCTGGTCCAGGGAACCATGGACTCGATCGTCCCCTACACGGCGAGCCAGACCGTCTTCGGGCAGGTGGACGCGCCGGTGACCTACCTGTCACTGGTCGGGGCCGACCACCTGCCCCCGATCATCGGTGGCACCCCGTGGACCCCGGTGCTCGACGCGGCCGTGGCCGAGTTCCTGGACGCCACCGTGGCCGACCGTGGCCCCGGCCCGGGTGCCCTGGCCGGCGAGCTGTCGGGCTCACCATTGGTGACGCTGCGGACCAAGACGTGACGACCGACAGGTGCACGGCCGGACACCGCCGAGGGGGCGGCCGTCCGCCCGTCCCGTCCGGGTGGCCGTCACGACCCACCGCCGGGGTCGTCGGGACCGTCGAGCAGGTACCGGACGAACCAGTCGCGGGCGAGCGCGGTCACCTCGGCCAGGGTCCCGGGCTCCTCGAACAGGTGCCCGGCCCCCTCCACCACCACCAGCCCGCACCGGGCGGACAGCTGGTCCCGGGCCCGGCGGTTGCGCTCGAGGACGGTAGCGTCCTCGCTCCCCACGAGGAGCAGGGTGGGGGCGACCACCCCGCCCAGGTGGTCCCCGGCCAGGTCGGGTCGCCCACCCCGGGACACCACGGCGTCGACGACCCCGCCGGAGCCGGCCGCCGCCCACAGCGCCGCACCGGCCCCGGTGCTGGCCCCGAAGTAGCCGATCCGGCACCCGACGGCCTCGGGCCGGGACCGCACCCAGGCGGTCACCGTCGCCAGACGGTCGGCCAGGAGCCCGATGTCGAACACCGCGGCCCGGTCGTTCCCCTCGTCGGGGGTGAGCAGGTCGACCAGCACGGTGCCCAGCCCCGCCTCGTAGAGGACGTCGGCCACGAAGCGGTTGCGGGGACTGTGGCGACCACTGCCGCTGCCGTGGGCGAACACCACCACGCCGGTGGCCGGATCGGGCAGGTGGAGATGGCCCTCGAGCGACACGCCCCCGGCGGGGACGGTGACATCCAGGTCGCAGTCGGGCCGCTCGGCCACCCGGGCGTCTCGCCGGCGTCGGGCGGCCCGGTCGAGGAGCACGACGACCTCGTCGTCGCCGGTGGGTGAGAAGTCGACGTAGAACTGGCCCACGGCCACGAAGTCGCCGGGCTCGACCACCGACACCACCTCGTCCGCCTCCGGAAAGCCGTCCAGCGTCCCGGACGGTCCCACCGGGACGGCCAGCACCACCCGGGCGGCACCCAGGGCACGGGCGATCCGGCAGGCCACCCGGGCCGTGGACCCGGTGTCCACCCCGTCGTCGACCACGACGGCCGTCCTACCGGTGAGGTCGACCCGTTCGCGGCCCCGCCGGTAGCGGCGGAGCCGCAGGGCCAGCTCGGCCTGCTCCCGTCGCTCGATCTCGGCGATCTCGGCGTGGCCCACACCGGCCCGGGCCACCACCTCCGAGTCGAGGACCCGGACCCCGTCCTCGCCGATGGCTCCCATGGCCACCTCGGGTTGGAAGGGCAGCCCGAGCTTGCGTACCACGATGCTGTCGAGCGGCGCATCGAGGGCGGCGGCGACCTGGTAGGCCACCGGGACCCCACCCCGGGGCAGGCCCACCACGACGGGATCGGCGAGCCGGTAGCGCTCGAGCCGCTCGCCCAGCAGCCAGCCGGCCTCGGCCCGGTCGGCGAACCGCCGGGGTCCCCGGGCGGACCCGACCCGGCGCACCGCACGGCCCACCGAGTGCAGCACCACGTGGGGGCGGGTCGACGCCGTCACGATGCCCATCGGAGACTGGCGATCCCGACCCGCCGGACCACCTCGTGGTCGGCGTCGTCGACCACCGCGGTCGGCACGAACCACCGCACCACGTCACCCACCACGTCCGGGGAGCCGTCGGCGTACCCGTCGGCGGGCTCCCGGGCTTCGTCGAACGAGGTGAACGGGAACACCTCGGTCCACTCCAGACCAGGCTCGGCGCCGGGCGCCCACTCCACCTCGACCCGTGCGCCGATCTCGGCCCGGGTGGTGCGACCGAGCACGTCGGTCGGTCCCGTGGCGCCCCCCGGTACCCCCGTGTCGTCCATCCGGTCACCTCCGGTCGGTGCCTCGCCACGGTCTCCGGGTCCACCCGGGTCGACCGGCCGCCACCGCTCCCGCCATCGTCGGGCACCGGGCCCGCGCCCGGTAGTGCCGAATGTCCCAAGCCGACCGGGGCTCGGTGATCGGGTCATTCGGCCCTGCCCCGGTAGCCGGCCCGGTCGTACCATCGTCGGGTACCACCACGACCACGAGGAGGACGCCATGCCGGACCTGCGACCGTCGGCGGGGACGTCCGGCCCGGAGCCGGTCGAGGTGGACGGACCGGTGTCCCGGGGACCGCGGCGGCCGACGGCCGCGACCCGACCGGGGCCGGCTCGATGAGCGGACGGGGACCCACCATGCAGGCCTGGGCCGTCGCCCGTCCGGGGCCCATCGACGGCGGGCCCCTGGACCGGGTGGAGCGCGCCGTGCCTGAGCCGGGGCCCGGGCAGATCCGGGTGCGGGTGTCGGTGTGCGGGGTGTGCCGCACCGACCTCCACCTGGCCGAAGGTGACCTGGCCCCACGCCGTCCCGGCGTGATCCCCGGCCACGAGGTGGTGGGACGGGTCGACCGGCTGGGCACGGGTTCGACCCGGTTCGTCGAGGGGGACCGGGTGGGGATCCCGTGGCTGGCCCGCACCTGCGGCCGGTGCCGCTTCTGCCGGTCGGGCGCGGAGAACCTGTGCACCGACCCGCGGTTCACCGGATGGGACGTCGACGGCGGGTATGCGCCGTGGGCGGTGATCGACGAGGCGTTCGCCTACGGGATCCCCGCCGGGCTGACCGACGTCGACGCCGCGCCGCTGCTGTGCGCGGGGATCATCGGGTTCCGGGCCCTGAAGCGGGCCGAGCTCCCGGCCGGCGGCCGGCTCGGCATCTACGGCTTCGGCGGCTCGGCCCACCTGACGGCCCAGATCGCCATGGCCGACGGGGCGACGGTGCACGTGATGACCCGGTCCCCCGAGGCCCGGGCCCTGGCCCTCGAGCTGGGGGCGGCCAGCGCCGGGGACGCCGCCGACCCGCCACCCGAGCCGCTCGACGCGGCCATCCTCTTCGCCCCGGTGGGCACCCTGGTGCCCCCCGCCCTGGAGGCGTTGGACCGGGGCGGGACCCTGGCCGTCGCCGGCATCCACCTGAGCGACGTGCCGGTGCTCGACTACCAGCGCGACCTGTTCGACGAGCGGACGCTGCGCAGCGTCACCGCCAACACCCGCGCCGACGGGGTCGAGTTCCTGGAGCGCGCCGTGGCCATCGGCATCAAGGTGTCGGCCACCCCGTACCCCTTCGACGCCGCCGACCGGGCCCTGGTCGACCTGGCCCACGACGACGTCAACGGCGCCGCCGTGCTCGTGCTGCCCGACGAGGACTGAACCGGGCCCCGTCCCGGGTCCGGCCATCCGCGCGGCGGGCGGCACCGAAGCAGGGGTGTGCCCCCCACCTCGCTCCTCCGCCGTCTCGTCCGTCGTCCCCCCGGTGGGCTGCGGGGGACCCTGGCCACCGTGTCCTTCGTCGCCGGCGGACTGCTCCTGGTCGGGTCGGCCGGCATCCACGCCCACCTGTGGCTGTCCGTCGGCTACCGGCACATCCCCGCCATCGGCCCGCTGTTCCTCCTCCAGTCGGTCACCGGGTCGGTCCTCGGGGTACTCGCCGTCGTGGTGCACCGGGCGTGGTCGGCGGTCCTGGGCACGGGCTTCGGCCTCGCCACCATCGCCGGACTTGCCGTCTCGGTGGAGCACGGCCTGTTCGGGTTCCGTGACTCGTGGTCCGCCCCGTTCGCCGTCGAGTCGTTGGTCGTCGAGGCCGTCGCCGCGGTGGTGCTGGGCCTGGCCGCCGGACTCTGCCTGGCCGGTCCCACGGCCGCCGGCGGGAGGGTGGCGTCCTCGCCGGCGATCCACTGACGCCCCCGCACCGAAGAACCATCAGCGCACCACACCCGGCGCACCGTGCGTCGGCCACGTCGAAAGGACGTTCCACCATGACCTTCACCCCACCGGCCGAGCTCTTCGGCGAGCAGGGCATCATCGTCCTCCTCGTCATCGCCGTCGTCCTCTTCGGGTCGACGCGGATCCCCAAGCTGGCCCGGTCCCTCGGCTCGGCCCAGCGTGAGTTCAAGAAGGGCGTCGACGAGGGCTCCACCGAGGACGTGTCGACCGACCACGAGGCGGCCCCGGCCACGCCGGGCTCCTGACCGGTGCCGTTCCTCAGCCCGGCCAAGCTCCTGGTCGTCCTGGTGGTGGCCGTGGTCGTGCTCGGACCCGAGAAGCTCCCGAAGGCGGCGAAGCAGATCGGCTCGCTGTGGGGCGACCTCCGACGCCTGCGTGAGCGGCTGGAGTCCGACGTCCGGGCCACGGTGCCCGGCCTCCCGTCGACCGAGCGGATCCACCAGGCGGTCCGCGCCCCGCTGAGCTTCCTGGACGAGCTGGCCGGCACCGGCCCCGAGATCGCCGTCGACGCCGGCCCACCCCCTCCCGCCGACGCCGGCCCACCCCCTCCCGCCGGCGCCGACCCACCCCCGGCGACGTCCCCACCGGGACGGGCCGGGGACGGCCGGCTCGCCTACGACGCGACCACCGACGGGCGGCCCACCGGCACCGGACCGCGGGAGCCCGTGCACCGGGTGCTCACGGACGACACCGCCGGGCACGACGTAGCGAGCCTCAATTGACCACGCCCCCGACCACCGGGCACCCCGTGGACGGGGCACCCCGGCGATGACCCTCACCCTCGGGCGCCGCCCCGCGCCACCCGGGCCGGTGGCCATGACCCTGGTGGACCACCTGGGGGAGCTCCGGCGTCGGGTGCTGGTCGTGGTCGGCGCCCTGGCCGTGACCATGACGGTGGCCTTCCTCCTCTACGGGCCCATCCTGTCGTTCCTGCAGTCCCCCTACTGCCACGTCTCCCCGGGCCACTGCGGGTTCTACGTGACCGGGCCGCTGGACGGGCTGTCGCTGCGGGTGAAGGTCGCCGCCTACACCGGGGTCTTCCTGGCCCTGCCCGTGCTCCTGTGGGAGGTGTGGCGCTTCATCACGCCCGGGCTCCTGCCCAAGGAGAAGCGCTACGCCGTCCCCTTCGTGGCCGCCTCGATGGTGCTGTTCGGCTCGGGGGCGGCCGTCGCCTTCCTCACCTTCCCCCACGCCCTGGCCTGGTTGGGGAGCGTCGGTGGGCCGAGCCTCACCCAGATCCTCGATCCCAACAAGTACCTGAGCCTGATCCTCCTGCTCATGGTGGCCTTCGGGGTCGCGTTCGAATTCCCGGTCCTGCTGATCTCCCTGGAGGTCGCCGGCGTGGTCACCCCCCGGCAGCTGTCCGCCTGGCGGCGGTGGGCCATCGTGGGCATCGTGGTGGTCGCCGGGGTGGTCACCCCGAGCTCGGACCCCTTCTCCATGCTGGCCATGGCCGTCCCGCTCTACGCCTTCTACGAACTGTCCATCGTGGCCGGGAGACTCCTCCACCGGGGCACGTCGGGACGGACGGTGACCTCCTAGGTCAACCGGCCCCGAAGAACGGGCACCCGAAGGCGAAGACGCCGCCGTCGGAGGCCACCAGCCAGTAGCCCCCGGTGGCCGGATCGGCGGACATCCCCACCACCGGCGCCACCAGGGTGAGGGCGCCGGTCGATCCGTGGAACGGGGCGTCGCCGAAGGCGAAGATGCCGCCGTCGGAGGCCACCAGCCAGTAGCCCCTCCCGTTCGGGGTGGCGGCCATGCCGTTGACCGGCAGGTTGAGGGTGAGGGCCCCGGTGGAGCCGAAGAACGGCGCGCCGCCGAAGGCGAAGAGGCCGCCGTCGGTCGCCACCAGCCAGTAGCCGCCGCCCGCCGGGTCCGCCGCCATCCCCACCACCGGGCGGTTGAGGGGCTGGCCGCCCATCGACCCGGCGAACCGAGCGTCGCCGAAGGCGAAGATGCCGCCGTCGGAGGCCACCAGCCAGTAGCCGTGCCCGTCCCGGGTCGGGGCGAGGTCGACGACCGGTGCGTTGAGCGGCCGACCACCCATCGACCCGTAGAACGCTGCGTCACCGAAGGCGAAGATGCCACCGTCGGCGGCCACCATCCAGTAGCCCCGTCCGTCCGGCGTCGACACGATGTGGCTGATCGGCGCGGCAAGGGCCACCCCGGCCATCGACCCGTAGGACACGGCGGCCCCGTGGGGGTGCACGCCACCGCTGGAGTCGACCAGCCAGTAGCCGTTGCCCGACGGGGTGGCGGCCATACCGGTGAAGGTGGTCGCCGGGACCACCGGGGCGAGGTCGGTGGAGGCGATGTAGAGCTGGCGCTGGTTGGCCACCAGGTCGGACGTGCAGCTGGTGCACGGGTGGTTCCAGGCGGCGAAGGCCAGCCACTGGTGGCCCGACGCGTCGCTGAACACCGAGCCGCCCCCGGGCCCGAAGGCGTTGCCGTAGGAGGTCAGGAAGGGGCCGGGTGGCGCGGCGCACGGCCCGAGCGGGCCGGCGCAGGGCGCCAGCTGCTCGTCGTAGGTCGAGTCCTCGTAGTTCCCACCCGAGAAGAGGAGGGAGTACGTCCCGCCGCTGAACACCAGCTGGGGGTCGTCGGTGGTGCGCTCGGCCACCGTCACCGTGAACAGCAACGACGGGCTGCCGGCGAAGCCGGTCCCGGTGGCGTCCAGCGGCACCCCCCACACCTGGGAGGGGGCCGCCGTGCTCCCGTCGTTGGTCTTCCACACCAGGTACGGCACCCGGGTGACCGGGTCGACGAACGGACTGGGGTCGAGGACGCCACCGGGGGGACACCACGGCGGGCCCGACGAGGTGTCGGCGAACACCGGGGCGGTCGGGGTGAGGGCGGCTGCGGTGGCGACGGCCAGGCAGGTGGCGCCGGAGTCACCGGCGTGGCCGGCCAGCGACGCGTCGTACCACATCACCCAGTGTCCCCCGATGGAGGCCACCCCCGGGGACGTCTGGGTGTCGGCCTGCTGCCACCCCGGCGGGGCCGGGAGCGCCGTCGAGCCGTAGCCGGTCCCGGTGTAGCTGCGCCAGCCGGTAGTGGGGTCCCCGGAGGTGTCGACCAGCGCCTGGATGTGGTTCCCCAGGGCGGTGCCGGTGGTGAAGGCGTAGTAGGTGCCGCCGGCGTAGACCACGTCGGGATCGCCGGCGTTGCCGGCGAAGGCCGGGGCCGACGGCAGCCCGAGGGCGATCCGGGGTGCCGGTGCGACGGTCGCCGCCAC
>Ga0302196_10002020_pt1 | contig 19224 bp, 12 predicted proteins | sample II_Bog_N1_3_FD_198794 | JGI IMG/M metagenome (GOLD analysis project Ga0302196, IMG submission 198794) | Peat permafrost microbial communities from Stordalen Mire near Abisko, Sweden - II_Bog_N1_3 | ecosystem: Environmental > Terrestrial > Soil > Wetlands > Peat | place: Sweden: Abisko...
GTCACAACCCCGTACAACGGGGGCGTGACGGTCGGCGTGTTGACGGCAAAGCCCGAGGAATTAATCGTCTGCGATTGCCGGGCGACCGTAAACGTGTCCATGAAATCGGGGTCCGTCAGGGCGTCTGTCATGTCGATGAGCGGCATTTAAGCGTAGGCCTCGTGATCCTCATCCCGCACGACATACGTGACCGAGTGCAGCAATTCGAGCGTATTGAGCAGGGGGTGTATCCCGACCTCCTCCTGCGCCACCGCGGCGGCTTGCTCAGGGCTCGCGCCCCCGTCCTTCAACTGGTAGTAAAATTTCATGTAGTCCTTCTCGCTCTGCCGTGGTGCGGCGTCCTGTCGCTGCCGGTGCCGGGCGGCTATCGTGGAGGGCTTCAGGGGCACGAAATTCCCGGTGCGCATTTCATTCTTCGCGCCCTCGGCCCCGATGATGCCGGCGGCATTCAGGTACTGCCTCATCTTGCCTTTGTCCCCGTCGAAGCCCGCTTGGGTGGCGGCTTCAATGTACTTCAGGCATTTGGGCAGCACTTTTTCGACTCCCGGCACGAGCCATGCCCGCGCAGGGATGTTCGCGGCCGGAGACCCGAACTCCATCAAGTACCCAATCGTCGCGTTATTGATGGGCGAGTCCTCCCGGGGCGCATTCGCTTCCGGGATGCCGATCAACACCTGCAGGCGCGTAATCTCCCGCAGCGCCTCGAACACTTCCGCGCTCGTGTCCTCGACCACATACACGCGCTGCCCTATTTGCTTCATTGCCCGGGCAGCATGCCGAACCAAAACCCGCCCCCATCCGTGTTGGAGGGGTCGCCCCAGGGCTGCGTGACCTGCAACGGTCCCGCGCCAAATTGCAGCATGAGCTGCCACAGCTCCAGGCCGTAGGTCGTTGAGTTGTAGAATCCCGCCGCATCAAACGTCACGGCTTGGGAGTCGAACGACGTGGACACCTTGTCCACGGTACGCGATGTGAGCGGCCCCTTGACCTCGCCCGGCACCCCTCCCACGGCGCTCGCGAGCGCAGAGCGCCGTCGCACGACGAGCACATGCGCGACGTACAGCATGGTGCCGTAGTCGAGCATCGTGCCCCAGCGGCATTCATCGAGCAACGCAACCGCATTATTGATCCATGTCGTGATGGCGGCATCCGTGTACGCCTGAGGATCGGCGAACTCGCCAAACGTACTGCGGAAACTTTGCGGGGTGACTGACATGCGCGCTTACGCCTTTTTGCGCTTGAGCTTTGAGGCGTCCTCGCTCTGATGCATCGCGGCTTGCGACGCATTCGTCGCCACCATGGCCTGATGCCGCTCCTCCTGTGCCCGCGCTACCAGCCCCTGTTCCTCCTCACTCGTCAGCGGCCGATCCTGCCGCGCCTGTAACACGGACAACGGCAGATCGAGCGAACGCTCATCGAGCGGCGCATTGGGTGATGTGCGGTTGTGCGCGGCCACGAGATTATTGAACGCCGCCCGCGCCCTCACATTCGCCTCATTCGCGAGTTGCTGTGAGAGCTTCGCCGCTTCCGCAAGATTCGTTGCCCGAATCTCCGCTTCCTCCTCCGACTCGATACACCCATCCGCCCCGGCCGCAACCCAGGGGTGCGCGAGCACGTCATCGTCAATCTCCTGCACCCCGGGATGAAACACGAGTTCGGGCGGAACACCATTGCGGACCGCTCCTGCCGCGTGCGGGCGGCTGAAGCGGAAGGACTTGAGCACATTACGGATAGCCATTTGCTTTGACCCCTTGTTGAAAACGTCTTAAACGAAACGAGACTTACGCGAGATTCGACCGACGGCCACAGGTCTCCGGGTACACCATTTCCACGCCGCCCAAGCGGCCAAAGTAGGTCGTGATTTGCCGAATACCGCGCGGCTCGATGGGCGTGCGCTGCAAAGGGACAATCGGCATGCGGATGCGCTTGCGGTTCTTGTCGTAGGCGTACATCGAGTTCGTGGTCGTGGGACCCCTGCCCGCCACGCCCCCGAGCGTGTTGCCCGTGCCGACGAGCCACTTGCAGGGGAAGATTTTCAACGGCTCCGCGCCCACGCCGAGCGTCGCGTTGTTGTCGAGCACGAACTTCAGGATCGACGTGGTACCCGCCGTGCTGATGAGCGTCGAGACGAGCAACGTATACTCGGTCGGACTCAGGAGCAGGCGGTTCGGCACGACCTTCGTGCCCGCCGTCGTGTACACGCTCGTCAACAGCGAGTTGATGTCGGCGAGTATCTGTGCCGGGGATGCCGAGGCCCACAGACCGTTGACCGCGTTGCCCGTGTTGGTGAGCGAGGTGTGGTTGAACATCCCGTTCATGCCGAGCACGGAGTCGCCCATGTACGTTTCTTCGTCCACGTCCATCTGCCACTTCTCTTGCATGAACTCGAACATCTGCGTATCGAGCGGACGCCCGAGACGCGCCGCGGACAGCAGTTCAGGGATCGTCCACGAGACCTCCATCGCCCAAATCGGCAACGGCTGAGTCGTCTTGCCGATATCGACCCCGAGCCCTGCGATGGCCGTCGATGTCTTGCCGCTCCAGGACTTGTTCGATCCCGGAATGCCCTGCGTCACCGCGAAATTGCTGTTGGTGAAAGAGCTGATTTCATCCGCCATCGTCACATCGGTGCGGGTGTCGATATCCCGTCCCCAGGTGTACTCGATCAAGGGCATGTGCAGTTCCTGGTCGAGCCGTTCAAGTTCCCCGATCATGAACACGCCCGCGCTGTCGAAGGCTTGCTGGTCGTAGGTTTGCAGGCTGTCATGCACACGATGCACCCGCTTGTGGCTCAGTGTTTCGCGGTGCGTGAGCTTGGTGTTCGGGTCGTTGACGACCGTCGGGCAGCGCCCGGCGGCAATCGCCGCATTCACCGCAGCCTTGATTGATCGATCTTGATTACGCATTGTTCAATTATCTCCGTTTTACGCTGTGGTTGAATTAGACGTTGAAGGCGACTTCTGCGTACCCGTTGGCATCCGCAGGACCCATGAACATCGACCCCATCGCGCCGCCACTCCAGGTGGTGAGCGCAACGTTCGTGCCCGAAATATACGCGCCCTCGATGCCGCCCACGGGCGTGCCCGCGGCGCCGTTGGCATAGCGGACGTACACCGTGCCGCCCTGCGCCACTGAGGAGGCACCTGCTTGCACGAAGACGCCGATGTACCCGGAGCGCAGCACGTTGGCGGCGACACCCGCGGCACAGTTCGGCACCGCCGTGCCCAACGGGTCCGAGGCATTGGCGCCCGAAATCGGGTAGGGCCGCACGAGCCAGCCGTAGGGAGTCGTATCGCCGACGACCGCGAGCGGCACGAAAAGCGATGAGGACATTTTCCCCGGCCAGCCGAACGCCAGGAACTGCCCCGCGGCGCCGGTGCTCGGGTAGGAGACGAGCGCTGTGTTATACGCTTGCGCCTCGATCTTGTTGTCGTGCGTGCCGCGCGTGAGCATGCCGGGAATCGCGTATGCAGCGCGGAAAAGAATGGCATTGGAAGTCATATCGATAAACCTCGTTGGTGTGTGAGCTTAAATGTGCGCTGCCGAAATTACGTGCGACTCGAGGACGCTACGGGCGCGGTCGCCGTGACCTTATCCCAGAAGGAGGTCGTTTTGTCGGAAAACGTCTTGGCATCGACGGCCTTGCCCGCCGTGCCGTCCTCGGTTTTCTTGACCCCCGGCATCACGCCCTTGTTTCGCGCTTTCATCAATACGGTGGATGCCGCAAACACCGCGGGCGCATGGTCCTTCGTGATCTGCGCGACGGAAGACAGGCCCAAGGGGGCAAGCGTCGATTCGATCACCTTGAGCGTGTCCGCGTTCTTGCAGGCCTCCGTGATCGCCTGGAACTGAAAGTTCGGGATCGCATCGACGACGCTGAGTGCGTCCTGGGTCGGAGCCTTGATCCCCGGGCACAGCACCTCCGCAAACGACATCACATCCGTCATACGAGCGGCGGTGTCGGTCGCGCGGCGGCTGTCCTCGGCCTTCTTCTTTTCCTCCTCGTCCTTCGCCTTGCGAGCATCCTCGGCCTTTTTCTTTTCCTCCTCCTCGTCCTTCGCCTTGCGAGCATCCTCGGCCTTCTTCTCTGCCGTCTTGCGCTCCTCCTCCGCAACGTCCTTCGCCTTGCGGTCGCGAATCCAGTCCATCGCCTCCTTCAGTTTCTCGGAGTCGGACGAGGGGTGGAACTCGGCGAGCTTGTTCACGTTGCCCGGGTCCATCATGTCCTCCATCTCCTCCGCTGCCTCATCGAGTGCGCGTGCGTCTTTGGCCGTTGCCGCATCGAGCGCTCGTTTGAAAATCCGACCAAACCGTGTGCGTACACTCATTGTGTTGTCCTCTGGGGGTGATAAAAATGAAACACTATCCCGCGTCGAGACGCGCGAACCCGCGCGCCCATAGTCAACGAGCGCCGTGTGATTGCCACGGATCTGCCGTTGAATATAATGACCGACACCCGCGGGGGAATCGTCATATTCAGAATCATAGCCATTCGACAATTGCGGCCGGCGCGTGTTGACCCACTCAATGGCCTTGGGATCTTTGATGAGCAGATCCGCAATCAGCAGCTCATCCTCCACTCCCTCTCCGCGCCGCACGTTATGCACGGTGCCCACCTCAAACCGCTTATACGTCTCGGGCGAGCAAAACATCGGCGGGTGCTCCATGGTCACCGACTTGCCCTCAAAGCTCGCCATCGATTCGGGGTCGAACACCTCCTCCGCCACCCGATGAATCGTAATGATCCCTGAAGCGTCGGGGGTCAGCGCAAGTTCATCCGCCCGGTATTGCTGTTCGCCCGTGCGCGCAATCGCCACACCCTCACACAGCAAATACTTCTCGGGCGTGAGGCGTCGCGTCTTGCCCAATTGCCCTGGGGCGTAGAAGGGCATTTTATCGACAGAGGACATGACGGCGGCACGGTCATGGGTTCGATTCATTTCGGGTTCATCCTCGTATTTGCACGAGCGCAAAACGGTCGAGCACAATTTGTGGGTTCGTCGTCGCGCACGTACAGATGATGTAGTAGTCGTTATTGAGCATCCCGTTCGCGGCGTTCACGGGCACGAGCACCTGTGTCAGCGTGGGATCGAATGAACCGACGCCGACAAGAATATTCGCGGGCGTTGCGTCTGAGCCCGCGCTGTTCTCAACGGAGAAGCTCGCCACCCCCTGCAACGTCACGCCCGGGGGCAGTATCGGTGCGAAGTCAAACGACACCACATCCTGTTGCGTGGGGCCAAATGTCAGCACGGTGGGCTGATCCTGGAACGGGGCGCCGACCGTCATAGTGGGGTCTCCTTTATAGATGCCAATCGGGCTCGCCTGGGTGCGCAGATACGGATCAATCGTACAGGGGGCCGTCATGTTGCACGCGAATTGCGCTTGCGCGAACAGCGAGGGCGTTATCGTGCAGGGGGCTTGCAGATTCGCCGCGAGTCCCGCCCCGACGGTCAACGTGCCCCGTATCGAACACGGCGCCGTGCGCGTGCTCCCGAATAGCGCCACAGAGCCCAAGGTTCCCGTGATTGTCGCCTTCGACGACAGCCCGGCGGCCAGCGCAAAGTTCGTCGTCAGCGACCCGCGCATCGTCACGGGAGCGTACAGGGATTGCGCGAGCTGTATCGCCGTCGTGATCGTGCCCCTGACCGACGCAGGGGCTTGCAGCGCGGAGGCAAAGCGAGTCTGCGCCGTCAGCGCCCCCTGAATCGTGCTCGGCGCTGAGAGCGTCGCACGCCATGCAGGGCCCGCATTCAGCGCCCCCTGAATGAGCGCCGGAGCCCCGAGCGATGCGGCTAACCGTATGCTCGTGCTCAAGGAACCCGTCACGCTCACGGTCGCGGTCATTCCCCCGGCAAGCTGCGACGCCTGCGAAATCGACGCAGAGAGCGTACAGGGGGCGTTGAGCGCGGAGGTGAGCGCAATCCCTGTGCTGAGCGTTGCGGATAGTGCGCTCGGCGCTGAGATCCCCGCAGTGAGCGCAATGCCCGTCGTGAGCGTGCCCGAGATCGTGCAGGGATTGGTGAGACCCGTCGAGAACACGTTCGGGAGTGTCGTCAGCGACCCCGTGATCGTACAGGGCGCATGCAGGTAGGACACTTCGCCCGGCGTGAGCGAATAGGTGCCTTGTGCCCAGCCCGAGCCCGTCTCCGATCCGTCTTGAAAGAACATCAACGCGGTCACGGGGTTCTGCGTCGAGATCACAGCGCCCGTGGCGAGCACGATCAAGTACGTCGGGTCGTACCACAACGTCGTCCCGGGAACGGGCGCCGCATCCTCCCAGTAATTCGGGTCATAAACACTGCCGGGACCGTACCAGGGCGCGTTGCTCAACACGACGCTGGCGTAGTTCGTGAGCTGTCCGCGCAGCGCACAGGGGGCTTGCAGCGCGGAGGCAAGCGCGGCTTGTCCTGGCGTCAACGAGCCCGAAATCGTACACGGCGCGGTGAGCCGCGCGGAGGGGAGCGGGTTGACCGCGCTGCCCAATGTCCCCGCGATACTCGCGACACTCGTCAAGGCGGCGGCCATCGTGATCGATGTCGTGAGCGTGCCCGAGATCGCATCGGGCGCGGTCAGTGCGGAGGCGAGCGCCGCACCTCCGCCGCTGCCCGCGAGCTGCAACACGACAATATCGCTCATGTACGTGTCGCCCGTCGCACCTGGGGACTGCGAACTGAACAGAGCGGCGATGGAGGAGGGGCTGCTGAACGTCCCATAGCCGCAGGTCGCAAGATTGGCGTTGCCGGCGGACGCATATTGAAAATAATTCGCGAGCAGCGTCAAATTATCCTGCGCCGGATAGTAGGGAGCCGACCCGCTATCGGTCACATTGAATGAATCGCCCAGCACCAGAACCGACCCCGTGAACGGACCCAAGGGGCCGGAGGTCACGTTGCCTGTGGCAGTTGTGCTTGTGATCGGCGTGGGGTTTTGGAATATCGCAGAATACCCCGCGCCCCCATACGGAATAGCAACAAGCCCCCCGGTAACGACCGTTGCATAATACCCGACGTAATCTGTGCCTCCGCCCGCACCCGTCAGCAGATTAAAATAGATGCAATCTCCGAAGGTGACCTTGTAATTCGTGACCATCGAGGATGTGGAAGGCGTCGAGAGTGTCACCGTGGTGCTCGTGACGCCCGTCACCGTGGTGCCCCAGGCGAGCCCATACGCGGTGACGGTCATTCCCACACTAACGCCCGTGGTCGAGGTGAACGTTAGCGTGGGCGAGTTGGTGGGCGTCGCGGCCGAGGTGTAAAGGTCAACGCCCGCGGTCGGCAGCGCGGAGACATTTTGTGCAAGAAACACATATTTCCATTCATCGCCCACGCCTCCGGGCGTATTGACGAGCGATTGAATTTGGGTATACGTGTTGCCCTGCGTGTCCTTCATGGTCACGGGCGTCGAGTTGTCGGCGCTCTTGTACGCACGCACGACAATGACGGAGCCCGCGGCGATGGGGGCCGCAATCGCGGTGTGACACGCGAACACAGCCCCCGGATACGAGGACCCCTCCCCCGTGTTAACGCACTCGAAGCCGGTGACTGCGGTCACGTCGTAAACTTCCAGTCATCGATCCACCACACCGTTGTTTGACCATACGGCGCTGTCAAGCTGCCGAATTTATAAAAGGCATTCTGGCGCCCTCGATAGACATCGGTCGCGATATCTGCAAGCGGAATCTTGAAGTGTACGTACTCACCTACCACGAAGGTTGCATAACTTGATAGGTAGACTTCAGTTACGGTTGCCGGAGTGTAAGGAGATTTGATGATGATGTAGTTATCACCCTCATTCTCGCAAACAATTTGCAGGTCGCCCGCTTGGTTGGCCTTGACGTTCAATTCAACATAGTTGAACGCGCGTGCATTCATGTTGAACTCCGTGCTGCCATTACCCGCGTAGGGGTTGAAGTAGAAGGTGGAACCCCCGTTGCTTGAGAATTTCAACGTCTTGGTGTTGCCCGAAGGCGTCGTCCCACCGTCCGTCGCGGCATAGTTCACGGCGCCATCGTTGAATGAATCGAGGCACATGATTTTTTGGCCATTGGCAATAAAGATCGCGTAATGCGCCGCCGACAACGCTGTTTCTACTCCACCGACAATTGCAGACACCTTGTATGAATACCCCGTGGCAGCCCACATATCGCCAGGCGACAAGGTGCCGTTGTTCGATCCGTTTGTGCCCGTAATCGACGCACCCCGCGTGCCGTTGCAGCAATTGGTTTCCGCCGTGCTATCCCAGGCGCAATTGATCCCCGAGACCACATTGCTGCCCGTAGCACTCGACACATAGCCCGAATACTTGGTTGCCGCTGCTGCTGCGGTGATTGATGCGTAAGGAGTCGTGCCGTAATTGAGCGTGCCCGTTGCTTGCGAGCCGACGGGAATCGTCGCCCGATAAATGTTATAGGAGGTCGCACTCGTAAGTCCCTGCCAGCCGATCATGGCGTAATTGGGATTAACCGGCTGCACACGATCTGGGTCTCCGGCGTCGAGGTCTCCTTGACCCGCAAAAGTCTGCCCCTGCAATAGCAATTGCACCAGCGTAGGCACCGTCCCTGCCGCCACCACTTGAATCGACTGCGCGGCGCTCGCCGTCTGCGGCGTGGGCGTGGAGGAATCCTGCGCCGTCTGCGTCCAGTTGTACGTCGTCGCCCCTGTCGGTGTGCCCGAGATCACGCCCGCGGTCGTCTCGGTCAGCCCCGTCGGCAACCCCGTGGGGTTCTTGCCCCAGGTCACCGTGCCCACGCCCCCGGAGGAGGTTTGCTGAATCGGCGAGATCGCTTGATTCTGCGTCAACTGCGAGGGCAGCACAGTGGTAATCATCAACCCCGGCGCACTACCGAAGGTGTACGTCACGGCGCTCGTGCCGCTCGGACTGTATCCCCCGGTGGGGACGTAGGTGAGCGCGGTCACCGTCGTCTGAGTGCCGGTGCTCGGCGGATTCAGGGTGAAGGACAGGGGGGACGCGCCGCCCGGCGACACGCCGGGAATCGGCGTCGAGCCGTCAAGCGTGTACGCGATATAGGCGCCCGGGGTCGGCGACGCAATGCCAATCGTGATGGGCGCGGTGTACGTGTTGCTCGATTGCGCGGGCGTAATGGTGGGAGGAACCGCCACCGACGTATTGGTATACGCCGCGTAAGTGATCGCTCCTTGCCCTTGGGTCGGCACGCCCGAGGTCAAGTCCTGCAACAGATAATTCGTCACGTTGGCGTTCGCGGTCTGACCGCTCGAAGTGACCGAGGGCCAGAACGTCCAGGCGAAGTACGGAATGCCCCGCGACTGCGCATAGGGGATCAGGTAATTCGTGTGCGGCTCGGCGGGCGTCTGGGTGCACTGCGGTCCCCCATAGCCTCCATCCTCGGTGTACGCGAGCGCAATGTTTGCGGCGAGCACGGCATCGGTGCCCGCTACATGCCAGTTGGCGCCCCCTGATCCAGCATCGGGTAAAACGTTCGGGTACTTCTCTCCGTAAGCATAAACGGTGTCCGAGTAGGTATGCTGACCGACGGCAACCTGCGGCGGCACGAGCGAATCATTGAAGATCCATCTCGCATAGGTGCTCGGCGCATTTGCGTACCCGCAGCCGTTGCACTGGATAATGTTCTGAATGCCGAGCGCTCGCAGCGCCTGGCCGACTTGATTGTACCCGTAGGCTTGCCACGACTGATTAACGGTCACCGCGCTGTCGCCGTTCGTCGCTTGCGCCGCACCCCAATTGTAGGCGGAGGAATACCAGTAGCTGATTGTCGTCGGGCTGTACGTGCCATTCGCATTCGGCGTGCCGCCCATCGCCGTGGTGCAGGCGGCATTGGGCGGTTCTCCGTAGCCGTTCATCGTGTCGAGGAATGGTTCGTTCATCAGTTCAAGAACGATTGCATTTTTGCTCAAGGTCACATCGACAGGACCCGACCCGTTTTGTGACAGGGCAAAGCCCTTCATCACATGGCCAAACGTGGACTTGCTGCCGGTCGCACTGATTTCATTGTTCGTGTGGAACTGACGGAACAGATACGTGGTGATATCCGTACTGATCGGCGGGAACCCTGCCGCTGTGCCACCTGCCGCCGTTGCCGCGAGGTTCGCCCAGGTAATCCACGCCTTGAATTGTGCGGGGGTAATGGTGACCGTCAGCGTTTGGAACGTGTTCGGAGTGGCGCCGCTTTGCGTCGTGCCGCTCGTCGTCGTCAAGAATTGTGACGGCGTATACGTGTTGCCCGTGTACGTGCTGTCCTTCGTCGTCGTCGTGTCGTAGCCAATCGGCACGGACAACTGATAGATCGGAGTGCGCCCCGCAGCGCTGCCTGAAACCAGAAATCCGATTGAACTCGGGGCTCCCGTATCGAGCACCTTGGCAGCAATGCCCAGATACACGTTAGCGGCGGGGTCCAAAAATTGAAGGCTCATCTTGTTGTACGGGCCGCCACTCACGACCTGGAACTGAAACTGCGCCCCCATCGTGAGTGTGCCCCCGCCGTTCGCCCAGATTGGCGCGGGGGCGACTGAATCCCACTCGGAAAACAAACTCACGAGAATCGGATTCGTGGCGCTCGCCGTCGGCGCGTCGTCCGAATCGATCCAAAACGCCATCTCGTTCCCCGTCCAAGCGAAGCTCGTCGGCGTCGCATTGGCGGGGTTATTGACCTGCACCTGATTCGTCTGGGCGTTGTATCCCGACAATCCCGTCATGGCGCCCATGTTCCACGGCGTCGTCGAGAACACAAGAGGATTCGTGAATCCGGGCCTTAAGAACAGGAAGCCCCGCAATTCACTGTCCGCAGGATTATTGCCCTGCCCGTTGTTTGTCGCACTACCTGCATTCCAGACGGTGGGATTCGCAGGGCCGCCGCTCGACGCCCCGATGGTCAACGCGCCCGAGAGATTCGGCGTCGTAATGAGCGACGTACTCGCCGAGCTGATTTGCAGGGGCACGGTGATCGGAGGAGAACTGGGGGAGCAATACCGCGTGCCCACCGCAAGCCACATCTGATACAGCAGCGCATCGATGAACGGCGGCTGCCCCAGGGGCATCGCCTGCACGGGTACGGTGTCGCCCGTGAACTTAAATGTCGGCGCGGACCAGTGCCCGCTGAACCACACGTAACAGCCGTAATACTGCGCGAGCGCAACAATCGTATCCACCGAGTTGACGTAGGTACCATTCGGATCGGGACTGCGCGCGGGGCCGTTCCACCCTGTGCCCGTGTTGTTGAGGTTGCGACACGTCAACCCCGGCATCGTCGTGCCCGCGAGGAACGAGGCGGCGTTCAGCGGGATGCGCACGCAATTGATGGCCCAGGTGGACGCCAGCGCCATCACCGGCGCCATGTTCTGCCCATACCAGTCCGCGTACCCTTGCGCCGCGGACGTTTCGAGCCCCGAGAGGTTCACCCCCTGAAGTGAACTCGACAGATTGAGTCCCGCACCATTGATCCACTGCGCGCCGTTGACCGAGATATCGCCGTCATAGTACGCCTGCGGCTGCACGGTCAAGGAGCCGAGAATCGTGTTGTACGATTGCAACGCCGCTTGCAGCGCGGCGCCTGGCACTCCTGTTTTATTGAGCGACCCTTGGATCGACATCGGCGCGGCGAGCGACGAGGCCAATAAGATTCCCGTCCCCAAGGTACCCTTGATGGACGACACGGAGGAAAGCTCAGCCTGCAACTGCGCCTGCCCGGGGATCGCCGTGCCGTAAGGGTACTGTGTGTACCAACGTCCGTCCAAGCTTTGCTTGTACACGGACGCCGATACGAAAGAGGAACGGTTCGCCATCGGCGTCGATTAGTTATCGATCTGGTTCGTGAGGGTCTGAGCGGAGAAGCTCGGGGGCGCATCGCCCGCATTCACGGTCTTCGGCACCGTCAGCGCACCCCAGCCGATGTAATTGCCCCCGGTGAGCTGATCGTAAATCACAAGCCCCACAACCGCCGCCGGGGCCACAGCCCAGGAGGACGCACCCGGGGAGGGGAAGGAAAAGGCGTTGATGTTCTGCGTCGTGCCATTCGTGCCCGTGGACGACCCCGTGCCGGCGCTCGTTGAGGTTGCGGCCCAATTCGCGAGAGCCGCGATAATGTTGCCCGCGCTGCCGTTGCTGCGCGTGTAGGTCGCGGCCGCGCACTCTGTCAGCCCCGTGGCCGCGGACCAGGTGCCTGTCTGCAACAGATTTGACAGTTCCGTGAAGGTCGCGGTGCCATCGACGATGACTTCTCCGGGCGCTCCTGCGTAAGTCGTCGGCTGCGACCCGCTGCTCGTGCCCGCAGTGGAGCAATAATACAAGTGCTGCCGGCCATCGCCCGCGGGCGCAGCGCTCGCGGTCAGAATGATGGCGTCCCCCGAACTGTAGGCCGTGGAGTTTGCACGAGCACCCTTGTTCGCGACGAGCAAGCCGACGTACAGGTTGTAAAGCCCCGGCATCGCCGGGATCACCTGCCACGTCACCGCGTTATCCGTTACCGCACTGCCCACATAAATGCCCGTGAGCGAGGGTGCAGAAGCCGCGGACGTATTCGAGCCCGTGCTCGTGCATTGCAGAAACTTGCCTCCCGCTCCGGTCGAGCCCGCGGCAGGACACACGATGTCGCCGAACGTGTAGGAAGTCGAAGCGGTCCAGATGCCTTTGACGACGGTCGTTGAATTGACGGCGCCCGTGGAGCCCATCGCTCCGCCGCGGAAATACCCATCAACGATCACGTTGCGGGTTCGATTACTTAAGTTGGCCATTTATCACACTCCTCGTTGACAGTTTTAATCGGGTCGAAAAATCAGAAAACACTTGAATCCATGCGCAACTTGCGCCGCCCGCGCCCGGGGCTTGGGTTGATATCATCGTCATTGCATCACCCATCCTGATGAACCGCTGCATATTACTTTTGCGAATGTACTGCCGCCTCCCGTGGGTGTGCCGTTGTAGGTGGCGGAGATCGCGTCAATCACTACGGCCTCACCGTACTTGTTCGTCGTGCTGTTACACGTCGGGAGTGCGGGAGCCCCGATGCCAGATGAGACGGTGTAATTCGGCAGCAGCACCGGGGCGCTCGCCGAGAGACCATTCGGGAACGACGCCGGTTGATTGGTACAGGTCATGACAGCGCGTATCCGTGCCGGGGAATTGATTGACGCAGCAAACGCTTTGCTCCACACCTGCGGGGGCGGCGTGCAGAAAGGATAAGAGCCTCCCGCCGACACGGTGACCGAGGTGATCTGAAAGCCGAGCGAGAGCGTCGGATACGTGCTGCAAGAGCCTCCCGTGAAGTTGCTGTTGGTCTCGCTGGTGAGGTTCGGCATGACGGTATAGGCACCAGGCGTCGTGACGGTGGCCCCGGTGACTGCGCCCCCATTGACGGCAAGAGTGATCTGCGCGGCCTGGGAGCTGGTACCCCCGGTAATCGTGAGCACATCGCCATTGGCGCAGCCGACCCCGCTCCCGATGGTGGAGACACTGTTTGAATCCATCATGAGCGCGGCCACGAGTGCGTAATTCACCTGCCCGAAGGTGGGCGGCGTCGCCCCATCGGGTGCGACGGTCTGCACGCCGTTCGGCGTGGTGCCATTGGTGCTGGTGCCATTCACAGAGCAGTTGGTGATACCGTCCATGCAGATCGTGACCGACTGCGCGTAGAAGTAAGCGCCCCCGGCTCCGTAGCCGTTGCCTGGGTCGAATGCAATCGAGGCAACCGTGCCGGTCTGCCCGCTAATGCCGCCCGTGCCGACGTTCACCGAATAACTCGACACGGTGCCCGAGGGGCCATCTACATTGAAACCCGCGCTCTTGATGACACTGCCCTGCGGACTCGTCACGCTGAACGTGCCGCCTGCGCCCAAGGTGGCAGTCGCCGCGCTCACGTAGGAAACAGTCGTGGAGGTAGTGCCGGTGACGAAGCAGTTGTAAGTGCAGTCATAGCCGCTGCCCACCCCGCTCACCACGATGAGCGCGCCCACCTGGGGGGTGGGGCCTGATGAGTATGTGAGCGTCGCGAGCGTGCCGCTGCCAGTAGCCCCGGTGACCGAGATCGAGCCAGAACTCGTCGCATTGGTGAAAAGGACGTGACTGAAATCGAGGCCCGTGCGCAGCATCGGCGCCTGAGTGAACCCTAAGTAGCGGCGCGGGAAGACTAGAAAATCGCTCTCGAAGTTGGTGGGCGCGGAGTGCGCGATGCTGCCCACGCTGAGGATTGTGTCCCAGGTCGAGGAGAAGTAACTGTCCCCCGTGCCAATCTCCAGGGCCGAGTCATCGTAGAGCCCGCGCACCTCCGAGCCGCAGGGCTCAGGGCTGCACACGCCCGCGAGTTGAAAGTCCGCTGCATGTTTTTCGACGACAGTGCAACCGACCACGCAGTTCATGTCAAATTCAGTCCCGTTCAGGAGTGCGTAGTTGACCGCCGAGGTGCTAGTCCCGACGTTGGGGTTGCCACCGAAGATGTTGCCGTTGGCGCCCCCGTAGGAGCCAGCAGTACCTCCGAAGTTGGTCACGAGCTTGGTGATGGTCTTTGAATTGGTGATATTGGTCGAGATGCCGGGAGACTCGATGGTGCAGGCCGCCCCCGAGTTGGTGCCGGTCGCGGCCGAGGCTACCGTGAGGGTGGTCGTATTGACGCTAATCACGGCGACCGACTTGGCCTGCGAATTGAAGGCGCTGGTCCCGCAATTGACAATCGCAATGTTCTGTCCCACGGTGGGCAGCGTCGTGCGCGAGGCGTAGGTCAAGGTCTCGACGGTCCCGGTGCCGGTCGCCCCCGTCGTAATGATGTAGGGGACGCTCGACGTATTCGTGAGGGGCGGCGCATTTGCCTGGATGTATGACTCGGGGCCTGCCTGGAATCCATCCCAGCCGCTGACGAGCTTCAAGTAATCCTCGCGAATCGTGCAGAGGCCGGTCGCGCCTACGCCCGTATTGGGGCACGCCTCGCTGCTCGTGACGAGGCTCCAATAGGGAGAAGAACGATTGGGCGTACCGAAGAAGGTCGGCGTACCCGTCAGCGTAGAGGCGTTGTAGAGCCAACTTGTGGTGACGCTCGGAGTTGTGGTGCCGGTTGAGAGGTTGCCGAGCTGCACGTTGTTAGCAGTGATATTTGACAGCGTATTCGTGCTGCCGCTAATCGACTTATTGGTCAGTGTCTGTGTATCGCTCGCTCCTACCACCGTGCTCGACGGCGCCGCGACCGTGCTGAATGCGGTCGCTCCGGCGGCAGTCACGAGTCCCGCAGACAACGTAGCCACGCCCGTCCCGCCTTGAGTCACGGGCAGAGAGGACGTGAGGTGCGTCGATACGACCTGATTCGACGTGTTGATGTCGGTTCCCGTTTTCGCGAGCGTCGTATCGGTCTGCGTCGAGGTGACCGTCGAACACGTAGGCACCGCGGAGTTGCTCAAGGAGGTCACGACTTGATTCGTACACGCGCCGCCCGGTGTATTGCCGTTGAGCTTGGCGACGGTGGGCGACGGATACGACCCCGAAAGATCCCCGCTCGCGGAGCCATTCGGCGGCAGTGCGGTCGGCAGTGCGGCGGCGACAAACGCGGTCGTGGCGAGCTGCGTCGTATTCGTGCTTGTCGCGGCGGTAGGCGCGACCGGCGTCCCCGTCAACGTCGGCGACGCGATGCTCGGCGAGGTCGCCTGCACCACCGAGCCCGAACCCGTGCCCGCGATGAGCGATGCAGTGCCTGTGGCGAAGTCCAGGAACCCGCTGCTCGCACTGTAATTGGCGCCCGTGCCGCCTTGAGCGGGGGGCAGGGGGGAGGCAAGATGCGTGACGGTGACCTGAGACGATGTATTGATGTCCGCGCCCGTCACCGCAATCGAGTTGCTCACATCCGCCGCAATGACCGTCGAACACGAGGGCACTGCGGAGGCGCTCAATGACGTGACGACTTGATTCGTGCAGGCGCCGCCCGGAGTGTTGCCGTTGACCTTGGTGACCGTCGGGTTAGGGAAAGTCCCCGACAAGTCTCCCCCGGCGCTTGCGGTCGTCGCGGTCGTGACGAAAGCGGTTGTCGCGAGTTGGGTCGTGTTCGTGCCGCTCGTCGCCGTCGGCGCCGTCGGAGTGCCCGTCAACGCAGGGCTCGCCGACAGAGCTACCGTTGTGCCCGTGCCCGTTGTCGCCGCACCCACGATATGGGTGGCGCCATTGGTGGCGAGAACCGGAGTCGAGGCTGTGAGCGCCGCTCCATTGAACTGCGCCACGGTCGGCGACGGGTACGACCCGCTCAAGTCTCCGCCCGCCGTGCCATTCGGGGGCAGTGCGGTGGGCAACGCCGCTTGCACAAAGGCGGTCGTGGCGAGCTGGGTCGTATTCGTGCCCACGGTAGCGGTCGGCGCAGCGGGCGTACCCGTTAGCGTGGGAGAGGCCGCGAGAACCGCGGTAGACCCCGAACCCGTTGTGGTCGCGGCATTGACATGGCCGCTCACGTCGCTTGCTAGGATAGGCGCCGCCGCGCCGCCGCTGATCGTTTGCCCGTTGACCTTCGCCACGGCCGGCGACGGGTAGGAGCCACTTAAGTCGCCCGAGGCCGAACCGTTGGGAGGCAGCGCGGTCGGCAGCGCGGCCTGTACGAACGCCGTCGAGGCCGCCTGCGTCGTGTTCGTGCCCCCGGTCGCGGTCGGCACTATCGGCGTACCCGTCAGGGTGGGAGACGCCGAGAGCACGACCGTCGTGCCCGTGCCTGTCGTCGTCGCACCGCTGAACGCCGTCCCATTGCCGCTCACGACGGTTGCCGTCGGGACGCTCGGCACCGCGCTCGCCAACACCACCGCCCCTGTGCCCGTCGTCGTCGCGGCGACGAGTTGACGGCTGCTGTTGGTCGCGACGACACTCGCGGAGGTTGGGATCGCGGCGCCTTCGATCTGACAGACCACAGGCGCAGGATACGTAGAGCACAGATCCCCGCTCGCGCTACCCGTCGGGGCACTGTTCGAGTTCGCGAGCACAAAAGCGGTCGTCGCGAGCTGCGTCGTGTTCGTCCCGTTCGATGCGGTCGGCGCGGTCGGAGTGCCCGTCAACGCGGGCGAGGCGAGCGGCGCGGCTCCTGATACCGCGGCAACGCCAATCGCGATGTTGGCGGTCGTGTCCGCCGTGACCTGCCCCTTTGCATTTATCGTGAGTACCGGCACCGCGCTCGCGCTGCCCACGGTGCCCGGAGTCGAGTTCACGGTGGCGAGAGTGGCGCTGTTCGTGCCCGCAGCAATCACGATGTCCCCCGTGATGGCTGGGATAGCGGCGATGGGCAGGGAACTGCACGAGGTCGGGTAAGCCAGCGTCACCGTGGCATTGCAGAGAATCGCGGACGGATTGACCTGGGGCACAATCGCCCCTTGCTGCGAGAAGTAATTGATGAAATTCAGCATGTACACTTTGCGCGTCGTGTACCCCGTGGCGCTCGTCGGATCGACTTGATCGAGCTGCAACAGGTCGGTGTTGTTCAACGGCAGCACAGCAGGGGGTTGCTGCTCCAGCGTCGTCACCTGCGCCTGCGCGGCATTCGCGCACAGTAATAGGGCCGCTGCCCATGATGAGGCTCGTTTCATCAACTCGGCTCCGTGGCAAGAATGTTCTGCTTTTGATTCAGCAACACGACTCCACTCTCCGTCACCAGTACATCGCCCACATCGGGCACACGGAAACATCGATTGACAACCGTATCGTCGCGCAGATCCACGACCGCGATGGCGAGATAATGGATGGCATAGGTGCGATTCACTTCGCGATGCAATGTGATGCCCATGTCCTGGCGCTTGATCCATTGCTGATTCACGAGTTCGGGCGCGGGGCGTATCGGGCCGCAGCCGTTGAAGGCGATGTCATTTGCAGTGAGTTGCTCACAGTTCTGCGGGATCGCGAGCCCATCGCGCAGCAGCGCGGCGTATTGCTTCGCATTCGGGCCATAGAACGAGGCGAGCACATCGAGCTGCTCATGCCGCTGATACGTGCCGCAATCGTTGACGGGATCGTACCCAATCGCAGGACCCTCATCGGGCGTCGAGAGCATGATCCCGAACGCGCACCAATTCACATTCGCCGCAGGCTGCTTGGGCGGTGTCGGCTGCCAGCGCGGGAACACGAGCGTATTGGGCAACGTCGTAATCTGCGCCACCACGCCCTCCAGCAACGCATCGAGCGCGTCATCGTCGAGCGGATAGGGCAGGCTCGGCGTCAGCACTCCGCCTGTGGAACTGGAGTTCGCGAGCGGGGGTAAGGGCGTGCTCATCAGTTGACCCAGTAGTACCAGGACGTCGATGCGAGTGCGGTGCCCGTGATGACAAACGTGGTCGTGCCGTTGGCGCCCGCTTGAAAAGCACCGGCCGCCGGGATTTCGTTGAGCTGAGTCATGTCAGTGCATCCGGCGGCAGCGAAGATATGCGCCGCCCGTCGCACTGCCACCGCCGAAGGTGATCTGTCCTATGCCATAAATAGTCGTCGTACTGGACAGCAATTCTTGAGTGGGGGGCGACAGAAGGGCCTCGAACGGATTTCCCGTTGAAGTGGAAGCGTAGGAGACTGTGCTGTACAAATTGTTGGCGGGTAGTCCCACCGAAGTGTAGACAGCAGATTTGTAGCCGATTGATGCCGTCAGCGATGCCCCGGTGCCTTGCCAGAGCGAGTAACAGTCCCAATCGCCCGCTTGCAAATTCATTGCGGCGCCCGCAGTCCACGTTGCCGTGGTAAGAATCGGCCCCATCGTCGCGGTTTGAGTGCCGCTGCCTGCGGCGGTGATATTCACGATGCCGGTGCAAGAGGTCGAAGCACATGCCAGAGCGTGGGCAGCGGTATCCGTCAGGTAGAACGTGGTTCCAGAAACCAACGCCCCGACGACCCAATACGTGGTCGCTGTGGAAATGCCTGTTGGCAGGCTGCCGCTTGTCGTGAACACAACCCCGCAGGTCCACGCGGCGGGATTCGTCGGTGACACGACCCACTGGATGGCTGTGGTCCAAACAATCGCCGCAGGGATCGTGCCCGTCGAGTAAGCAATGGTGACGGTCTGGCTGGAGTTGGCATTGCAGTTGATGAACTGCAATTCACCATACGTGCCCGCAGCGGCTGCGTTATTGCTGGTAACGCCAACAATGCCGCCGCCACTTGAGGGGGTTATGGCATTCCCCGTTCCCATCGTGATCGCTGGGGCCGTTGTGGTATTGGCCGTCGCGAAGGTGCCTAACCCACTAATCTGCGTTGAAGGAATAGTCGGCAGATCCGCAGCCACCAACGAGCGAAAAGCCGGTT
>Ga0302196_10002021_pt1 | contig 19214 bp, 19 predicted proteins | sample II_Bog_N1_3_FD_198794 | JGI IMG/M metagenome (GOLD analysis project Ga0302196, IMG submission 198794) | Peat permafrost microbial communities from Stordalen Mire near Abisko, Sweden - II_Bog_N1_3 | ecosystem: Environmental > Terrestrial > Soil > Wetlands > Peat | place: Sweden: Abisko...
CGCCGGCTGCGCAAGCCCCGCCGCGGCGTACTCGAAGCTCTTTCCGGGTCCGCACGCCTGCACCAAGCCATCCGCGACCTTCCCCGACCTGCTTGCGGCGGGGGTCGTCGCGGGCGAGTCGGGGTGTGTCTCCCGTGGCGTCATCGCCGGCTGCTGCCTGCGCACGCCCGGAGACGTCGCGGCCGAGAAGTTCGCGTCATGGCCGACCGCCACGGCCGATGCGCGCAAGGCGCAAGCGCTCGCCTGGGTCCGCGAGATCGTCTTCCCCTTCCAGACGGTGCTCGACGCGCCGACGAAGGACTTCCTCGTGCGCAACCACCCGTTCTCGCCGCCCATAGCGGTGGGGCTTCCGAACGGTGGGGTCGCAGTCACCGTATGGCTTCACGAGCGGGCGGGACCGAGCAAGCGGGAGATTTACACCGCCCAGAACCTTCATTTCTCGCCGACCGGGGTGATTGAACGCATGGCCCAGATCGGCGAGTGGGTCCGCTGACACTACCGCCGGGAACGACCTCCGGCAGTAGTGGTAGGCTCGTGCGTCACTCGGGGCACACCCCCAAAAGTCGGGTACGTTTTGCGGAGGAGCGTCGCATGGCCAAGAAACAGGCGGATCCGAAGGCGGCAATCGCCGACATCGAAGCGCAAGCGCAGACCATTCGAAAGCAGCTGAACGTCCCCAAGCAGAACGAGGTCTTCCGGGCCGCGGTCGAGGCCGGCTACCTCACGGGGCTCGCGGACGGCGAGGTCGACGCGGCCGAGCGCGCCACGATGGTCCGCGCCATCGATCTGCTCTCCGAGGGCGCCGTCATCGAGTGGGAGACGGACAGCCTCCTGGACGACTGCGCCGCGAGCGCCCAGCAAGACGGCGCGGCCAACCGCGCTGCAACCGTGGGCCAGAAGCTCGCGGAGCTGGGGCAGGCCGAGGCGGGCCTCTTCTTCGCCGCGCTCGTGGCCCGTGCGTCCAAGGGGATCGACAAGAAGGAAGCCGATGTCCTCAAGGCCGTCGGCGCCGCCGCCGGGATGACGACCGAGAAGGTGACCGAGATCGTCAAGCGCGCGACCACGCTCATCAAGGACGGCGAGTGACCGAAGCGTAGCTTCGGCCAGTTCTCGGGTGGGCCTTCTCGACACGCACTCCTTCGCCGAAGCCGTCGCCGTCGTCCGGGCGTCGAGCGATCTCCGCGTGGCCGCCGAGCTGGTCGGCGCGCTCGCGCCCCCGCCTCGCCGCGAGGCGAGACGGCGGCCATGGCCATCGACGCCGCCGTGCGCCGCGCCAGCCCGGACCAAGTCGTGTCCTTCGACGCGTGGTACCGCCATCAGGCCGACTGGAGCGGCGTCACCCGCCCACACGGCTGGGCGTTCGACGCGTTGGGGACCGCGGCCCTCGCCACCTGCCACGGCAGCGGCTTCGTGCGCGAGAGGGCGCTGCGGGCCGTGTCAGCCTACCGCGAGGGAGTCGAGCTTCCCTTTCTCCTTCTCCGGCTTAACGACTGGATCCCGCAGGTTCGCTTCGTGGCCGGCGGCGCCCTGAGGCAGAGGCTCGTGGCCGAGTACGCGGCGCACTGGGTGAAGAACCTCGCCCTCCTCCAGCGGGTGGCGCTCGGGCAGCGCGCGGCGCACGAATGGCTCACGAGAGCTCTCGGGCGGCTCCTCGCGCAGCCCGAGTGTCGACCCGCTGTGCTCGACGGACTGCGGACCGGCGCCCGCGACGTCCGTCGCGCGTGCGTGCGCCTGGCGGCGGAGTCGGGCGACCCGACGCTCCTCCTCGTCGCGGTACGCGACCCCGACGCGTACGTCAGCGAGAAGGCGGCCGCCGGGCTCTGCCGGACTTTGGAGCACGACGCGCTCCAGGGAGTCCTGGCCTTGCTGCGGAAAGGAGGCCACGTTCCCGCTGCCTCGCGCTCGAGGCCATGTGCGAGCGGTTCCCGACGCAGGCCGAGCCGTACGTGCGGAGCGCGCTGATGGACCGCGCGAGCTCCGTACGCGAGCTCGCCAGGTTCGTCTGGACGAAGCACGGCTTCACGGGACCGACGCACCGCGACTTCTACCGCGCACAGCTCGCCGTGGCGCCGCGAGCGCTGCTGGAAACGGCGCTCCGCGGCCTCGCTGAGACGGGGACGCGCGAGGACGTAGCGTCGTTCGTCGCGCACATCGACGATCCGAGCGCCGTCGTACGCGAGGCTGCGATCCTGGGGCTAGGGAGATGCGACGGGGAGAATCAGATCCCGCACCTGGTGAGGGCGGTACTGGACCCGAGCTTGCGCGTCGCCCGTGCGGCCGGCCGCTACGTGAAGCTCCACCTGGGAAAGCACGCCATCCCCGCGCGGCCGCGCAAGAGGCGGCCGGCAGGCCCCCGGTGACGCCGGCCCAGACCGAGGCGTCGCCGTGTCACGCCCCGCTCTCCCCTCGCCTCGAGTGGACGAAGACGCGGTACGCCAGGGAAACGGCCGCGATCAACGCGGCGATCCCAAGCATCGCGGTTGCAGACACGTGGTCGGGCTCGAGGACGATGATCTTCCGCGCCAGCGCGATCAGGGCCACCGTCAGCACGATCTCGGTGCGGACGATGCCCTTGTCGGCGAAGGCGCGGATCGTCTCCAGTAGCTCGATGCCGATGAGGACGAGCAGGAACTTCCCGAAGAGGTCGAGGAGCCTGTCGATTCCCGGAAAGAGGATCGGCGGGGTCGCGATGTCCCTCGCGATCGTGACGCCGAGCTCGAGCGTCGCCAGCAGCACGACCACCGCGAGCATCCCGATGAGCGCGAGCGTGAGCGCGTGCTCCAGCCTCTTCGCGAGATCGATCATCCTTCGGGCAGCGTCCATGCTTGGAAGGTGCCTGGTCGAGCCCATCCGCCCGTAGGTCAGTCGTCACCGATGCGCTGGCGGATCGAGAGCCCCAGCGCCTCCGCCGTGCTTCTCGATGCAGGGCCGAGGGAGAGCGGGCCACGCGACGTCGTCACGAGGACGGAGCGCGTCCCGATGACCCCGCGCCCCAGCTCGACCGTCGCGCCCTGGATCTCCGCCCAGCGGTAGAGCACGCCGGAGTAGGTCAGCCCGATGGCATCGAGGGCGACGTCGAGGGGCATCGCGGCGGCAACGCCCCAGAACGAGGCGGCAAAGAGCGCGACGAGCCCCCCGCTCTCGAGAAGGAACGCGACGTCGGGGCGGGACCCTCCCGCTCCGGCGTGGTGAGCCAGCGCGTCCAGTTGCCATCCGAACGTGAGCATCGCAAGGGCGCTGACGGCCGACACGAGGTAGGAGCCCACCTCGAAGTGGCGCCGCGCCGTGGCGGGGGGAACGGCATCGGTGTGGCTGCCCACGGCGCCGTGCCGGAGCGCTCGACGAACGAAGACGACGAACGCCATCGCGAGCCCGGCGTCGACCGCGTGCGCCGCGTCGAAGTAGCCCGTCTCGAGGAGGGCGTCGTAGAGGGCGTGCGCGACCGCTGCGGCGAGGAAGTAAGGCAGCACCCTGGTCCGCGGGGCGACGAGCTTGCGGCCGAGCGCGTATCCCCACACCGTGCTGAGGAGCACGTGACCGGGCCCGGCCATCAGGCCTCGCCGGACCACGAGGGCGACCGACACGTGGCTGTCGGCGAAGTAGCGGAAGTTCTCGAGGGCCGCGAAGCCCAGGGCCGCGGCGCCGGCGTACACGATCCCGTCGATGGGCTCGTCGACGCGCGCTGGCGGGTCGCGAAGAGTCGCACCGCGAGAAACTTCACACCCTCCTCCGGGATGCCCGTCATGAGGAGGGTCGCGACGAAAACGTCGGACAGCGAGCTCGCCTCACGGGCCCGGAGCCACGCCTGCACCTGCGGTAGCGCGCGCAGAAGCGGTGGTACCAGCTCCAGGAGCGCCGGGGAGGCGGCGCCGAGCGCGAACGTCGCGAGGACGATCCGCCATGGCTCCGGGGACTTCCGATCCAGATAACGAATCGCGAGGAGCCAGCCGAAGGACACGGCGATGGGTAAGACCACGGATGCGAGCGCCAGACCCCAGTCGATGGGGAGCCTCTCGGCCTGGTGCAGGGCCTTGACCTTCGGCGTCCTACCCAGAGCGAAGAGCTGGCGCGTCCTCTTGGCCACGCCGTAGGCTCCCGGATCGCTCCCCCACGCGACGACGAGAGGGGTCGCGCGAAGGTCCTCGATGGGGCGCACCGCCAGCGCCATGCCTCGACCCACGAGGGCGACGAGCGCGCCAGGATGGTCGCGTGCCACGCCGTCCAGGGCGTCCTGTCCACTGGCCTTGAAGGTGAACGCGACGGCGCGTCCGTGGTCACTGTTCTCGAGCGACGCAACAGGCAGCTGGTCCGCGAGCAAGAGGGGCTCGCGCTGGACGACGTGCTTTCGCCAGTGCTCTTCGCCCAGGTACTCCTCGACCTTCGCTCGATTCTCCGGGAAGGGCGAGGGCAGGTCTCCGTGCTCGAAGGCGGGATCGACCAGATAGAGGGTGACGCCGCCCGTCCAGCGGACGAGCGCATCGGCCGTCTCGCTGTGACGGCGGTCGACGACGAGCCTCAGGTGCCCGCTCTCCGGTACGGAGACCGCGCCGTGGATGTCGACGACCGCGAGCCGCTGCGTCACGCGTGACACGAGGGTCGCGTCCCCGATGGCGTCGGGCTCGAGCTCGTATTCGCTCCCGACATCGTTCGTTCCAGGGACGCGGAGCCCGCAGCCTGTGATGAGCAGCGCGCAGAGGACGGCGAGCCCGCCGAGGATCTTGCGCCAGCACTCCACGCCGCCGCCGACCATCCGCCAAGAGTCGCATGGCGGGGCCCGCGCTGCGTCAGAAGAAGAGGCGCACGCGCGCCGCGGCGCCTCCTTGGGTAGGCTCGACCGACCGACTGACGGCGCGAGCTACTGGCTATAGGCGGGGGGAACGTTGGCGAAGAGCGTGCCGCACGCCTGGAGCGTCGCCTGGCTCACCGGCACCGGCGGGACGGTCGGCGCCGGGTTCGGCGGGGCATCGAAGTCGAACATGTCCCAGGGCGCCAGCGCGTTGGCGTCGCGCCCCGTCAAGGCGGGGATACGGAAGCGCGCCTCGATGAAGCGAATGACCGACGTGTGGTCGTAGACCTGGTGGCTCACGTAGCCCTTCTTGGCGTACGGCGAGAAAAGGACGAACGGGACACGGATCCCGTACTCGTCGAAGCCGCCTGCGGCCCCGGCGTCGACCGGCTCGAGGGCGTCCGGAGGGCAAGCCTTCGGGGGCGGCACGTGGTCGTAGAGGCCACCGTGCTCGTCGTAGTTGAGGAACATCGCCGTGCGCGGCCACGCGGGGCTCGCCATGATCGTCGACAGGACGCTGGCCAGCCAGCTCTGGCCGACCTCCATGACCGCGGGCGGGTGCTCGTCGTTGGAGTCGTACGACTCGTCGTTGAAGAGCGGGTCGATGAACACGACGTGCGGGAGCGTGCCAGCCGCAGCGTCGGCCTTGAGCTCCGCGGGCGTGTGCACGTTCGCGCGGTACTTGATGAGCTGGTCGACGAAGATCGAGAAGCCGGGCGTTCCCGACGCGTAGACGCCCCACGTGACACCGCGCAGCGTCAGGTAGTCGAACAGGATCGTCGCCTCCGGGGGAAAGGTGTTCGTCGTCAGGCCGAACGAGCTCGCGGCGTACATGTACATGCGGTTCGGCCATGTCGGCCCCGGCACCGACGCGAAGTAGCGGTCCCCGATCGCGAAGTTTTGCGCTGCCCAGTACATGAAGGGAAGATCCTGGGGCGTGTAGTACGTCATCGCCCGTGCCCCGCTGAGGAAGCCGGGCGGACCGACCATCGGCGACTCGTGCACGCTGTCGTTGCTGATGGCGAAGCCGTCCATCTTGCCGTGGTCGATCTGCTGGTGCGTTCCCGGCCAAGAGTGGTTCGTGTCCGCGAAGCACAGCTGCGTTCCGCGCACGAACGGCACGGGCCCGGCGTCGTCGGCGCCCGGGTTCGTCGCGCTCGTGGGCGCGACGTCCGCGGTCGGCTGGCCCGCGCTCGGCAGGGCCTGGAAGTAGTGGTCGAACGAGCGGTTCTCCATCATCACGACGACGATCGTGTCGATGGGAATGGCGGTCCCGTCCGGCAGGGAGGCGCCCTGCGTCTCGGCGGGGAGCGCGCCGGCCTGGTAGCCGCAGGAGGCGCGCGCCGCCTGTGCGGCCTGGTCGCTGGGAGGCGTCACCGGCCGGTTCCAGGAGGCGGGGGCGTCGTCGGCCGGTCCGTCGGTGCCGGTGTCGGTCCCCGAGTCGGCGGGCGCGTCGGTCGGCGTCGCGCTCCTCGAGGAGCAGGCGAGCAGCGCGGACGCGGCGAAGGCGAGGGCGACGTGGACGCGCATGGTGGCGAGAGTATGCCTGAAGAACGGAACCGAGGAGGCGTCACGCCTGGTAATCAAGAAGACAGTCGATGGGATCGCTCGCCCCGCCCCTCCCGCCGGCCGGCCCGGCCCAGCGCTTCGCGCTCGGTTGCATGCGGCTGTCGACCGACGACGATCGCGACGAGGAACGCGGCGCTCGGGTGATCGCCGCCGCGCTGGACGCGGGCGTGACGTGCTTCGACACGGCGCGCGCGTACGCCCTCGACGATGCCGACCTCGGCCACAACGAGCGGCTCCTCGCGCGGGCGCTCCGGGAGCACGGCGCGCGCCGGGTAAACATCGTGACGAAGGGCGGAATGCGCCGGCCGGACGGACGCTGGGAGACCGACGGGCGCGCGCGGACGCTGCGGGAGGACTGCGAGGCGAGCCTCGCCGCGCTGGGCGGGTATGCCATCGACACCTACCTCCTGCACGCCCCCGATCCCCGCGTGCCGTGGGCGACCAGCGTCCGCGCGCTCGCCGAGCTCGAGCGCGCGGGCCTCGTGCGGCGGGTCGGCCTGTCCAACGTCACGCGCCGCCAGCTCGACGAGGCCGTCGCGGTGGCGCGCATCGCAGTCGTCGAGATCGCGCTCGGGCCGTTCTCCGACGTCGCGCTCCGCGGAGGGGTCGTCGCACGGTGCATCGAGCTCGGGATCGAGGTGCTCGCGCACTCTCCCCTCGGCCTCCGCAGCATGACGAGGGGTTCTCCACGCTCGAGACGGCCCCCTTCGTGCGCCGGCCATGCGCTGGTCGCGAGCGCGAGGCCACGTTCGTGGCGCTCGAGGCCGCCGAGCGGGGCTATCGACCGGGGGTCGCGCTCGCGCTGGTCTTTGGCTGGGCGCCTGGCGCAACGAACGACGAGCTCGCCGAGAAGGCCCGCGCGTTCGGCGTCCCGGTTCGCTGTTGCCCCCACGAGGCGGGGCCGCCCCGCTGCTGGTGCCGGCCCCCCTTGCCGGGGCTCCTCCTCGAATTCGCGCACCGGCACGGCGTCGACCTGGCGCGCAGCACGCTCGTCGGAACCAAGTCGCTTCACGCCGGCATGGCCAGGGCACTCGGCATCGCCTACAGAGGCCCCGAGTAGCGGGGGAGCGGGCCACATTTAAGACTCATTAATGTGCAACCGCGGGGTGCCGAACGCATGGGTGGTGGCAGGAGTGCCGCTCATGATTCGATCGACATACGGAGCCCTTTGTCTCGTCACCCTCGCCCTCGTGGCGGGCTGCGGGGGCGCGGCCACGGCCGCCCCGGAGGAGGAGGCTCCCATGGTCGGTTTCGATGCCGCCGTCGCCCCCGACGCCGTCGTCAGCCCCGACGGCGCGTTCGCGGCGCCCACGTGCGCGCGTGGGAGCTGGTGCTGGGAGTCGCCGCATCCGCAGGGGGACATCCTCTACACGGTCCTGCTCGAGGGGCCGGCCGACGGCTGGGCGGCTGGCGGTCACGGCGCCCTCCTGCACCTCGGGCAAGGCGGCTGGACTCTCCAGCCGCGACCGACGGAGGAGGACATCTGGAAGCTGTGGGGCCCCGGGACGGGCGAGGTCTGGGCGATCGCGAACGCCCCCACCGACGGCGAGGGCTACGGCCCGACTCCTGGCGGTGTCCTCCACTGGGACGGGTCCACGTGGGCGACCGTGACCCCGGGCCCCGGCGTGTACGTCGCGCTCGCCGGCAGCGCGCCGAACGACGTCTGGACCGTCGCGACGGCCCAGGACGACTCGACGACGGTGTGGCGCTGGAACGGCGCGAAGTGGAGCGAGATGCCCGCCGCGCCAGACGGCTACGCGTTCGACACGCTCTGCGTCCGTGGCCCGAGCGACGCCTGGGCCACGGCCGTGGCGTCCGAGATTTCGGGATTGAGCGCGTCGGTGCTCCACTGGGACGGGTCGTCGTGGACGGCCGTCTACGCGCTCGCGTCCGACGCCGACTACGTTTCGAGCGGGCAGGTGGCGTGCGCGAAGGGGAGCGACGTGTGGGTCCTCTACGGGGAATTCCAGGCGCCCGCCTCCATCTTCCGGTGGGACGGGTCGGCGTGGGACGCCATGCCGGTTCCTCCCGCGGCCGGCGATGGCTGGCTGCGCGTGGCAGCGAGCGGCGACACGATCGTCATGGACGGGGTCGAAGTCGATACGTGGACCGGCAGCGCGTGGCAGGCGACGCCCTTGCCAGTTGCCCTCCCGGCGCCCGGCTTCAGCATTCAATCGCTGGGTGACGTGGATGTCGCGCCCGGCCACACCGCCGAATGGCTCGCGACGGGAAGCGACCTCATCGCGCGAAGCGGAGGCGCATGGGACACGAGCGGCCTCGCGAGCCCCTTGTGGCTCGGGAGCGTCTTCGGCGCGCAGGGAGGGCCAGCCGTGTACGCGACAGGCGCCGCGTCCGCGCAAGGACCGCTGATCCTCGGGCGTCGCGACGCCGCCGCCCTGAGCTGGTCGTTCGCGCCCGCCTCGCCGAGCGTCTCGGCGGCGGGAGGCCCGTCGTGGGGCGCGAGCCAGGACGACATCTGGGTCGCCGGGCCGAGCGGAGCGATCGTACACGTGGCTGGCGGCACCCTCACGTCGACGGTCCTGGGGAGCGCGCCCATCGTCGGGATCTCGGGCACGTCGGCGAACAATGTCTGGGCGCTCGACGACGGCGGCGGCGTCTACCGCTGGAACGGCGCGGCGTGGTCGTCGACGATCCCGCCGATGCGCGCGAGTTTCGATGGGGGCCCGTCCGACGTCACCGGGGTGGACATCGCGGTCGTGGGTCCCGACGAGGCGTGGGGCGTCGGCAACTGGAACACCGCCGAGCAGGGCCCCCAGGGCGCGGTGTTCCACTGGGATGGCCGGAGCTGGAGCGGCGAGTGGCTCGGTTCGATCGACTTGCCGGGCACCTACGCGGTGGCCATCGCGGCCACGAGCGCCACCGACGTGTGGGTCGTCGGCTCTTCGCTCTGGCACCTGGCCAGCAGCGGCTCGTGGACCGTCGTGCAGAGCGGCACGGGCGACGTCACCCCGCTGCGCGTCGGCCATGGCGGCCTCTACTGGCTCTCGGAGAACGACACAGGCAGCCTCATCCCGACCTTCACGGTGAACCGCTGGGACCCGACGACCGCGAGCTTCTCGTCGTGGCCCGTCCCTCTCTCTCCGTGGGTCGCAGTGGACAGTCTCTGGGTCGGCGCGAACCCTGCCGACGGACGCGACACGGTGTGGGTCTCGGGCCAGAACAGCACGGTGTTGTCGATCGAGCCGTGACGCTGCGCGCGACGCGACCCGCGCTGCCAGACGCCTCTCAGGCGGCGGCCCACTCCGCCGACCCCCGTCCGCGGTATGCTGTTGCGTTCCACGATGGTCGACGGAGATATCGGCAAGACCGAAGCGACGCAGGGCGCGCTGGGCCCATCCCCGGTTCGGCCGGGGGACGTCCTGGCGGGCAAGTACCGCGTGGACAGCGTCCTCGGGGCCGGCGGCATGGGGGTCGTCGTTGCGGCGACCCACCTCCAGCTCCTGCACCGCGTCGCGCTCAAGTTCCGGCTCGAGCGCGGGCCCCCGCGGCTCGAGGACAACGAACGGTTTCTCCGCGAGGCGCGAGCAGCCGCGGGGCTGAAGAGCGAGCACGTCGCGCGGGTCCTCGACATGGGGACGCTCGAGTCCGGCGCCCCCTACCTGGTGATGGAGTTCCTGGAGGGCGAGACCTTGGGCGCGCTCCTTCGCGCGCAGGGGTCTCTCTCCGTGGATGCTGCGATCGGGCACGTCCTCCAGTGCTGCGAGGGGATGGCGGAGGCGCACGCCCGCGGGATCGTGCACAGGGATCTCAAACCCGAGAACCTCTTTCTGACGACGCGCACCGACGGCGCGCCGCTCCTCAAGATCCTCGACTTCGGGATCGCCAAGGTGACGGAGCCTGACGGCCTGAGCACCTCGCTCACGATCACGAGGCAAGTCGTCGGCTCGCCCCAGTACATGTCACCCGAGCAGCTCCGGGCCTCGCGGGACGTGGATGGGCGCGCCGATCTGTGGGCCCTCGGCGTGATCCTCTACCAGTGCTTGACCGGCAACCTGCCGTTCGACTCCGAGACCTTCACCCAGCTCGTGCTGAAGATCGCCGAGGAGACCCCGGTGCGGCCGAGGGTCCTACGGGCCGACGTCCCTGCCGAGGTCGACGCTGCCGTGATGCGCTGCCTGGAGAAGGACCCGTCGCGTCGGTTCGCGGACGCGGCGGAGCTCGCCATGGCCCTCGCGCCCTTTGCTCCCGAGGGAATGCGCGATCTGTCCGACCGCGCGCGCGCGCGGTCTCGTCGCGCCGCCCGAGCATTGCGCCGCCCAACAGCAGCCCTGTCGCCCTCGCGCCCACCGAGCAGAACACTACGGGCCCGGCGCTGGAGCAGAGTTCGCTTACGATGCAGGCGCCTCCGCGCCGGCGCTGGTCGGCGTGGCTCGCCGCAGGCGGTCTCGTCACGGCCCTGGTTGTCCTGCGACTAACCTGGCCGTCGGTCGGGACACCGCGGCCGGCCGAGGGTGTGTCGGAGGCGGAGGCTAGCCGCGCGCGGCCGGCGCCACCCGCGCCGCCGATTGGATCCGCCAGCGCCGCGGTGACCTCTGCACCCGTCGAGGCTCGACCTACCGCGCCGACCTCTTCCGTGGCCAGCAGCGTGGCCGTGCAAGCGCCCCGCCCGGAGCCGCGTGCCCTGAAGCCGGCCACGGTGGCCCGTGACGCCGCGGTGCCGTCGTCCGCGTCGGAAGACTTCGTCCCCGAACGCAAGTAGCCTTGGCGAGGGTGTCCAAGGGCCTTTCTCTCTGCGTGCTGGTTGCGTCCGCCTCGGTCGCGTACCCCCTCGTGGCACGCGCGCAGGATGCCTCCCGCGAGGCCATCGCTCAGGGGCTCTTCGAGGAGGCGGTGAAACTCCTGGCGCGCGGAGACTACAATGCCGCGTGCCCCAAGCTCGCCTCGAGCCAGAGCCTCGATCCGGCGGCTGGCACAGCGCTCGACCTCGCTGCCTGCTACGAGAAGCTCGGGCGGACGGCCAGCGCCTGGGCGGTGTACGGGGACGCGGAGACGCTCGCCGCACGGAGCGGCCGTCGGGACTGGGCGGCCCGCGCCCGCCGGCACGAAGAGGCCCTCGCGCCGAAGCTTGGTCGCATCGCGATCACGCTCGCGCCGGGGGTGGCCGCGCACGACGTACGGGTCACGCGGGACGAGGTGGCCGTCGACGCGGCGGCGTTCGGCCTCGCCCTCCCGGCGGACCCGGGCGACCACGTCGTCGCCGCTTCCGCCGCTGGCAAGACGAGCTTTAGCGTCACGGTCCACGTGGCCGGGGACGGGGATCGGCGCGACGTCGTCGTTCCAGTTCTCGAGGACGCCCCCGTGACGCCGCCCCCCGTCGCGCCGACGCTTGGGCCTGCGCCGGAGCCGCCGGCGATGCCTCCGGCTTCTGCGGGATCGACACGGCGCGCGGCAGGTATTGCGATCGGCGGTGTCGGCGTAGCGGGTCTCGCGCTGGGTGCCGTTCTTGGGTTCCAGGCGAAGTCGGTCTACGACCAGGCGCACGCGCAGTGTCCCGCCGGCTTTCCGCAGGCTTGCGGCTCCTCCGCGGTAAGCAGCGGGCAGACGGCGTACAATCTGGCATACGCGTCGACCGTCGCCTTCGTCGTCGGCGGGTTCGCGGTGGCGGAGGGCGTCTTTCTCTTCGTGACGTCCCGTCCAGGGCCCGCGGCGCGGGGCGTCGCGTTTGCCCCGTTCGTCGGGGCGGGCGAGGCGGGCCTCGCCGCACGGGGGGCGTGGTGATGCGCGGGCCGCGGGCCGCGTTCGTCGCGGGCGCGCTGGGCGCCGCCGTCGTTGCTTGCACCGCCGTGTGGGGCTTTCAGCGGATCGAGCCAGGCCCGGCAGACGCCGAAGCTCCCGAGGCGTCGTCGCTCCCGCCGCCCATGGAGGCCTCCGTCCCGCCGGACGCGCCGCCCAGCGACGCCGCGAGCGACGCGTTCGATGCCAGCTGCGTCCACGCGCGATGGCCGCCCCCACCTCACGTGCCGGACGACGACGCCTCCGTAGGCGACATCGTCCTCGCCTTCAAGGTGCTCGACCTGAACCCCGCGGACCCGATCGGGCTCGACCTCGACGACAAGTGCACCTGCCCCGGCCCCCAGTCCTGCGCCATCCCGGCGCCGTTTCTCTCGGATGCTGCAGCGTGCGACGAGTCGAACGGGCGGGATCTGGTCTCGAACGACCTGCTCGGGATCGTCGGCACGGTGCTCAGCGTCGATGCGACGGGGGCGTTCCAGGAGGCCATCACGAACGGAACGTCGAACTGGCTCCTCCGGATCCGGGCCTACAACGGGCAGCCGGACGATCCGAACGTCGTGGTCGAGCTGTTCGTGTCGCGCGGCACTGTGCTGCCGGATGGAGGCATCTACGGTGTGCCACGGTTCGATGGGACGGACGTCTGGCGGATCGACGACTCGCTCGTGAGCGAGCTTACGGCCGACGCGGCGCCGAGCGGCTACGTGTCCGAGACGTTCGATATCGCGGCATACGTCTCGGGCGGAATCCTGGTGGCGCAGCCTGGGATGTTGGGGGACGACGGGGGAACGGTTGCGCCCGTCTTCGGCAACGCGCTCGCAGGGAAGACGCTCGGCAACGGCAATCCGCTGGAGCTCTGGCTGAGCGACCTCACGCTGGTCGGCAGGCTCGTGCAGGGGGATGCCGGGACGTTCTCGCTCGTCGACGGAATGGCTGGCGGGAGGCTCCCCAGCCAGGGGCCGTACGGCGCGCTCGCCTCGTTCAACAACGTCTGCCTCAGCCCGAAGGTGGCGCCGGCGGCGGTCGCGCTGCTGTGTGAGTCCCTCGATCTCATGACGCGCGCGGCGGACGACGGGAAGGCGATGCCGTGCGACGCCATCTCCTTCGGGGCGGCGTTCGAGGCGACGCCGGCGATGCTCGGGCCGCTCGTCGCCCGGCCGCCGCTCATCCCTTGCGACGCGAGCGTCGGGCAGTGCTCGCACTGAATAGCGTCCCCCGTGCGTCGGAGGTTCACGGCCGGCTCTCCGTTCCGCAGTGGGGTGGCCCGGGCGATCGGGTCGTCCTCGTCTGGAGCGAGCACGACGGTCCGCGGCAGATCCGGTTTGCCTCGTGATGTTCCCCTACGGCCCGTTTTCGCCCCGGTCCCTCCCCACGGGCCGCCGTGCCCGGCGTGGCGGCCTCCGTATTCGGGGCTCGCGCTCCGGCTCGTCGTCCGCCGGCCCCACGTCGTCCTCGTCGACCGCGTCGAGCGCGCCCAGGGCGAGCCAGCTCGCGTCGTCGCCGAGGCTGTCCCCATCGAGCACGTCGAGGGCGGGCGAGTCGTCCGCGTCCTCGGCCGCCAGGATCTCCTCGAGGCTCGGCGTCGTCCCGTCGGCCAGGTAGCGCGCCCAGAGCTCGGTGTGCTCGGCCTCGCAGAGCTTGCGCAGCGTCGCCGGGCGCAGGCGAACGATGGGCTTGCCGTCGGTGCTGCTCCTCGGCCTGTGACTCAGCTCGTTCGGCGCGTACACCGTGAGCTCCAGGGGAAAGACGTCGGCGACGAGGACGTGCGTGAACTCCATGACCTTGCCGTGCTTCAGGATGTTCACGCGCTGCGTCTCGTAGGTCCACCGTAGCTGGCGCACGTGCGCTTCGACGTCCGCGCCGTCCCAGGCGAACACGTGGAGATCGATGTCGCTCCCGCTGCGCACGTGGCCGGTGGCGACCGAGCCGATGAGCCGCGGCGAGAACGGCTCGAGGGCCTCCATGGCCTCGAGCGCGACGACGCGCATCGCGAAGAGCCGCCGCGTCCGGCCGTCGCCCTCGATCTCCGTGACTAGCTCGAGGAGCGCCTCCTTGATCTCGCCGTTGGACGGGAGATCCTGCGGCCGGTAGTGAATCGCCTTCGCGTTCACCCGTCCGAGGAGCCGCTTGGCCGCGAGCCGCTTGGCCGTGAAGTATTGTTTGACCTCCTCGCCGTACATGATCTGCGCGGCGAGCTGTGCGATCGCGGCGCGGAGACCGCCGTAGCGCTCCCAGCTCATCGCGCCTCGGGATCGAAGCCCGCATGCTCTTCATCGCCGTCGTCGTCGAGGATCGACGCATCCCCGGTGAAGAGCTGATCGAACGCCCCATCGAGGGAGACCACACGCGCGTTAGGGGCTCGCCCCTTTAGGTCCCAGTGGCGGAGTATCTCCAGATCGCGAAGCGCCGGCGTCCCGCGGTAGCGCCGGCGCGCGCCGCGAGCGTCCTTCAGGAGGTCCAGGTGGTGGCGCACGAGCCACACGGCGCGTCCGCACAGGAGACCCTCGAGCAGGTCCGCGCCGACCTCGTCGTGCATCGGCCCGTCGATGGCCTTGCCAACGTCGTGGAAGAGCGCGGCAGCCCAGAGCACGCGATCGTCCGTCGAGCGTCGCGCCCACTCGAAGACCTGGAGCGAGTGGAAGAGGGCGTCCCCTTCGGGGTGGTAACGGGGAGACTGCCGGACGCCGTCTAGGGCTTCGAGCAGCGAGAAGAGCTCATCGTTCATTCACCAGCGGGGCGACTCGCCGCCGCGTAGCCGGCCCGCTTGGGCGAGACGGCTCGGGCAGAAGTCTAGCGAAGCCGCGGCGGGAGGCAACCTGGGCGGCTGGGAGTGGCCACGAGGCCGTGGTGGCCGTGAATGACCATGTCAGCGCGTTCGGGGTGACCCGCCACGCGATCGCACGGCGGGCTTCGAGAGCACCCCGCGGTGGTGCTGCCCACGGCCAAACGCGAGCCCGCCACCACGATCTCACGCCGATTCCACCGAGTTGTGGCGGTCCCTTTCGCTCCCAGGAATGCGAGCTGACAAATGCGAGCGAAGACTCACATTGCGTGGTGAACGTCTCCCTGGAGGTGCGCCATGCCCACCGTCGCTCCGGTCTCGAAGCTCGACCTTCCCCTCTTCCTTGTCGTCTTCGGGATCATCGTTCTCGCATTCCCCATGGCAAGGCAGAAGCTTGCCCACGGCACCGCGGGCTTCGCGCTCCACCGCGCCGCGCATCCGCTCGAGCCCGCGATCGGAGCTGCGAGCGCGGTCCTCGTCCTTGGCGTCGTGGCATGGGCAGCGCTCTACGCCGCGCTTGGACCGGAGGCGCTCGGCGTGTGGCGTGAGCCCGCGTGGGTGCGCGCCGTCGGGTGGCTGCTCGCGGGCGCAGGCACCCTGGGGACGGCGATCGCCCAGGGGCAGATGGGTTCGTCCTGGCGCATCGGCATCGATCAGGGTGAAACGCAGCTGGTCACCCGAGGACTCTACCGGCTCGTGCGAAATCCGATCTTCTCGGGATGCATCGTCGCCGCGGTGGGGATCGCGTTGCTCGCGCCGAGCGCGTGGTCGATCGCGGCCGTGTTCGTCATCGTGGTCATGATCTCGCTGCAGGTGCGCATCGAGGAAGATCACCTGCAGAAGGCCCACGGACGAGCCTACCGCGCGTACGCGGCGAAGGTTGGAAGGCTCCTCCCGCGGCTCGGGCGGCTCTCCTGTCCCAGCGATGGAGCGGACCTTACTCGCCAATCGTGATTCGGCACGCTTTGATGGGCGCGCGTCGCAAGCCTCGATGAGCGCGTCGCAAGGTTCGAAGATCGCGTCGCAAGATTCGAAGATGGCGTCGCAAGCCTCGAAGATCGCCGCGCTCGAAGTGCATCGCGCCTCGCGACGCTCGACGCCTCCGCACGGCCGCGCCGCGCCGCGCGCTCTTCGCGCGTGCGTAACGACGGGCGTCCTTCGAGCTCCGCGAGCCGCCACAGAAGTCGTCGGACGCTTCGCCGACGAGCTCAGTCCTCCTCCGTGGTCGCGCACCTCATGAGGGAGCCCCCGTCCCCTTCACGATGGCAGCTCCCCTCGTCGTGTTGCGTCTCGGCCCGAGCTATCGCAGAGCCACCCGGCACCCAGGACTTCGTCCCGAGGGCCCGGGCCGCGAGACCATGATCGACGCGTCAGGGGCGTAGTGCCTCACGGTTCCGGGGCGGTCCGCCCGGGCGGCTTTTCGCGGCTCCCGCGGCGGGTACGGCGCCTGCAATGAGGCCTGGTCATGCCCAACAGGCTCTCCTTCCTTCTCCCGGCCGCCGCCGCAATGCTCGGCCTCGCGGGGATCATCGCGTGCGGCCCGCCGACTGACTCCGCCCTCGGCCAAGGCAACTTCGAGCTCGTGTGCCCCGGGTCACCGCTCGCCTACGCGTGCGTGCCCACGACCCTGCCGACCTACGCGCCTAACACGGCCCTCGGGCCTGTCGCCGTCGGCGCAAGCCTCGGCCTCGCGTACGACCCGGCGAACGGTGGCACCTTGAGCCCCATTCCCGTCGCCTCGCCGGCGCTGGCGGTGTCGGGCAACGGGTCGATCACGTTCGCGCAGCCTGGCACATACGGCTTTCTCGTGTTCCAGGGGAACCGCGCGCTCGACTTCACGAACATCCTCGCCGTCGTCCCTGACGGCATCGCCTTTCTGCCGTCCCCGCGCGGCCCGTTCGTCTCGGCGGCCGTCGGTGTTGGGCAGTCCCAGTCGCTGGCGGTCTTCGCGACCTCCGGGGGCGGGCCGCTGCCGGGCGCCCTAGCGTGCACGTTTCAATCGTCGGACGAGTCAATCCTCTCGGTGACGAGCAGCCAGAACGTGGCCACCGTCACCGGCCTGCGCGCCGGCAAGGCGAGCGTGTCCGCTCAGTGCTCGCAGCTGACCACGGAGACGCTGCTCGACGTGGTCGGCGGCACCGAGGTGATCGAGGCGGACGCGGCCGCCGATGCCTCTCCGGACGCCCTGCCCGACGCGGGTTCACTCGACGACGACGCGGGAGACGCGAGCACGAAGGATGGTGGCCAGTGAGTCGACGGCTTTGCATAGCGGCTCTACCGGCCCTCCTTTCGATGGCGTGCGGCGGCGGGCCGACGCTCGACCACATCAGCATTCAACCGAGCGGCTACTACGGGCAGTTCGCTATCGATACCTCGAGCGCGGCCCTCGACGAGGGTGCGGTGCTCGCGTTCCAGGCGCAGCCCGAGAACGGCGCCGCGACCCCGGTCAGCGCGACGGTCACCGCGACCGTCGACGACGAGACGATCGCGACGCTTGTGCCGACGACGACCCCGAACCAGTGGGTGCTGGTTGGATCGACGAGCGGGACGACGACGCTCCACATCCAGGCCGTGGGTCGGGAGTACGACACCATCGCGGTCACGGTCACCGCGCAGGGCCACCCGTAAGAAAGCCCTCGAGCCCCTCCCGGAATCGTCCCGCGGCCGGACGGACCATGACTTTCGGCACATGCGTCCGTGCGGCTCGCGGCACACTGTGACGTGATGCATCTGCCCCGGGCTCTGCGCCTGCTCGGCTACGCGCTCTGCGGTGTCATCGCGACCCCCGAGATCATGGGATGGGGTGGGTGGCACGGGGCAGGTCGCAGCACGGAGCTCCCTGGCTCGTCTTCTACGCGATCTTCGTCGCGGCCTAGGCGGTGAGCGCGACCTCGCCGCCTGGAGCGGCCGGCACGCCGCGCCGCTGGATCGCCATCGGGATTCAGGAGGCCGCGATGCTCGCCCTGGCCGCCGCTGCGCAGTGCGACTTCGCGGCGCCAGTACTAGCGCTAGTCGTCGTGGCTTTGCAGAGCGCGGTCCTCCTGTCCCCCCGCCGGCTCGCGGCAGGGCTCGTCGCGCAGCCGGTGGTCGTCTCCTTGATCGCAATGCACGGGTGCGGCGCAGCCCGTTCGGTGAGCTGGCTTCTGGCCGTGTGCGGCTTCCAGGCGGCGACCGCCGTGGCGGTGCTCCACGCGCGGCCGAGACCGAAGCTCGGCTCGCGCTCGCGGAAGGGAACGCCGAGCTCGTGGCCGCGCGCGCCATCCTCGCGAGCCACACGCGAGCCGACGCGCGCGAGCGGATCGCGCGCGAGCTGCACGACGCGCTGGGACACACGCTCACGGCGCTCGGGCTGCAGCTCGAGATCGCTTGAAACGTCCGCGCGGAGCAAGCGCCGGAGCACGTCCTGAAGGCGGAGGGGCTGGCGGCCCAACGCGCTGGCCGGGATACGCCGCGCGGTCGCCGCAATGCGGTACACCGCTGGCGCCGACCTCGCCAGTCTGCTCCAGGACCTGTGCACCGCGGCGCCGGGGCTGTGCGTGCACCTGGAGCTTCCGGGGACTCTCGCCGTGGACTGCGCTGCGCGAGCGCGCTGCGTCCAGGAGATCCTGACCAACGCCCTTCGCGACGCGCATGCCCGAAATCTCTGGATCGTGGTGACGCAGTCTCGTGGCCCTGTCGGCCATCGAGCACGGGACTCGCGGCTACCTCCTCAAGGAACCGCACGGGAGCTGGAGGTCTTGCGGCTGCTCGCCGGGGGCCATTCGAACCGCGAGATCGCCGTCGCGCTCCATGTGGCCGAGGGCACCATCAAGAACCACGTCTCGAGCATCCTCGCCAAGACGGGCGTGCGCGACCGCACGCGCGCCGCCCTCAAGGCGGCCGAGCGCGGCTACGTCTAGCGCAAGAAAGGTGACTTCCGGCACCGGCGCGGGCACGCGAGAGGCCGCATCCTCGCTGGATGTCGCGAATCGTGGAGACCCTTCTCGGGCGAAGGACGGGCAGCCTGCTCACGGGCCTGTCCTTCGCGGTGATGAGCGTGAGCGGCGTGCTCAGCTTTGCCTCGGCGTACACCGACCGGCTCGCGGGCGTGCACACGATCGCGGGCTTCTCGTTCATCGCGGCCGCGGCGATCCACGTGGTGCACAACGGGACGACCTGGCTGCGCTACGTGCGCGGTCGCAACGTCGCTTGGCCCAGCCGCTCGTTCGTCGGAGGTGGTCCGGGAGGGATCGTGATAACCGCTCGCCTTCCGCTAGCAGGCTCTACCGCCGCCGTCCCGCGCGCCCCGCCCCGAGCGGGATCCTCGCCCACTCGGGCGCCGCTTCC